>Ga0335071_10008526_pt1 | contig 10515 bp, 9 predicted proteins | sample Lox_Sample_15_FD_206724 | JGI IMG/M metagenome (GOLD analysis project Ga0335071, IMG submission 206724) | Soil microbial communities from Loxahatchee National Wildlife Refuge, Florida, United States - Lox_Sample_1.5 | ecosystem: Environmental > Terrestrial > Soil > Wetlands | place: USA: Florida...
CATGCTCCTGAAGCATTTCTAGGGATATCACTCGGCCCTGATTACATCCTTCCGTTACTTATTTTTCTTCGACGGCACGGCAAGCGGAAGATCGGAGTTGCTCATATCGATTACCAGCTTCCATTTGCCTTCCGGCTGCTTTTTATAAACCACCACATACTTGCCGCTGTCTGTCACCGGCTTGCCCGTTGTGTCATTCATGGTCTGGGAATAAGTGCCTTGAACATAAGCCAGGTCGCCTGCCCGTGAGACTTCTACCTTTGAAGGCTGGCCGCTCATTTCAAAACCCGGTTGTGCGAACATGGTTGTCCAGGCTTCCCGAATCGCATCTTTCCCTTTTATAACGGGCATGTTCGGATAGAGAGCCAGGGCATCGTCGGCAAAATAGGATATGACGCCTTCGAGGTCTTTGGCCTCGATCGTCTTCCACCCTTCAGTTTCCATTTCCCGGATAACATTTTCATCTTCCGCACGCGTATCGCGAGGGGGTTGTGTGGAGCAACCGGTGATGAGGCCAAGAAGCACGACGAGAAGCATAATCATGCAAAAACGAGTCATGGTTTTTCTCCTGAAGCGGCTTTGATCGGAAGTGGACACTTTAAAACAAACCCGGGCAACTTGAGAATTAGCCGCGCTTGTTCTCCCTGATGGCGCGGAAAGCGGAGCAGGAGCGATCAGCCGGAGCAATTGTGAACAGGTGTACGTTCCCGGTGCTGCTCGTGAGATGGAATATTCCTACAACCAATGCAGGAGTACTGTCAATCATATATTTGCGTTCCTACGCCAGACTATCACGAACACGGAGGCCCGAAGTAAGGTGGGCAAAAACTGCCTACCCGCAAGGCATCGTGATAAAGCAAAAACTGCCGTCACCTTTCCCGCCTGCTTCGATACACGAACAATATCTTTTCCCCACATGGCAGCTGGCCTGCCCTAAAACACCCGATAAGCGAAGCAATTATTCCCAGCTGTCGACGACAAATAATTGACTCGGGCATACCTGGCACATTATTTGCTTCGACGGCTTAGCACGCCGGCTGCGGTTATTGTCCTTACAAGTCCTTGCGGAGAGTCAATATGAAAAGTAGATACGCGTTATCAATCTTCCTGGCTGTAGTATTTCTTGGTGGCGGTCAAAAACTTTTTGCTCAAATGGCGATGAAACTGGATAAGGCGGATGTATTGCTGACAACTACTGATGCGATCAACACCGCTATGGATGTAACCTTGCAAAACATTGCCAATTTCAAAACTACTGGCTTTAAAAAGCAGAGAGTCCATCTTCAGGACGGAAGAGTTGTTGATACGTCCCGCGTCTGGCAGCAGGGCCGGCTTCTGAATACCAATATCCCTCTGGATTTGGTGATTAACGGAGACGGGTTTTTCCGGATTCTCCAGCCCAATGGTGATTTGGCCTACACTCGAAACGGAAGCATGCACCTGGACAACGACGGCAATATGGTGACAGTAAACGGGGAGATGCTTGATCCTCAGATTTGCCTTCCGCGCGATCAAACCAGCGTCACCATTAGTTCGGATGGGACCGTGGAGGTTTTGCAGTCGGGGGAAACCCAACCACAACAGGTCGGAAGAATTGAGCTGGCTTATTTCCAAAATCCGTCGGGCCTGAAAGCCGTCGGGTCGACCCTTTTTGTAGAGACACCGGCGTCCGGTCAACCGGTTGTGACGCCTCCCGGGGAAAATGGCGCAGGCAAAATTATGCAGGGATTTCTCGAAGACTCAAACGTGGAGATCCTGGAGGAACTGACACACTTGCGGAAACTGCAGTCCTGGAAAAATGGCGTAGATCAGGCCCTGATGACAATTCAGGAAGGACAAAGGTAGTTTGCATTCCGTTACCCTTGGAGATTATCATTCTGATAGGCGGACTGGGGTAATTCCCTCATCGGGACTTATAAAGAGCCAGAAGCAATTTCATCTCACCATTTCTCGGGACAAGAAGCTGCGTCTACTTCGGCGTTTGGAATTCTTCGAGGCTCATTCCTAGCTGCTCCAAAAAGGTTTTCAACTCAACGAACATTGATTTTTTTTCTTCTTCGCCCTGGCCTGCATTGAGTGGCGACCATAGAAAAACCGTTCCTGTGGGAAACTGGGTTAGCTTGGATTTCACCGCATCAAGAGATCGAATATCCTCATATTGCACGACCTGAAAGGACCAGGAGTCTCCCGGGCCCCGCGTGAGTTCGATTCGTTTCTTCGGGGCTTCGGCTTCTTGAATTAACCATCCTATCTGTTTCCGTCCAGACTCGGTTAGACATAACGATTGAATCCTTTTAAGCTTCTCCGCATCGGCCAGCCAGGATGGTGAAGAGGCGAGAGCGGTCGTAAAACCCATTTCCATCCCACGCTGCGTGTCCAGTTCCGGATTGAATCCTCTCGCTTCATTTTGCAGTTCCCTTGCTCTGTCCTTCCAGTCGTTGTGCCATTTTTCGAAGCGGCGCCATATCGGCGCCTCCGCATTTTTCGAGCCGTACCTGCCCAATGCTTCTGCGCAATCCTGAACCACTGCAGGATCGGGATCGTCGAGGTGGCGGATTGCCAGCGCTTCCAGTTCAGAGGAAGTATAGAACCGCGCCACATCACTGAGCATAGGCTTGCATTCTGTTTTGCGGTTTTCCGGCGATAAAGCACTCTCCAGCTCCGCCGCTCCGAAAGCCGAATCCACACGCAATAAATAGGCAATGATTGGAGCATGTATGTCGCAGGACCAAAGGTCCTCATTTTCGAGCAAGGCCGCCTTGATACGCGGGAGAATGGCAGGCGTGCCGTAGCGCGCCAGCAGTTGCGCCCGCATGCGCAGTACAGGGCTGTTATTTCGGCCTCCTTCCAGGTCGGAAGCGAAGGAATCATCCATTTCTGGAAGCGTCTTGTCGGGCAGCATTGCCAGTATCTCGAATCGAATCCGGCCGGTAGCATGCCGAATCTGCCGGAGCAACTGTTCGCGTCCTCGTTTCGGATCCATCTCGAAGAGACGCTTCAAAGCAGCGCCCGCCCTTGTTTGCTCAAATACCCCCTTTTCTTCCGTCGGATTTTCGCAATAGCGTTCAAGTACCGGCAGCATCTCCGGGCTCTTGATTCGGTCCCATTGATACTCGAGCAGCCAGTATTGCGTCTGCACAGGAAGATCAAAGAATGCCTGTGTTACCTGGGAGGGAAGTGTCCGGATGAACTCTGCGGGAAGATTCGGCCGTGTTTCCTTCGGCCCGTTAGTAGATTCATCGAGAAGCGTGGCCAGAGAAACCGCCTTTGCGCGCCCCTTTTTGTTCGCAATACCAGCTGCAAGCCGATTTAGATAATCCTCCTGTATGGCCCTGCGCTCCGTCTGTGCCTTCGCTTCCTGCTGTTGCCACTCCTCGAGCCTGGCCCTGTCCACTCTGCCGGGATAAGGCAGGGACCGGTGCGAATACTTCCGGATATAGGAGCGCTCCAAGAGTACCCATAAATAATAGCTGGACACCGGGCAGTCCTGCGCAGTCAATCCATTTTCCAATTCCTTCACAACCGTCGCTGGAAAAGGGGAGCCGATCAGTCCAAAGCCGAAATCCGTTTCAGCATCGACCAGGTGCCGGACCATATAATTCACCGAGTCCTCTGTACCGAGATATCGGATCACATCCGTTGCAGCTTGGACATCTTTGTCGCGTTGCATGAAATCGTCGGTCCCGGGAGATTCCAGGAGCGCTTCAGCCGACTTGAGTTGCTTTGCAGCCCATTCAGGGTTCAACGGCAAGATGGTGAACTCCACAACATTCGAAGTGGCGGGAACACCGATCAAACCCGGGAGCGTTGGTCCATTGCTCATCCCCGGCTGCTTTCCCGCATTCTCGGAATCGGAAGGTTTACGCCCTACGCGGCTCGAAAAGACATAAAGCCGATACTTGCCTGGTTTGTCAAATCGAACATACTCATTGAGATTGCGGACAATCAGGTGTGGCTTTACATCAAGAATTGGAAATCCGCGGATCCCGCCCTTCGTCCCATTTTGTAGTTCCTTCAGAGGATCCACCGCGCCATCGGCAGGATCAACGTGATAGGAGTCAATTCCAAGTCTTCCGCCGCGATCGTAGCGAGCATCGTCGAGTTGGTAAGTCTTCGGCAACGCGCTTGAGAATGACAGCTCCACCTGAATGATCTCGCCCTGTCGGAACCGGGTCTTTTTGTCTTTCAGTTGGATTGCAAAGCTTAGGCCTTTGGGATTCTTCGCAAGACCTTCCTGCTGCGCGACCAGAAATGGGTCGCGCTCAGTTTTGGGTTGGCAGGCTGCCGAATGCAACAAGCAGCATGCAAACCCAAAATAAGTGCCGAAAACCCCCAAGGCTCGGTTCTTCATATCTTTTTCCAGGATCATCCTGGGCTATGATCATTTAGATCCAACGAACCATGAAATGTTCCGCCAACCCACATTGCGACTTATTGTTCCTGGTAATTCGCGTACAATCTTTACAGCTTTGCAGATTCTATTGTAATCGCGATCACGGGGTCCGGATCGCCAAAATGACCGCAGTTGGGACCGGTATTCCATTACGAAGTCCGGGCGTAATCGCTCTCGATTTGTTCAGTGCATCGACAACCGCAGGATTTTCATCGTTATTCGCTTCGATACCGAGAATGCAGCCATTTTCATCAACGAATATTGTGTAGAAAAATACGGCTCCGTTTTTAAAGCGCCGCACATTGGGAAGCTCAGCCAAGCGGGCAAAATCGATATCAAATCTCGGCGGCTGAACGTTTGGGTCGATACCGACAAGTTGCACAAGCTGAGAACCATCGCTAACGACGAGGACTGAATAATAAAGCCGCTCTGAACCGGGACGCGCATGTTTCACTATTGGCGGACTCTTCAAATCGAGGAAACGATACCGAGGCGCGCGAAGGCGGAATAGGGAAAGAGGTGTTGGCTCTTTCATTTTCTTTTCGATTTTAGAAAATGGGACATCGGATTCAGGGATTAGCAAATAATCTTTGTAAGGGTGATTACTGCAAGGATGATCCTCGGTGCGATTCCCCTGCAAATCAAAATCCATTATGACGATATCTGGAGGCACTCCCTTTTTTAGGTTTCCATCGCGGTCCATGACAGCTGGAGCAAAGCAATAAGACCTAATGTTGCCGCGTGGCAATTTCAGTGTTTCACCTTGTGTCCCCAAATCGACAGCGGAAGGAGTACCGCCGGCTGAGAAAACGGCAACCAGCGTGGCAGTGACCGAAACCGCCTTGCCGTTGACAATAGTCGGAGAGAAACGCCATTGCTTTACCGCAGATTTCGCAGCTTCCAGGAATTCGGACTCGAAACTCTGTTCAGTCACATCGAAAACGGCCCCTTGCTCATCAATCAAAATGTTCAGCACTACCGTTCCATTGCCGTCGATTTGGTTCTTGGCAGCATCGGGGTAGACAATCTCGACCCTCTTTATGAGCTTTGGCTCAGGGACATCAATGCCGACGCGAAGCGTTTCACTTGCAGGCAGATGGACCTGCATCAAAGTGACCGTCAGGACAATTCCGATCCATTGGGGTTTCATCATAAAGAATCGCGGGCTAATAATCGACAAAGCTTGCAATCTGAGAACCGTACTTAGATTTTACATCAGGAATCCTGTTTCTGAAGCTTGATCTGCGTGAACGTGTCCGAATCCGACACGTTTGCCGCAAGGACCCGTTCACATTCAACCGACAAAATCCGCGACGATCGCGGGCCACGGAAAGCGCTCGGGCATTTCAGCAGCGTCATGTTCGGATGTGCAGTCGGAGCATGGCCTACTTTGCTGGTGCCCTCAGCGTGTCGATCGCTGCTGCAATCCAATTCAATGCTTCATCCACATCCCGCAGCATCTGGTCTTGCGCGCTGTCGAAGCGATGGTTGCGGGCCTCGACTTCGTAGAGCCGCCGGCTCGGCGTATCCGGTCCCATGAGGCGTCGGGACTCGGCTGATGACACGTAGTGGTCGTGGGTGGACTGGATGACTGCGATGGGAATTGATCCGAGCCTATCGAGCGCTGGATAGAGCAGGATTCTGCCCTTCTTGTCCAGTTTGATCGCAACCCCACGATCCGCCAGGACGGGGGGAGCCACCTCGTCGCTCTCGCGCGTCAACGCAATCGCTACCGCGCCGCAGATGTTGGGCAGCAATGAAGGAGCCCCGGCCGCGAACACGACAATACTCGCACCGCGCGAGACTCCGGTCACAACCGTCGGCGTTGATTCCGGGAGGTCGAGAAGCCGCTTGGCCTCACGCATGAGGGCTGCGATGTCAGTCTCGAGCTCCAGGAAAGTCACAAACCTCCCCGAGTTCTTGGCCTGCTTTAGTGCCTCGCGGGAGCTGAAAGCCGCCACGTAGTGGCCCTGTTCTGCCATGTGTTTATAAATCGCCTTGTTGTTTCCACCGCCCATGCCCCCGTCTCCACTGGCGAAGATGATCAGGAATGTCGGCGAACTCGGGGTTTTGGGCTTGGCACACTTGAGATGAAGGGAACGGTTCGGCAGCGCGAGTTGCTCTTCGTGCTCATCGTAGGCGTCGTTACCGGCAGCCCGAAGAGCGGCGGGTGCTACGACGACCACCCAAAGTGCCAGGGCGACTCCCAGCTTCCGCGCCCTGGAACTTGAGACTGGTTTCATATCTGCCTCACTATTCATCTTAGCACAGGGCCGGCGGATGGCCGAAACAGGTCGCTATCGGCAGAAGCGTGCGAAGTACGCTGTTGTTCCCGAGGCTGAAGGCTGGTAGGCATCTGTAACCATATTAGGGTACACTTAGCCATAGTCAGATGGAAACGTTTTGGTGTGGTCCTTGTCAAATACTGATCGACCATGATCCCTCGCACGTCGATGTTTTTCAGGACGGGGTGCGGATCCTCAAGTTCGACATTGAAAACTGGAAAGTCATGGAAGGCAAAATGACACCGAAAGCACGCAGCGCACTGGAGTCACTCCGGAGAGGGAATGCTCGATGAGAAATCCTAAATTTGAGCAGATCACTCCCAACTATAGAAAGAGAGTGCTCGAAGTTGTGCTCCGGGAAGGAAAAAGACTGAACCGTTATAACCTCCCCTTTGCGGTTTTCACGGGCATGAAGATCGGGTCCGGCAACCGCTTCGCTTCCATTACGATCGAGGCTTATCTCGCAGAACAGGGTGCGACGTTCGTATTGGAGGATGGCACGCGAGGAGATTTCCCTGCTGATTTCGTACTGCACTATTCAGATCCGACGTACCAATGGTCACCCATCAATCGGCTCAAGCGAGCCTTGAAGACCAAGATCTCCGATTCGAAGCTCTCATTTCGGGTGCTGGCCGATGCGCTCAATACTTCACCAACCCAGGTTGTGCGTTTCCTGCAGGAGAATCGGGCTTCAAAGCAGTTCCTTCAGCTTTGCAAAATCGCTCAAGTCGCGGGATATAGCATTGAAATTAAGCTCAGGAAAAGAACTGCCGCCTAAAGAAGTAAGTATATATGTGGCTCCCCGCAGACGGGCATTTTAAGAGTAAAAACGAGGTACACGCCGTCGGGGAAATTACAGGTTGGAATCTCGGGCTAATTCTAATACTATCAATGCATGCGCCTGTAGCTCAGTTGGATTAGAGCGTCGGTCTCCGGAACCGAAGGTCGCAGGTTCGAACCCTGCCAGGCGTACCACTTCACCTCTTCAGGTTGTCTTTACTTCTCAGGCTCGCCATTTTCGGTCCTTTGACCCTTTGGGGGTAGGGCGGGGGTAACTAAGCCTCTTTCGCGGCCTGTTCATTGTTTGCGAGCAGGGCCGCTTCAAGTGAGGTTGACAGTGGTTCCTATATCCCCGAACCTCCACTCCTAAGCAAAAACATAAGCAAAACAGCAAAGAGTAATTGCGCGATTCCTATGAGCCGCGAACTGCCCGGTGCGCGACCATGAGTCATAAAGCATTGCGATCAAGGGATCGCGGGAATAGAATCGGCTGCATCCGGAAAACTGGGAGTATACCTATGCAAAACTCGCAACCCCGCCTTCTGTCGCTGGCTGCAAAGACCGCCGTCTGCCACACGATCACTTATTTCTGCATGGGGGCCCTTGCCTATCACTTCCTGAACTATGCCGAACTCATAGCCCGCCCTTACTCCGGCATGCGTCCGATGACCGATCCATTGATGCGGGCAGGGGTGCTCTTCCAACCGCTGCGCGGTGTGCTTTTTGCCCTGGTCTTCTACCCGTTGCGGGAACGCCTGTTTGGCCGCGCGCATGGCTGGCTGGTGATGAGCTGGATGTTGATCGGGCTGGGTATTCTGGGAACATTTGCAGCATCGCCCGGTTCGATGGAAGGTTTGATCTTTACAACGGCTCCGGTCCTGCTGCAGCTTCGCGGCTGGTTGGAGATCGTGCCGCAGGCGTTGCTGCTCTCCGCGCTGCTCTGCTATTGGGTTAACCATCCAGGCAAGAGATGGCTTACCTGGTTGTTGAGCGCTGTATTCTGCCTGCTGGTGGCCTTCTTCCTTTTGGTCCTGATCATGAACGTGAGGTAGCAAACAGGAGCCTTGATGATTTGCCCCTCCCTATTGTGGGGGTGTGGGGAGGGGCGGTTGCTCGCCTTGACGGCTCGTCAACCACTAGTGCTGCGATTCATGTGCCGCTGACTATGAGGGTCACGGCTCCAAGTTCATTTTGCGCAGCAGGGCGTGATAGCGCGTTTGCGCGTTTGCTTTTTTAGTTCGGAAATTCCTGATCGTCCTGTAAGGCAGAATTCGGCTTTTTTTCATACTATTTTTCGATATAGGGGCGCGCCTGCACGATGTAAATTCGCCCGTTCATAATTCCCCACTCGATGTCCTGTTCGGCCTTGTTTCCGAAAACACGGCGGATTCCGAGCGCGATCTTTGCTAAATTTCGCGCCTGCAAATCGGTCAAAACACGCTTGGTTGTTTTATCGACGCAGGTGTCGGGCGTTTCGACCAGAAAACCGTTTTCCCCGAATTTCAACGAATTTTCCTGTTGCGAAAGCGTGGCCAGCGCTACCGAATTTGATTTCGGGCTAAACAAAAGTTGTTCGGGAATGCCGTTGTTATCGGGAATCTTCGAATTATGGCCGCAGACCGCGCTGATGTAAACGGCGTTCTTGTTTTCCTCGTCAAACGGGTCTTTCGAGATCATCACGCCGCCTTTCTGCATATCGATGCCTAATTGAATGAGCACCGACATGTAAACGCTCTGCTGATCGACATAATTGCGAACGCGCGCTTCGTAGGCTTCAAACTTCCACAGAGACGCCCAAACTTTTTTGACCGCTGCGATCAAATCCTCTTCCTTTTTGACATTCGCAACCGAAGAATAGAGCCCCGCGCCCGAGAAATTGGGCAAATCTTCCGAATTTGAAGAGCTGCGGACAAAAACCGAATGCCCGCTGAGCTGTGTTTTCCATTTCTGAATGATCTCGCGTTTCAATCCCTTGTCAAATTTGCCGTTTTGGATCGTCGTGCGGAATTCTTCCAGCTTTTTACGGCGAACGCGCGGATTATGAACAAAATCATCTTGATCCATCAAATTATCGATGATCTCGTCGAAACCATTGTTGCCCATAAACTTATCGTACCAGTAAAAAGGCACTGTAAAGCCGTCGGGGATAGTAAATCCGGGTAGGCGTGCGAAAAGCATTTCGCCCAAATTGGCCGCCTTCGAGCCGAACGCGATGCTGTCTTTTTTGCGCATTGCGCCCAAGGGCGTCAATGTTTTAACTTTCAGATCGGCGGGTGCGGTGCGCGGAGCCATGCATTTGTCAGGATTTTCTGCACAAAAAGTATCCATTTTGGGGAGGGCGGCACGCTTTATTTTATAATCTGTCAAGCTGGCATCGAGCTCGACCCACCTGACGTCGTATTCCCTGAAAAGTTTGTCGGCGTCCTTGATGTAAACGTTGGGAATGCTCCAACCTTTAGCCAGAATATTGATGTGCGACAAGGGCGTCGAGGGTTTGGCGACGATGATGCCGCGCACTGGCGGCAGGCTGACCGGCAATTCTTTCAGAACGATGATCTCGTTGTCCCCGATCTCGACCGTGTCGTCCAATTTGTCGATGATGTGAAGACGCCCGACCGTTTTGCCCGTATTGAGCGCCAGATATTCCTGATTTTTGTTGAGCTCGTCCTGGGTCACGCGGTCGATTCCGAGACCTGCGGAAACGTCTTCCTGTCGGATGGAGTTTGGTTTGAAATATACTTTTTCGAAAAACGTTTTATTGATGACCTCATTGGCCGTTTTGATATGCTCATCGTTTGCCAGATCGCCTTCCCAGAGTTCCCATGTCCATTTTGCGACCGGTTTTTGCCACGCCACCGTCCCGACGATAAACCGTCGATCTTCCGAAAAATAAACGGCTTTGTAAATGTCTGTGCCGATCGGCGCGAGTTTGTTGGCAAATAAAAAATCCTTGTGAAAGCGGAAAATCTGCGAATTGATGTAATAGATTTTGTTCTTGGCCTGACGATCGATAACGAACATCGCATGCGGCAGAGCGTAGGGCGTCCCCTGATGATA
>Ga0335071_10008527_pt1 | contig 10515 bp, 3 predicted proteins | sample Lox_Sample_15_FD_206724 | JGI IMG/M metagenome (GOLD analysis project Ga0335071, IMG submission 206724) | Soil microbial communities from Loxahatchee National Wildlife Refuge, Florida, United States - Lox_Sample_1.5 | ecosystem: Environmental > Terrestrial > Soil > Wetlands | place: USA: Florida...
CATCGACTTCGAGATGACGAACTGCCTTGTGAACAACACTGATGAGGGCATCGACCTCGTGAGCTACAACGGCAGCCAGATGATCGACGTCGCATCCTCGACCTGGAACGACAACTTCGTCGGGTTCGCGGCCGAAGCTACCGATGGCAGCATCAACGCGAGCTTCGCGGACACTCTGGTCAACGACTCCTTCATCGGAGTGGTGCTCGGCGCCACGGGCGGCGACATCAATGCCGTTCTGAACAACGTGACCATCACCGGTGCCTACGTAGGGTTTGGCGCGGGCACTACCGATGGCAGCATATCACTGGACATCACGGCCAGCTTGGTCTCCGACTGCTACTACGGAATCGACGCTGAGTCGGACGAGATGCTGAGCCTGATGATGTCGGACAGCACGGTGGAACTCTGCGAGTACGGCGCCTACCTGATCGCAGACGATGGAATGAACCTCCAGTATGCCAACGTGACCTTCGACGGCAACGACGCCTTCGGAACGGAAGCGATGGTCGACGATACCGGGGACCTAGTAGCCACCGTAACAGACAGTCTGTTCAACAACACCTTTGGAACGGGCATGGACCTCTCGACGGTCAACGGAACGGTCGACCTCACCATGGACGCAACGACGTTCTCGCTCGGAATGTACGGTTTGGTAATCAACTCGGCGATCGACATCAACGGAGCGATAACCAATTCGGACTTCCTGGGCCAGAGCGTGGGTGGCGCGACCTTGAATGCGGGCATCGACACCGTACTGACGGTCGAGAACACCGTGTTCAACGGTTCGACCGCAGCGACCGAAGAGCTCTTCGTGCCGATGGTCGACACCGGTGCCGAATACGCGATCGTCAACCCGGACACCAACTACACCACGGCGCCTGATGGAGGCGTCGTCGTGGCGGTCCCGCTGGGCTTCAGTTTCCCGTTCAACGGCGAAGAGTACACGACGATGTACCAGGCGAGCAACGGCTGGCTGTCCCCGGACGACCTTGACTCGGGCGTCTATGAATTCGGGTTCTACAACCTGATCGCACCGGCCCAGGCGTACTTCTTGAACGACGTGTTCGCCGGAATCGGCTACAAAGTGAACGACAGCAGGGGCGCGATGCTCCCGAACATCGTCTTCCAGTGGTATGTCTGGAACTACGATCAGACGGAGCTGAAGAACGTCTTTGAGGTCTTCCTGTACGCGAACGGCGACATCGAGTTCCGCTACGCGATGATGGAGGGCACCAACCAGTTGGAGGGAAACGCCCCGTACGGTGTGTCCTTCAGCGACGGAATGACCTGGGACCTTAGGAACGTCCAGTCGGACTTCTTCAACATGGACTGGATGAGCGTGTATTTCGCGGCCGGCAGCATGTCGGGCGGATACGGGTTGCTGTCGGAAGCTGGATTCAACACCACAGCGACCGTGACGGGATGCGAGTTCAGCCACTACGAGGACGGCGGCCTGATGCTCTTCTCGGACATGGGCTGGATGGACGTTTCCGTTACGGACTCATCCTTCAGCTGGATCCTCATGGGCTCCTGGAACAGGCCGGGTGCCTTGTGGATCTCTTCCGGCGGAGCAGCGATGGACGTCGCGATCACCGATCAGACGTTCTCGTTCATCATGGGCGTGGCGATCACGCTGCAGGACACACCGATAGGCGGTGGAGAATCCAGCATGGTCGTTACCGGCAACACGATGAACGAGGTCTCATGGGCTGCCTGGATGCTATCTGACGTGATGGAGACCAGCACCCCAGGAGGCGAAGCGTCATACTCTGGCGTCAAGACCTTCAGCGACAACACCGGAACGCACTGCGGCGGGGCCTACGCGCAGACCGAGATGGGGCTTCTGAACAGCAGCTGGACGATCACTGAGACGGACACGATGACCGACAACGCGATCAGCGGAGAGGTCTCGTGGTGGTTCACCTCCTCGCCGGATCAGCCGATATTGATGAACGCCCCGGCGATCCTCGCCTCGACCCTCGACATCGAGGGGGCGGCGGGCTGGTACATGACCAGCTACACGGTGGACATCAGCGGCAACACGCTGAATGAGCCCGTGTTCAGCGGCATCGATGCGATCGCGGTCGGAGCGAACGTGAACGTAGAGACGGGAGCCGGGGGCCTAACCTCGAGCAACATCAACATCTCCGGCAACATGGTCACATCTTCGAACCTCGTGTTCTACGATCTGATCGCAGCCTCGGTGAGCACCGGCTTCGTCAATGACGGCAGCCTCGTGCAGACCACGAACTTCGTCGCGGACGATAACACCCTCAACGCCCTCAGCTACGGCGGTACTGGCATCAACCTGTACGCGAACTATGACGCGAGCGGCGGACAAGGGAACGGAACGCTAAGGGTGAACGCAGAAGTACTCCGCAACATGGTGACGCTGACGGCCCCGTATAACTACTGGTCGGACAACGGCGTCACGGTCAACGTTGAGCAGAGCGCCTACAACATCTGGGGCGACTTCCTTGGCCTGGTTGCAGCGAACGTCGCGGACAACAACATCAACGTGAACAACAATGGCATCGCGTTGCTCTTCGACAACTCCGTCCAGTTCCAGAACTACTTCCCGCCCTATGAGCAGGTCGTGAGTTCCTCGGCGACGATGCAGTTGAACCTCGACGTGATCAACAACACCGTAACCGCCGGAAGGGCGGTCTGGGTGGACGTGGATGGATACGCGTACGCGGACAACAACGGCGTCTTCAGCAACGTGGCGCAGGCGGTCAGCGGCGACATCGTGATCACCGACAACACCGTCTACGAACCGTTCGAAGAGTACTCGGAGGGCGTCGTGGTGAGCCTGAACGCGATCGCATTCGCGAGGACGGCGAGCTCGACCGGGATGTTCAACGTGGACATCGAGAACAACAACATCGTGGCGTGGGGCGGAGAGGTAACGGGAGCGGTCTCGGTCTCTCTCTTCTCGAACGCGTACACTGACATCGAGCGGCAGTACGTCGACAACCCGACCGCTGACATCACAGCGACCGTCATCGTCTCGAACAACGTCATGAACGGCGACGGGGCGATCGTGACCGCGAGATCGCAGGCCGGCTATGCCGGTACGGCGAACGCGGACGCGACGGTCACCATGGAGAACAACGTCGTCGATTACGCGTCGAACGATGGGCTAGCGGTGCAAGGATATGCGAGCACTGACGGTGGCGTAGCGAACACGATGGTCACCGGGCTTGTCAACAACAACACCGTGAGCGATGCGAACACCGCCATCGATGGCTACTTCCAGGGCGATGACTGGTACGGATTCGTGTCTGGATGGTTCAACGTGACGAGCAACAACGTGAGCGGCGGCGGAGACGGCGTCAACGTCTATGAGGACTACGCTAACGTGCCGGTGCTCGTCTGGAACAACACCATCGCTAACGCGGAGGATGGCATCGTGGTCGATGGCGCGCCACTGCAGGTCCTGAGCAACACCGTCAACGCCTGGGACGATGGCATCGACGTGAACGATGTCACGGGTACGATCCAGAACAACGTCGTCACCGGCAACTCGGGCGAGTACGGCATCGACATCAGCTACTCGTGGGAGCTGAACGTCTTCTTCAACGAGATCGACGGCTTCTACTATGGCGTGTATGTCTACGACTCGTGGTACGTCAGCATTGAGGACAACACTCTCTCGATGGTCGGCTACGGCATCTACTTCGACTACACGGCGAACTCGGACGCCAGCTACAACGTGATGAACGGCGTGAGCGAGACCGGCATAACAGTCACCGACGATTCCTGGTACATCGATCTGATCGACAACCAGATCCTCGGTGCCTATGCGGGCGTGTACGTGTACGAATCGGATGACGTCGACGTCACCAACAACACCATGACCGCGGTGCCGGACACCAGCGACGAGCCGGAGGATGGAGGCGTGGTCGGCAACGGCCTTGAGGTCACCAGCAGCGACTGGGTCTTCATGTCCGGCAACAGCATGACCGGGTTCTACATCGGAGCGTACCTGTACGACATCTCGACGTTCTCGTACGAGAACAACACCGTGACCATGAGCGTCTCTGAGGGCGGTGACTTCGATGACATCAACAACGGCGTCATCGCGGACAGCGTCTTCAACAACAACGGCGGCGACGGTCTGTACATCGATGACAGCTGGAACGTTGTGATCCTGGACTGCTCGTTCAACCACAACTTCCTGACCGGCCTGTACATCAACAACGTGTGGGACTTCACGCTGTACAACGGTCACTACGACGACAACGGCGATTACGCGCTGTACGTCGAGAGCGGCTCGATCCTTTGGATCATCGACGCGACGGTGACGGTATCCGCGAGCCCGGTATGGTTCAGCGGCGACCTCGATGTCGTGGCGGGCGGCTCGCTCACCCTGGATGACGTGCTGTTCGACGTCGTCAACAATGACGGCATGTCGAGCATCACCGTCGAGCAGGGCGGCGCGATGTATGTCACCAGCACGACCTTCGAACTCGCTTGGGCGGAGTCGTCCTACTACTATCTGTTCAACGTGTACGGCACCCTCGAGATGTTCGACAGCAACGAGTACGACGCGCTGGAGATGTACCTCGGCGGCACCTCGATGGCGACCATCGGGGACAGCGAGATCGGTTGGAACGTGCGCAACGGTATCCACGTTGATGGCTGCTCGCCGATGATCACGGGCTGCACGATCATCTACAATGACCGTGACGGTGTGCTCATCGAGGGCTCATCCGCGGCGCCGTACATCGCGGACTGCGTGATCGCGCTCAACTGGCGCGGCGTGCACATCCTGAGCGCCGACAAGGCAGACCTCGTGGACAACGTGATCACCCTGAACACCGACGCGGGCCTGTTCGCGGAACAGATGGCCGGAAGCATCCACGACAACATCTTCTTGCTCAACCCCAAGGAGATCTACATCAAGGACAGCACTGGCGTCGTTTCCGTCGAGGACAACCAGATCGGCTACACCACCCTGGTGCAGCTCCTGGCGCAGTACCTGCCGTTGCTCAGCATGAGCAACGTTGGCTCCGTGGACCTATTCGGAACGACCGTGGACTCGGACCTGGTGACCAGCTTCCTGCTGCACCACGTCGGTCTGTACGCGATCAACTCCACAGTGGCGGCGAGCGACAACACCTACGGCCTGCTGACCACCGCGGTGGAGGTCGTGAACAGCAAGCTGAGCCTCAGCGACACCATCACGCAGAACGTGCTCCTGGTGCCCTACATCGGCTCGGACTCGGTCGTGCACAACCTGAGCGTTCCGATCCCGGTCTACGACGGCATCGTGGCGAGGAACTCGAACGTGACGATATCGAACGCGATGATCAACGTGCTCGATGACGGCATCTTCCTGGATGGATCGAAGGCGATAGTGAGCGACAGCACCGTGAAGGCGATGGACTTCAGCTTCTACCTGACGCACAACTCGAACGTCACAGCGGCGAACGATGTGTACGGCAAGGTGAAGGTTGACGACCCATCCGTGTTCACGGACATGGAGAAGCTCACCGTTTCCGTCGAGGATCCATGGGGAGCGGCCCTCGCGGGCGTGCCGGTGAAGATCGTGGACCGCAACAACGCGAACGTCAGCAGCGGCATGTCCGATGCGACTGGCAAGTACGTCGTCCTCGTGGTCGCGAGCGTGACCACCAGCAGCGGAACGACGACCGTGCAGCCGTTCAAGGTGACCGTGAACTTCACGAACGTCCCGACGACCTCGTATCCGGGCCACAACGACTCCTGGACCCCGGCGGTCGTCAGCAAGAGCGTGACCGTCTCTGGTCCGACCACCGTTCTGGTGCAGACCAGCCTGACCGTCAGGTTCATGCTGACCGCTGTGGCGATGGACCCGCAGGGCAACGCGATCGAGGGCGCGACCGTGACCTTCACGGACGCTAACGGCGCGGCAATTGCCACCGGAGCGACCGGAGCGGACGGCAAGTACACGCACCTGGTCATCGGGTACGTAATGAACCCGAGCGGACAGGACGCGAGCATGAACCCGTACGTGATCGGCGTGTCGTTCCCGGCCAGCGACTCGAACTACGGCGGCATCGCCGTGTTCCTGCCGAAGGACGTGAGCAGCGGCGTGACCGTGGACGCGGACAAGACCGTGACCGTGAAGACCGGCGTCCAGGTGTCGTTCGTGCTGAAAGTGGTCACCAAGGACAAGGACAACAATACCGCGACGGGCATCAACGTCGTGGTGTACAACGCCCAGGGCGCGTCGGTCGGCGACGGCCCGAGCAACGCGACCGGAGTGATAACGTTCACGCTGGTCGGCTATGTGCAGGCGGCGGACGGCACCATCGACTCGAGCATGAACCCGTACAAGGCGGTTGCCTCGTTCGGAAGCGGCCAGGTCAACGCGACCGCGGACCTCAGCGCGCACGGAATGACCCTTGATCTCAAGGAGTACACTCCGCCGAGCTACAACTGGGCCCCGGCGGCGGCGATGGGCGCGATCGCGGCCATCATCGTCGGTGCGGCACTCTTCGTGGTATCGCGCAAGCCGTAAACCTCTTCCTTCAACCCTTTTCCTTTCCTTTTCTATTTCTTTGCTGGATTAGCGAGAGCGAGAGCAAGAAAGGGTATAAGCGCGGGAGCGCATTTCTCGGCCGGGTGGCGGATTGAACTACTCCTCGGCGATCGCGGAGAAGCTGGCAAGGGCGAACGCCAAAGAAGGCGACACGGTGAAGGTAAGAAGCGGGGGCGTCGAACGCACTGGCGTGCTGATGCCTCATCACGACTTCTCGTCGCCGGACGTGCTCGTTCTGAAGCTGAAGAGCGGGTACAACATCGGCGTTCGCCTGGACGCGGAGGACGGCGTCGAGGTGCTCGCAAGGAGCGAGGCGAGGGAGAAGCATCCGCACGCCAAGAAGTCCGCAGAAGGCAAGAAGAAGCTGGCGGTCATCGGGACCGGAGGCACGATCGCCTCCTACGTAGACTATCGCACGGGAGCGGTGCACCCGGCGCTCAGCGCAGAGGACCTCGTCGCCACCGTGCCGGAGATGGCGGACCTCTGCCACGTCGAGGCGCGCGTGCTCTTCTCGATCTTCAGCGAGAACATGCGCTGCGGGCACTGGCGGCAGATCGCGGAGGCGGTGGCCGATTCGCTGAACTCGGGCGACGAGGGCTGCATCATCCCGCACGGCACGGACACTCTAGGCTACACTTCCGCGGCGCTCTCGTTCATGCTCGATTCCCTTCCACGCTCGGTCGTCCTGGTCGGGGCGCAGCGCTCCTCCGACAGGCCTTCCTCCGACGCCTACACGAACCTCCTGGCGTCGGCGAGGTTCTGCCTGGACGCGGACGCCGCGGAGGTCTTCGTGCTCATGCACGAGGGCATCTCCGACACGAGCGCGGCGGTGCATCGGGGCACGAAGGTGCGCAAGATGCACACTTCTCGTCGGGATGCTTTCCACAGCATCAACTCCAGGCCGGTCGCAAGGGTTGATTTCGAAAAAGGCGTGGAGATGCTCTCGGAGACGAAGAGGAAGAGCGCTTCGAAGGCGGTCGTCAAAGGCGAGATGGAGCAGAAGGTGGCCCTGGTCCACTTCTACCCAGGCATGTCCCCGGAGACCTTCCGCGCGATCGCGAAGGAGAACCGAGGTCTCGTCATCGCCGGCAGCGGCCTCGGGCACGTCTCGCACGACATCCTCAGGGAGGTCGCGAGGGTCGTGAAGGAAGGCTCGCCGGTCGTCATGTGCTCTCAATGCCTCAGCGGCCGCGTCAACCTGAACGTGTACGACACCGGTCGCGATCTTCTCTCGGCCGGCGTGATCTCAGGCGAGGACATGCTGCCGGAGACCGCCCTGGTCAAGCTCATGTGGGCGCTCGCGAACACTTCCGGCGAGGAGGATCTGCGGCGGGCGATGTCAACCGACCTGCGCGGAGAGCTGAGCGCGAGGAGGGAGATCGATGACTGAGCGCGTCACCTGCGGCATCGAGATCCACCAGCAGCTCGACACGAGGAAGCTGTTCTGCTCCTGCGAGAGCGCGCTGGTGGAGGGCGAGGCGAAGGAGGTGCATCGTCGCCTCAGGCCGACGCAGAGCGAGCTCGGGGAGGTGGACCGCGCCGCCCTGGCGCAGGCAGAACGCAAGATGCGCTTTCGGTACCTCGCGCCTCCGCGCTACTCCTGCCTGGTGGATTCGGACGAGGAGCCGCCGCACGATGCCGACGCGGACTCCGTGGGCATAACCCTCACGATGGCGGCGCTTCTGAACGCGAGGACGGTCGACGAGATCCATTTCATGCGCAAGATCGTGATCGACGGCTCGAACACCACCGGGTTCCAGCGCACGGCGCTCGTCGCCATGGATGGGAGAGTGGAGGTCGGAGGGAAGACCATCGCCATCCAATCCATCTGTTTGGAGGAGGACGCGGCGCGCAAGGTCGAGACCAAGGGCCAGGAGATCACCTATCGCCTGGACCGCCTGGGCATCCCCCTCATCGAGATCGCCACCGGTCCGGACATGCACACGCCCGAGGAGGTCAAGGAGGTCGCCGCCAGGCTCGGCGCGATGCTGCGCGCCACCAGAAAGGTGAAGCGGGGCATCGGCACGATCCGTGAGGACCTCAACATCTCCATTCCCGGAGGCGCGAGGGTCGAGGTGAAGGGGGTGCAAGAGCTCCGCCTCCTGCCGCTCTACGTGCAGAAGGAGATGGAGCGCCAGTCGAGCCTTCTCGCGATAAAGGAGGAGCTGGAGGAGAGGGGCGTGAAGGTGGAAGCGGCGAGGGTCGTCGACGTCACTAGGGCCCTCGCGGAATCGAAGTCGAAGGTGATCGCGTCGGCGCTCTCGAAGGGAGGAAGGGCGTTCGGTTCGCCGCTGCCCGGTTTCGAGGGGCTGATGCGCAGCGCAGACCTCAAGCTCCGCCTCGGCGCGGAAATGGCGCAGTACGCCCGCACCAGGGGTGTCGCGGGCATCTTCCATTCCGACGAGCTGCCTGGTTACGGGATCACCGAGTCTGAGGTGGAAGCGGTGCGCGCGGAACTCGGGCTGTCGGCGGGTCAGGGGTTCGCGCTCTGCGCCGACGAGGCTTCCAAGGCGGAAGGGGCGCTGCGGTTCGCCGTGGAACGAGCGCACCTGGCGCTGAAGGGCGTTCCGGAAGAGACCAGGGACCCCCTGCCCGACGGGACGACCGCCTACAGCCGTCCTCTCCCGGGGGCGAGCAGGATGTACCCCGAGACGGACGTTCGGCCGATCGCCGTCGACGAGGGCCGCTGGAAGGCCGTCTGCGCCAACCTTCCGGAGATGCCGGAGCAGATGGTGGAACGCTTCGTTTCCGTGTACGGGCTGCACGAGCAACAGGCGAGGCAGATCGTGCGCGACGGTTACGAGGCGCTCTTCGAGGAGCTGGCGACCGACAACGCTCAGGCGGCGGTGGTGGCGCGGACGCTGCTCAACACCCTGCCGGAGCTGGAGCGAGAGGGCGTCGACATCGCAAAGCTCGACGAGGGCGGGATAAAGGCAGCGATCCTGGCGCACAGCGACGGCGCATTCGCAAAGGAAGCGCTTCCGGACGTCCTCAGGCAGCTGGCAGCCGGCAGATCGGTTCAGGAAGCGGTCGCCGCGCTCGGCATCCATAAGGTCGGTTCGGGCGAGGCGGAGCGCATCGTCGCGGAGATCGTGAGCGAGCGGGAAGCTTTCGTGCGCGAGAAGAGGGAGGGGGCGGTCGGGCCGCTCATGGGAGCGGTGATGGAGCGCCTCAAGGGGAAGATTGACGGCAAGACGGCCAGCGAGCTTCTCAAGAAGGAGATTAAGAGGTTGCTCTCTAGCTAGAAAGGCTCAGCTTCTCCACCCATAGCTCCTCGTAGAACAGCGTCCTGGAGGCGAGGCGCTCGCGCCGGTATTGCGTGAGGACGCAGTTGAGGTCCACGCTCTTCATCATGCTCGACAGGAGCACGTAGATCCGCCCTCCTTTCCGAAGATGCGACGGTGCGTCGGCGAGGAAGCGCTCGAGCACCTTGACCCCGCTCTCGCCTCCCGCCCAGGAAGCATCGATCAGTCCTTCTTCCTCCGAGGGAAGGTACGGTGGATTGAAGATCATCACGTCGAAAGTACCTTGTACGTCGAGGAACAGGTCCGAGTGCACGACCTCGAGCTCGATATGGTTGCGACGTGCGTTACAGCGAGCGCAGGAGACCGCGTGAGGGTTCACGTCCGCCGCGGTCACATCCGCCCCCATTTCCGCGCAGTGCAACGAGATGATGCCGGTGCCGCACCCCATCTCCAGCACCTTCTCTCCAGGTGCGATCGAGGCGGCCTCCAGAAGGAGGAAGGTGTCCTCGCGGGGGGGATAGACGTCCTCGCATTCCTCGATGACTATCTTCCGGTCGTACCTCATCGAAACCACCGAACCACCGCGCGGGGCTTAGATGTGGCGCTCGATGCGGCGAAATCGACTTATCCCGCACGAAGGATTAGCGGGACCGGAGCTGTTCCTTGGACCCACTCTCGCTGGTCGGCATCGCCGTCATCCTGGTCGCAGTGGCGCTGATGTACCTCAAGCGCTTCGGC
>Ga0335071_10008529_pt1 | contig 10514 bp, 7 predicted proteins | sample Lox_Sample_15_FD_206724 | JGI IMG/M metagenome (GOLD analysis project Ga0335071, IMG submission 206724) | Soil microbial communities from Loxahatchee National Wildlife Refuge, Florida, United States - Lox_Sample_1.5 | ecosystem: Environmental > Terrestrial > Soil > Wetlands | place: USA: Florida...
TATATGTGCAGCCCGGGTGAGGTGATGAGGGCAGCACTCCCCCCGGGACTGTGCCTGGAAAGTGAATCGGTTGTTTCGGTAAACGAGGATTTTACAGGATTCAGAGAGCTTGATGAAGACCTTTTCATGCTGTTCAATCTTATCGCAAAGGCCGGAAAACTGCAGGTAAGGAAGCTTCCCGGCATAATAAACGGCAAAAACTCATTGAAGCTGCTGAATACCCTGGTCATTAAAAATGCAGTTATATCTGCAGAATCCTTCATGGATGCCTATTCAGCCAAATCGGAGAAGTTTATTGTGATGACCAGGAAGTACACCGACTCTGAACTGGGCAGAATAATGGACAGCCTTGCCGCAGCCCCGGTCCAGCTGGGGATCCTTACATCCTACCTGAGGCTGACGGGCTATACTTCGGGAAGTGATCTCTGCCCGGTAAGAAAAAGCCTTATCCTGAAGGAAGCAAAAGCCACCCAGGCATCCGCCAATTCACTCGAGAAAAAAGGGATCATCCTTACTGTCAGCCTTGAGGTCAGCAGGCTTGAAAAAAGGGATCGGATTACAGGAACTGTTAAAGAGTTAAGTAAGCACCAGGAGGATGCATTGACAACCCTTTACGATCAGCTGTCAGCAAAGGAGATCGTTCTTCTACACGGGGTAACTTCCAGCGGCAAGACAGAGCTCTATATAAAGGCAATCGAAGGTCAGCTCAAAAAAGGAAAGCAGGTCCTGTACCTTCTGCCTGAAATTGCCCTTACCACCCAGATAACGGGCAGGATTACAAGCTGCTTTGGAAATTCCGTAACTGTATATCATTCAAGGTTGCCGGATAAGGAAAGGATAGAGATATGGGACCGTGTATCAGGAAGAGAAAAGGAGAAAGGATTCAATGTGATAATAGGCGCCAGGTCAGCTTTATTCCTCCCTTTCCATAACCTTGGTCTCGTGATTGTTGACGAGGAACATGACGGTTCGTACAAGCAGCACGATCCGGCTCCGCGATATAATGCAAGAGATTCTGCAATTATGCTTGCATCGCTTTCAGGGGCAGTAACCGTACTCGGGTCGGCGACTCCTTCGGTGGAATCAATGTTCAATGCAGCCTCAGGCAAATACGGGTATGTAAGGATGGATGAACGGTATGGAAAAGTAAATCTTCCAGAGATTATAGTCGCAAATACAAGCGAGGCTGGAAGAAAAAAACTGATGGTCTCGCATTTTTCCCCACAGCTTCTTGAGCTAATAGACGACGCACTTGAGAAAAATGAACAGGTAATGCTTTTCAGGAACAGGAGGGGATATTCCCCGTATTTGCAGTGCACCGGGTGCGGCTGGATACCGACCTGTACCCAATGTTCAGTGAATCTTACTTATCATAAAGAGCTTAACCGGCTTGTGTGCCATTATTGCGGTTCGTCGTACATGATTCCCGTAAAATGCGGAAGCTGCGGGAATATTTCAGTTGTAATGCGAGGTTATGGTACAGAGAAGCTTGAAGAGGAGATTAAAATTGTCTTTCCCGGGGCGAGAGTTGCAAGGATGGACCAGGACAGTACAAGGAAAAGGCACTCCTTTCAGAAGATCATTTCAGATTTCGAAAAAGGCGACACGGATATCCTGATAGGAACGCAGATGATTTCGAAAAGCCTGGACTTTGAAAATCTTACTGTTGTCGGGATTCTGAATGCTGATGCCTTGCTGAATTTCCCTGATTTCAGGGCTCACGAAAGGGCGTTCCAGATGATGTCGCAGGTGAGTGGCAGGGCAGGAAGGAGACAAAAGCACGGACGTGTTGTGATCCAGACTTCAGATCCTTCGGACAGGGTTATAAGGTTCGTCCTGAACAATGATTACAGGGGAATGTATGAATCGCAGATCGGGGAGCGAAGGCTTTTCAATTACCCGCCTTTCTGCAGAATAATAAGGATAAACCTGAAACATAAGGATAAACAAAAGCTGAACGAGTTTTCATCCCTGCTTGCGAAGGAGCTCAGGGAAGCATTCGGGAACAGGGTCCTTGGCCCGGAATTTCCAGTTGTATCGAGGATTCAGCTCTGGTACATTAAAAGCATTGTGATTAAAATTGAAAAGGAGAAGCCGGTGGCAAAGGCCAGGGAGCTGATCAGGATGGCAGTTGCCGGCATCGAAAAAATCAAAGGCTCCGGCTCACTGAGGGTGAACATCGATGTCGATCCTTATTGAGTGAACAGTTATTTCGGCATTGAAGAGTGAAAAATGAGGATGAGCAGGAAGGAAGTAAAAAGAGCATTGTAAAAAGTACTAATTTTGATCAGCAATTGAAAAAGCATGAATATTGAAGTATCCAACGGGGAAATAATTGATAAGCTTACAATAATCCAGATCAAGCTTGAAAGGATAAAGAATGAGGATAAACTTATCAATCTCAGGAATGAATATGATGTTCTGATGGAAGCTGCCGGTTCGGTAATAGGCCTGGATGATCCTCTCTACAAGGCTCTGTATGATGTTAATTGTGAGTTGTGGGACATTGAGGATCATATCCGCGACCTGGAACGAAAAAAGGATTTCGGGGAGGATTTTGTCAGAACGGCAAGGTCGGTTTATTTCTGCAATGACCGCAGATCGGAAATAAAACGGGAAATAAACCTGAAAACCTCATCCGGTCTGATCGAGGAGAAATCATACGAGAAATATTGATGCGCATAGTTGTAATCCGGACATCAGCAATGGGTGATGCGGCCCTTGCAGCTCCAGTGTTGAATGCGCTAAGGAATCAGCACCCGGAGGTGGAAACCATCCTGGTAACCAGGAAATTGTATAATGCGTTTTTCAGGCAGGACAGATCGCTTATCATTTTTAACCCCGAGTTTTCGGGAAGACACAAAGGCCTGAAAGGAATACTGAGACTTTTCAGAGATCTGACCGAAATAGGCAAGATCGATCATGTGATAGATATACACGATGTTCTCAGGACAAAGTTGCTTGTTCTCCTGTTCAGGATGAAAGGAATTAAAGTAAGCGTTATAGATAAGGGAAGGAAGGAAAAGAGACAGCTTGTCGGCGGGGAGAAGAAAGCTTTAAAACATTCGGTTCAGAGGTATGCTGATACCTTTTCACATGCAGGCATAGAATTGCATATTGGAAATGAAAAACCGATCAAAGTAACAGCAATTGCCGACGAAATAGCTGCCAAAGTCCTGGGCGATTCAGCAGTCAGGAACATCGGGCTGGCCCCATTTGCAAAGCATAAGCTCAAAATGTGGCCAGAAGATTATATGGTCGAACTTACAAGGCATATTGCAAGGGACTTTAATGTTCGGTTCCTTCTTTTCGGCGGTCCTGAAGAGAAAGAGAGGATAGCTTCACTTTGCCAGAAAATACCCGGATCATTGAACTTATGCGACAAGCTGACCCTTGAAGAGGAGCTGGCAGTAATGAGCAGGCTTGACCTGATGATTGCAATGGATTCATCAAATATGCACATGGCAGCACTCACAGGAACAAAAGTGGTCTCCGTGTGGGGTGCAACGGATCCGATGGCAGGTTTTGGCGCATGGTTGCAGCCTGATGAGTATTCAATAAGGGTCCCGGCAGATGAGCTGACGTGCAGGCCATGTACAATTTTCGGGCAAGGTTCATGCAAACGGAGTGACTTCGCATGCATGTTGTGGCTTAACCCGGAGATAGTTTATAACAACATCAGGAAGCTGAATATCCTTTAGAATTTTTAAATGCTATGAATAAGAAATTCAGGATTTTATCATTTTTCTTAGTGATTATTCTGCTGAAGATATCTGCAGGTTGTTTGGATGAGAATGAGTCAAGGAAAGAATCTCCGGCCGACCTTGTAAATCCCCTCATGGGTACCGACAGTGATTACAGCCTTTCAAATGGAAACACGTACCCGGCAGTTGCGATGCCATGGGGAATGAACTTCTGGTCGCCACAGACAGGAGAGATGAAAAGCGGGTGGATGTACACCTATAGGGATAAAAAAATCGTCGGGATAAAACAGACCCACCAGCCGAGTCCGTGGATAAACGATTATGCAGCATTCTCGCTTATGGCAGTGACAGGTCATGAGCTGTTCAGGGAAAAGGAAAGAGCATCATGGTTCTCCCATAAGGCTGAAATCTCAAAGCCATACTACTACAGTGTTTACCTGGCCGATTATGATGCCACGGCGGAAGTCACCGCTTCAGAAAGAGCCTCAATTTTCAGGTTTACTTTCCCTGCAAACGACTCCTCGTTTATAATTCTTGATGCATTTTATGGCGGTTCGATGGTGAAAGTTATACCCGCCGAGAGAAAAATTGTTGGATTTTGCAGGAATAATCATGGGGGAGTTCCTGGAAATTTTCATAATTATTTTGTTGCCGAGTTTGACAGGGATTTTGAATCGGTCGATACATTCAGGGGAGACACACTTCAACGCCGATCAACTGAGACCAGGGGAGATCATGCAGGTGCAATTCTCAGGTTCAAAACAAAAAGAGGCGATAAGGTGAATGTCAGGCTCGCGTCATCTTTTATAAGTCCCGGGCAGGCTGAACTTAACCTTAGGCGTGAGATCGGGAACAAGACATTTGATCAGCAAAAAGATGATGCCAGGAATGAGTGGAATAATCAGCTGGGCAGGATTTATGTAGAGGGTGGCAGCGAGGACCAGAGAAGAACATTCTATTCCTGTCTTTACAGGATGCTTCTATTTCCAAGGGGACTTCATGAAATAAATGAAAAAAACCAGATTGTCCATTACAGTCCGTATAATGGAAAGGTTGAACCTGGATATCTCTATACCGATAATGGCTTCTGGGATACCTTCAGGGCAGTGTTCCCTTTTTTCACCCTGATGTATCCCGACCTGAGCAGCAAGGTTATGCAGGGGCTTGAGAATACCTACCGCGAAAGCGGATGGCTGCCTGAATGGGCAAGCCCAGGGCACCGCGACTGTATGATTGGCTCCAACTCGGCATCACTTATTGCCGACGCTTATCTAAAAGGTATAAGGGGGTTCAATATCGATACCCTTTATTCAGCAATCATTAAAAATACCCTGGGACCCGGCCCGGTGAGCTCGGTAGGCAGGCTAGGTGCTGATTATTATAATTCGCTTGGCTACGTACCCTATGATGCTGGTATAAATGAAAATGCCGCCCGTACGCTCGAATATGCCTATGCCGATTTCTGCATAACAAGGCTCGCTTTAAAACTAAAAAGATCACAGGCGGAAATTGACATGTACCATAACAGGTCGCTTAATTACAGGAATGTTTTTGACACCGGCAGGAAACTGATGAGGGGCAGGAATAAAGACGGTTCATTCCAGTCACCTTTCAGCCCCTATAAATGGGGTGACGCCTTTACAGAGGGGAACAGCTGGCATTATACATGGTGTGTATTTCACGACATCAATGGATTAATCGGCCTGATGGGAGGAAAGTCTGCATTCAATGCAAAGCTCGATTCTGTATTCACTGTTCCGCCGGTATTCGATTATTCGTACTACGGGATTGTCATTCATGAGATAAGGGAAATGCAAATAATGAATCTTGGCAACTATGCTCATGGTAATCAGCCAGTTCAGCATATGATCTATCTTTACAACTATTCGGGTGAACCATGGAAGGCCCAGTATCATGTAAGAGAAGTGATGAAAAAATTATACAATTATACCCCCGACGGCTACTGCGGTGATGAGGATAATGGTCAGACTTCTGCATGGTATGTTTTTTCAGCTCTTGGTTTCTATCCTGTTACACCTGGAGTGGACCAGTATGTTTTCGGATCTCCTCTCTTCAGCAAGGCAACCCTGACATTTGAGAATGGCAGAACACTCAGGATAATCGCACAGGGCAACAACGATGCCAATGTTTATGTGAAAAAGATAAGCCTTGAAGGTAAGGTTGTCAGCAGGAATTATATCGAACACCATGAATTAAAGGCCGGAGGCAGGCTGGTATTCGACATGGACAATTACCCATCACATTCGAGGGGAATATCAAACGATGCAGTACCTTATTCTATGAGCCTGAATGGTATCAGATTCTGAGCCTGATGCTGAACCTTACCAGAACAGCAGTCAATCCAAGCATCAGAAGCGACCATACCAGTGAACCGGCTATATTGATAAGTGCGCCGGGTGCCTGCTTGTAAATCAGTACAGGTACACCCGTCATCCATATCAGGTAATAAACGATATCCGGGGCAATATATGTAGTCAGGGAGTTTTCACCGGCAGGCCTGAGAAATGAGGCCCAGCCTGTTAGTTTCCTGATATCCGATATGAAGTAGATAATTGTGAACACGAGAAAGCTGATGCCGGTGCACAGCAAACCCCAGCTGGGCGTGGCTTTGATTTTTGAAATGATGAACCAGTGCCTGAGCAGGAATCCCAACCCGATAAAAGCAGCACCAAGCAGGAAAAAAACTAAAATTGTCTTCAGATGCCCGGCTTCCCTTGTTCTTTTCAAAATCAGCCCGGCAATCAGGCCGGTAAGCACCAGTAGCGGGTTGTTACCCCGGATCAGGATGCCGAATGCGGTATTTATAACACCCGATGGATGAATTACATCCAGTCCGGTAAGGATGTTAAGAGCCAGGAATAAAGACGCTACGAGAGCTGTCTTCACAATCGATTCGCGGAAAAGGAGATAAGTGAAGGCTGCAACTAGATAACCCCAGCCGATCAGGCCAAGAATTCCCCACCATCCTGTAATAAGCGAGCCGTTGTTCTCGATATGACCCGACCTGAATTTAAGTACAAGAAGTGCCAGGATGGCAATCCCCGCCAGCCTGAAACCTGTAATGGTCAAATACCTGTTTTCACGGTCGTAGTAATCGTTCCAAACCAGGAATACCCCACAATACATCAACAGTGCCCAGAGGTTCTTGCCTATGCCTGTCAGTTCGGGGTTTACCCTTCCAGAGTTTAGCATAAGGACACCGATTATAATAAGTGCAAGGAACCTTTTAAGAATGTGCTTGCCTGTATCTTTAACTCCTTCACCGGCCGACAACCTTTTTGAAAGCGAGAAAGGTATCGCCATTCCTACAAGGAAAAGGAATCCCGGGAAGACCCAGTCGGCAAGTCCCATACCGTCAAAATTTGCCTCCATATGGCCGAGCCACGATGGGACTTTATCCATATTGAGGTCATTAACAAAGAGCATAAGGAATATTGTTATCCCGCGCATTATATCAATGGAAGATATCCTGTTGAAGTTTGTCATATTTGAGGTTGTTGAGGCATTAAAGGTACAATATGAAAAGCTAATTCCCTCGTTGAATAACATATACAGTTTAAAAATGCCGGTTCTCACTTCACAAAGGGTGTAAAATCTTTTGTAATGAGCTAATATTAGTTACTTTTGTAGTCCAAATTAAAACAATTTCGGGGTGTAGCGCAGTTGGTAGCGTACCACGTTCGGGACGTGGGGGTCGGAAGTTCGAGTCTTCTCACCCCGACAAAAGGGGAAAGACTAAACTTTCCTCTTTTTTGTTATGGCTTATTTCGTCTATATTCTTAAGAGTATGAAAGATGGAAGATACTACATTGGATCCACTTCCAATGTTGAATCAAGATTGGCCTATCATAATTCCGGAAGACAGAGATCAACGAAAAGCAGAACGCCCTTTGTACTTGTAAAATCAGAAGAATATCCTGACAGGCAAGCAGCTGAAAGACGTGAAAGGGAGATAAAAAGTTACAAAGGAGGAGAAGGATTCAGAAAAGTAATAGGAGGGGTGTAGCCCCGCCACGGCGGGGTACCACGTTCGGGACGTGGGGGTCGGAAGTCAGTCCCGGCGAGAATCGCCGGGATATTCTTATCGCATTCACACCCGATCCTGCCCTACCGCTTTTTTGCAGGTTTTTCTTAATTTAGCCGGTAAAGACTTGACAATGTACCGATACCTGTTCCGCTTTGCCGTAATGTCCGTAACCATCCTAACGGCCAATCTTATAACCAACTCAATAAGCAATTGGCTCGTTACTTTCAGGACTCAGATGAAACCTCTTACATTCACTCTTATAGGGATGGCCATAACAGTAATTATTTTTTACCCCTTGTTCGCCCTGCTTGAAAACTGGGTTAAAGACCTGTCGGCCAGGGTAATCAGGAAAGGAAAGTCACTCGCTGGAAAGTATATCGGGCTTGTACTCACATTTGCCCTGTGTATAGCTGTCCTCAGCTGGTTCTATGCAAAAATGTGGTACCACATCAACCTGCTGGACGTGATCCTGCACAGGTAAACATTTCCTGTCTTTCCAACGTTAGTGATTGAATAAACGGAGCCACAGTATGAAAATTATTTCCTGGAATGTCAATGGTATCAGAGCAATAGCTAAAAAGACTTTTTTCAACGACCTGCAGCGGATTGGAGGAGATATAGTCTGCTTCCAGGAGACCAAAGCGAATGAACAGCAGGTAAAAGAAGTAATGAAGGATTTGAAAGGCTTTCATGTTTATGCAAACGCTTCTGTAAAGCCAGGTTATTCTGGAACCGCCATCATAACACGTTCCGAACCACAGGGCGTTGTCAGGGGAATCAATATCGGGGAACACGACAATGAAGGGAGGGTTATTTGCCTCGAGTATGAGATTTTTTTTCTTGTAAATGTCTACGTTCCCAATTCAGGCAGTGAGCTTAAGCGCCTGGATTACAGGCGGGAATGGGACCTTGCCTTTTTCAGATACCTGAAGGACCTTGAAACCAGGAAACCTGTGATTGTATGCGGTGATTTTAATGTTGCACACCGCGATATAGATATTGCCAGGCCTAAATCCAACTACAATAAATCGGCCGGATATATGCAGGAAGAGATTGACGGCATGGACAGGTTCCTGAACGGAGGCTTTGCTGATACATTCAGGAGGAAATATCCCGACCTTAAAGACAAGTATTCGTGGTGGAGCTATCGTCTCGACGCAAGAGAAAAAAATGTGGGATGGAGAATTGATTATTTTCTAGTCAGTGAGTCTCTGATGACAGGCGTAAAAGATGCTATAATTCTCGATCAGTACATGGGATCTGATCATTGTCCGGTGGGAATAGAGATATACTGAATCGGCGGGTAAAAATTAAACCTCCTGCCGGCTACCTTGCTGACAGGAGGTTTATTATTGATTTGCTTTGATTTACCTTCGTTTGCCCCCGCTTTTGGATGATCCCTTCGATGAGGAATTTTTAATAGCCGGGGCACTCCTGGTTACTGCCCTCTGGCGCCCCGCACTCGATCTTTCAAGAGGCGCGATGTTTCTCTTTTCACTCTGAGCCGGCTTCCAGCTGTTCTGCTGTCTTTGCTGCCAGCCGCTTCCCGGGTCTTTCCTGTAAACATTGCCCTGCCTGTCGCTGAAGACATTGTTCGGTACCCGGTTATTCGGCTTTGGAGTAACCCTGTTATAACCCTGGTTATTATTATGCTGGTTTTGTCCCTGATTCGGGTTCACTGTGGGAGATCTCCTGTTGTTCATATCCTGGTTGCCATTCGGCTGGTTACGAGTGATCGCGTTGCCTGAGTTCACACCGCCGTTTCTCCTGTTAATCGTTCCCTGGCCTGGAATGTTGCCGGTACCGGGATTATGGTTGTCGGACCTGTTATATGAACCGGAACGACCGCGGTCAACGTCACGGGTGACTATATCCCTTCGGTTCACATAGATGTTGTTGTGAGAGAAGTTATTCACGGTATAACGGTTATATGTGACATGCTCACCGTAAAATCCTCCGAACCCCGGGTGATAATGAGGATAAAATGCCGGCCTGTAGATTGAAGGACCCCACCAGCCACCCCAATAGGAATGTGACCATCCCCATGAGAAGCCAAACCAGCCGTAGCTGTAATGATAGTGGAAGCACCATCCCGACCATGGATTATAATGCATACCGAAGCCCCATGTATACGGACGGGGATAGTAATACCTCCTGAACCAGGGCCTGTAATAAAATCCCGTACCGTACACTACAGTCGGACCATATATATAACAGCCAAGATAACCGGGTGTATAACCAACGTAGAGATAGTCGGGAGATACATCATATATATATACATAACGTGTGTTGTAGGCCGGACTTGACGGTGGTATCTGGTCAACATCAGAAGGTCTTTCTGCCGAAACGCTCCACGGACCTTCGGGTCTGCTTGCTGAATACCAGACACCATTATCTACCGCGAAGTATCGGTTACCTGATCTCATTACTGTGATCGAAGAGTTGACGGCAAGGAAGAGCTCCGTGCCTTCTATCCTTTCAAATTCAGGGTCGCCATCATAACTGACATTAATGGTCGAAGTCCTGTCGACCTTGGCAGTTTGCGGTATTTGTGCATCCATGACTGCCTCTCTTGCAGCATCAGTTCCTGCAATACTCGAGAGAACGGCATCCTTATCTGAACCTTCGGGAATTTTTGCAAAGTCGCCGGGCAGCTTGTCGGAAGGGATATAGGCCCAGGGTCCCCTGAATCCTGGTGCCGAATACCATCTGCCGGAAAGAAGGATGTAAACCATCTGGTCGCTGATGTCCTTGAAAATCTG
>Ga0335071_10008530_pt1 | contig 10514 bp, 6 predicted proteins | sample Lox_Sample_15_FD_206724 | JGI IMG/M metagenome (GOLD analysis project Ga0335071, IMG submission 206724) | Soil microbial communities from Loxahatchee National Wildlife Refuge, Florida, United States - Lox_Sample_1.5 | ecosystem: Environmental > Terrestrial > Soil > Wetlands | place: USA: Florida...
CGGCGCGAACTCTTGCGCCACCCCGATCGCGGCCACCCCCGCCCGCCCGGTCTTGGCCTGCTTGGCCAGATACCGGCCCATCACCTCGATCTTGCGGTCGTCCTTGCCGAAGCGCACCACCGGGATTTCGTTGGCGGCGGCGAATCGGTCCACCGCTTTACGGAACGCGGTGCCCATCTTCTCCATGATCGCCGGCGACGGGATCGGGTAGCCCAGATGCGCCGTCATGAACGACGCCACCTGACCACCGACCTGGAGGTTCGGCACATAGCCGTTCAGATAGATCCGATCCAGGCACTCCAAGTCGAGGCCCACATGCCCGTCGAGCACATCGTTTACCGTCACCACCGCAGCCATGACCGCCAGCCTGGTCGGCCAACCCCGTCTTGACCAGCCCCCAGCCTCGCGGCGGCGCCGCGATCATCGGAGGGCAGGCTCGGACCGCTTCTCAACCAGCAGCCAACCGCGACGATTCCGCCTAACCCGGCCGCCCACCTCGGCGGTCCGAGGCTGGCCTCACTAGCGAACCTCGGTCGCTAGGACTGCGAGGGTTGTCCTGAGTTTTCAGGCTGTCTTTGGCAGGAGGCGGGCCCGGTCGATGCGTTCACTGATGTGAATGTCGATGGTGTGCAAGGCCTTTCGTACTGGTGGTGGCGCGGGCGGCTGATCGGCGGCGAGCAGCGGACGCAAAAGTCGGTCGTGCAGCTTGGTGTAGAAGATCGCGAACCGCAGGCCGTCGCCGGTGAGACGGTACAGATTCTTGCCGGGGACTCGGGTGATGAGCCCGTTGCGGGCGAGGCGGGCCAGGTCATAGCTGGCCCGGTTCATGGTGTAGGTGGTGCCGTCGAGCAGTCCGGTCATCAAGGCGCGCAGGCTCTTGTTGGTGATGCCGGTGACGGCGAGCACGCTGGTGCACAGGGCGCCGGCCAGGGCCTGGACCCGAGGGTCGCCGAACCGTAAGGCCGGGGCCCTCCTGCCCTCCTCGGTGAGGGTGGGCCGCGCGATCCGCTCAAAGGCTGGACTCGCAAGGACGCAGCCCTGGCCGACACGTTCAGTATCGAGCAGTTTGGTGTTGACCGCACGGGCGCGGGTCTGCAGCTCGTCGAGATGGGCCAACCGGCGCAGGCAGCCCAGATCGCCCGGGTCGTTGATCACGGTTTCGACGCGCAGCGCCCGCCCGTCCTTCAGATACTGTTTGATCCGGGAGTGCCGGTAAAAGGCGTTGACGTTGACCTCGGTGCCGTAGGTGACGATCTTCGTCTTGTATTCCCCGCCCGCGGGGCGTCCCCGCCGCTGGCCCCGCCGGAAGATGAGCTCGATCACCTCCGGGCGGCCGATGTCGAGGTTGTCGGCCACCAGCGCCTCGAAGAATCCGCGGGCCCGGCGCGGCGCGTCGAACACCAGGGTGCGCGAGGTCTCGACCTGGCGCATCGACAGCTCCCACCAATAGCCCGCGGCGCGGTCGTGTTCAGTCAGCGGCAGCGGCAGCCTCGACCACCAGCGTTCGGCGAACACCTGGATCGCGCCCGGGCCGAGCCGGTCGCAGATCGCCTGCAGCGCCGCCGGATCGGTGGCCGAGGCGAACCCGTTGGACAGCTCGCTGAACCCGATCTCGGCCTTGGCCGCCTGCCGCTTGGCCCACTCGTGCCCGTTGAGCCAGATCTTCATCGGATACGGGAACCAGGCGCATACCTTGACGAACCCTGGCCCGAAATCGTCGTCCCAGACGTAAAAGTAATAGCAGGTCACCCGCCGGTCAGCCTTGGTGAAAGCGAACCACACCGCATCACCCGGCCCGGTCTTTTTCGTCCCGGTGAACACCGGCGCGAACTCTTGCGCCACCCCGATCGCGGCCACCCCCGCCCGCCCGGTCTTGGCCTGCTTGGCCAGATACCGGCGCATCACCTCGATCTTGCGGTCGTCCTTGCCGAACCGCAGCACCGGGATCTCGTTGGCGGCGGCGAATCGGTCCACCGCTTTGCGGAACCCGGTGCCCATCTTCTCCATGATCGCCGGCGACGGGATCGGGTAGCCTAGATGCGCCGTCATGAACGCCGCCACCTGCCCGGACACCTGCAGATTCGGAACGTAGCCGTTCAGATAGATCCGATCCAGACACTCCACATCGAGCACCACATGCCCGTCGAGCACATCGTTTACCGTCACCACCGCAGCCATGACCGCCAGCCTGGTCGGCCAAGCCGGTCCTGACCAGCGCCCAGCCTCGCGGCGGCGCCACGACTGCGGGAGGGCAGGCTCGGACCGCTTCTCAACCAGCAGCCAGCCGCAACGATCCCACCCAACCCGGCTGCCCACCTCGGCGGTCCGAGGCTGGCCTCACTGGTGTCGTCCGTCACGTAATTCCCCAGGGGTTGGCGTCACGTAATTCCCCAGGTGCGGGCCTCGGTGTAGGTCTTACCGGCCCGCGCTGCCGGTGTCTAGGTGGTGGGGCGGCCGGGTCGTTTCCGGGGCCGGTAGCTGGGTCCGTCCATGAGGACTTGGTGGCTGGTGTTGATCAGCCGGTCGAGTAGTGATTCGGCCACGACGGGGTTGGGGAAGAGCGGATACCAGTCTTTGGGGGCGCGGTTGCTGGTCAGGATCAAGGGTTTGCCAGCGATGGCCCGATCGGAGACGAGATCGTAGAGATCGTCGGATTGGGTGGTGGTGTGCTCACGCATCGCGAAGTCGTCGATGATCAGTACTAACGGCCGGGTGTATTCGCGCATGCGCTGACCGATGGTGCGGTCGGCGTGGCCACCGGCCAGATCGGCGAGCATGCGGGCGCATTTGACGAACCGGACGTCCCCGCTTCGACGGGCGACGTGATGCCCGAGTGCTTGTGCTACATGGGTTTTGCCTACCCCGACCGGGCCGTAGAGGATGACCGATTCGCCAGCGTCGAGCCAGCGCAGCGCGGCCAGATCGCGCAGCATCGCGCCGGGTAGTTTCGGGTTGGCGGTGAAGTCGAAGTCTTCGAAGGTGGCTTGTTCTTCGAACTTGGCGCGGCGTAATCGTCGCCTCAGGGCGGCGGATTCGCGGCGGGCGATCTCGTCCTCGCAGAGGGCTTGCAGGAATTGCAGGTGGCCGAGCCCACCGTCGCGGGTCTGGGCCAGGCGGGCATCGAGGGTGTCGAGCATGCCGGACAGTTTCAGGGTGCGCAGCGCGTTGCGCAGCGCCGGGTCACAGATCGACATGAGTAACTACTCCTTACGGGTGTAAGTGTGGATTATGTTGGGGTGGTTGGTGATTCGCTGCGGTATCAGGCGATGATGCCGGTGTCGGTGCCGAACTGCTCAGGGCCGCGTAGAAACGCCCCGGCCGCGGCGGCGGCACCGCCGGCAAATTCATGCTCGGCGTGTTCAGTGCCGGCGATCAGGATGCCCTTGATGGTGCGATAGGACGGGTCGCCGACCTCGATCGCACGGGCGCAGGCGGCCTCCAGGCGCTCACAGCCGTGTTTGTCGCGCAGCCCGAGCACCCCTTGCGCCGAGCGCAGGTGATGGATGGCGTTATCGGCCATGAACTCCGTGATCACCTGCTGACAGGCCGGGCCGACCAGCTCGGCGGTGCGCCGACACCAGGTCGGGGTTTTCATCACGAAGGCGATCTTTTCCGGCGGGTAGTGGCCGAAGTCGGTGGAGCGTCCGCTGGGGCGGCGCACATGAGTGGCCACCACGTCGGCACCGGCGAAGATCTGCACCACATCGCCGGCGGTGCGGGCGTGCAGGCGCTGCCCAATGAGCCGCCACGGCACGGAATACAGCGCCTTGCCGACCTTCAGGTGCGCATCGACCCCGACGGTGCCAATCGACCACGATGTGAGCTCGAATGCGGTGCGCGGCAAGGCGATAGACGCGTCGCGCTCGATGGCTTCGAACACCCGCAGCGGCTGGGCGCCCTCCAACGCCCGGCTGTGCCGCAGCCCGGCCACCTCACGGCTCCAACGCTCTCCGTCGGCTTGCATCTGCGCCAGCGAGCCGAACTCGCGACCTTTCCAGAACGAGTCCCGGACATAGGTCATGGGTCGTTCCACGCGGGGTTTATCTTTCGGTTTGAAGGCCCGGGCCGGGTCGATCAAGCACGCATAGTGGGTGGCGAGTTCGGCGTAGGAGCGGTTGATTTGCGGGTCATACAGGTCGGGTTTGTCCACCCCGGTCTTGAGGTTGTCACAGACCAGCCGCGCCGGTACCCCACCGAAGAACTCGAACGCCGCGACATGGCAAGCGCACCACGTAGTTTGATCCGTCCGAATCACCGGCCGCACGAACAGATGCCGCGAACACGACAGCACCATCACAAACGCCCACACCGCCACACGCTTCGCCGTCACCGGGTCGAACCACATGCCCAGCTTCCCGTAGTCGATCTGGGCCTCACTACCTGGATCCACCGGCCCACGCGGCACCGTGACTTTCTCTCGAGCCACCTCATCGGCGAAATGCGTTGCGATCCATCGCCGCACCGACGACTCCGACGCCGCCACACCATGATCATCACGCAACCGTTGGGCGATCGTGGCCACCGTGACATCGGCGTCCAGCCAGGCCTTGATCCGATCCTGGTGCGGCGCGATCAGCGGCCACGTCGAGGCCCGCGCCGCCGGATCACTCAGTTCCGGGAACCACCCACCGATCAACTCCGCCCACTGCTCGGCCGACAGCGGCTCGCCGCCGGGCTGCATCCCGTCGGCAATCGCCGGGGCCAAATATTTGCGGACGGTCTTGCGATCGATGCCCAGCGACGCCGATAACTGGACCTGCGAGCGGCCCGCGTGCCAGTGGGTGAACAACTCGACCAAATCGAGCATCAAGATACTTCTCCTCGCCATCAGCGCCCTTCCATCCGCCACCAGATGGATGCAGAGCGAACCTTCCAGCGAGGCCCACACCGGGCAGACACACCGCCCAGGGTGGGGAATTACGTGACAGCCAGGGTGGGGAATTACGTGACGGACAACCCCTCAAACCTGGGGAAATACGTGACCGCCGACACTCTAGGTCTAGGGACGCCCAAACACCGAATCCAGCGGTAGCCCAATATAGTTCAGTTCTGTGGCACCGGCAGGTTGGGGCACAAGGTTATGTAGTCGATCTTGGGTGGCATCCAGTCGTGCCAGTCCTGGTGGTGGATGTTGGAGGTTAGTTTCGAGCAGAGGGTCGCCACGGTGGCCTCGAGAGGGGTGGGCCACAACCGCACGGTCTTATCGAAACCGGCGGAGGCCAGGGTGTGCCCGTCGGTGCTGAACGCCACACTGCCCACGCCGCTGTTGTGGCCGGTCAGGGGCTGGCCCAGCGGGCCTGGGTGGGCTGGGTCGGTGAGGTTCCACAACCGAACGGTGCCATCGCCGCTGCCAGAGGCCAATGGTTGACCGCTGGGCCCCGACACGTCAATACCAAAACGGCTGCTCGCTGGGCGCGCCTGGCCGCTGGAGGCGGCCAAATCCATAGCCGCTCAACTTTTTTGCCGTTCAGCCGGGTGGCAAGTATGACCGGCAGGGATCCCGTCGGCGACAACCCATATCTATAGGTGTAAGCGTGAGCCTTGGCACAATATTTTCTCTGCCCGGGTGCTTATTGCTGTTGACCTCCAGACCACCTTTTAGGCACGTTTGGCGTGTGGATCGCTGCGCTGACCACGTCGTTACTCCGAAAACATTCGACCGCTGTCCGGGCTGCGGCTCGTGGCGACCTACGTTTGGGCTTGTACGGAGTAGCACCCGCGCTGCAGCTGTCGTCCCTCGCATGTCATCGCTCCAGCAGGCGAACTGCGCCGACGGTCGGCGATCGCGCAACTCGAGTAGTCGACTACTCACGACCGCGGCAATTGTGACACCTAGATTCGGAGTGCCCTAGTCCTCCCTGCGGTGGGGCCGCCGGCCGGAGGCAACGAATTAACCAGGGCAGGAGGATCTCGGATATGGCCCACAGTTTGTACACGACCCATCACGAACAGGGGCGGTATTGGGTGACTTTCGCGATCCCAGTTGTCCTGGTGATGGCTTCGATCGTCTGGGTAGTGATGGTCTTTGGTGAACGCCCCACCTTTGGCGTCGACTGGGGTCGATCGCAGATGGCCCCACCCGCGTCGAACTCAGTACCCGCGGCTGAATACCCATGGTGTGACTGGATCCGATTGTCAACGCCTATCGGAATCACTGATCTGCCAGGGGGTTTGGGCGGCAAGCAGCATCACAGATCAGCGGCCGCTCGAACACCGCCTTGTGGATGATGCCGCCCACACAGAACCGGGGCAACAGCAATGGACGGAGTTTATCTCGCCCGACATCCCGAACACCGAGCTTTGCTGAGGCGAACCCGGTTTAAACCCCGAGTCCATCGACGAGCCGTCCTATTGGCGGGTCCCGGCCTCCTGCCGCTTGCTGCGCGCCCAGGTGCGCCGTCATCGGACCCCGAAGCGGCGCCGTCCGTCGCGCCAAACGGGGCGCCCGAGCCGTCAATAAGATTGCCACCGCAGCTGTCGCCCGAGCCAGCACCGGGCCCAACATCAGCAGCAGCGTTGCCGGTTGCGCCGCTGCCTGAGCTGGCACTCCGAAGAGACCGGCAAGCCCGTGTGGCCGGACCCCGACCCCATAGGCTGGGAGCTTGGTGGACATCGATCCCGCCGGCGCTGATCGGACGAGTGAAAAGCTTTCGCATTAAATCAGTCTTCGCCAAGCAGTCGATCGACTATCGCACACCCACGTCGACGACCCCTGCCGCGTCAGTCGGGGCGGTGGATGAGGGCGCTAATAATGTCTCACCGATTTCCGGGGTTGCAATGAACGAAGACGGCTTCGGCGTCGTCGTCGGCGCCGATAACGCGTCGGCGAAGGTCGACATTTCTAATGATCCGCAATGCCCTGGTTGCCGCCAGTTCGACGCGGTGTTGGGTGGAGACATCGTGCACCAAGTTGGAGAGAGCCAGCTTGAGGTCACCTACCAGCCGCGCATTCTCGAAGACGAAATTAGACACCGCGACTACTCGATGCATGCCGCGCACGCGATGTTTCTTGCCGCCGGTAGGAATTCCGGCGCATCGCAAAAGGTGATTAGCAGTTTCTTGCACCGAGTCTTCCTGACGAGCGGGTGCCTGACCCCCAGTTTCACGCGCCTATCGCATGGTGCTGAGTTACCGTAACGGCATGAGTGAGTGCCTGGTGCAATGAGGAGCGAGCGCATGGGCGTGAATGACTATTTTTGGGATGATCTTCTCGGGCATATTCGGCGCCAGGAGCTGGTGCCGGTTGTGGGGCCTGACGTGACTGTGGTCAACGTCGGCAACAGCCAACAGACGTTGACTACCCTCATCGGCCAACGCCTGGCCGAACGGTATCGCCTACCCGTGTCGCCTGGGACGACCATGGGCGAAGCGGTGGCAGCGGTCCTGCGAGAGCGCGGCCGCGACGAGGTCGACCGGGTTTATCGCTTTATTAATGACATCATCGAGGACTATCCGATGCCTGGCGATGCGCTCCATGACCTCGCCGCGATCGATGAATTCCGCCTCTTCGTCACGACGACGCCCGACCGACTGCTCGCCAAGGCGATAAACGAGGTCCGTTTCGGGGGTAGGGAGATGACGCGCGAGCTCCCGTTTTGCCCGAATCGGGCCACTAGCGAACAGTCGCAAAATGCGCAAGCGGCAGCGGTAACCGACACCGTCGTTGTGAATCTGTTTGGTCAGGCCGCCTCCACTGCCCAGTATGCGATCCATGAGGAGGACCGACTGGAGTGGCTTCACGCGTTGCTCACCGGAACGGCGAGCCTGCCCAACTGGATTGATTCTCAGCTGAAGCATCTCCCGATGCTGTTCATTGGCTGCGAGATTCCCGACTGGATCGGGCGGTTTCTCCTGCGCATGGAGAGCGAAACGCGGCTATCGGATGAGCGCAACAAGCAGTTCTTCTTCGTCGGCCCCTCAACCTCGCACGAAGCGTCACTGTCGAATTTCTTTACCACGTATTGTCGTCAGTCGCTGGTCCAGCAACTGCCGATGGAGCCGACCGAGTTCGTTGCGCGGTTGCATGCACGCTGGAAGGAGCAACGCAAAGCGAGGCCACCCGTCGCGGCTGGTCCCGCCGGTAGCTTTGCGCCGGATGCGGATATCTTCATCAGCTACATGCGCGAGGACGCCGACGCCGCCCGGCGACTGCGCACCGCGATCACCGAAAAGCTCCACGGGGACGTATGGCTGGACGAGCGTCGACTACTCCCGGGCGATGCCTGGAAGCCTCAGATTTTGACCGCGATCCGTGAGACCGTCCGCTTGTTCGTCCCGATCATCTCGGCTAAAACGGAGGGGACGCACGACGGCTACGTTTTCAGCGAGTGGCATGAGGCAGTAGATCGATCGCGTTCCGTTATGGGTCGTCGCTTCATCGTGCCCGTCATCGTGGACAACGACTACGCGGGTGACCCCAGTCGGTACAAGAACTTTCCGCCCGCGTTCAGAGACTTCCAGTTTGGTTTCGCGCCGGCCGGTGAACCGGATGAGAATCTGGACGCGATGCTGCAAGAGGAAATCCGCAATATGCGGCGCCTGGGCGCGGCATGACCACCACAACGGCGACCACGAGGCTTGACCGCGACAACCCATGGCCGGGCCTCGAAGCGTTTGACGAAAACGGGCGCGAGTTCTTCTACGGCCGCGACCATGAATCAGCAGAGTTGCTGAACCACGTGCTCGACTTTCCGGTCACAATCTTGTACGCACGGTCCGGCCTCGGCAAGACATCGCTGCTGCAAGCGGGCGTGTTTCCGTTGCTGCGCGACGGCGACTTGCGAGCGGGCCTGTTTCCCGTGCTGCGCGACCGCGACTTTCTGCCGGTGTACGTGCGCTTCGAGCTGAAGCCGGAAGCGGCGCCCCTGTCTCGCCAGCTACAGCAATGCGTTCGCGACGCGATTCAGGCCAACGTGCCCGATGCGATACTGCCCTCAGATGAGGAATCACTATGGGAATACCTGCATCGGGCCGACTTTGAGCTGTGGAGTGCCCGGAACTACCCCCTGACCCCGGTGATTGTCCTCGACCAGTTCGAAGAGCTGTTCACCCTCGGTGAACGGGTACCCGAACTCGTCGAAGAATTCCGGAACGACCTCGGTGACCTGGCCGAAAACCGCATCCCCGCCGATCTGGCCGCGCGAATGAAAAACGACGGGGCGGCAGCTGCTCCATTCCAGTTGCGGTCGCGCAACTACAAGCTCTTGATCAGCCTGCGCGAAGACTATCTTCCCCATCTCGACGAATGGCGCCAGCTTATTCCCGCGCTGGGACGCTCGCGGATGCGGCTGCTGCCCTTGCGGGCAGCCCAAGCATTTGATGCGGTGCACAAGCCAGCCGCGCACTTGATGACCGATGCGCTGGCGCACCGGGTGGTGGGCATCATCGCCGGTGAGGAGATCCACCGCGGCCCCGACACCGCGGAGGCCCACGCCGATCGCCCAAATGGTCACCGTGGGGCATCACACGTGGAACCCGCGCTGCTCAGCTTGTTTTGCCGCGAGCTCAACGAGGAGCGAAAGCGGCGTGGCCAACCGCAGTTCGACAAGCAGCTGGTCGAGGACGCCAAGCGCGACGTCCTGTCCAACTACTACTCGTCATGCGTGCGTGACCTGCCACCGCGCGTCGCGGACTTCATCGAGACCGAGCTGATCACCGAAAAGGGATTTCGCAACGGCTACGCCCGCGAGGACGCCGTGCCGTCGCGCCTGACCGACGGCGAACTCACCCAACTGATCGGCAAGCGACTGCTCCGGCTCGAGGAACACTACGGCGCGGAACGGATCGAACTGACCCACGACGTGCTCACTGACGTCGTCCGCGAACACCGCGACCGGCGGCGTGCAGAAGACGAGAAGGCGGTGATGGCGGCCCGCGCGAAGGAGCTCGAGGCCGAGCAAGAACGCCAACAAGCCGAACTCGCGGCAGCCCAGGAGTACACCGCCGCGCTCCGGAAACGCTCACGCATTCTTGGCGCTGTGCTGGCGATAACCGCCATCATCGCCGTCCTCGCCGGTCTTGCTTTCGTGAAGGCCAAACACGAACAACATCTGGCCGACCTCGCACATCAGCAGTATGAGGCCAGTCTGGGGCGGAAGATGATCGCCCAGGCCGAGGGGATGATGGCTGGCACCCAGCCAGGGGGGGACGCAAAGGCGTTTCAGCAGATCCTGGCTGCCCATTTCTTGGGCAAGGACAACGACACCGACGGCGCCCTCTACACCGCGGTGGCCTCACGGGCCAGCACCCTCAAAATCGTCACCGGCCACACCGGCGACGTGAACGATGTGGCGTTTAGCCCCGACGGGCACCGCCTCGCCTCGGCCGGCCACGACGGCACCGTGCGGCTGTGGAACGCCGACACCGGCCAACCGATCGGTGACCCCCTCAAAGTCCAGACCGGCGCGATATACGGTGTGGCGTTTAGCCCCGACGGGCACCGCCTCGCCTCGGCCGGCGACGACGGCACCGTGCGGCTGTGGAACGCCGACACCGGCCAACCGATCGGTGACCCC
>Ga0335071_10008531_pt1 | contig 10514 bp, 14 predicted proteins | sample Lox_Sample_15_FD_206724 | JGI IMG/M metagenome (GOLD analysis project Ga0335071, IMG submission 206724) | Soil microbial communities from Loxahatchee National Wildlife Refuge, Florida, United States - Lox_Sample_1.5 | ecosystem: Environmental > Terrestrial > Soil > Wetlands | place: USA...
TCGCCCAAAGGGCGGAATTGAGTATCGTCTTAATCTTGCGGACCTCTTTCAGATAGCCCAACCCGGAACGTACACAATTCAGGTTCAGCGTCGCTTTATGGATGACCCTAACGGAGCATTGATAAAGTCCAACGTTCTCACGATTAGCGTGACTCAATGACGCGGCGGACTGGCGGGGTGTTAGGAAGCTGACGAATGAAGATGAACCGTAGTTGTCTGGTGTCTCACATCGGCCCGACGGTCCCAAGGAGATGGAATTGCCCCTGACCCAGTCCGCAGAGCGGACGGAAGAGAATAGCCCCGGGTGGAGCGCGCTTTTTTTGCGCGCGAAACCCGGGGTTTCTTTCCTACATAGTTTCCGAAGGCGGAGCGAAGCTCCGCGACGCCTCGCTACAGCCCGCATGGTGCGATGAATGCTGCTGGCAACCCCGGGTTAGCCCGAAAGAAGGGCGAAGCCTGGGCCGCCGGTCGTGTTCGACGTATCCTGTCTGGTCAAGCACGACTGAAGGCGCAGTTGCGTGCCCGTAAACAAGCTGGTTCGGAGGAAGGCATGAGAGCCACGAAAAGCCGCTCCCCATGGGCCCGCCGGCGCAACCGCGACTGCAAGCTCTCTCGGGAAAGGAAGATCGCTAACTTCTGAGCGGAAGTGTCTAACCCCTTTGTTTTCTTATTCAAACCACACCTCGACCGTTTCGCGAACCGCTAAGCCCTTTGTTTTCATATTGCGATTCGCTAAGTCGTTTGTTTTCTTATATGCGAGTCGAATTTTTCGTGTCGACCGAGCGGTCTTAGGCCGCCTGCTTCCCGATCTCCCCGATCGCCATCACCGCCAGTTCCAACCGATCGCGCGCGCCGGTCTTGTCGAAGATGCTTTGCAGGTGCCGTTTCACCGTGTTCTCGCTGATGTGGAGTTCGGCGGCGATGTCGCGGTTGCGCATGCCGTTCGCCACCAGCTGCGCGATCTGCTTCTCGCGTTCCGAGAGCCGCCCGATGTTGCCCGGCTTCTCGGTGCGGCTCTCGCCGGCCATGGCGTTCAGCACGCCCTGGGCGATATCCGGCGGAAACCAGAGTTCCCCGCCTGCCACCGCCCGGATCGCCTCAAACAGCTTGCGCGGATCGTCGGCTTTCAGCACCAGGCCCCTGGCCCCCAGCCGGACCACCTGCAAGTAGTCCATCTGGCTTTCCGAGCCGGTCAGCACTACCGAAGCGACCCGGCTGCCCTCCTTGTCGAGCACCCGCAGTACGTCGAAGCCGTTGCCATTGGGCATGAACAGGTCGAGCAGCAGCACGTCAGGATGTTGATTCTGCACCAGTTCCAGCGCCTCCATCCCATTGGTGGCCTTGCCGATTACGCGCATGTCGATTTGTGTCTCTAGTAATGTTGCCAAAGACTCCCTTAACACGGCATGATCATCTGCGATCGCGATTTCGATTGCCTTATCCATGGTGCGGGCACTGCCTCCGGGAACGGAAAAGCACGGGCACTTCATGGGATGACGGGTTAAGGCCCGAGGGTTTGAAAAAGAACTGGATTTGAACTAGATTTCTGGTTCCACCGGGCTTGAGACGGAGCCGAGCTTGACGGTTGACGACGAACTCAATCAACTTGACGACAACCTGCGACGGTTGAAGATCGAGTACGACATCTACTTTGGCGGCGGCGCCAAGCGTCCGCCAACCGATCTCGACTGGCGAGTCCAGTCCATCTTCAAGCGTCACAGCGACTCGCAGCGACTCAGCTCGTCGCAGCGCTTCAAGTTCAACACGCTGCAGCAGAAATACGCCATCTATTCCGATCTCTGGCGCAAGAAGGTCAACATCAAGGAAGAAGGCTACCGGCGTCCGCAAGATGCGCTGCTCTCCATCCAGGGCCTGCGCACCGAGCAGATGCACGAAGATGCGAAGCCGAAGAAAGTCGCCGAGTGGGAGCCGCTGAAGGTGAAGATCGCCGATCCCACCGCGGAGCGCGACACGGTGCGCATGCTCTTCGACGCTCTCTCAACCGCGCGCTTGCAGACGAAAGAAAACGCCGTTCCTCCCACCTTCGATTCGTTCGCCTCGTTCGTGCAGAAGAAGACCACCGAGCTGCGCAGCAAGTACCACTGCAAGGAAGTGGAATACGAAGTCGAACTGCGCGAAGGCAAAGTGAAGCTGCTGGCTCGCCCGAAGACGTAAGGCGAAATACCCTGCCCACCTTCTGCATCGGCTCGCTCGAGTCAACGGATCCGGATCTCGAGCCGCATCGTCTTGTTCTGTGAAAAAGATCGTGCTGCGATATGGAACCGCAGGGCGCCCCGCGACGGCTCAGCTCCGTGCGTAAACAGAGACGGCGTAGTGGTGTAAATGTCGCTCTCAAACTTGATTCGCAATCTCTCACCGCCAAAACGCTGCGGAAACTCGACGGCATCGCTTGCTCCGCAGCATAGATACAGCGACAGCGCGTCGCAGAACTGCAGCAGGTCGACATATTCCTGCGGCCCCGGCATTCCTCGATGGGAGCGCCTGAGCGTGGGCTCGAGCTGCGATTGCCGGTCCTGCTCCTTGCTCGCGAACTTGCGCAGCGCTGCCTGCGTCTTGGCGTCATCTGCTCCCGATTGCAACCGGCCAGTCGCGAGCCGGCAGAAGTGTCCGCTGACCATGTACTCGCCCAGAGGACTCACGTTCGCCGCGGTCCGGATAGAGCCTTGCCACGCCTTGATCGAATCGAGCAGAGGGACATGGATGAAGCTGCGCGGCCGTCCGGTTTCCGTCAGCGAAGGCGAGACGCTGTAATCGGTCTCCGGCGGAAACTGCAGCCATCCGGCGTCGTGCACTCCGATGATCTCCCCGATCACTGTGCTCGTTTCGGGTAGGAACGCGGCGCGGAACTGAGCTGCCAATTCGCCTGCCAGCCGCGCATGATCGGGCTGGGTGATCAGGAGGAAGTCGCCCGCGGAGACCGTTTGCGTGCGCGCAATGGCAGCCCACGCTTCGAGGTATCCCGACGCGGCTTTATGACTGGTGAGAAGAGGATTATGGATTTCGCTTGCGAGATCGCCGTTCGGGGTCACTTGCTCCGACGCGGCGATCGGTCGCAAAATCATCGGCCTGCTCGCGCCCTCCGCCGCACCGATGCGGCTGCGGCGCCACCAGTGCTGCGCGGAGGCTTTTTGGTTCCGTCCAGCAGTTCTTTCAGAACCGTCGCGTTATTGCGATCGGTATTGCGCGAGGCGTAAAGGAGAGTCACTTTCCGGCTGCTGTGGGTCAGTTTATGCAGCTCGTCGAGAGCCGCGGCAGCTTCTGGCGACGACAGCTCTTCCAGGTATTTCTCGCGGAACTGCGCCCACTGTGTGGGACGCGCGTGATACCACTTGCGAAGCTCATCCGATGGCGCGATATCCTTCAGCCATAGCTTGAGCTTCGCGGCTTCCTTGCTAACACCGCGCGGCCACAGGCGATCGACCAGCACCCGTGCGCCGTCGCTAAGCGAGGGCGGATCGTACACGCGCTTTAGCGCGACAGGCATGGCCCTGATATTTTAGTCTGTTCCGCAGTGCAAAACATTGGTCCTATGCGTTTTCTGTTGGTTTCATCTTCTGTGGTCATCGCGCTCGTTGTTGCCGGATGCAACGGCGCCACCAGCACCAATCCTGGCGGGCACTCCGCCGAGGAGATCGCCCGCGCCCAACAGCAGGGGCCGCCACCGGCGCCAAGCCAGCGCGCAGCTGCGCCGACCGCCGCTGCCGGCAGTACCGACGGCCAACAGCTCTATACGCAGTACTGCGGCTCGTGTCACAACGGTGGCAAGGCTGGTCCGCCGCTCGAGGGAGTCTTCCAGCGGCGCGAACTTCCCAGCGGAACCCCGGCAAACGATGCCATGGTCAAGCAGACCATCCTCATGGGGCGCGCCATGATGCCGGCGTTCCAGGGCGTGCTCAGCCAGGAGCAGGTGAACGCCATCGTTCAGTACATGCACACCATGTAGCGTGAATCCATGGGCTATTCTCCGCATCCTGTAAGATAGAACCGATGGCCACGAACCTCATTCAGATCGAAGTCGGACCCAAGCCGCGCCAGCCCAAACCCTCGTGGATGAAGGTGCGCGCGCCCATGGGCGACAACTACCACGATCTGAAGAAGCTCGCCCGAGGACTCGGCCTGCACACGGTCTGCGAATCGGCGCAGTGTCCGAACATCGGCGAGTGCTGGAACCACAAGACTGCGACGTTCATGTTGCTGGGCGATGTCTGTACCCGGCGCTGCGGATTCTGCGCGGTCCCAAAGGGCCGTCCGGAAGCCATCGACCTCGATGAACCGGGCCGCGTGGCCGAGGCCGTTGCGACGCTTGGCCTGAAACACGCCGTGGTTACCAGCGTGAATCGCGATGACGACAACGTTGGTGGTGCGAAGATCTTTGCCGAGACCATCCGCGAGATCAAGCGACTGGTGCCCGGGTGTCACGTCGAGGTGCTGATCCCTGACTTCCAGGGACGCCGCGACTGCCTGGAAATCGTGCTCGAGGCGAAGCCCGACATCCTGAATCACAACACGGAAACGGTTCCGCGGTTGTATCGGTCGGCGCGTTCGGGAGCGAACTTCAAGCGCTCGCTCGACCTGCTGGGCTCAGCGAAAGAGGTCGATCCCACCACGGTGACCAAGACAGGCGTGATGGTCGGACTCGGCGAAGAGATCTTCGAGCTGCTCGACTGCTTCCGCCAGATGGCGGAACGCCGTGTGGACATCCTCACCATCGGCCAGTACCTGCGCCCCTCGAAGAACCAGCTGCCGATGATCCGCTACTACACGCCGGAAGAGTTCGCGTTTCTGAAAGAGGAATCGCTGAAGATGGGCTTCCGGCACGTGGAATCGGGCCCGCTGGTCCGCTCGAGCTATCACGCACACGAGCAGGCGGAATCGGTAGTCCGTACTCAGTAGCCAGAGACCAGTTAGCAGCCTTTTCCCAGAACTTTCTTGCGGAGCTATGACCGGGTGCGTGAGGGCTGCCCCAGTTTCCTGTTCCGGAGAGAAGCACACCAAACAGTATTGGTAGAAAGCCTAGCTTTCGGCGAGGAACTCGTAGCGTTCGATGACTGCGGCCACGCCGATTCGTCCCGGCTGTTGCGGCTCGACACGCACAACTCGGCCGGTGCAGTGTACGCGAATGCTTTCGGTCAAAGTAATTTCCGGAGGCAAAGTAAGGGTGAACTCGATGGGCGAGCCTTCGGAGATGGAGCTGTCGATGAAGAACGAAATGCCGCGGGCGCTCACGTCGCGCGTCTGCGCGTCCTTGTGGTCGCCGTCGGGAAACTTCACGGTTAGGGGAAGCCGCAGTGCAAAACGGCGGGTAGCGCGCTGTTCCCGCTTCGGTTCAGCCAATGAAGGTGTCTCCATAGCGCTGTAAGCATCGCGCTCGCGATGGCCGGCTGTCAACCAATTCCGCAAAGGAGAGGCGCCAATCCTTTTGCTTAGCCGAAAACTGTGGTTTGCACTGTAGTGCAAACCCCCGGAGATGGAGCCTACAGCGAGAGAAAGTTCCGGATCAGCTGCTTGCCGTGAAAGGTCAGGACGCTCTCCGGATGGAACTGTACCCCTTCCAGCGGATAGCGCTTATGGCGAAGGCCCATGATCACGCGATTGCCGTCGGAATCGGTCGTGTGGGCGCTAACCTCCAGTTCCTTAGGAAAGCCTTTTTCGGCAACGATCAACGAGTGATAGCGAGTGGCTTCCATGGGGGAAGGCACGTCGCGAAAGATGGTCCGACCATCGTGGTCGACCTGGCTGGTCTTGCCATGCATGAGCCGGCGGGCGCGAACCACGTTGCCGCCGAAGGCCGCCCCCATCGCCTGGTGGCCGAGACACACACCCAGAATGGGAAGTTTGCTTGCGAAGTGCTTGATGAGCTCGATGGAGATGCCGGCATCCTGAGGCGTGCACGGCCCGGGGGAGATCAGGATGCGCTGCGGAGCCATTTCCTCGATCTGAGCGATCGTGACCTGGTCGTTGCGGCGGACGACCACCTCCTGCCCCATCTCGCCGAGATACTGCACGAGGTTGTAGGTGAAGGAATCGTAGTTGTCGAGGACGAAGATCATGACCGCTCTTTAAGCATAAACGAAGCGGCGGCTTGGCGCGACCCGAGTTGAGGCAAGAGCGGCTGCGGTCGCCGACGAAAGATTCGATGGAGACTCCGGAAAATCGAAGGCCCGAAAGTCGTTCGAGGGACCTTCGGGCATTGCTAAACGTTGGCCCTGATGTACCACATAGAGTTACGATGAAGCGCACCATGGATGGTTTCAGCCGTGATACATTGAGCTTTACAGGGTAGGCAGCTATGAAGCTCACCATAGACGAAAACCTAGAGCTTCCAATGTACGGCTTGAACGAAGCCGCACTTTACCTTCGTGTGCCCATCAAAACTCTGGAGTACTGGGTTTTGGGTCGAGGCAAAATCAAGCCCATCGTCAAGGTTGCGGGTCGGCATCCGCGCTCCCTATCATTCATGAATTTGCTGGAATGCCACATGCTCTCCGCAATGCGGAGTGTATATGACTTGAAGTTGCCAAAGATCAGGAAAGCTGTCCTTCACCTCCAAGATAACAGCCAATTCAAGCATCCCCTCATAGAAGTGCCGCTATACACAAATCGTATTGATGTTCTTATCAAGGAACTGGATACCTATCTCAACATCTCGCGTGATGGGCAGTATGTGATTCCCGAAATAGCCGCGATTCACCTGGAGCGAATCGAGCACGACAAGGGCAAATTCAAGTTCTACCCGTTTGTGCGCCAGCGAACAGCGGAAGAGCCCAAATACATCGTGATCAATCCCAAGGTGGGTTTTGGAAAACCTGTCATCGCAGGAACGGGAATTTCTACAGCGGTGATTGCATCACGCTTTAACGCGAGAGAGTCGGTGCCCGATTTGGCTGAAGAGTATGGCCTCAAGCCGGAACAAATCGAAGAGGCCATCCGTTGGGAAACTAGAGCAGTTGCGGCTTGATGATTTTGTTCTGTATCTCGATGAGAACCTGAATAGATGCAAGCCGATTTTAGCCGCCTTGGAAACTCATCATGTGCGTTACGAATTGCACGAGGCGCATTTCCCGCGTGGAACGGATGACGACGAATGGCTACCCTTCGTGGCGCAGCGATTTTGGATTGTACTCACAAAAGACAAGCGCAATCGTTACAACGAGCTAGAGAGAAAAGCGGTTCAGAGGTTTGCCGTGAAGGAGTTCTATTTTGCGAGTGGCAACTTCAACGGACATGAAATGGCGGCTGCTCTAATCTCAGCGATCTCGAAAATGAAACAGATTTGTTCCACCGAAGAGCCGCCGTTTGTCGGCAGTATTGCGCGTGGTGGCGAAATCACGATCGTCTATGACAAGCACGGTTCAACGCACGAAAGACGGAAGAAGGAGCGCGAGAAGGCTAAGTCTACCAATGCCAGCTGAAGTGTTAAAGACGCGAGGTCTCGGTTTATCGAACCTAGTGCCTGCTCCAGTTATCCCTTTCCTTCCAACACCGTCCTTAGCCTGTCATATCCCGCGCGGCTGACTGGCAGGCGTGTGTCATCGCGGAGGATGGCGACTTTGCTGTCTTTGCCGTAGGGCTCAATTCGCGAGACGCGCTCGAGGTTCACGATGTAAGAGCGATGCACGCGCAGGAAGGATTTCGGATCGAGAGCGGCTTCGAGGCTGGCGATTGTCTGCTGCTTGAGATACTTGTGACCTTCACTGGCGAGCGCGACATAGTCGTCCTGGGCTTCGACAAAATCGAGCTTGGCGCAAGGAATGATGTGTACCTTCGTCCCATCGCGAACCACCACGCGATCCAGATGATCTCCGGGAGCGCGCGCGGCCTGTGCTAAGTCTGCCGGCGGCGGTATCGGCGTGCCCATTCGCTCACGGGCGCGTTGCAGCGCCTTCTCGAAGCGCTCGGCGCCAAACGGTTTCAGCAGGTAATCGACGGCGTGGACGTCGAACGCCTTGAGTGCGTATTCGTCGTAGGCGGTGGCGAAGATCACCGCCATGTCGCCGCCGATCAGTTCCAGCACTTCGAAGCCATCGAGCTTCGGCATCTGAATATCGAGGAAGAGCAGGTCAGGCTTCAGTTCGGTGACGGCTTTTACCGCTTCGAATCCGTTGGCGCATTCGGCGACGAGCTCGATCTCGGGATGCGCGGCAATCAATTCGCGCAACACCTGTCGCGCGAGTTCTTCATCATCGACGACGACTGCGCGTATCTTCTTCGTTTCGCTCACGCGGCTGCGCTCCTCTCTACCGGCAGCGTTATGCCCACATGAAACCGGTCACCCTCGGCGCTTGCCACAAAGCTTCCTTCCTGCCCGTAGCGAGCCTCGATGCGTTCGCGTACGTTGGCCAGCCCGATGCCGCTCTTGCGTTTCGATTTGTACTCGGGATCGAAATTGTTGTCCACGGCGATTACGAGGTGCTGGTCGATCGACTGCGCCTGTAGCCTGATCCATCCGCCTTCGGGCAGGTGAGCCACGCCGTGAACGATGGCATTCTCGATCAGCGGCTGCAGAATCAGCGGCGGAATGGTAGTGCCCAGCGCCTGCTCTTCAATGGACTCCTGCATATCGAGGCGGGCTCCAAAGCGAATCTTCTCGACGGCCAGGTAGCGATGGATGAGATCGACTTCGTCTTTCAGCGGGATGAGGCTCTTTTCGCCCATGCCCAGGGTGGTGCGCAGGAAATCCGCGAGCGAAATGCACATTTCGCGTGCCTTCGCGGGATCGATCGATGTCAGGGCACTGATCGAGTGCAAGCTATTGAAGATGAAGTGCGGATTGATCTGCGCTTTCAGGGCGCGCAGTTCGGCATCGCGGGCGAGCATGCGCGCTTCAATCACGCGTTGCTCGGCGGTTTGCGACGATTCCATCGTTTGGATGACGTAATACGATGCCGCCCACAGTAAGTAGATAAGCACGCCTGTGCCGAAGATCAGCTTGTACAGTCCGGGCATCTGCGACAGTCCCTGGAAGGGCTGAAGCAACGCCAGCCCGGAGACGTAGAAAATCGCGAAGATGGTCCAAGTGCCGCTGATGAGCGCGGCTGCGACCGAGTGGGTGGCGACAATGCGAATGACACCGGAACGGTTCAGCGGCGTGCCCAGGCAGGGATACCAAGCGAGCAGGCAAAGCAAGGCGTAAACTGGCGACAGCAGCCAGAGCAGCATGCCGGTATCCTGCCCCGTGAGGCCGGCGGCGCGCAGCAAGTAGACCAGGAGCAGGGTGAGGGGGATCCACAAGACGACATACAGCGCCAGCTGGCGCGGACGGCTTACAATCGGATGCCGCGTCCGGCTCAATTCTTGATCTCCACGCTGCCAAAGACAGTGCCACCGCGAATGATGAGGGTTTTGGTGGGGCCGGAGGTGGGCAAGGGTGCGCGGGTGCGATTCTCGCACGATCCGAACACCGCTCCGGCCTCGATGCTGACGTTCCAGTTGAGGGGCACGCGCACTTCGATGGAACCGAACACAGCATCCAGTTCGAGCACGGCAGAATCGCCCACCATGTTGGCCTGCAGGAAATCGAGTTCCACGCTTCCGAATACAGCCGAAGCTTTGCCCCCTTTGAAATCCTGATCGGTGATCGTCTTTTCGATGGAGGAGAAGACGCTTTCGGGGCTAAACGAGCCGGAAGAGCCTGGCAATCCTATCGGCCGGGGGCGGCGGGATTCCCAGATGAGGAGTGCTCCCAATCCAATCAGGAACCAGGGCCACATGTGGGCCCAAGCGAGATAACCCAAGCTGGCGGCCATCAGCAGGCATCCCCAGATCAGCATGATGCCGCTGCTGATCATGGTGCCCCGACGGCAGGAATCGCCAGATTCGCACTCCAGCATTCCTTTGATGCCAAGCACGATGAGGATCACCGGCCAGAATCGCCAGAGATTGCCGACGTGAATAATGCCTGCTTCGTTCAACAGAAACAAGCCGCCGATGACAATCGCGAGGACGCCCGTGATGAGCGACGCGTTGTAACGGCGCTGGTTACTTGCCATAGCGAATCTCCACCGAACTCCGCGATGCGCTCGCCACTTCGGCGGACGACATCTCCTCCAGCCAGGCCACCAGGCCGACGATGATCAGCAACAGGGGCCACCACTGCTCGAAGGCCAACCACTGCGGGGCGTGGCTGAAGTTGAGGACTCCAAGTCTAACAAGCAAGCCCGCCATTCCGGCCATGATCAAACTGGTTCCACCGAGAACGTCGAGGGCGGCGACTTGCTTTTTGCCAACTGACATTTCCAATCTCCTCGTCCTGCTTGAACACCTGCGAGATTAGGGGGGACGAGAAGGGAATACCCGTGGTTTTCGGCCAATGGGGGGTGGGCACCGGCGAACAACCCGTGCCATGGGTGCTAGAACGATAGATATGGATTACTGTGGGTTGGCCACCACCTTGATGTGGGCCATCATTCCGCCGTCTTCGTGCTCGAGGATATGGCAGTGGTACACGAAGTCACCAACCTGAGAAAAAGGGATCGCCACTTTGACCGTGTTTA
>Ga0335071_10008532_pt1 | contig 10514 bp, 6 predicted proteins | sample Lox_Sample_15_FD_206724 | JGI IMG/M metagenome (GOLD analysis project Ga0335071, IMG submission 206724) | Soil microbial communities from Loxahatchee National Wildlife Refuge, Florida, United States - Lox_Sample_1.5 | ecosystem: Environmental > Terrestrial > Soil > Wetlands | place: USA: Florida...
TGATGCGCATTCTCATTGACCAGCAGGGTTTGGGGTGGGAACATGCCTGGCGCATCACCAACGCTTCCGTTGGGTATACCAATCACACCATCCTGCCCGAGGCACTGGAGAAGTGGCCGGTCAAGATGTTCGAACAGCTCCTTCCCCGGCACCTCCAGATCATTTACGAAATCAACGCCCATTTCCTGCGCGAAGTCGCTACCCATTGGCCCCTCGATGACGATCATCTGCGGCGCATGAGCATTATCGACGAGGACGGTGAGCGGTACGTTCGCATGGCCCACCTCGCCATCGTCGGTTCGAATTCGGTGAATGGGGTGTCGCGCCTCCACACCGAATTACTGAAGAAGAAGGTGCTGAAGGATTTTGCCGACTTGTGGCCGGCGAAGTTCAATAACAAAACAAATGGCATCACCCCGCGGCGCTGGCTGCTGACGGCTAACCCCGGCCTGGCGAGCCTGATCTCCGAATACATTGGGCACGGCTGGATTACGGACTTGGAACAGCTTCGTCAAATCGAGAAGTTTGCGGACGACGAGGTTTTCCGGCAGCGGTTCCGCGCGGTGAAAAAGCACAACAAAGAGCTGTTGGCCAAGATCATCGCCGGCGACACGGGAATCAAAGTCTCACCCGACTCGATGTTCGACGTCCAGATCAAGCGGATGCACGAGTACAAGCGTCAACTGCTGCTTGTTCTGTACATCATTATCCTTTACAACCGGTTGAAGAAAGAACCGAATCTCGACGTGGTGCCGCGAACATTCATTTTCGGCGCCAAGGCCGCCCCCGGCTATTACATGGCCAAACTCGTCATCAAACTGATTCATCAGGTGGCGGAGGTAATCGATCAGGATGCCGACGTCCGGGACAAGATCAAGGTCGTCTTCCTGCCTAATTATCGGGTGTCGCTGGCCGAGAGGATTATTCCTGCCGCCGACCTCAGCGAGCAGATTTCCCTGGCGGGGACCGAGGCTTCCGGTACCGGGAATATGAAACTGCAGCTCAATGGAGCAGTCACTATCGGCACGCTGGACGGCGCTAACGTGGAGATTCTGGACGAAGTGGGCCCGGAGAACATCTTCATCTTCGGCTTGCGCAGCGATGAGGTAGAACAACGCCGGGGCAATTACAACCCCTGGGACATCTACAACAACGACGCCGAAATTCGGGCCGCTTTTACCCTTATCGAAAAGGACTTCTTCAGCTTTTTCGAGCCGGGTATCTTCAAGCCTTTGATACAATCCATGCTCGACGGCGGCGACCACTATATGTTGCTGGCTGACCTGCGGCCTTACATCGAGGCACAGGAGCGGGTGGACCGCGCCTATCGAGATGTCGAGAACTGGACGCGCATGGCCATCCTGAACGTGGCGCGCGCGGGGCGGTTCTCCTCCGACCGAACGATCACCGAATACGCACGCGAGATTTGGCGGCTGGAGCCCTGTGACGGTACGAACGCCCGCCTTCACCAGGACTGAAGTTGAAGCCGCGTTGAACCGGAGATGATCCTGAAAGGACCCCACAGGCATGAGGAAATGTGTGCTCCGGTTCGCCCTGCTGCTCTTGTTGGCTGCCGGATTGACGCGCGCTGGCGAGACTGATCCCCAGGCGGCATCCTCCGCGTCAGACCAGGCAGCCATCCAGGAGGCGGCGAGTTGGATTGTTGATACCGGCACGCCTCAGGCCGAGTACCAGTACGTCATGACCTGCAGAGTCCGGCTACTGCTGTTCTGGGCAGGGAAAGACGATGTCGGGGGGGGATTTGTTCGCATCGGCGAAGTGGGAGGGAAAGAACACCGCCAGGTGGTGCAGGTCCTCTTCGGGTCCGATCCTAGTAAGGCGCCGATGTCCATCAACCGCTGGGGTGCGGGAACGGAAGTACTGCGCGACGCCGGCTCTCCGCACGCGGCCAGCGCCTTCTTCGGATTCATGAAGTCGTCCAAAGGCCAATCGCCGCTGGCCATGAGGAGCGAGCTTTCCAAGGAGAAGGCGGAGGGGAACCATCTGTTCGAAGGCATTATCAGCCGCGTGGACGACCGTGCTCTCTCGACAACCGTGCCTTACGTGACCGACCGCGACTTCGACCTGCACCAGTATCCCGAAGCTGAAAAGGCCACCCTGCAGCAACTGGAGAACAACCCTTCCCGCCGCATCCGGCGACTGGACCCGGCCTCCCGTCAAGTATGTCCGAGCTCGAAGCAGTTCCTCTCCACCACGCTCGATCTCATCAGCGACGCTCTTTCGGGCCACGCGACGCCGGATTCCGTCTGCTACATCTACAACACCCACCACCACCACGTTGCCTTGACGAACGTTCACCCAGTGGCGGAACGGAATATCCACGTTGCGTTGCACGGCAACGCCGGATCCCTCGATCGCACCTACCATAATTTGCAGCAAGCCCATTTCGAGGTTAGCTGCGAGGAAACAGGCAGCAAGTCGTCATTTGAGATCCTACTCGGCACGGACGGCAGCCGGCGCGGTGTTCCCGTTCAGATCACCTACTCTCCGAACTGGTGGTTCCAGGTGATCTTGAATCTCACCTCGGCACCTCCAGCAGCGGGCAATCCGGTGGCGGCGAACGAGTAAAGTGTGATCGAGCCCCCACTCAAAACAAAAAAGCGTTCAATCTCCCTATCCAGTCGTGCTGCTTCAGAGAGTGTTAGCATCGGCTTAAGGGCAGCCGGCTGCAGCGGTTTTGGGGGGAGCCACTCGAGCGCTGATTCTCGGCAGACGATGTTCAATCCACAAGCAGAATCGTCGCGGGTGCGTTCCTGCGCCATGGCGGAGGACTAGAGAAGGTGTCGGGACCCACCCTGACCGGTGGCGCGTCGCAACACTCGCACCGGCACCAAGCCATTCCGTGACAAGGACGTTTACTGGCAACTTGGCGGTCTTTCGCTGACTTCTGAGCGGAGCGTGATATGGGACCGGTCGCTATCGGTCAGTGATTTTCTGGCCGCGGCTATTTTCTACGTCGGCCAATCTCACCACCGTTCAATCAAATCTCGATGATAGCAAAGGCTGATTTGCATCGACCCAAGGACCCCCAGTCAGGAAAACGCTGCCTGTGGTTACCATGTCGCAGTTCGTATCGTGGACCGCCGAATTTGCAGCCCGCGTCTTTTCGCCGCAATCGCGCCTCTCAGAGACGCGGTCATCGCCCTGCGAAAATGATGCCGGTTCGAAAACCGACCAGGTTCACTGTTTCTCCCGAATCGGGCGACCAGATGTCATGCCGGAATTCGAATCGCAGGCCTACACGCCGTCTAACCCAGTAGTTCACTCCGGCCCCATAATGAAGAGCCACTCCCCCTCCTCTGGCGAAGAGGAGAGAGAGTCCGCCGTCCACAAACGGATCCGACTTGCCCTTGGAGTTCCGGGAAATGAAGTGAAAGGCCGGGGAAACCGAAGCCAATCCCGTCGTAAGTGCGTACTGGTTATTGACCGGCAGGATCGCCCCCGCTTCCCCGCCCAAGCCGAAGCGGCTGGCTAGCCTGCTCTCGCCGCCTCCGCCCACATTGATGAAGTCACCATTCCAGCGCGTGAAAGCGCTCTGGGGCACGACCACCGGGCCGACAAACGCGTAACCGTAGCCATGCGGCTGCTGGGCGGAAGCGGGAATGACGGCTGCGATCAGCATGGCAATGAGCAGGAATATTGTTTTGGCCATCGAGATTCTCCTTCAAGCACCAACCGATTCTCAGCGCTACTGCCTGGCGCGGTAGAGATCGCGCCAGCCGCCGGTGGGGACGACGGCTCCCGCGACGGCCCCAACTGCCCCACCAACCAGACCGGCTATCGCGACACTCTCCGCATTGACGCAGGACCCCTGCGCGCACTTTCCTTGTCCGAGTTCAGGGGAAGCCACGCCGACGATGGCGCCCGCTCCGAACCCCGCCGCAACGCCAATCAACGAGTTACGGGCACGGTGACTTTTGGCCGGGGTGGAAACCCGCAGCACCCTTCGCCGCTCGAACATTTGGTCGCCGGCACTCAAACGGACCACGATATCTGCGTCGCTCAACGATTGGAACCGGCCGCAGTCGGATTTGGCGTCGTTCAGTACGATCCGGATCGGCTGGCCGGGAGAAAATTGCGTGAGACCAGTCCAGGAATCGTCCGCCGAATAACACACTAGGTCGAGGGGGACGAACGCGAGGAACAGGAAGACGCACACTTTCGTATTCATCACGACCTCCGCTAGTGTTCCTTCGAACTATCCCGGGGGAGCTATCGTGCCGCCCTGGCCGGGGTTTCCTCGACGCGGTAGATGGTCTGATGGCTGGGGATCATGCCCAAGGCGGCTCCGCCGCCGATCCCGGCAGCGATACCCGCGGCGCATATCCCGCAACTGTTGCCTTCGTTGCTGCTGGCCGCCAGAGGAATGACGGTAGCGGCGATGGCGATTCCACCGCCGATCCCCGCTCCCAGCAGCATGTTGCGTGTGCGGTGGGAATTGTCCCGAACGCTGACGCGGACCACGTCCGCGCGTGGGACCACCGCTTCCATCTTCCCCTCTTGCACCGTGATCGCCTCGTCCGTGAAGCGGACAAACTTGCCGGAGTAGGCTTTCAGCTTCGCATCCACAATTTCCACCTTTTGCCCAGGCTTCAACCGCTGGAGGTTGTGCCAGGAATCTTGTGTCGATTGAGCAAGCGTGAAGGTTGGGAACAAAAGGAGAGAAAGAACTGTTAGAGCCATCCCTTTCATAAGTACCTCCTTTAACCGGGAAAGTAAGCGCCGTAGCGCGTTGACTTGGGACCACGCAGCCAGCATGCCAAAGGGCGGGAGCCGCTAACCCTCGGATATGAATGGCTATCACAGGACCACGGGGCACGTACTGCGGTCCGGGAGGAGCATGAAATTGCTGACAGTGGAGGGGTGGCCTTGCGTACCGCTCCCCTTGCTTGGATGGGGAAAGAAAGTGCCCGCTCGGATCAGGTCATCGAAATCAGCATCGCCGCTGAGCGATCAAGCGCAGGAGTCCGCTACCGGCGGGCCCAACCGGCGCCGTGGCCGAACCGGGATCGCCGGCGCATGTGCGCGTCATTACTCGCGCCAACGTACACCTACGCAGTATGCCAGTCAAGCGCACGTTCGCAATACCATTTGGGCTTGACAGGATGCCGCCCCTGCCGCACCATGGGAGTCGGTACACCAATCATAGGGCTCACAGTGAGTCTGGGGGATTTGAGTTCTTGAAATTCCACCGCCAAAGCGTGTGCTGTACATGTTGTTATATGTGCACAACCTCTGGCGTGTGGTTCTCTACCTGACGAACTGACCGAAGATTGAGTTCTCGCGAAACCCACCCGCTGGAAGGAAAAGCTAGCTGGTGGGTTTTTTGTTTTTAGCGACCAAGTACGACAACGTCGAGAAGGTCGAGGCCAATAAACCAGTGCAGGAAACCAAGGCTCAGCGTGCCGAGCGCCTCAAGCGGGAGAAAAACCCCTGGGAATCGCTCGGCGAAGTCCGGCAATTTGCTCGCGAGGGTTTCGGTTCAATCCCTCCCGAATGGCTATCCACGTATTTCCGCTGGTGGGGGGTATACACGCAGGGCGACGGCGCAGGAGTCGTGGGCGGCAAGGGAGGGGAAGGTAAGTCGGTTCCCTACTTTATGGTCCGGATCCGGGTGCCCAACGGAATTCTCCGCTCCTCACAACTGAGGCAATCGCGGAAGTGGCAAGGCTGCACGCGCGAGGAGTGGCGGACTTTACGGTTCGGCAAAACGTGCAGCTTCACTGGGTATCGATTGAGTCTTTGCCCGAGGTACTGGACACACTCTGGCGTGCCGGCTTGACCACGCAGGGGTCCTGCGGCGACGACACACGCAACATCACGGGCTGTCCGCTAGCGGGCTTAGATTCAGACGAGTGGTGCGACGCGTCCCCTCTGGTCCGACAAGCCACAAAACTGCTAGTTGGCAATCCCGAATTCTACAATTTTCCCCGTAAGTTCAAGATCTGCGTCACCGGCTGCCGCGTCTGGTGTTCGTACCCCGAAATCAACGACGTGGGACTGACCGTTGTCTCACGCACACTGGATGGTCGTCCCGAGATTGGTTTCGCGTTGCACGTAGGCGGTGGGTTGTCGTCGGAGCCTTATTTCGCCCAGCGGCTCGGGGCGGTCGTGCGCTGGAACCAGGTGCTGCCCGTCATCCAGGGCGTGGTGGAGATCTTTCGCGATGCGGATTGCCTGCGGGAAAATCGCGAGCGCGCCCGTTTGAAGTACCTCTTCATGCGCCATGGCTGGACGGCGCAGACCTTTCAGGAAGAACTGGAGCGCCGCATCGGCTTCCGGCTCGATCCAGAAACCGAAGTCATTCCACCCGCGGATGCTTACCGGGATCACGTAGGCATTCACCGGCAGAAGGCAGAAGGTACGAGCTACGTAGGCGCCGCAGTGCTCAGGGGCCGCATTTCCGCGGAGCAACCGCAGGCTGCGGCCGAACTGGCCGATGGTTTTGCCAACGGAGAGCTGCGCATCACCAACATGCAGAACCTGTTGGTTGTCAACGTTCCGAACGATCGTGCCGAACCGCTGGCTGCCGAGCTCGAAGCCGTGGGACTTCGTCCGGCGGGCTCGCCATTTTGGCGTGGCGCGATAACTTGCACGGGGACCGAGTTCTGCAGGCTCGCGATCACAGAGACGAAGAGCTTCACCCGCTGGCTGGTGGAGGAATTGGAAGACCGGCTGCCGGACTTCGATCAGCAACTGAAACTTCATGTGACAGGTTGCCCAAACAGTTGCGGACAGCATTGGATTGCGGATATCGGGATCGAAGGAAAGAAGATGAAGGTCGACGGAAAGATGGTGGACGCTTACTACTTCTTTGTGGGAGGCGGCGTGGGCAAGCACCAGACCATGGCGCGGGCCGCGGGCTTTCGCTGCCCTGCCAACGAGGTTCCGGACGCCATCGCCCGCCTGCTGCGCGCTTACCAGTCCGGGCGCTGGGGTGCTGAGACTTTGCGGCAGTTTTTCGCGCGGCACAGTGAAGGTGCGACCCGAAATTGGCTGGCGGGAGAAGAATTGGCGGAGGTGGACTTTGAAATTGTCCCCGGAGTCACCAGTGCTCTCAGTGCCGCTGCGGCCGTCCGGGTTGGCTTGACGGAGAGAACCGTAGCATCTTCAGTAATATTTATGACCGGTCACTGTTGTGCAGAACAGTTCTCCGGCTCTCGACTGAGTGTGACCGGCGCTGCACTCCGCCCGACCGTGGTTGTCTATATGCCGACCGACTATTCGGCGGTCACAACGCAACTGCGCGCGGCAGGCTGGGAAAACGACACGCCATGCCTGATCGTCTCCAATGCAGCAACCGCCCGTGAAGCGAGGTTTCTTACAACCCGTGCGGATCTACCTCAAGCTCCGCAACTTCCTTCCCCTAAATTATTAATCGTCGGTAATGTGGTCAGGTCGGCTTCAGTGAGAGAATCGCACGGCAACGCTACTACTTCAATCCTCTCGAGCCTGGCCCGCTGACCTACCCATCTCACGGATGCTCAGCGCGCGCCGCAAGCGACTGACTGCATTAAGGCATTGAGGTGACTTAAATGTGGGCTGGAGCCGACGACCAGACTTGAACTGGTGACCCTCGGTTTACGAAACCGATGCTCTACCAACTGAGCTACGTCGGCTCAAATGAAAATGCCCACCCGACAACTCCAGCGTTTCCGCCATCGCCAGCGGGTGAGCATTTTCGGAGGAGAATAGAATGACGGACGCGCCCCGCCATCTAAGCTCATAGCGAGAATAGAAAAAGCGTCCAGCCATGTCAAGGGAATTTTCAGGATTTTTTTTTGCTGATAAATACATTCAATTCAGTAACTTACATCGAATTCTCGACATTAAAAAACGGCCAGAAGGAAAATCCCGACAAAACCGTTATTTCGCTCCCAATTCTTGTCTATGTGATTGAAACAATGTGGTTTATTCCTGGCTGAGATTCAGCCGGATGAGTTGGTCTTCGTCGGTTTTGCCCCATTGGGAGTTGGGGAAAAACTTCCCTGCCATCCGCCTTGAAAGGAAGAAAAGGACGCCTGCGACCACGCATGCGCAGATCAAAATGGCCGTGAGCAACAGGATCGCGAGGATCATGCGAACCAATTGGATTGTGAACGACCGTTCCGTGGTGACCGGCTTATCCCAGCTCACACTCTCGGTGACATCGAATTGATTCATCAGTGCGGAAGCTGTCTCTTGATTGCCGGCATTCAGTACCAGGAACACATAGGAGTGGTGACGTTTCCCGAAAATCGAGTCCGGTCCACGGTCCTGATTCACGCCCAGCAGGTTCGAGAGCGACCCAAACCGCACGCGCGCGATCTGCGGCGTGGGATACTCGATGGAAATCAGTGTGGAGGTCCCGTGCGGCGTCTGGTAGTTGGCCAACTGCACCTGAGCGCTCTGGTCAAACCCAATCAAGTCGGTGCGGAAGTTCGGAAGGACGCGTTTTGCGGCCTCGAGTCCCACCAGGTACTTTTCACTTCCAGAGATCTCTCCCTGTGCCGGCATGGGATGGGGCAACCCGCGCATCTCGCTGACCGATGGTTTGCTTCCGCCGACGAAAACCAGCAGCGCCTGGAAGTTGGAGTCCGATACCGGAGAGTCCTCGCTGCGCAGAAAGCGGATGAAGTTGTTACCGCGCGCCATCACGGCTTGATGCGCATCGCCGAACGCGAACTGAACGCCATCCTCGGCCTTCATGGCCGGTGTGCGGTAAAACGTCAGCAGTCCGTACGCGCCGGTCGCATCGAGCGCCGATTCCACCACCACTTCGAGCCGCGTCTTCCCCAACTGATAGCTGCGCAGATCAATCGCCTTCACTCCGTATTCCCGCTCCACTGCCGGGTCGCCACCGTACTGGCTCACCGCTGCGAGGGGCAGCGGGTGGGAATCCGCTTGCCGCCAATCGGCAGCAGGCACCACGGGGGTAAAGGTCAGTTTGTCTTGGGTAAGATAGGGGACCGGCAGGGCCGTGAGCACGACCAGCAGGAAGGCGTGCCTCATCATTCTGCTTAACATCTTCTTAAGAATATCAGAAAATTTGCCCCACGCTACTGGTACTTTGGTCTGGGGCGTTACGCTGCGCCGTCCGCACCACCTCGCCGAGGTTCTTGACGTAGCTCAGAATACCCTCATAGAGCGCGGAGGCGATCTTCTCCCGGTAATCCGAGCGCCTTAGTAGGCGTTCGTCGCGAGGATTGGTGAGGAAGGAGATCTCTGCGAGCACGGAGGGCATGTTCGCCCCGATCAGCACCACAAACGGCGCCTTCTTGGTGCCACGGTCGCGCTGTGCCCCACTCACCCGGGTTACGCGCCCATAGACTTCGCGCTGCACCTGGCGGGCGAATTCCTGCGACTCCTGAATCTTCTCGGTCAACGCGATCTGCTTAATCAGGTCCTGGAGCTGATGCACGGCTTGTTGCGACGTGGAGTTTTCGCGCGCTGCGACTTCGAGCGCATCGGGGCTGGAAGTGAAGTTCAAGTAATAGGTTTCGATTCCTCGCGCGCTGGTGTCGCGGCTGGCGTTGGCATGAATCGAGATGAACAGGTCGGCGCTCTTCTGATTGGCGATGGCGGTGCGTTCCTCGAGCGGAATGAACGTATCGTCGCTACGGGTCATCACCACTTCGCAGCCGGTGTACTGTTGCAGCAGCGCGCGCAGCTTCAAGCCGACGTCCAGCACCACGTTCTTCTCTTCCAAACCCGTGGGACCGATGGTTCCGGTGTCATGACCGCCATGCCCGGGATCAATGACAATACGACCGATTTTTAACCCCAAAGCACGCGTCAGGGTGCGCGACGCAGAATCGGAAGCTGCGCCGGGGTTAATTCCGAGCGGCGCTACCTCCGCTTTGTCCGTCGCCTTGGACTTGGGCGGGTTAACGGCTGCAGAAGCAGAACCCGATGGCTGCTCCGCCACCTCTGGCGCGGTGGTTGGCAGCGCGGTGTCGCGCTTTGGCGGCTTCGTCCGTTCCTTCCCGGTCTTGCTGCTCTTGGAAGCCTCGCCCTCCGTCTTGTTAGCTTCTGTCTTATCCTCTTCCGCTTTGTTTGCCTCTGGCTGTTTCACTTCCAGCGTCGGAGCCGTGTCCAGGGGGTGGGTCTCGGCGGACTGACCCGGCTTGGCGGTTCGGCTTCCCGCGGGGTTCGGCGCGGCGGGTTTGGTGGTGCGCGCCATCTGCGTCGGCGAAGTGCCCTGAACGTCAATCACCAGCCGGAAAGGATTGGGCAGCGAGAAGATTGAATACGAGTCGATCTTCTCGACGTCCAATACCACGCGCGTTACTTCCGCCGTGTATTGCGCCACGCGAACCTGCCGCAGATAGCCGTTCTCCACCGGAAACGTCTTGCCCACCAATTCCTTGCTCAGACGGGTCTTCTGTAGGTCGATCACAATGCGGTCGGGTTTCGCGAGGCGCACCGAATCGAATTTCGCCTCGCCGCCTACTTCGATCACGATGCGGAGGTAATTCGGCCCCACCCAGTGACGCAAGGCGGTGACTTGGCGG
>Ga0335071_10008534_pt1 | contig 10513 bp, 9 predicted proteins | sample Lox_Sample_15_FD_206724 | JGI IMG/M metagenome (GOLD analysis project Ga0335071, IMG submission 206724) | Soil microbial communities from Loxahatchee National Wildlife Refuge, Florida, United States - Lox_Sample_1.5 | ecosystem: Environmental > Terrestrial > Soil > Wetlands | place: USA: Florida...
GCGGCGTGCCCGGGGACCTGGCACAGGCCTTGGTGGTGGTGAACGCCACCCCGTCCGAGCAGGCCTTCGCCGACGGCGCCTTCCGCGGCCAGCACTGGCTCCTCCACCCCGTACAGCAGCGATCGACGGACCCGGTGGTCCGGCGGGCCCGCTTCGATGCCGCCGGCGGCGCCTTCGCGGTGCCGGCGCGCACGGTGGCGGTCTTCGTCTCCTACGGCCGCTGACGGAGGAGCAGCGGGCGAGCGGCGTGCCGCTCGCATTCTTCGCTGGCCCCCGCGCCCTTTCCGGGCAGCTTCCCGGCACGGGGGACCGGATCGATCGTTCAACTCCGGTAGGAGAGGAGACGATGACCGGCCTGGGGACCGCCGCCACCTTGCTGGGCCTGGCCGCGCTGGCCGCCGCCGCTCGCGCGGTCCTGCACCGGCGCCGCTTCGCGGTGCGTCCCCGGTTCATGGTGCACCCGGTGGCACTGGGAGGGGCCGGCGGCCGGGCCCTCGCCTCCCACGTTCAGACCCTGAGCGACCTGGGCAGGTATCTCGAGCCGCCCCCGGCGAGACGCTAGCCCCGCCGTCGAGCCGGCCGCATCCCCCGCGGTACCAGCACCCATTCCACGCCGTCGAACGCCCCCTGCACGAGGAGCGCCAGCGCCGCCGCCGGCACGGCGCCCTCGAGGATGAGTGGCACCGAGGCCAGCCGGATCCCGGTGAGGATGGGCTGGCCGTATCCACCGGCGCCGATGAGTGCGCCCAGCGTCGCCGTCCCGACGGTGATCACCGCCGAGGTCTTCACGCCCGCCAGGATCGCCGGCGAGGCCAGGGGGAGCTCCACCAGGCGCAGCCGCGCCCACGGCGAGAGGCCCAGCGCGCGCGCCGACTCCAAGAGCTCCGGGGCGATGCCGGTGAGCCCGGCGTGGGTGTTTCGGACGATGGGGAGCAGCCCGTAGAGCGCCAGCGCCGCCACCGCTGGCCGCGCCCCGATGCCGAGGAGCGGGATCATGAACACGAGCAGCGCCAGCGAGGGGATGGTCTGCACCACCCCCGCCGCAGCCAGCACCACTCGCCCGGCGCCGGGCCTCCGCGCCGCCCACACGCCGAGGGGAACGGCGGCGGCGATGGAGAGGAGGAGCGCGATCCCCACCAGCGCCAGGTGCTCCTCGGTGCGCCCGGCCAGGCGCGCCAGCCACCCCTCGGACCGCCCCGCGGCGGCCAGGGAGAACCGCTGGAGCAGGAACGCCGCCGCCACCGCCTCCGGTGGCTGGCGATCGAGCTGGGCCCGGGCGTTCATGTCGATCATCTCCGCCTGGTCGATCCGCCCCTCCAGCCGGCGCAGGTCCGGAGGCGCCCTGGGCCAGCGCCGGGCGAGGTCGAGGCGGTAGAGGAACACCGCCTGGTACTCGGGGAAGGCGTGGAGGTCGTCTCTCAGGACGACCAACCCCTGCCGGCGGATCTCGGCGTCGGTGGAGTAGAGGTCGGTGAGGTCGATCTGGCCGGCGGCCAGCGCGCGGTAGGCGAGGTCGTGCTCCAGCCCGCGCACCTCGCGCTGGGGCAGCCGGTAGCGGTCGCGGAGCGCAGGCCAGCCGTCGGCGCGGTCCAGGAACTCGTTGGTGAAGCCGAAGCGGAGCGCAGGCCGGCCGGAGAGGTCGGAGATCCGGGCGATCCCCAGGCGCCGGGCCACCTCCGGGCGCATGCCCAGCGCGTAGGTATCCTCGAACCCCAGCGAGCGGGTCATCCCGATCCCCCTCGCCGCCAGGGCGGTGCGCAGGCCCTCTTCCCCGGTCCCGGCGGTGCCCCCCAGGATCTCGCGGGCGATGGTCCCCGTGTACTCCGGGTAGACGTCGAGCTCGCCACGAGCGAGCGCCTCCCAGAGCACCCGCGTGCCGCCCAGGGCCCGCCGGTGCAGGGCGGGAACGCCGTCCGCGGCCAGGACTTGCCGCGCCAGCTCGCCCAGCACCTCGGACTCCGCGAACTGCTTCGAGCCCACCCGCACCGGCTCCGGCCCCGGGTCGGCGGCCAGGAGGGCGAGGAGCAGCGCGGTCCTCATGGCGCCTCGCCGGCTCCGAGGTGGAGCGCGCGCTGGGCACGGATGAACCGGGCCACGAACGGCTCGGCCGGTGCCCGGACCAGCTCCTCGAGCGGGCCCACCTGGGCGACACGTCCCTCCCGGAGCAGCGCCAGCCCGTCGCAGAGGAAGGTCGCCTCGGCCAGGTCATGGGTGACGAGGAGCACCGTCTTGCGCACGGCCCGGAACGCCGTTCGCAGGTCCTCCTGCAGCTCCGCCCGGGTGATGGGATCGAGGGCGCCGAGCGGCTCGTCGAGCAAGAGGAGCTCCGGATCGAGGAAGAGAGCCCGCGCCAGGCTCACCCGCTGCGCCTGGCCGCCGGAGAGCTCGGTCGGGAAGCGGCCCCAGGTGTCCGCGGGCAGGCGCGCCAGGGCCCCGAGGGCATCGAGGCGCTCCGCGACGCGGCCCCGGTCCCAGCCCAGCTGGCGTGCCACCAGCGAGGCGTTGGCTCCGGCGGTGAGGTGGGGGAACAGCCCGCCGCCCTGGACCACGTAGCCGATACGTCGGCGGGCGCGGTGGTCGTCGGGGTCAAGAGGGCGCTCCCCCAGGAGGACCTCACCCTGGTCTGGGCGCAAGACCCCGAGCAGGAGCCGGAGGACCGTCGTCTTGCCGGCGCCGCTGGGCCCGACCAGGGCCAGCCTCGTCCCCCGCGGCAGCGCCAGGTCGATGGGGCCGACCTCGGCCCCGGGGCCGAAGCGCTTCACCACCTGGCGCAGCTCCAGGACGGGGGGCGGCACGCCAGGTTCCTGCTCGCCCGGGCGCCGCCGCACAAGGCCGGTCCGGGGCGCCCCCGCGGGCGGGGATCCTCGGCTAGCCCCCCCGCCGCGCCCGGTATCGCCGGATGAGCCCGGCGGTCGAGGAGTCGTGGTCGAGCCTCGGCTCGCCCGGGGCCTCCAGCTCCTTGACGATCCGGCCGGCCAGGACCTTGCCCAGCTCCACGCCCCACTGGTCGTAGGAGTTGACGTCCCAGATGACACCCTGAGTGAATACGGCGTGCTCGTATAGGGCCACCAGGCTGCCCAGGACCGCGGGGGTGAGCCGGTCCGCCAGGATGGTGCTGGAGGGGCGGTTCCCGGGGAAGGTCCGGTGCGGGATGAGGCGCTCTGCCGTCCCCTCGGCCTGCACCTCGGCGGCGGTCTTGCCGAAGGCCAGCGCCTCGCCCTGGGCGAAGAGGTTGGCCATGAGCAGGTCGTGATGGCGGCCGACAGGGTTGAGGCTCCGGCAGAACCCGATGAAGTCGCAGGGGACGAGGCGCGTCCCCTGGTGGAGGAGCTGGTAGAAGGAGTGCTGGCCGTTGGTGCCCGGCTCGCCCCAGTAGATGGCCCCGGTCTGGTAGCCCTCCACGGCTGCGCCGGAGAGCGTCACCCGTTTGCCGTTCGACTCCATGGTGAGCTGCTGCAGATAGGCGGGGAAGCGCTTCAGGTACTGGTCGTAGGGGAGGACGGCCACGGTGTCCGCACCCAGCACCTCGGTGTTCCACACCCCCAGCAGTCCGAGGAGGACCGGCAGGTTCCGCTCCAGCGGCGCCGTCCGGAAGTGCTCGTCCATGGCGCGGAAGCCGGAGAGCAGATCGCGGAAGCCCTCCGGACCGACGGCGATCATGGTGGAGAGGCCGATGGCCGAGTCCATGGAGTACCGGCCGCCCACCCAGTCCCAGAACCCGAACATGTTGGCCGGATCGATGCCAAACTTCCTGACCTCGGCCTCGTTGGTGGACACGGCCACGAAGTGCTTGGCCACCGCCGCCGGGTCCTGGAGCGCGGCCAGGAGCCAGGTGCGCGCGGTGGACGCGTTGGTCATGGTCTCCTGGGTGGTGAAGGTCTTGGAGGAGACGATCACCAGGGTCGCGGCCGGGTCGAGATCGCGGGTGGCCTCGGCGACGTCGGTCCCGTCGACGTTGGAGACGAAGCGGAAGGTGAGGTCGCGGCGAGCGTAGGCCCGCAGCGCCTCGTAGGCCATCACCGGCCCCAGGTCGGAGCCCCCGATGCCGATGTTGACCACCGCGCGGATGGGCCTGCCGGTGAACCCCTTCCAGGCTCCGTCCCGCACCCGCCCGGCGAAGTCCGCCATCCGGTCGAGCACGGCATGCACCTCGGGGACCACGTCCTTCCCGTCGACCAGGATGCGCACGTCGCGGGGGGCGCGCAGGGCCACGTGCAGCACGGCCCGCCCCTCGGTGACGTTCACCTTGTCCCCGGTGAGCATGGCCTCGCGGCGGACCGGCAGGCCGCGGGCCTCGGCCAGGGCGACCAGCAGGCGGACGGTCTCGTCGGTCACGCGCTGCTTGGAGAAGTCCAGGTGGAGGCCGGCACCGTCGGCGGTGAGCCTTCCCCCCCTCCCGGGGTCCTTGGCGAAGAGGTCGCGCAGGTGGGCCTTGGCCAGGTCCTTGCCGTGCGCGAGCAGGGCGCGGTAGGCGGGAGCTTCGGTCAGGAGGGCGAGCGGCGCGGGCATGGGAGAGCCTTTACCCCACCGCGCCGCGACTCGCCAGGCGCGGTTTGGTGGGGCCTCACCCGCCCCACTCCGCCACGTACCGGGCGGTCACCGCGTCCATGGAGCGGATGTGCTGGTCCAGCCAGGGCGGCAGCGTCGCCAGGTAAGCCGCGAGCGGCTCGATGGCCCCGCTCTCGGCGAAGCGGCGCTGGGCTTCACCCAGCTCGCCCAGGATCCGAACGTGCTCCGCCTGGTGGAAGGAGAAGGCCGGGAAGGACGCGTCCCGCATGGCCGCCTCCTCTCGGGCGAAGTGCTCACGCGTGTGGACGTAGAGCGACTCCAGCGCCGCCTGGACGGCGGCGGCAGCGGCGCGGCCGGCGCGGAGCGCCTCCAGCTGGTCGGAGACGGCGTTCACCAGCCGCGCCTCCTCGGCGTGGTCCTCGTTCATGAACTGGACGGCCAGGTGGGGGACCTGGTCGGGATCGATGAGCATCTCCGCTCCGGCTGGTTCGCTCCCTTCTACCCCGCTCTCCTACCTTGCGTCGCGCCCCACGACCACGGCGCGTGCGGCAGCCCGCACGGGGCGCAAGCGCTCGAAATCGCCGAGACGCACGAGGTCCCCCGGGGGTGGCGCCTCACCCCGGCCCCCGATCTCCGTCCCCGATGGGCTCCTGGCCAGGCCGCAGCAGGCGGGCCGCGAGGAACGTCGCCAGCGCCAGGTCGTAGGCGGTGCCGGCGCCCAGGGCCCGCGCCGCCTCGTTGGCGCCGGAACCCACCACGTCCCGCCCGAGCAGCACCAGGACCAGGATCCCCGCGCCGAGAAGGGCGCCCGTCGCGCGACGCAGCCGCAGCTTGCCCGGCACGCAATCGGTCTCCCCGCCGGCGAGCCAGGGGCCCACGCGCGGCAGCGACTCCAGCAGGCGAGCGTGCGCCGAGAGGGCTGTCACCGCCACCAGCGGGACCAGGAGCTGTACGTGGTGCGCGTAGCGCGAGTCCGACGAGGCGAGCAGCATGAGCAGCGAGGCCAGACCGAACTCGGCGAGGGGGAGGCGAGGGCGGAAGCGGTCGCGCGCGGCGGAGAGGGCCAGGAGGCCGACCAGGGCGGCGCAGGGCAGGATCCACAGCCAGTGGAAGGCGGCCAGGCCCAGCAGCGGGCCCTCGAGGGCCGGTAGGTGCTCGGCCAGTCGCGCCGCCGCGCCCTGCAGCGACTGGTTCTCGAAGAAGGCGGTGGCGTGAAGCGTGGCCTTCACCGTGGCGGTCACCCGAACCCAGCGCAGGAACAGCCCCGGGACCTGCGCGGGACCCCAGAACGCACCCAGCGCCAGGAGCCACCCGCATCCCACCAGGACGAGAGCTCCGAAGAAGCGCCACTGCCGGCGCAGGGCCAGCCAGGGGAGGAGCGCCAGGGGGGTGATCTTGATGACCGCGATGGAGAAGTAGAAGGCGGCGCGGACGGGGCGGCCTCGGTGCAGCGACTCGACGGTGAGGACGGAGAAGAGGAGGACGAAGAGGTTCGCCTGGCCGAGCCGGAACTCGGACATGAACGGGTTGAGCGCCACCAGGAACGGGAGCAGCGCGTAGGCGATCTCCGCCCCGGGGGACGAACCCGGCGCCACCTCCCTCCGGGCGCCGCGGGCCCAGCCGACCAGCCAGGCCATGCCTGCCACCTTGAGCAGGTACCAGACCCAGGCGGCCGCGTAGGGCGTGAGGAGGGCGAAGGGGGCGAGGAGGAGCGAGAAGGTCGGCGCGTAGAACACGTACATGTCCATGCGCGGGCCCCGAGCATAGACGTCACCGCGAGCGAGCGCGGCCTCCCCCACGTCGTAGAACGCGCGGAAGTCTCCCCCGTGCGCAGCGCAGAGGTGGCCGAAGCCGAGGACGGCCAGCGCCAGCGCCGACCACAGGGCCCAGCGCCTGGCGAGGGGACGGGTCACGGGCGACGGGTATACACCGGAGCGCAGGGCCGCGGGGCGGCGGTCGCCGCCGTCCCGCGGCCCTCACCGCTGCGCTCCGCGCCAGGAGGTGGGCCTGCGGGAGGCAGGCCGTTCACCCGGCGAAGCAGCTCCCGGTGCCCGGGAAGGAGCACGGCGCCCGGAGAGTCCGGGCGGGGTGGGGACCCGGGTCGGCGATCGCGCCGGCGAGAAGCTCGCCCTACTCCAGGAGCCCCTGGTCCCTGGCCAAGCGGGCCAGCCGCTCCTTGAGCCGCTCGAACCGCTTCATGAGCGCGGCCGGCGCGACCGGACGGCCCTCCTCGGCCAGGACCTCGGCGATCTCGTTCCAGGGAAGCCCCTGGTCCACGCGCAGGACCAGGAGCGATTGGTCCTCCACCGAGAGCGACTCCCGGAGCCGATCCAGCGCCCGACGCTGGCGCTCGACGACCACCGCCGTCTTGGTCCGCACCTCGTCGGCCAGCGCCGACGCCTCCTGGGTGCGGAGGCGCCGGCCGCGCTTGCGCCAGGCCCCGTCCCGCATGTCCAGCGCGGCGTTCCAGGCGAGCCGGTAGGCCCAGGTCCGGAAGGCGGAGTCGCCCCGGAAGGCGGGCAGCCCCCGCCACAGGTTCTCGGCGAACTGCGAGAACGCCTCGGTGGCGTCGTCCTCGTCGCGGAGCAGCGAGCGGAGGTAGCGGAGGACGGCCGGCCCCAGGCCACGGATGGCCTCGGTGGCGGCACCGGCCAGGTCGCCGCCGGCGCGCAGCTCGGCGATGCGCTCCTCCAGGTCCACGCACCGAGGATATCAGGTCGCCTCGCCCAGCCGCCGCCGCAGGGCCCTGGCCTCCTTCAGGTAGGGGAGATCCGCGTCGGCCCTCTGCCACATGAGGAGCAACCGATCGAGGTAGGCGCGGGCGCGAGCTCGCTCTCCCAGCCGCTCGCTGGCCTGGGCCGCGGCGAGGAGGGCGCGGGGATAGGCCCAGCAGCGCCAGTCACCCATGAGCGGGAGCTGGCGCAGGCCCTCCGCGGCGGCGACCACGTCGGCGTCCCTCCCCGTCTCCTTCGCCACCATGCCCAGGATCGCCCAGGCCTCCGGACGGGTCCACGCCTCGCCTCCCTGCGCGAGCTCCCTCAGCTCGGCGAGGGCCTGGTCCCCCCTGCTCGACTTCCAGGCGACGACGGCCTCCACGATCCGCCGGTGGCCGCTGGTGACGGGGAGGCTGCCGATCAGCGGCGCGGCGCCGGCCGCGTCGCCCAGCCAGGCCAGGGCCAGGGCCAGCCCGTGGCGCATCTTGACGTGCTCCGGCGTGCCCGGCAGCGCCAGGAGCCGGCGCACCGTGGCGAGCGCGGGCTCCGGGTCGGCCTCGCCGAGAAGGAGGCCGAGCCGCATGTTGTCGACGACGGCCTCCCGGTCGCGCAGATCCGCGGACACGCCGTCGATAGCCCGCATGGCCTCGCGCCAGCGCCCCTGGTAGGCGAGCGCCTCGACCAGCTCCTCGACCCTCTCGGCGCGGTCCATCGGGGACGCACCCGAGCTGGTGCCGGCGCGCGCCAGCGCCTCGGCCTCGCCGTACCGCTCGGCCATGATGAGAGCGCTGTGCAGCTCGGAGCGGGAGTAGGCCGACTCGTCGAGCTGGTAGGCCTTTCGGGCCGCGTCGACGGCGTCGTCCCAGCGCCCCGCCAGCCCGTGGGCGGCGCACAGCGCCCGGTAGGCCGAGGCGCTGGGCGCCTTGTCCACCCACTCCTTGGCCCGACGGTACAGCTCGTCGCCGCGCAGGAGGAGGCCCAGGCTGTCGGTGAGGTGCATGCGCGCCGGCTCCCAGAACGGGTCGAGCGCCACCGCCCGCTCGAAGTAGGGGAGCCCATCGAGGATCCGATCCTGGTGGAGGTAGAGATCGCCGGCCAGGAACAGCACCTCCTTGTCCTGGGGGTAGGCCTCGGCGGCGCGTGCGTAGAGCGCGTGCGCCTCATCGTCCTTGCCGTCGAGGTGGAGCTGCCATGCCTGGAAGAGCATCCGCTCCTTGGCGGGCACGCGGTCGACGTTGCGCAGCGCCGCCTCCATCTCCGCCCGCCGCTCCGCGTCGTCCATGCCGGTGAACTCGCCCAGGTAGGCGATGCGGTAGTGGGCCAGCGCGAAGTCCGGGTCGATCGCCAGCGCCTTTCGATACTCCGCGATGGCCTGGTCGTAGCGGATCGACTCCTTGAGCTGGTCGCCCCGGAAGTAGTGCTGGTAGGCCTCGAAGCTCCGGGTGGTGACGTCGGCGACCTTGACCGACGACGCCGCCCGTTCCTCGCGCGTCTCCGCCGCGAGCCGCTCCCGGGTCCGCTCCGAAAGCCGGTCGATCATGCCCGGGACGGCGGCCTTGCCCTCCCCCTGCTCCTGCAGGGTGAAGAGATAGGCGCTCCGCTCCGGGTCGAGGACCTTGAGCTCGATGGCGTAGAGCCGATCGAAGCGGCGGATCGTGGCCAGCACCAGCGCGCGCACGCCGGCGGCCCGCGCCACCTCCCTCCCCTGCGCCTCGTCCACCACCTCCACCCCTGCCCGGCCCGACTGGCGCAGGAGGTCCAGCATCCGCACCCGGGTGAGGACGGCGAGCCGCTGGGACTGCTCCAGCGAGGTGATGAGCATCCCCGAGAGCCCGTCCAGCTCCGGGTCGCCGGTCTGGTTCTGGAAGTCCGCCACCGCCACCGTGAGGGGTCCGGCCGGCCGGTGGGGCGGGCGGCGGCCCAGATGGATGGCCGCGGCGAGGAGGCCGAGGAGCACCACCGCGCCCGCGACCGCGACCAGGGCCCGGGTCCACCCCCGCCGCCACGGCCGGGCCGGGCGCGCCGCGACCCCGCTCCTCGACGGGCTGCGCTGCGCCTCCTCGGCCAGCGGGCCAAGAGCCGCCAGCACCTGGCCCCCGTCGCGCGGCCGGCGCACCGGGTCCTTCTCCAGGAGCTGCCTCACCAGCGCGCCCAGAGCCGGCGCGCCCGGCACCTCCAGGGCCGGCGCCGGCTTGGGCCCGGTGACCGCGCGTCCTCCGTCGTCGTCCGGGAACGGCGCCGCCCCGGAGAGCGCCCGGTAGAGCAGGACCCCCAGGGCGAACACGTCGGTGCGCTCGTCCTCGGGCGCGCCGCGCCATTGCTCTGGCGCCATGTAGGCCGGGGTACCACCGTCCTGCCGGCGCTGCCCGAAGGCGTGGGCCAGGCCGAAGTCCAGCACCTTCACCTGGCCATCCTCGCAGAGGAACACGTTCCCCGGTGTGAGGTCCCGGTGAACCACGCCCTGCCGGTGGGCGTGGGCCAGCCCCTCGGCCACCTTGACCGCGATCCGCAGCGCCTCCTCCAGCGGCAGCGGACCCGCCGAAAGCCGGTCGGCCAGGCTCCTTCCGCGCAGGAGCTCGAGGACGAGGTAGGGCCCGTGCTCGCACCGCCCCACGTCGTGGAGGGTGACGATGCAGGGATGGGAGAGCGAGGCGGCCGACTCGGCCTCGCGCAGGAGCCGCTCGCCGCGCAGGGTGGAGTCGGGACCGGCCTGCACCGCCTTGAAGGCCACCAGCCGGCCCAGCTCGCGGTCGCGGGCCTCGTAGACCACGCCGAAGCCGCCCCGGCCGATCTCCCGCAGGATCTCGAAGCGGCCGGCCACGACCTCGCCCGGCGCCGGGCCGGACCCCCACCCCCCTTCGGCCTGCGGGGCGCGAACCAGCTCGGCCAGGAGCGCCGACAGGGCTCCCGGGCGCACCGGCCGGGGCGAAGGGTCGACCTCGGGCAACGCAAGCCTCCGGGTTCGTTCGACCGCAGCGTGCGGCCGCGGGCCGATCCCGTCAACTGCGCGCGGCGGCGTCCCGTTCCCTCCCGGCCGGGACGCCGTTCCCTGCTAGCACGTGCCCGCGCACGCCGCCGGCGCCGCGGCGGCGCTGGGCTGCGGGCCGCCCGGCAGGGCCGGCCCGCTCCCGACGTCCGCGAGGAAGGTCGACGCCAGCGCGAGGCAGAGCGCGAGGAGCGCGGCGCCCCGGAGGTTGTCCGCGAGGGAGCGATCGGGGCGGCGGGCGGTGACGTGGGTGAGGTCGAGCACGGGGCCTCCTTCGGGTGGCGGCGGCGGTCCCTCCCGCACC
>Ga0335071_10008535_pt1 | contig 10513 bp, 11 predicted proteins | sample Lox_Sample_15_FD_206724 | JGI IMG/M metagenome (GOLD analysis project Ga0335071, IMG submission 206724) | Soil microbial communities from Loxahatchee National Wildlife Refuge, Florida, United States - Lox_Sample_1.5 | ecosystem: Environmental > Terrestrial > Soil > Wetlands | place: USA...
AAGGTGAACAGCCATTAAGCACTTCTTTGCACGCTATAAAGCCTGGTTCATAAAGATTCTTGCTCCGCTCGGCGGTCCCTGGGCGATCTTTGTCGTCTGCCTGGTCGACGCTACTGCCGAAGCCATTCCCATGGACCCGATCTTTGCCGTTTATTGTTTCAGCCATCCCAATCGCGTGCTGGTCTATTCGGTCATGGGCGCGCTCGGTGGAGCGCTGGGCAGCCTTGTTCCGTACGCAATCGGTTACAAGGGTGGAGAGCCGCTGCTCGCCAAGCGCATCGGTCCCGAGCGCTTTGCCAAAATCCACAACAACACGGAGAAGTATGGCGATCTTGCGCTGATCGTGCCGGCAATTCTTCCGCCACCCACGCCTTTCAAGCTCTTTGTGTTTTCGGCCGGAGTGGCGCGTATGAGAGTTGCGCATTTTCTGCTCGCCGTTTTTGCCGGACGCCTGATTCGCTTCCTTACCCTCGGCGCGCTTACAGTTCGCTATGGACCTGAAATCGTCGGTCTCTTCCAGAATGCGGTGAAGCACCACGCACGCCAAACGCTTGCGATTCTCGCCGCGATCGCCGCGCTGTGTCTTTTCCGTTACCTGCGCAAGAAGGTGCGCCGCCCACAGAACGCGGCGAGCACGGTCGCATAGTGGGGGCAAGCTGGGCATTTGGGTCCGGAGTCCCTCAGCGGCTGAAGCCGCTTTTTGGAGGCGCTGTGCGGCACGGCTCAAGCCGTGCCCTATCGAGGACGTAGATGCCACGCCTCCGAAATTTCACAACTGCAAGAAATGAGGGCTGGCGCCGTGCCAGCCCTTCGTACTTCTCACGTTTCTTACCAGATGGAAACCTTCGCCTGGTCCACCCACTCGTGGTAACCGCCGCCGCTGGCGTTTACGTCAAGCTGCCACTGCACGCCGGTATTGGCGGCCCAACCCAGGTTCTTGGCAGGCTGCGTCTGGTTCAGATAGTAGGCGTGGCCATCGACGACCAGAGTCTTGTAGGTGTAGGTGTGGTTCGTGTGGTTCGTCGTCATGTACCACTGAATGTGGTGCCAGGTGTTGGCTGCGAACTTCTTGCAGGGAATGCTGGTGTGGATCCAGTGGCCCGTATATTCGTTCCAGGTGTCCCAAACACCCGCGCCGTAGTTGCACTCGGTGCCGATCATGTAGTTGTAGCCATTTAAGAATTGGAAGGCGTCGTATTCGAGCGCCTGCGCGTTCGTCAGCGAAGCGCTGTCCAGCCGAACCCAGAAGTCCCACAGGAAGTTGGTTGCGGTGTTGATCGCTCCCAGTTTCTTGTAGAAGAGCACGTTACTCCACCTTCCGTCGTGGTAGATCTCCATGCTGCGTCCGTCAAGCGACGGTGTGGTCTGGTTGAATGCCTGCCAGTAGCTTCCGCCACCGGCTCCGCCCGCACATCCGGCGCTGTTGCAGCTGGCCCACCCCGTCGTCATTTGGTCGATGTTAGTGAACACGTGAGCTGTCGATGGCGGTGTAGGGAGCTGCGCAAAAGCTGCGGTCGCGAACAGGCAAAGTATGGCGGCAATAAGAAAGTTTTTCATGAATGCTCCTGGGGGAGAAATTTCGCGACGACGGTTCGTTCGCGATGACTTGCCCACTATCGCGTACAGCCGAACCTGTGCACATGGGCGGAACACCCCAATGCTCTAGGGTTTCGTTCCGTAGGCTTTCTAGGAGTTTCTGCGAATGCTGCTGGCCCGAGTTGTGGGCGTGAGTTGCACCTTGGTGACAAGAAGAACTCGCGAGATAAACAAGCCTCCTCACGCGCTCTGTTTTCAGGCTTTTGCCACGGTTCTACCCGGGACGGAGAAGAAGGTTCTGTTTAAGCGAATGTATGTCGAAGGACTAAGGGGCCCGTGATACCGCCTTTTGAGTGTTTTTGAAAAAAAGCCCCGCAATCTTCCAGTTCAGAGTTGCTGCCGTCTAATTCGGCGGTCTGAAGCTCTCGCGCACACTGTGTAATAGCGGGTCGAGTTCCAAGTAGGCGGCCAGCCCGTTGGGCCCGCGATCCGGATAGAGGAAGCGAACGTCGCGGAATGTCACGTCGTAACCGTCCGGGTGCTCGCGTTTCTGCACCTCAAGCGTGGGGTAGCGTGCCCAGTCCATGTACACGCGTCCGAGGTATGTTGCTTTCGCGGCCTGCGAAACCGGAGTGTCTTCGCTCTTGTAGTACTTCGTCGCGCGGCCCTGCGGATCGACCTCCGGCGTGAGCGAATCGACCATCATCGACTGATAAAACTCGGGAGTCTCGACCACGCCATACCAGCGGAATGGATTCAGCGGCTGCGGAAAGGCGGAGACGCGAGTTGCTGGATGACCTTCGTATGTGAAGGAATCGAGCGCCTTCACTGCTCGCCGGTGTTCGAAATCGCGCACGCCCCAGAGGATCACAATTCCGATGAGTGCAGCGATGGCCCAACCGCGACCGCGCGGTCCTATTTGCCGCGCACCAATCTCGGAATTGATGAGCCCGAACAGATGCGGCAAAGCGAGCCCGCAAATCAGCATGAAAAGCATCACCGGTTCGACAATGAAGACGATGTCCCACGCATACCATTTCGTATTGAAAGGAAAGAACGGGCGCAGGCCGTAGTTGTTCGTGTAATCCAGCAGAAGATGCGAGAGTCCCGCGATGCAGGCATAGAAGTAGAGCAATCCCCAGCGCACCGGCATTTCTGCGCGCTTCATCGGGGGGCGCACTGTGAGCCACAATCTCCTCATCAGCCACACGAAGGCGATCACCAAAGCGGCTATGAATGGCACACCAAGAAACGTGTGCGTGATGCCGCGATGATGTGCGAATCCTATAACCGAGCCTTTGAAGTACCAGAGAGCGTCGATGTCAGCGGCTTCGGCGCCAATGGTCATCACGACGGTAGCCAGCGCGGTCGTGCGATTAAATCCACTGCGTCCGAGAGCGGCTCCGGTGAGGAAGTGTGTGACTGGTTCCAAGTGTGCTCCTTACCCTAATTTCGTAACCAACGTCAGTGACCGATCGCGCCAAACAGGGTGCCCTCCGCGAATGGCTCAGCTGGTCATAGCGGAGATTCTTCACTCAAGGTCTAGCGCGCAACCGATTCACCAGAAGATCGTGTTGAAGGATGTCGTTTTGCAACTGACTCAGTTCGGTTACATCCCAGTTGGAGCTTAAGTAGCGTCCCCTCGCCCAATCGGCAGCACCGGAACAGAGCCAGACGATAAACCCAGCCGCCAGATCGGGGGAATCTACCAAGCGGGCATGCAATTCCAGCGGCATGTTCTTGCCCAAAGCAGTAGGCACACCTCCGGGATGCACCGCGAAGCACTTCACACCCTCTCCGCCGTGGTCGACATTGACGAACTCACAGAGCCGGTTGATCGCGTGCTTTGAGGTTTGGTAGTCCGAAGCCCCCGGCGTCAGCAGTTGTGCTCCGATCGAGGAAATCAGTATGAGGTGACCGCCTGAGCTGCCCTTTGCGCCATGTCGCTTGGCCGAGTCAATCAGATGACGTAGAGCGTGACGAACGACGTAGTAAGTCCCCTTGAGGTTGACCTCCCAGGTTTTCCACCAGTTTTCGGGATCAGACTCTCCGATCTTCGACCACTTGTCCAGATATCCTGCGTTGGCATCGGCGACATCGATGGACCCAAACTTCGTTATGCAGTCTTGAATTGCGGCCTTCACATGCCGCTCAACAGTCACGTCGCAGAGGCGGTACTCGCACTTTGTATCCGGATTTGCCCCGAGGACCTTGCTCCTGGTTTCTTCGAGAGCGTTGGTAGAACGCGCTGTAATATAGATTGCTGCGGCGCCAGCCTGCGCAAACGCGATGGCGGTGGCCTGTCCGATGCCCCGCGATGCACCAGATAGGAAGACGACCTTGCCCGATGCGCTGCCTTTCAGAGCCGTCCCTGGATCAATGGCGGGATACAGCGCGTGATGTGTGGTCAGACCAGGAAACTGTTCTTCAATGCTGTTATGTGGAGTGGACATTCGCTATCACCTCTTTTTTCACTCCTGTTCGTATGAGCCACATCCCAGACGTCCTTGCTCAGGTAGCGGCGGTACCTCTTCGCGGTCTATTTTCTGACTGCAGGCATGAGCAAGTTCAGCGCGTCGGGAACGAGTGAGATTTCCGCGGGCATGATGCCAAGCAATTCGCCGTCGGCCTGCACGCGCACGCGAAGTGAGTCCTCGCCGTTCGGTTTGCAAATGACTCTTTGTGCGCGCACAAAACTCACATCTGCGCCATATCTGCGGTCTTCACCTTTGATTCCGCCGGCGATTGCCTGCAAGGTGTAGCGGAACATCGCCCAGCGCGTGCTCTTGTGCAGCAGGATCAGTTCGAAATGATTCGTGTCCAGACCGCTTCCCGGGCGGAATCGGCTCAACAACCCTCCGAACGAACTCACGCGCATGGCCACGATTTCGAGGACCTGCCCCGAATGCACCTCACCCGCAAGGTCCGTGTACTCAATCTCAAATGGCACGAACTCGTGGCGAAACAGCAATTCGAATCCTGCAACGTAATATGCGCTCGGGCCGCGTGCTTGTTTCGCTTTCGCCGTCGATCGATAGATCAGTTCGGCGTGAACTCCCACACCGCCGCACACGGTGAAGTAGCGCGTGAGCGTGCCGTCGTTACATGTAATCTTGCCGACGGCAACGCGGCGCGGTTCATAGCTGAGCAGTCGCTGCATGGCTTTGCTGGTATTGCGTGGCAGGTTGAGGTCCGTGGCGAGTACGTTTCCGGTGCCGAGCGGCACCACGCCGAGAATCGCGTCGGTCCCGACCACACCCTGCAACACATCAAGTACGGTTCCGTCTCCGCCGCAGGCGAACACTGCATCACAACCAGCATCCATTGCTTTGCGTACCTGCGCGCCCGCGCTTCCCGCGTAGCGGGTGGGCTCTTTGCGAACCTCTGCACCCGTGCTGCGCAGCATGCGCTCCACTTCTGCGATTGCCTGTGTGCGGTAATCAATGCGCGCGCCAGAGACAGGGTTATAGAGCAACAACGCTTTCCGGAAGCTCGCCATTCCTTATTCGCCCGGCTCGGTGTGATTGTGGGCCGTGTGGCCCGCCAGCAACTGTAGCGCGTGGGGAAGCAGCGAGATCACAGATTGCAGCGCTTCCACGGCGCCTTTAGGGCTTCCCGGCAGGTTCAGAACTAGGCAGTGTCCCAGGGTTCCGCAGAGGCCGCGGCTCAGGGCAGCCTGCGGTGTTTTCTTCGCGCTCTCTCGCCGCATCTGTTCGGGAATTCCTTCGATCAACCGATCGCAGATGGCGCGCGTGGCTTCCGGCGTCACATCGCGCGCGGCGATCCCGGTACCGCCGGTGGTCACCACCAGCACCGATTGCTCGCAAGACTCGCTGATCGCATCCTGAATGTCTTCGATCTCGTCGGGAACAATCTGAATGCCGACGACTTCGAATCCATGCGATTCGAGGGCAACCGCGACGGCAGGACCGGAGAGGTCCTTGCGGGTTCCTTTGAACGAGGAGTCGCTGACGGTGATGACTGTTGCTTTAAGCCGATTCGTACTGTGCGAGGTCCCGGTTGTGTTCATCGAACAGTCGGAGCCCTTCCAGGAGGATCCCCTGCGTGCTGCGCGTTGTCGTACGCATTGCAGGCGTCACTGAGAAGTCTATCCTGAAAGTTCCATTTGTCCATGCCATGACGGGGAACACTGCATCATCGCCGCGCAAGTCACCAAGCAAAGCGTCATCGATACGGCCTTCGCCGAAGTAGAGTTTGCTCACTTTTTCATTGCTTTTTAACTCGAGCAGGCAGGTCTTGCGACCCATTTCGAGTGATTGCAGCAGATCAACAACGCTCATCTGGTCGAGCGTGCCACTGACGCAACGGTGTCCGCGAGCGGCGTTCTCCACCCCAAGACGGCTCAGCATGCGTCGAATGCGGGTAACGGCTTCGCCGACAAAGAACGGCTTTTCGATGACTTCGTCCACGCCACCTTCGCAGCTCTCGGCCGCGCGTTCGCGGTCGCTGCGATTGGCCAACATCACGATGGCCGTGAGCGGCCAACTGCGGCGTGCCATGCTGGCAAGCACACCGCCATTCAATTTTCCGAGACGGAAGTCGCAGATCAGCAAATCTGGGGGAGCGCTGTTGCGTGTGAGCTGACAAGCTTCTTCCACGCTGCTGGCGTGGGTCACGTGGGCAAGCTGAGACAGTTCGCTTGTTAACAGGTCCCGAACGCATCTGGTGTCGTCGACCAGCAGTACCTGTAGTTGTGACATCGTCGTCTCTCCGCGTGCCTGACGGCATACTTAGCGCGGAGTCGATCGCTTGTATTCTCCGCTTTTGCCGCCGGTTTTACGCTCTAACACGATCTCGCGGATCGTGATGCCCTTGTCGAGGGCCTTACACATGTCATAGATGGTGAGCGCAGTTACTGATGCGGCCGTCATGGCCTCCATCTCAACTCCGGTCACCGCCTGGGTCCGCGCACTGGCGCGAATCGCAACGCCATCATCACACTGGGTCAGCTCAACATCAATGTGACTAAGGGGTATGGGGTGACACATCGGTATTAGGTCCGATGTCCTCTTGGCCGCCAAGATTCCGGCCACTCGGGCTACTTCGAAAGGGTTACCCTTTTGATTCCGGGGCAGAGCGCGCAGCACTTCCGGCCTCATCGCAACGAAAGCGGAGGCCTCTGCCGTGCGCGCAGACTCTACCTTTGGGGATACGTCCACCATTACGGCACGGCCTGCGGCATCGTAATGCGACAGCTTCTCAGCGTTTGCGCCGGAAACCTGCTTAGAGGCGACCTTCTTATTTGTAAGTTTCTGTTTCTGCAAGACTTTCTCCACCTTATAGGTCTGCTTCCGGGATTAAAACAGGGATAAACTCGCCGGCTGCGAAGAACTCGCGATCGGGAGCGAGCACGATGAAGGCGTTCGCTCGCGACGTCGCGGCTAAATCTCCTGATCCCTGCCACTTACGAACGTCAACCACACTCGATGTGAAGGCGCCGGTGATCGTGGCAGGCAGGAAACGCGTCAGGCCCGCCGTTGTGCGCATGTCGCTGGCCAAAGGCAGCCATGCCAGACGCAACGGAACCACACCGCGTCCCGCGAGCGCATGAAGCACGGTACGTGCCAAAGTCGCGAATGAAACCATGCTCGAAACCGGGTTACCCGGCAATCCGAAGACAGGCACCGAGCGTCCCTGGTGCTTGCAGTGGCAGAAGACTGCGGGCTTGCCGGGTTGCATGGCCACTCCGCGGTAGTGAAATTCGGCACTGAACTCCTCGAGCACGCCTTCCACCAGGTCATGCTTGCCCATCGAAACCCCGCCCGAGAGCAGCACCATGTCGCACGAGGCCATCGCTTCCGCGACCCGTTCGCGAATCTCGGCGACGTTGTCGCGCGCTGTGCCCATCGGCACAGCTTCGCCGCCCGCGGCGATTACGTGTGCACCGATCGACCAGCGGTTGCTGTTGCGAATTTTATATGGCCCCGGCTTTTCGGCGATGTCCACGAGTTCATCGCCGGTGGTGATGATTGCGACGCGGGGCTTGCGGTAAACGCTCACTTGGGCGGCACCGACCGAGGCTGCGGCCGCAATCGCGTTTGCGCGCAGACGGGTGCCGGCTTCGATCAACACCGAGCCTTTGGCGATCTCCGAACCGGGCGCAACGATGTTCTCACCGGTCTTCAATGTTCGTAGCGCCTCAATCTCGACTTCGCCAATGGCGCGGCTGTGCTCAACCATGAGCACCGCGTCCGCACCGTGCGGAGCCGGAGCGCCGGTCATAATGGTCCACGCAGTCTGCGGTTCCGTCAGCTCGGGAAGGCTCTCCACGCCGGCCTTGATGTCGCCGAGAACGCGAAGCCGCGCGGGGACCTGTTGCAGTTCCGCGGAGCGCACGGCGAAACCGTCGCGAGCTGAGCGGGGAAATGGCGGCTGATCGCGGTCTGCGCGAATGCTCTCGGCGAGCACGCGCCCGTATGCTTGCTCCAACGGAACGAGTTGATGCTCGACTGGAGAGGTTCGCTCCGCCTCGCGCTCCACAACGGCACGCGCCTCGGAGAACGAGATTACTGGAGTCGTTTTTTGAAACGTAGCCATGATTCGGAGCTCGAACATCAGAGTACGCCGCTTTCAGGCAAAAGCAAAAGGGACAGCCAACGGCTGTCCCTTTCGCCACTATTTCCAGTCTCTACTTCTTGCCCGTCTTCGACTTCTTCTGTTCGCCATAGCTGGTCTGTACCGTGCTGTTGAGGCTGGCCAGCAGGTCCTTGGCGGCTTGCGCGTTCGGACCGTTCGGAGCCAGTTCAAGATACTTGTTCAGGCATTCGGTGGTTCCTGCCGGCGCATTCATCTTGCCGGTCTTCGGGTCGACGGTAGCCTTGCCAAGCAGATTTACGCCCTTTTGATAGTAAGCATCGGCCTTGGTCGGGTCGGCGGCAATCGATTTGTCGAAGGCTTCGTTGGCCTGGTCAACCATGCCGCGGTTGGTGAGCACCGCGCCGAGGTTGAAGTAGTACATTCCGGCCTTAGCTGGATCGAGTTCAGCGGCCTTGTTGTACTCGGCGATTGCTTCATCAGTCTTGTTCTGCTTCAACAGGGCCTGGGCCAAGTTGTTGTGGTACTCGCCCTTGGTCGGCGCCAATTCAATCGCAGTCTTGTATGCGCCCTCCGCCTCAGGGTACTTTTTAGCTCCGACGTATGCATCTGCGAGCTGTCCGTAGACAATGTCGTGCTTCTTCTGGTCCGCGTCCGCAGCCTGCTCGAGCAACGTGATTGCCTGATCGAAGTTGCCGGCCTTTCGTGCGTCGGCCGCTTGCGTGAGCAGAGCGTTGATGTTCTTGATCTTGCCCTGCTCCTTCATCGCCTGCTCGTATTTCTTGCGTTGTTCCTCGCTTACGCCGGAGGTCTTGGCCGCTTCCGCCTTTTCCTTCGCGAGGTCGAAGTTAACGACGTTGTCGTCACCCAACGCGATGGGGGCGTTGTTCACATACCACAGTACCTTGCCATCAGCGCCGATCAGGGAGACCTTGTACTTGCCCGAGGTCAAGCCCATTGTGAAGTACTCGCCCTTCTTGTCGGTCTTGACCGCGAGTTTGCGGCCGTTCTCCTGGTTGGCAAATTCAACCGTTGCGCCGGCTATCGGTTTTCCTTCTTCATCCTTACAGACGCCTTTGGCGGATGCGGTCTGCGCAGAAGCCGCCACGGTGAACAGGGTCGCAATCAATGCAAGCAGCGTAATAAGTGCGAATCTCTTTTTCATTTCCGCCTCCAGCGGACACGCAATTCTTCAACACCGGCCTTAGCCTTAGCGCGGCATGATCTGCGGCGCATAAGGAAGGGGATCAACTGTGCCGGCGGCCTCAAATGCCCGCAAACGCAGTGCGCAGCTCTCACAGATTCCACACGCACTGTCTTCGCGGCTGTAGCACGACCATGTTAAGTCAAAGGGTGCGGCCAGTTCCAGACCGAGTTTTACGATCTCGGCCTTACGTAACCGGATAAGGGGAGTTTCAATCCGGATACGCCCCTCCTTGGTTCCAGCCTTGATCAGGGCATTGAATGCCTCGTAATACTCTGGTCGGCAATCCGGGTACCCTGAACTGTCCTGCGCCACAGCACCAATCAGGATGCGCTCGGCATCCAGCACCTCAGCCCAACTGACTGCAACTGAAAGGAAATGTGCGTTCCGGAACGGAACATAGGTGATCGGGACGTGGTTGCCGATTTCCGGACCTGCGTCCGGAACCGACAGCTTGGCGTCCGTCAGGGCCGAGCCGCCAATCTCCCCCAGAGCCTGGTTGCGAACCATAAGTCGACGCGTGATGCCCAGGCGGTCGCAAATGTCGCGGAAGGCGCGCTGTTCACGAGCCTCGGTGCGCTGTCCATAGCTGACGTGCAGGGCCCCTATGTGCTCGGGGCCATCCTCGCGCACCGCCAACGTCGCGCAAACGCCACTGTCCATCCCGCCGCTGAGAACCACCACCGATTTCACTCTATTCACGTTCATCCCCCTGCAACTTCACGGAGTATTCCTGAATTACGAATTGACGGAATTTCGAAATGACGAAACTAAATGCATCTGAAACCGCAATGATTCGACATTTCGTCAATACGCCAGTTCGTAATTTCCTACACTCCCTTTACCTGCGGTTCCCAAATGTACTTGTGCACCTGCAAGGCCAGACGCGCGCGCAGACCGTCGGCCAGCATCCACTCGGCGAGTTCACGCGGATCGAGCATGCAGTTGTCAGTCGTGCGAGAGCCGTTCGCGTCTTTGCGGAACGCCGGTGAGAGCAGCAACTCGCGTCCAGTCTGCTCCAATCCGTGGCGACGAATGAAGTCGCGGGCGTATTCGTAGTCGGCGCGGTCGGTGAGCACGAATTTCAACTCGTCGCGCTCGGTCAATGTCTTCAGGTTCTCCGCGCAGAACCGCGCACTCTCGCCGCTGCCGGGACACTTCACATCGACAATTTTGCGAACGGCCTTCGGCACGCTCTCCAAAGGACGCTCTCCGCTG
>Ga0335071_10008536_pt1 | contig 10512 bp, 7 predicted proteins | sample Lox_Sample_15_FD_206724 | JGI IMG/M metagenome (GOLD analysis project Ga0335071, IMG submission 206724) | Soil microbial communities from Loxahatchee National Wildlife Refuge, Florida, United States - Lox_Sample_1.5 | ecosystem: Environmental > Terrestrial > Soil > Wetlands | place: USA: Florida...
CAGGTCGCTCCGGAAGGCGATCCCGCATCGTTGATGACAGCCGCTGCAACACTGACGTTCCTGGTAGGCGCCTTCCTCGTAGTAGCTTCCATGTTGAGGTTAGGCTTTGTCGCCAACTTTATTTCAGAGCCGGTACTGATCGGTTTCAAAGCGGGAATCGCGCTCGTCATCGTGCTGGACCAGGTGCCTAAACTGTTGGGCGTCCACTTTCCGAAAGGTCCTTTCGTTCATAATCTGATTAGCATTGTCCAGGCCATCCCCCACACGTCCTTACTCACTCTGCTCGTGGGCGTAGTCATGATCGCCCTGTTAGTGGGGCTTGAGCACTTTCTTCCGCGGGCTCCTGCGCCCTTGATCGTGGTGGCTCTCGGTATTGCAGGTGCAAGTTTCCTCGGGTTACAGGCGCGTGGCGTGGAAGTGGTCGGTCAGATTCCCCGTGGCCTGCCCTCTTTCATATTCCCTGATTTTACGCTTGTGGAAAAGCTTTGGCCCGGCGCACTGGGCATTGCGCTGATGAGTTTTACCGAAACCATAGCGGCAGGGCGCGCCTTTGCTGCAAGCAAAGAGCCGCCTTTACGCCCGAACCAGGAGTTACTTGCTACAGGCCTGGGGAATGCCTGCGGCGCGCTGCTGGGAGCCATGCCGTCAGGTGGCGGCACCTCGCAGACCGCGGTTAACCGCCTGGCGGGTGCGCACACGCAAATGGCGGAACTTGTCACGGCCGCGGGTGCGCTGGTGACAATGCTTCTTCTTGCTCCTCTCATCGGACTGATGCCGCAGGCTACTCTTGCGGCAGTGGTCATTGTTTACTCGATCGGGCTGATCCAACCTGTAGATTTCCGCGAGATCTTGCGCGTGAGGAGGACAGAATTCATCTGGGCTCTGATCTCTCTTGCAGGTGTCGTGCTGCTGGGCACACTGAAAGGCATCCTGGTTGCCATTCTCGCCTCTTTAGTGGCCCTCGCCTACCAGGCATCTGATCCGCCTGTCCACGTGCTCGGGCGAAAACCCGGAACCAACGTATTCCGGCCACGCTCGAAGGAGCATCCAGAGGACGAGACTTTCCCCGGCCTGTTGATGGTGCGGGTTGAAGGGCGTATGTTTTTCGCCAACGCGCAGCGGATTGGGGAAAAAATGAGGCCCCTCATCAACCAGGCGAGTCCGAAGGTCGTGGCGCTCGATCTCAGTGGAGTCTTTGACATTGAATACACCGCTCTTAAGATGCTGATGGAGAGCGAGAAGAGATTGCGGGAAGAAGGAATCACAGGGTGGCTCGTAGGAGTCAACGTCAGTGTGCTCCACGTGATTCACCGGTCACCCCTCGGTAAAGTTCTGGGGCGTGAACGGATGTACTTCACAATGGAGCAGGCTGTCGCAGCCTACCTCGCATCTATTGAGCATTCCTGAGTCTCTTCTGGAAGGCGGTATCCCTGTGCTGCATTCGACCGAGACCCGGTGGTTCATCGCACACACCTTGCCCGATGAAGTGCTCGACTGGTTCAGAGCAGGTATACTTCTCGATTCGGAGGGCGTGCGGGATCATGAATACCTTTTGTTCCCTGGTTGCGACTCTGTCGGTGTGAAGTTACGCGATGGAAGGTTCGAGATCAAGGCGATCTGCGGCTCACCCCAACCGCTCAATTCCGGCCTCGGCATCGCGGGCAGCAAACAGCACTGGGTCAAGTGGTCCCTGGCAAGCGATGCTCTGCAGTTGCTGGAGGCTCCACTGCACCGGTCCGGCCAATGGATCAACGTGCGTAAGGAGCGGTACCTGCGACAATTTTCATTTAATCAGGGAGCATTACTGGAAGTCACTGAAAAGCAGGGAGCCTTTCCCGCAATGGGGTGCAACGTCGAGGTGACCCGTATCGAAGTGAATGCTGAACCGCGGCGCTGGTTCACCATCGGTCTTGAAGCTTTTGGAGCACCTGCCGTGACAGCACACATACTGGATGATGCTCTCCGCCTGTTCTTCGGCACATATGGCCCCCCGCCCTCGGGAGCGCTTACTGAAAACAATTCGGCCAGCTATCCGGCATGGCTGACACAGCTTTTCGAGACAGGCTAGGGTTTGTCGGAAGGATTGACCTTCTTTCCTTCAAAGAGCAGCCATTTCAAAGAAGCCTTTGCGATTTTTTGACCCGGATCAACCTTCAGGCACGCCACCATTCCTTTCTTCATCGGCAGCGGCTGCGCCAACCCGAGCAAAGCACCCGCTACGTCGCTGAGATCCGGCTCGTGGCCGACCAGGGCAAGCGCGGCCTTTCCTTTATATGAGGCAAGGACCCGGCGGAGCTTATTTTGATCGAATCCGGGGGCCAGCTCGGGAGCGACGACGACTTCTCCCTCAAAGCCGAGTGCTTCAGAAAGTATCTCCGCTGTTTGCAGGGCGCGCGCAAGCGGACTGCTGATGATGACATCAGGCATTTCCTCTTTTTTCGCCATTCGCTTCGCGGTCAGCCTGAAAGAGAGGCGTCCGCGTATCGTTAAATAGCGGTGTTCCTCTGCAATGCTTTCACCTCTCTCCACAGCCGCCCCATGGCGTATCAGGTACAGTTTCATTCCGGCCTCCCTCTATTGCTCTAATTCTTTGCGGGTTTGCTATTAAGAATGTTTCTAAGCAGCGCAGCGGTCTCTTCAGTAGCAAAGGACTCCCATATTCTGCCGAACGCATGCTGTCGATCGCGCGCGATTTCTGTCTGCAGCTGGTATATCTCGCCGAGCATGAAAAAGAGATCCGGACCCACGGCTTCCTGTTTCCACTCCCCGTAGAGTGAATCAATGAACGTCCTGGTAAAGACTGTGTCCTGCAGCTCACCGAGGCAGTCCTGTATCTCGACTGTGCGTTCGATGAATTGGTCCAGGGCGCCTTTGTACGCCGGTGCCATGAACTCACATGCGTAGCGAAGCCGCTTCATTTTGATTCGCAGCCGGTGAAATACCTTCAGTTTCGGATTTGCAAGCACCTTGCGCCCCTGCCTGAGGGCGGCGTCCCATTTCTCCGAAACGAGAACCGGTGCAACCTCGCTTACGGTTTTCGTTGCGAGCGGGGCCCGCGGAGTCGCCGGCAGAGGCCGTTCAAGAAACTGCATGAAGCGGCGCTCAAAGACTTTATAGCGGGGCGATTCCAGCGCCTGGCGTAAGGCGTCCTGCAACCTGTGCCGGTGCGCCTGGATAAGTTTTTCCAAATTACGTTTCTTGGCTCCGGGCAACTGCTCGATCTTCTCTTCAAAATGTGTAAGATTCAGGAGGAAGACATCAATGTCGCGGACGCCCCCAAACTTCGCGCCGAGCCACTTCAACTCTCCCGAAAGGTAGGCGGCCGTCCGATCAGGGATAGCGTCCTGAAAAAGCCTGAAGGCGGACCGCATGCGGCGTGTCGCAACTCGGGCCTGGTGCACGAACTCAGTGTCGATGTCACGCTGCACTCCCGGAAGGTGCTCACGAAACCATTGAAACTGATGGGTGAGAATCTTGCGGACCGCAACGTCAAGCCGGTCGTCAAGGCTTACTCTCAAGTGCTCCGGCGGCTTCTTAGACGGGATGGTCACCTTCAGTCTGTCGATGGCGACTTCCAACTTCGAGGAGGGAGATGGGGTATATTTAAATTTCCGCGACAGGAGCCGCGAAAAGGCTGCAAGCTCTTTTTCAGACCCGCTGAGCAGCTCTGCTTCCATCTCATGCAACTTTTTTGCGCTTCGTGGCTTGTTGAGCCCTCGAAGTGAGAAGCTCGACGTGTCGAAAGAAAGCTCGATCTCGGCTTTACGGGGTGAAGTGATCCGGTAACGCTCGCGATCGGTCCGGATCTGTATCTGCTCAATCAACTTTCGGGGGAAGATGAGCCCATCGACAAATTTTCGTAGCTGCTTCACGGGAATCTGCGTAGGCACTTCGACGGGCGACTCGAGGGGAATCTCTTCCTCCGTTCTCTTCGCCAACCCCTGATCAACCGATCCCGCGCCCTTCAGCGTGTACATGGGCGAGTTGTTTGCAAGCCGGTACCGGAGCGCATACTTATTTTTCAACAAAGACCAGTCGAACGAGTCGAGATAGGTATCTACGTTACGCACCCGCTCGAGCTTTTCGAAGGAGTAGCCATGCTCGCTCAGGTAAGCGAGTATCGCATCTTCCTGCCCCTCGCGGGAGAGGACAAGTTTCAATTCTATTTCAGTGCCACTCTTCCCTTGCTTTAGTTCACTTGTCTTTGCCTTGTCTTCTCTAGCAGCGGTAGTCAATCTGTCTCTCCACTCTTCGCCTCAATAGCTCCTGCTTCTGGCGTGCCCCTTCGATTTCCATCCGGCAATCTCCCGCAGCGTCAAGCCGGATCAACACTTTTGTATCGCTGATGTCACAGGTCAGATCCTTGATGACATTCGAATGACTGCAGTCGAGGCCGTCCGCAACGCGAAGCATTCCACCAAGCCATTCCACGGCATGACGGCTGCTTGTATCCAGAGAAGCGAATTGTTTGTGGCGGGCGGCATCAGGCAGAGCTTTTGTGTGATACCGGGCGATCAGTGCGCACATCAAGCGATCCTGCTCATCCAGCCCAGGAATGGCGAATTCCAGAATGAGATCGCGGCTGTGCTTATGGTGTTTCCCAGACGACGCGCGCGACCAGCCGATGTCGTGAAGCCTGGATGCAACCTCCAGCAGGAGCCGCTGGCCGTTCCTATAGTGGTGAAGCGGGCCAAGGCCGTCAAAAAGAGCAAGTGAGAGCCTGGTCACCGTTTTACTGTGCGGCGGATCCTGGTCGAAGGCTCGCGCTTGTTCGGCGACAAACAACATGGTGATGTCGGCAGTTTGGTTTTTCAGGTTTCCTGCCTTTTCTCTGCTACCCGCTTCAGGCCTTTCTTTGTACCTATTTTCCTGACGAGCTCTTCGTAGGGAGGAGATTTCACGCCTCCGGCCCTGGCGATCGCGATGAGCGCGCTCTGGCTGCGTACCGGCTTCGCCCCAGCCTTTGGCTTCACCCGGACATAGGAGCCGTCTGACTTCATCAGCCGGGCCTTCACATTGTCCCCGAGGTAGGTCATAAGGATCTCATCGATAATACGCGTCTTCAACTCTGTACCCTCAATCGGGTAGAGGATTTCAGCACGCTTTTTAAAGTTACGCGGCATCCAATCGGCGCTGCCCGAATAAATTTCAGGATTCCCGCCATTGTGAAAATAGTAGATCCGGGAATGCTCCAGGAACCGGTCAAGAATGCTGACCACGCGAATATTCTGGCTGATCTCCGGAATACCCGGCCGCAGGCAGCAGATGCCCCTTACAAGCAGGTCGATGCGGACGCCCGCGCGGGAAGCTTCGTAAAGTTTACGGATGATCTTTGTATCGACAAGCGCATTCATTTTTGCGATGATGCGGCCGCGCTTTTTCGGCGTTGAGGTCTGAATCTCCCGGTCAATGAGGCGAAGGAGCGTCTCCTGTGTCGTCACGGGAGAAATCATGAATTTTCGGAACATAGAGGCCACTGTTCTGGTGGGCAGGTCGCTGCCCGTCCACGAGTTAAAGCCGGTGAGTACGTTGAAGAGCGCCGAGACATCGTTGCCGAAGTCCGGGTCACAGGTAAGGAGGCCTATGTCGGTATATATCTTCGCCGTAATCGTGTTGTAATTCCCGGTCGAGACATGAACGTAGCGGCGCAGGCGCTTGCCTTCGCGGCGAACCACCAGGGTGGCCTTGCAGTGGGTTTTCCATTTCACGAATCCGAATACTGAGTTAATGCCTGACTCCTCCATCTGCTTTGAGAAATCTATGTTCGACTCCTCATCGAAGCGGGCCTTAAGCTCAACAACAGCAGTCACCTGTTTCCCGTTGTCGGCAGCCCGCCGCAGCGCCGCAATGACGGGGGAGTCCTTACCAATGCGGTAGAGCGTCTGCTTGATCGCAAGCACGTCAGGATCATCGGCCGAGGCATTGAGAAAATCCATGACAACCGCAAATGAGTCGTACGGGTGATGTAGCAACACGTCCCCTTCGCGAATGACCGTAAAGATATCCTTATCGGCTGCAAGCCGTTGCGGAATGCGCGGGTTGAAGGGAGGATCCTTATAGGCAGCATCAACGGGGAGATCATACAGGGAAAGAAAATCGCGGATATTGATCGGGCCGTTTATTTCATAAATGAACCGCTCTTCCAAACCCAACTGCCGGACGAGAAGTTGAATGATCTTTTTGGGAGCCCCGGGTTCGATTTCGAGCCTTACTGCGATTTTATCGGAGCGATCCCTGATCTCGGCCTCAACAGACTTCAAAAGATCCATCACTTCATCTTCGTGAAGGTCATAGTCATGGTTCCTCGTCACACGCAGGGCGACAATGTTCTTGATTCTCATTCCAGGGAAGAGCCTCTGTATGTGCTCACGTATGAGGTCTTCAAGAAGAACGAAGTGATGTCCCATCATTTCCATATGCACGGGAACAAGTCTCGGCAGAACGGATGGCACCTCGACGAAGGCGTAAGCCTGTGGCACCTTTATTCCGTTTGCTTCTTCGAAAACAACCATCAGATTGAGACGGAGGTTTGCAATGAAAGGAAAGGGATGTCCCGCATCCACGGCAAGGGGCGTCAGGACCGGAAAGACCTGCGTCTCGAAGTATTCTTCGAGACGCTTCTTTTCCTTCCTGTCAAGTGCGTCCATGCGGTGCAGGAACATCCTGGCTTTTTGCAAGCCGGGCAGCACCTGTTGCGTGAAGTACTGGTACTGTTCGGCAACCAGGGTACGAACTCTTTCGGCGATCTCATCAAGTTGCCGCCTGACTGTCCTGCCGCTTGCATCAGTATCCTCGACATCCGCCTCGAGAACCCGGAAAAGACCTCCTACCCGAACCATGAAATACTCATCCAGATTAGAGCTGAAGATGGAGGCGAACTTCAGTTTCTCAACCGCCGGCGTCAGTGGATCCTGCACTTCTTCGAGCACCCGCCTGTTGAACTCAAGCCACGAGAGCTCGCGATTGATGTAGAACGACGGGTCTCCGAGGTCTACAGACTTGCTCTGTGCCGTGACAGCCGGTTGGTTCTTCGGTGTTACGATCTTCCTCATTTTCCAGACAGCTCCTTCCTTACCGCGGCGAGTTCCTTCAGTTTCTCCGCGCTCACCCTAGGGTAACTGAGGTTCATCGAATCGAGCGCCTCAATGAGTGCGGCGGCAATGACCACGCGACTGAACCATTTATTGTCTGCGGGCACAACGTACCACGGCGCCTCTTTGGTCGCGGTCTGCCGGATCATATCTTCATAGGCATTCTGGTAATCATTCCAGAAACTGCGCTCCTTCATGTCACTCGCGGAGAACTTCCAGTTCTTGTCCGGGTTCTCCACTCTTTCAACGAAGCGTCTCTTCTGCTCTTTTTTCGAGACGTGGAGAAAGAATTTGCGAATGGCAATGCCATTGCGCGTGAGGTATCGCTCGAAATTGCGGATGTCCTGAAAGCGTTCCTTCCAGATACTCTTGGTGATGAGTTCGGGTGGGATTTTTTCCCCAACCAGGAACTCCGGGTGTACGCGCACGACCAGTGTTTCCTCGTAATAACTTCGGTTGAAGATGCCTATGCGTCCGCGCTCCGGCAGGCGCTTCATACAACGCCAGAGGTAATCGTGGTTCAACTCCTCGGAAGAAGGCGACTTAAAAGAGTAGACCTCAACGCCCTGAGGATTGACACCGGACATCACATGCTTGATCGCACCGTCTTTGCCTGCTGCGTCCATAGCCTGAAAGATAAGCAATAGCCCCCAGCTGTTCTGCGCGTAAAGCATATCCTGGAGAGTGGCCAACGTCTGCACACCATTGGCCAGAGCTTCTTTCGCGCGCGGCTTATCCTCGGATTTTAGGTCAAGGGTTTCGCCCGGATCGATGTTTTTGAGACGAAAACTCTCACCGTCCGTCACACGGAACGGTCTGACGAATTCGCGTGCACTCTTGATGATTCTTGCAATTCTCACTTCTTTCTTCTCTTTCTTTTCTATCATCTCTTTTCCCCTTTACAGAGTGAGCCTAAGATCTTTCGTCCGTTGTAATGAATCAGCTAGACTGACCCTGGCGTGAATTGCCCTACATTATAGCGCGTATTCCACTTATTTCAAAGAGATTTCGACTCATGTCCGGACGACCTTTTAGGCCTATAGCAGCCCAAAATCATAATTAACAATGAACCGGATTTCGTTGATGGGGAATCCGGCAGTATTCCCGTCCCGCGAAGAGACATGTGCATAGCGTGCACGGAACCAGAGGCCTTCCAGCAAGCCTTTTGGGCGCCACTGCAAGTCAAAATCGTACTCGTCCTGCTGGGGAACAGGAGACCCGGTTGCCGGGTCTATTGCACCCCATCCGTGGGTCCAGAGCGCGTAGGCGGCTATGGTGTCCAGACCGAACCGGGCGAAGTTATAGGAAGCCTTGACCATGAACGCCTGCTCGCCTGCCCGTTTGAAGCTCTCCACCATAACGCTGGTATACCCAGGATAACCACTCCATGGGTTCACGAGGTTTGCGCCGGTACCGTTGTTGGTGTAAGCGAACGTCAGGATCCCGTAACGATAGCTTACGCCGGACATGAATCCATACTGCGTCGTCTGAAAGCTGGATCCGGTGAGAAGCTCGGAGCCAGTGCTCCTCTGGTCCGTGAACTGGGCAGCAAAGAGGAGCCCAAGGTTGTCCGTCACGTTGACAAGGTATCTGCTTTCAGCGTAGGCGATGTTGATAATATCCTGGGAATAATACTCCACAGCTCCCAGGTTGAATCCGCGATAGCTGAAGTTCGCACCTGCTACAGATACTCCCCGGTTGACCTGAGGCGCCCCTGCGGCCTCTGACATCGAGATAAATTTTTCCGAGTTGCGGAGTTTGATCTTGTCTATATAGCCAATGCCGTACCGTAACCCCACCGTTTCTTCTTTCCCTCCATAGGCTCCTGTAAAGGAATAGCCTTCGAAGGTGTTCGGCGTCATGCGGCTGTCGTTGGGGTTGAGATACGGGGTATTATATTCGTACCGATAGAGGTTTAGGAAGTTGTCTCCGACTAGCCTCACCTTTCCGTAAAGCTGGCCCAGTACAGTGTAGCCTTCCTGCCCCTCCTGCAGCAGTTTCGTTCCGTCCCTGGTTTCCGGGGCGTAGACCGGCTGCGATGTATAGCCCACGGCACCCAACTGGAAGTGATCGAGGAACCAGCCGGACTCGTATGAGAGTGCGCCTCCGATGGCCCACGCTTCATTTGTTTGATCGGCCGTGTTATGCGCGTCCATATAATAAGAACGAAATTTAAAATCGAGTTTTGTGTCCCGGAAGAAGGCGGGAGTATCCTTCAGTTTTTCTTTAAGCCAAGGGAGGAATCCCGGACGCCAGAATTTCTCCTTGAAGCTCTTTTCCATGGGCATGGCCACCCGGTCTACCGACGAAGGGGTTGGTTCCTCGTTTGAGAGGTACTCCTGCGCCATAAGAGGCGGGTTGCCGCAGAGAAGCAGAACCAGAAACGCCACCAGTCCAACAAAGAAAACCGTGGCCACCAATGACCACGGCATCCGGCCCTTCATGCGGCGAGAAGCCTCCTCAGCCGGGGTGAAGAAAGCCATCGCGATTCACCGTGCACGCGGTGTGTCACTCTTGAGGAGCGCACCCAGGGCGGGTGGGGCTACAATGGACGTCAGCAATGACATCGCAATTATGAGTGCATAGGTTCCGCCGCTGAACACACCTGCCTGCTGGCCCAGGCTTGCGATGATGATGCCTACCTCGCCCCGCGGCACCATACCGGTGCCGACAATAAGCGCTGATTTCCTACCCAGGGACAAGGCGGCTCCGCCACAACCGACTATCTTGCCGACGACAGCGAGCAGTGTAACTACCAGAAGCGTGCCCAGGACGGAGAGGCTCCCGAGGTCGCCCAGACTGACCTTGGCGCCTGTCATCACGAAGAAGAAGGGCACCAGCAATGCTGTGATTGGCAGCAACTGCTTTTCAAGAACGTGCCGCTGTTTTGTTTCCGCAGCCACCATGCCCGCCAGGAAAGCACCGATGATGGCCGCCAGCCCAAGATAGGAAGCGGCAAGCGCCAATCCGAGACAGAGTCCGAGCGTAATCGTGAGGGGAGAAAGTGGGTTTACAGGTACCTCCAGCAATGACGAAGAACGGCGCATAACCTTTGTGCCGACCAGCGCGATAAGGGCGACGAAGGCGACGGCCTGCAGCAGCACCAGCGCCAGATGCAGCACGTTTACAGCTTGCCCACCCTGTAACGCTGTAACCACACCAAGGAGAAGCATCGCAAGAATATCGTCAATAACAGCGGCACCGAGAATGATTTTGCTTTCGATGCGGTTGAGCACACCCATGTCCTGCAGGACGCGCGCTGTGATACCTGCTGAAGTGGCAACGAAGGCAGCAGCTACAAACATCGCTTTGGGCGTGTTGAAGCCTCTGTGCATCGCCCAGGCAATACCCATGAGGAAAGGAAGAATAACACCCGCGATCCCCACGAGTGTCGCCACCCACCCTACTTTTTTCAAGTCCT
>Ga0335071_10008537_pt1 | contig 10512 bp, 1 predicted proteins | sample Lox_Sample_15_FD_206724 | JGI IMG/M metagenome (GOLD analysis project Ga0335071, IMG submission 206724) | Soil microbial communities from Loxahatchee National Wildlife Refuge, Florida, United States - Lox_Sample_1.5 | ecosystem: Environmental > Terrestrial > Soil > Wetlands | place: USA: Florida...
CTCGTTGGAGCACTGCCCGTAATATTCAGCGTGGCCGTTTCCGCTCCGTTTATGGACGGGGTATTAACAATCAGAATCGTGCAGGAGTTTCCCGGTGCCATAGTCTGAGAGTCTATGCAAGTTCCTCCAGACCGCGTGAAGTCGCCCGCATTTGCACCCGTGATAGTATAGAACGGCGTGCCTAGCGTGGCGTTTGCTGTTCCACTGCTGGTGATAGTCACGGTCAGCGGAGAGGAAACAATTCCCAAAGCCTGTGAAGGAAAATTTACAGGGCTAGGACTTATTGTTACTATAGGACCGGTTAACTCATACGCTCCGACATTCGGAGGATTTCCTCTTGCGATAGACGTGCGGTTCGGATATGTTACGGTGTGGTTCGTCGTGTTGTAGGTAATCGCATACGTGGTATCTCTTAGACACACGCTTTGAGCGAAAGTGTCCGTGATGGTGCCACAAAGCGAAGTCCGAGAAATACCCGCTCCAACCGTTGAGCCTAGAGCCTGTGTAGGTTGAAACGCATACGCGGAAGCAGTATCATTATAGCCCTGCGAGTTTGCCGTAGCCAGAGACTGTTCAACATCGTTTGTTTCATCGCACGTATACGTGTTTCCTGCGGGTACCGAGCAATTCAACGGACTACCGTTTTGCTGCACCCAATGATTGTTGGAAAGATGTAAGGTCATACTCGACCCAGTAGCTGTCGAGAATAGAATGTTTCCCCCCAAAGCACAAGGGAGCAAGTGGCTGTTTGAGCTTGGGTCTGCGCTATCGGTTCCGCACGAAATTGTGTTGTTAAAAATATTCCACGTGCCGTAGTCGTAATTCGAAAAATGCGACCCGGTGTTGAACACGTTGCCGGGATAGGTGTCGAAAATCACGTTGTCGAAAACGAAACCAGTCATCCCCGTACTTGCACAATTCCCCGAAATCCACAACTTGACCGCGCCACCTTCCCATGCTCCGGTTTCGTGTTGAATGCGGTTGTTGTAAATCAGCATCTGGGGCAACGTGCCCGTAGAGCAATACTGGTAAAGGTCATCTTGATGCCCGCAGCCGTTCCCACCGCAATCGGCAAGGTGCTCGAATATGTTATCGTGAGCTACGTCGAAAGTTCCACAAGCGTGGCAAGTGGTGTAGCCCATGTAGTTAGCGTAAATCGTAGGCGGAGTTGATGGGTGTCCGAACGCCAAGGCTTGGTATTTGTCGGTGTCACTGCCATCTACAACGTTGAATCGTCCGACCGTTCCGGCTTTACTTGTCTGCGGAGCAGTCATCATCTGTATGCTGCTTTGGCAGGAACCGGGATGCTGGCCTTCTTCTGTAAATACTACGGTACCAGAAGTTACGGTAGCCCCAGAACCGGTTGGCCATGTAGGTTCAGTTGCTCCGCTTGTTCCGGTTGTAGTTACTTTGTAAAGATGCCCGTTCCAGTTTGCGTTGGTCGGTGCGATTACTTGGTTGAGAGTCCCGTAAGCGGTGTTAGCCGCCCAAACAGGATTACAACCCGCTCCACCCGCAATCCATATATTAAAGGTGCTGTCGTGCCCCCACCCGTGGAAATAGTTATTCTCATAGGAAGAGTTCGCTCCCACGCCCATGAAATTGGGGTGAAACGATGAAGTCTCGTATTGACCGATGCCCTCTATGTTATCGATTATAACGTAGTTATTGAACAGTATTCCGTAAGCATTGCTGCTTCCCCATGTGGCTGTCAGACCCAGATTAAAGATGGGCCGCGTCCAAGAGCCACCTGAGTACCACGATTTATCCACGCCGACATAGATTGGGTTGGTGGCGGTGCCGCTCTGTGTCCACTGCCAAGTGAAGTTTGACTGATTCCACGTATCTCCACCACGGAAAATGTAGCCATCCCCCGCCGTAGGAGTATGCGCTGCTGCGGTGCCAGTTGCCCCCGTCATCTTTGGGGCGTGTAACCAAGGATGCGCCTCATCAGCACCTGTATTTGAATCAGAACCGTTCGCGGCTATGTAATAGCAGGTCGTTACTCCCCGTGCTGCCAATGTAGTAAGCGTGCTAGGAAAAGGATTCGCTGACGTATAATTCGGCAGATAGTTCGCCGCTGTTGGGCAGGAACTTGGTGCTCCGCTGTATTCATAGGCTCCGATATCCGTAGTCGTTCTAGATACTGGGGATAGGGCTGGGAAAACAACTTGATGAGCGGAGTTTACAGTTACCGCATAGGTTGTTCCTTTAGCGCATTGCGAAGCGGCGTAAGTTAAACCCGCGTTTGACATCTCCGTGCAACGAGCCGATTCATTTGTTCCGGTGTTAATAGTAGAACCGGTGTTCAGCGTTGGCTGGAAAGCATAGGTACCGGTAGAGGTATATCCTTGCGAGTTTGCTCCTGATATCGTCTGAGCAAGGTTCGTGGTCATCGAACAGGTGTAGTAATAGCAGGTTGCTGTCGGTGTCGTGGACACCGAAGAGATGAAATGGTTGTTTATCCAATTCCATGTCATCTTTCCAGCCACGAACCACGATGAATACTGAGTTCCGGTGCAGGACGGAGAGCAAGACGTGACGTTGAATACAAGCGTAGGAGACGTATAACTCGTTACCGTTCCGTACATCACCTGCGGAGGGCTTGCATTCAGAACACTGACTGCAATAGGTCCGCCGACAGTTCCTAAGCTAAAGTATGTTGGATTCGCAATTGTGAGCGTGTGCGAACCGGTTGATAGGGTCATCGAGGTAGTCGATGTAGTTTCATTCCCACCGGACTTATCCGATACATCTGAACAGTCAATTAGGTTTGCGTCTCTTCCGCACTCCAGTGTGTTGTTGAACCAGTACCAGACACCGTAATCATATGCCCAGTGCCCGCCAAAATCAAGATTATTTGATGGGTCGTTGTTGAATCCAACGTTGTTGAAGAAGTAGTTTCCGGTGACCCCAGCCGCTACCGGGTACGTTCCCATAAACCATTTGACCGCACCGTTTGCTCCGCTCCAATCAATCTGATTCCCCGTCCAGTTGTTGTATATCGTGACAACAGAGTTATATCCTAGAGAACCTTTCTGATAGAAGGCATCCTGATGGTATGATGCTCCAGATACTGCATTGTCAATCGGGATGCCCATGTGGTTTATTACGTTGTCGTGCCAGTTATCGCCAGCCCCGTCCAGCCCGATGTAGACGTAATCAAAATAGTTCCCGTAAACATTCGGCAGGTCGTCTCCAGCAACAAACACTATCGCATCCGTGTTCGGACCCGGAGATTCATCGACGCCGGTCACGTAACAAAAGCGCAGCGTGTCGTTGACGTAGCTTGGAGCACCGTGCCCGAAGTAGAATACGTCCGGAGAAGGCATAGACGTGGAAGTCCACGGCTTGTGATAGCTCCATCCGTGGAAGTAGATATTTTCAATCGTCACGTCATGTCCGCTGACGGTCGAGAATCCAGTTCCTACAGTTTCCGAGTAATAAACATTGTTCGCTTCGAAGTTATCAACGATAACGTAAGGGCCGTTTCCAGACCACAAATACCCGTTGAACGTCTGCGAGTTTCCGGTTGTCCATATTGGACGAGTCCAGCTACTACCCGAATACCAATTTTGGTCTACACCGATGTAAATCGGGGAGCCTGCGCTACCATGCCAACTCCAGTTAATCCCGAAATTCGCTACACCCCAAGTGTCACCACCACGGAAGATATACCCCTCTCCCGCAACGGGTGTGTGTGAACCGGTCCACGATGGCATACCCGGAAGATGTGCCCATGGGTGCGATTCATCCGTACCAGTGTTAGAATCACTTCCGTTCGACGCGATGTAATAGCAGTTCGTTACCCCAAGGTCAGACAGCTTTGAAAAAGCCGTCAATCCTTGCTTCTGATTCATTGCCGTCGTTTCATCCATCGAAAGATAGCTTGCCGACGTTGGGCATCCCGTGGAGCTACTAGCTGCCTGTCCAACAAACGTTGTTACGCTGGTAGCCGGTAGACTATATGTAAAAGATGAGCCAGAAATGTTTACGGCTGTAAGAGCCGTTAAACTGTTTGTGCTATTAGTTTGGTATGGGGTTACCGAAGTGGTAGTCGGAAATCCACTTAGGGCTATAGTCTGACTTACCGTTGACCCGCTGGGGTTAACAGCTACTATAGCGTAGCTTGTGCCATCTGCTGACTTGAATGCAGATACTAATACTCCACTGGCCCCGGCTGTACTGTCTATCCTTATCCACCCGGGGCGTACAAATTTGCTCCACTGTCCCATTACGAATAGCCGCTTGGAAGGAGTTGTGGTTCCCGGTTGATAGAGGGGTTCGTTGTCCGAATATGGGGAGAATATCTGCCACCAAAGCCAAGCGTTTGCGTTGGCGTTTGCCAGCCACTTGTGAATGTCCTGCGCCCAGATTATCCCATCCGTCATGGAGCCATCGTATGTGCTTCCCTGATAGATTTCCGTCTGCCACAGACGCTTTCCAGCATTAGCGCAAAGAGAATCTGGCCCCGGCGACCACGGGTGAGTCACTTCATAATCATGGGCAGCACAAATGCTGACGTATGGAGCGCAGCTTGAGTCGTTGAGACAGGCGGAAGCATAGGAATCCATTCCCGTATGCAATCCTCCGCCATTTACCGAATACCCGCCGCTTTCCGGTATAACAACCTTGACAGAGGTCTGTCCCGCGCTGGTTAATGTCGGACCTAGGTTTGTTTTTACAAACGTCTGGATATTTGCTGCGGTCCACAAAGCTCCGCCGTATCCTGTTGGGCAAACATCTGGTTCGTTTTGGACGCTAAGGGCGTAAAGATTGATTCCGGCGTTAGTTTTGGATGTTATGTAGTTTGAAAGCCAAGTTGCGAACGACCCATAGGAACCGGTATTTAATTTTCCGCTTCCGCCTCCAGAACCGCAATCGTAGTTGCTGTTGCTTTTCATGGAAGCAGGAGGAGACCACGGAGTAGCGAAGATACGTACACCTTGGCCATAAGCAAAGGATTCTTCCGTGGTAACGTTGGCGCAACCGGTGTTGACCGTGGAGCAATTACCAGTCGGGTCAGTGCCTGTAGCGGCCCCAGCATCAGGGACGGGAACTCGAAGGATAGACAGACCCACGTTATTACCAGTTGTTGTGAAGAGTTGGTTTAAGACCGCTGAGCTAGTGTTGAACTGTCCGGATATGTTGATATCGTACGCACCAAACCCGTCGATAGTCTGGTGAGTGGTTCCCCATGTTACTGTCGATGTTTGGGCAAGAGCCGAATGCGCGATTGAAAATAGAAATAGGCGCTTCATTTTGCCTTAAAAGCGATTGCGGAGGCTGCGGCATTGCTGGTCGCCCCTCCCGAAAATGTCCATGTTTGTGCTGGTGCGGAAGATTGATTCAACGCCCCGGCAAAGCCACCCTGCACGTTATTCTCAGCAGATTCGGCATTATATGGATTCGTATAAGCTGCTCCGCTTATGCTTGCAAATGCGGTATCTATGTTGAACGCCCACTGCAAAATATAGTCGCTTGGTCCAGTCAAAGTAAGTGCTGGGCCAGCACAGGTAGTAACACCATTTCCGCAATCGGCGTTTTTACCTTGCGTGTCTAGAGATACCGACCCAACTGAAGCACTGATGTCTACAACCTGTACGTCTACGTTGAAATAGCCTGTTGTGTAAGTGGAAGTCGTCCAAGAGGTTGTGATTGAAGTCTCACCACCCGACGCGGATAAGACGTAATCGCAGTCTAAAACAGCCCACATACCAGTAGCCTTGTTTTGGGCTACTTGTGCTCCTGATGGGCAACGTGTCCATGTTTCTGACCCACCAGCGGAAGTAAGTGCGTTGTGTGTCGGTTGCGGAGGGTTAGACCCGCTTGCTTTTAAGAGCCAAATAGCTACCGCGACAATAACAGTGTGTTTTGCTGGTATAGCCGAGGTGTTTACCGTACAGGTGAACGTTCCCGGCCCCGCAAGACCAGATGAACAGGTAAGATTTGAAGGGGACTGATTCAATGTCCACGATGGTATCCCAGTCATTATTTGCGGTAGAATTCCTTGACCGTGAGCCGATGTGGCAAATAAAACCAGAAGTAAAATGGTTTTTAGTGCTTTGCCCATACACCCCTCTGAGTGGTTAGAAACCAATGTGTTGAATCAACACCCTGTACGCAAGCGCCATCTGCCGCTGCTCCGCCAGAACTGACATACCCCCCACTAGCAGTGTTCGTGCCGTCTGTGTAAATGATATACTGACCTGCTGCGGAAGTTTGTAGAGTTAAAACTCCCGTATTTGGCACCCCGCTAACAGAGGCGTTATTGAAACAAAACTGTTTGTTCGCAGCCGCCGTTGGAAGATTATAGGTAACAGCCTGCCCCGCTGTAGCGTTCTCGTTGAAATGGACTTCGGAGAATAGAGTGGTGCTTACAGTGACTGTTGCAGTGGTATCTACTACCGTATTGACACCGGGCATATCACCAACGGCTATGGCGCGGGGTGTGTAAACACCTGCGGTAGCAGAGGCAAATAATGCGTGAGTGGTGGTGGTATCTGTGGTAGTCGTAGCAGCACTGATGCTGTCCGCGCCGTTGGTTCTTTCGTGAGTTAGTTTTGCTGTGGAATCGTAGCACATATCACCGTCTGCGCCCGATGTGCATCCGGCCTGTACGGGGATTTTAAATGCCGTGCTTCCAGTTGCTGCGCTTAGGTCTAGGGTCATTGCCGAAGTAGCGGTGTTCGACCCGTTGTTTCTCACTAGGTTGGAACTGTCGGAAAGAGACGTGGACGCCACGCCGCTCAAAGCTGTAGCGGTAATTCCAGCGCTTCCGCTTGCGGTAACGGAGCCGCCCGTGCTCATGCTGATGCAGTTCGATGTGCCTTGAGCACAGAACTTAAATGGAAGCATGGTGGAACTGGCGTTTGTGTGGGCATACAGCATATTGCCGGTACTGGTGCTCGCGCCATCCGTCCATTCAAAATCGTTGTTGGTTCCGGTCAGAATTCCACTGGTAAACAGCGTGGTGTAGATACCGTTGGAAAGCGACAAGTTTCCCGCAGCGTTCTGAATGGTGTTCCACGGAGGATTGCTTCCCGTGGTAATCGACTGACATCCAAAACTGTGCGTACCAGTCGAATAGCTTAAAGCTGTGCTGCTGCTTCCGCAGTTAGGAAGCGAGGTCCACTGGCCCGTGGCGGAAGCAGTTGTATTCACAACTTGGTCTGCCGCCGAGTTAACAGGAACAGAAGTGCCGTTGACTTTAACAACAGTTACCGTTGTCGAGCCGCTCGTTGTAGCGTCTCCCGACAAATTACCGGTTGTAATAGTCTTACTTCCATTTCCAACCATAAGCTGTCCGGAAGTAAGCGTACCCGAAGCGGTAACCGCGTTGGAGCCAAGCGTGCCGCAATCAGACAAGACTGCTCCGGATGCGTCGGAGTAACAAGCTAAGTCTCCAGAAGTTACCGAGGTTGGAGTGCGAGTCTGAGAATACGTAGTTCCGTTGTTGTCTTTGCAAAGAACGTGGTGAGCGGAAGAGTCAGCATAGCAGTTATCTTGGGAGGCTGTTCCGAAAGCATAAGGAGTTGTAGGAACGGTTCCCTCAGGAAGAACAACCATACCACCCTGACCACCGCTGGCACCTGAAGTTAGCGGACCGGGGAAAGAGCTAATTACTGGACCGGTGGAGCTTCCGGTATGGCCGAAAGCGAACGTGATGTTAGCATCCGTTCCGTTTCCGGGCTGATTTTGGAACGTAAAGCAATCTTGTGCCGATGCGGCTGCGTGCCAAGCATTGCCGCAAAGAGCGAGTTGTGGAGAGAACTGCGAAGTTCCAGAAGTAGCGGCAGTATCGTTAGTCCAATCGAACATGGAAGTTAACGTACCCGAGCCGATAAAATGGAAGTTGGTAGCGTAGTTTGTCGAGCCGTTGTAGAAGGTCGGATTCCAACTCGAAGTAGGATTACCGATACCATTCCAGATTCCAGAACCAGACGAATAACAAGAGGCTCCGGTAGACGTGATACCCTTAATCGAACCGCTTCCAGAATCAAAATATACTCGGCAATATCCGGAAACCGGATTAGCTGGAGCAGACTGAGACTGGTAATCGGTTAGACCGAATATACCCTTGTTAGCCCACACTACGCCATTCTGCAAACCGGCAGGACCTCCTCCCGGAGTTGTTGGGGCGCTGTTGCCGCAATACGAAGTTGAGGTAAGCGTGGTAGATGTGGAAGTGTATCCCGGCACACCGCAAGCGATTCGAGTTCCTCCCGACAAGCTTGGTAGGCTGGATGGAGATGTTGCTTGGTATAAGTCGTATCCAACCGCTCCGGGAACAGCGGTCCACGAAACAGCGATAGAGTTCACTCCACCACTGGTTGGGGTAGTTCCCGAACACCACTGCGAAAAAGAGCCCTCCGAACCGCCAGAAGAAGCATCAGGAAATACTGGAACGATGGCATATGCAAGAGATGTGCCGTCAGCTATACTTCCTCCAGAATTCAAGAACGTACAGCTAGGAGCGGCTGGATGGGTCGGAACAGTGAACAAGCTGTAGGCAGGGTTAATCGAAACTAAGGAGCTATGAAGTTCATATGGCGCGGTGACTGGACTTGTTCCCAATGTTCCGTTATTCACCGAGCCGGAAGAAGACAGATAGCTAACACCTGTATTGCTTGGATTGAGTACCGGAGAACCAATCACAGTTACGTTTACGCTTGGAGAACCAGTAATAAAGAAGTTTCCGGGTCCACTAGGAAAATCCATGTACCCATATAGCTGTGTGGAGCCTCCAAGACCACCCAAATTATCGATAATAGGGGCGCTCGTGGTGTCTTCGATAGGACTTTCCACTTCTATGGCCGTTCCAATATTTCCGCTATCCGCGTTTATTGTGGAAATAAAAGGAGCGAAGTTTCCTTGACTATACATCCATCTGGTAAGCTTTAGCTGGCCACCCTGCACACCGGGACGAAACAGGATTCCCCGACCCGACAAGTGCATGTTATCCGCCACAAGGCTTGCCGCCATGTCGTAAATTACCGGGGTATCTAAATTTCCGGACTGCCCTGTTAGGAAATTGGCGTTGTTTAGGTCATTATGTCCGGGAAGCGCATAAACACCGTTATGGTCCGCTCGATACCAAATACCCATGCTGTTGTCGCCGGTCAAGCTAAACTGGGCGTCATAGATATTGGTTTGACTTCCTCCGTCAGCAAGCAGAGTAAGTCCGCCAGAATTATCGTTGAAAGCAACGTTTTTAATTTTTATGTTGGAATTCGAACTCCATATACCCGGATACCCACGATTAATCGTTATTAGAGGGCTGGATTGAAATTGGAAAGAAAACCCGCTGTTAACGATATTTAATCCGGTAAGAATTCCAGATGGGATTTGAAGAGTGTCTGCAAAAATCCATCCGGTACTTACTTCAAAAGAAGCGCCAGTAGCCAGAGTTGTAGGCGAATTAACTATGTAATAGTAGTTTGATGGAGCAGGAGGAGCAACAAGAGGAATACTTGCTGATTTTGCAACCGCCGAAGCCGCCGCCAAGGTTACGCCGTTATCGAATAACACGGGAGACGCAACTACGCTATTCGAAGCATTAGCGGCGAGAGTTAGCGTAGAACCGTTAACTGCCGTTACCGTAGTAACGAGACTGTCGTTCTGTGCAGAACCCGGAGGAGTATTGGGAACAACGTATGGAAGAAGAGGAGCGATATCCCCGTAATCTACGAATGCCAGATACGTCTTGTCTCCGCTCATTACGGAAGTCCACTGAGGAGCCATCACACCAACAATCGCCATACTTCCGGAAACACGACCATATACCACGTATTTAGTGGTATCGTTGGTTCCAGTGGCTGCGGAAGCTAGAGAGATTCTGTTTCCGTTTCTCCAAGTAGCTGTTCCGCCGGTTGCGGAGTTGGTTAGGCCGTTTAGAGTTGAGCCGAGGATGTTGACTACAAAATGGGTGTTATCCGACGACGACTGAACGATGTAATCCCCACCAACAATCTGAGGAACCATGGTGGTAGGGTCAATCGTTACTTTAGCTCCAGCCGACATGGTGTGTGCCGAAGAAGTAGTTACCGTAGCCGTAGAACCAGAGATTGAAATGCTCGAAATATTAACCGTTCGTTTACCCAACGTCTGGGCGGTTGAAATAGAAGTCACGCTGCTGCAAGGACCCACCGCTCCGTAATTCGCTCCACCCCACGGGCAAACTTGGTATTGGTTTGTATTACCACCGGTTGGAGAAGCTACAGTCAGAAGAGAGTTAGATTCGCCTTCATCGTTTACCGGAGTAACGGTTGGTGCCGCTGGCGCAGAGAACCCGTTTGTTGGACCAGCACCTTGAACTACGATTCCATCACCCGGAATGAAATTGAAGATTTGGGAACCAGCCAGAGACAGAGATTTTGTCCCCGACGAGATAGTTCCAGTGGTACCCGGAATCGACGGTGCTCCGTAAACAGGTACGGCGCGAACGCCGCCGCAACGAACATCATAATATGGCATTGTCCCACAGAACCGAGTATCCTCGTTTATCTGTAA
>Ga0335071_10008538_pt1 | contig 10511 bp, 8 predicted proteins | sample Lox_Sample_15_FD_206724 | JGI IMG/M metagenome (GOLD analysis project Ga0335071, IMG submission 206724) | Soil microbial communities from Loxahatchee National Wildlife Refuge, Florida, United States - Lox_Sample_1.5 | ecosystem: Environmental > Terrestrial > Soil > Wetlands | place: USA: Florida...
CATAAAGGTAAGCGAAGAAGATCTTGGGCGCGAAGAGCGGGTCCACCGCGAGATCATGGACGATGTGGTGGCGCGCCCACAGCCACGGCAGGGTCAGAAGGACGACGAGCCCGGCCATATAGGCCGCATATCTTGTCCATTGGGCGCGGTCGATCTCGCCCTTCTCCTGCTGGAACAGGAAGTGGAAGCGCTCCCTGTCCATCAATCCCTCAAAAGCTCGTTGATGCCGGTCTTGGCGCGCGTCTGCGCGTCGACGGTCTTCACGATCACGGCGCAATAGAGCGAGGGACCCCAATTCTCGCCCGGCAGCGCCTTGCCCGGCAGGCTCCCCGAGACGACGACGGAATAGGGCGGCACATAGCCGACGTGAATCTTGCCGGTTGCGCGGTCGACGACCTTCGTTGAGGCGCCGATGAAGACGCCCATCGACAGCACCGAGCCCTTGCCGATCACGACGCCCTCGACGACCTCGGAGCGCGCGCCGATGAAGCAGTCGTCCTCGATGATTGTCGGATTGGCCTGAAGCGGCTCCAGCACGCCGCCGATCCCGACGCCGCCGGAAAGATGCACGTTCTTGCCGATCTGCGCGCAGGAGCCGACCGTGACCCAGGTGTCGACCATCGTTCCCGCATCGACATAGGCGCCGAGATTGACGAAGGAAGGCATCAGGATCGCCCCCGGCGCCACGAAGGCGGAGTGGCGCACGATCGCGCCGGGCACGGAGCGAAAGCCGGCTTCCGCATGTTCCTTGGCGCCCCAGCCCGTGAATTTCGACGGGACCTTGTCCCACCAGGTCGCGCCGCCGGGGCCGCCCGCGATCACGCTCATGTCGTTTAAGCGGAAGGAAAGCAGCACGGCCTTTTTGAGCCATTGATTCACGCGCCAGGAGGCGGGGCCTTCCTCGCCCTCGATCTTCTCGGCGACGCGGTGCTTGCCGGAATCGAGCAGGCGCAGGGCGCTCTCGACGGCGTGGCGGATGTCGCCCTGCGTCGAAGGCGTGATGTTCGCCCGGTCCTCGAAGGCGGCGGTGATGAGGCTCTCAAGTCCCGTATGCGGCATGCGCAGCGCTCTCCTTTATAGGTGGCGCGGTTTTAGGCCGAGCCTGCGGCAAGTCAATCGGCGCCTGCTCTGCCGGGCCCAAGCAAAGCTCGATTTGTTGGGCATGGGCGCTAGAACATCGCCCATGCCGACGTCGTCCTCCTTCGGGAGATTTGCGGACAGGGTCGCGACCGCCTCCGGGCGTCCACGGGTCTTCGTGCTTGCCTGCGTCATCGTGCTGATCTGGGCGGCGTCGGGGCCGTATTTCCAGTTTTCCGATACATGGCAGCTCGTGATCAACACGAGCACGACCATCGTCACCTTTTTGATGGTCTTCATCATCCAGAATACACAGAACCGCGACTCGGCCGCGATCCAGGCTAAGCTCGACGAATTGATCCGCGCCAGCACGGCGCGCAACGATTTCATCGGCATCGAGCATCTACCGCAAGAAGAGGTCGAGAAATTTAGAAAGCTTTGCGAACTCGCCCGAGCGAAGCGCGCCTCGCCATAACCCCCTTGCTCATTAGACCCAGCCTATAGAGCCGCTCGACCCGCGCCTTGTCAAAGGCGCGAAATTGCGGAATGCTTCCGGCGAATCGCACGCCGCCCGGAGGATTGCGGCTCCAAGGACAAGATGCTCGCAAGGAACGTTCATTTCATCGGGATCGCCGGCGCCGGCATGAGCGCGGTGGCGAAGCTCCTCCGCGATAGCGGCGTCAGCGTAACCGGCTCCGACGAGGGCGTTTACCCCCCGATTTCCGATTTCCTGGCGGCGGAGGGCCTGCCCTATGTCGTCGGCTACCGCCCCGAGAATATTCCGCCTGCGGCGGACATCATCGTCATCGGCAAGAACGCCAAGCTCGTCTCGGCGACCAACGCCGAGGTGCGCGCGGCCTATGACAGCGGCAAGACCATTCTGTCTTTCCCGGAGGTGCTGACCCTGCTGGCGGAGGGCCGCGAGACGGCCGTCGTGGCGGGCAGCTACGGCAAATCGACCTGCGCCGCCTTGCTCACGCATGTGCTGGAGCAAGGCGGCGTGGACCCGTCGTTCTTCATCGGGGCGATCCCGCTCACGCCGCCGACGAGCTCGCGGCTCGGGCAAGGCAAGCTCTTCGTCTTGGAGGGCGACGAATATCCCTCCTCCAACACCGACCCGCGCGCGAAATTTCTGCACTACCGGCCGAAATATCTGATGCTCGCGCCGCTCGCGCACGACCATGTGAACGTCTATCCGACGATCGAGGATTATCTGCGGCCCTTCGCGCAGCTCGCCGATATCCCCGAGCAGATGATCGCCTGCACGGAGGGGCCGCTCAGCGCGCAATTTCTCGCGAGGCTGAGTCGTCCCGTCATCACCTATGGTTTCGAGAGGGGCGATTATACCGCCGCCCATATCGAATGGGGCGCGACGACGCATTTCGATCTGATGCATCGCGGCGCGAAACTCATGCGGCTTTCGACCTCGCAGCTCGGCGAGCACAGCGTTCAGAACGCCGTCGGCGTCGGCGCTTTCGTGCTTTCGCAAAAGCTGCTCGACCCGGAGGCCTTCGCGCGAGGCGTCGCATCGTTCAAAGGCGTGCGCCGGCGCCTCGACCTCAAATCCGAGAAGACGGCAATCCCGATTTTCGAGGGCTTCGGCTCGTCCTACGAGAAGGCTCGTAGCGCCATCGCCGCCGTCAAGCTTCACTTTCCGAAACGGCGCCTCGTCGTGGCGTTCGAGCCGCACGCCTTCAGCTGGCGCAATCGCGAGGCGCTGGCCTGGTATGACGACGCCTTTCGGGGCGCCGAGACGGTCTTCGTCTACACGCCGGCGACGCAAGGCGCGACGACCCATGCGCAGGTGACGCAAGGGGAGATCACCGCCCGGATCGCGGCGAGCGGCATCGAAGCGATCGCTCTGCCGGAGGCCGATCCCGCATCGGTCGTCGGCGAGGCGCTGCGCGCGGACGATGTGGTCCTGCTGCTGACCTCCGGGGCGCTGGGCGGCTTGATCGAGGCCTTGCCGGCTTTTGCCGAGAAGGCTTTTCCGGCGTAGCGCCGCCGGGGCGGTCGTCATTGCGCTTTAAGGCGGGACGCCCCATCTAGCGCCCATCGGCCTCGGCCGGCTTTGAGGGCGGGCCCATGCGACAGACGCTTGGCGTCTTTGGACCGGTCGCTCCCCATTGGGTGGGCGACGGATTTTTCGTGCAGAGCCTGCTTTCGCCGCGAGAGCAAGGGGAAAACGCGAGCCCGTTCCTTTTGCTCGACTATGCGGCTCCGCGGCGTTTCGACCCGACGGCGCGAAGACGCGGCGTCGGCGAGCATCCGCATCGCGGCTCCGGCGGCGTGATCGGGCCCGGCGACGTGCAATGGATGACCGCCGGCGAGGGCGTTCTCCATGAGGAGTTCCATTCGGAAGCCTTCGCCGAGAGCGGCGGCGAGATGGAGATGGCGCAGCTCTGGGTCAATCTGCCGGCCAAGGACAAGTCGGCGAAGCCGCGCTATCAGACGCTCTCGAAGGCCGAGATTCCGACGGTCGACTTGCCCGACGGCGGCGGCGCGCTGCGCGTCATCGCCGGCGCTTACGCGGGCGTGCGGGGCCCGGCGCAGAGCTTCACCGATCTGAGCGTTCTCGACGTGCGGCTCGCCGCTGGCAAGAGCGCCGTCTTCGACGTTCAGGAGGGCCACACGGTCACGATCCTTCTGCGCAACGGCGCCGTCACGCTCGGTGGCGGAGCGAGCCTGCGCGCGGGCCAGCTCGCCGTTCTCGGTCGCGAGGGGGGGCCGGTCGCGATCGCGGCGCAAGGCTATTCCGAGCTGCTTTTGCTCACGGGAGAGCCCATCGAAGAGCCCATCGCGGCCTACGGTCCCTTCGTGATGAACACGCAAGCGGAAATTCGTCAGGCGCTCGCGGATTTCCGCGCGGGGCGCTTCGGCGGGCTGCCGGCTTGACGGTCGCGCAAGGCCGGTAGGCCCTCAATTTCACCGCTCGGCCGCGGGCCGCTTCTCGCGCACGCCCTTCGTTAAGAACTTGCCGGCTTCGATCCGCGTGCCCTTTGCTCCGACACGCCGCCCTTCGCCCGCTTCTCCCGTGCCTTTCGGCTGCCAACTCGGCACGAGCTGATGCTTGCCGGGCCCGATGAGATCCGCTCGGCCCATGGCTTTGAGCGCCTCGCGCAGCACGGGCCAGTTCTCGGGATCGTGATAGCGCAAAAAGGCCTTGTGCAGCCGGCGCTGACGCAAGCCTTTTACCGCCTCGACCTTTTCCGACGCGCCGTGGCGCACAGGCTTCAGCGGGTTCACGCCCGAATGATACATCGCCGTCGCGAGCGCCATCGGCGAGGGTAGGAAGGTCTGCACCTGATCGGCGCGGTATTTGTTGCGCTTCAACCACAGGGCCAGATTCATCATGTCCTCGTCGCGCGTGCCCGGATGCGCGGCGATGAAGTAGGGAATGAGAAAATATTCCTTGCCCGCGGCGCGCGCCGCGGCATCGAAGAGCTGCTTGAAGCGGTCATAGGCGCCGATGCCGGGCTTCATCATCTTCGAGAGCGGCCCGGCCTCCGTGTGCTCGGGGGCGATCTTCAGATAGCCGCCGACGTGATGCTCGACGAGCTCCTTGATATAAGCCGGGCTTTTGACAGCGAGATCGTAGCGCACGCCCGACGCCACCATCACCTTCTTGACGCCCGGAATGGCGCGCGCCCTGCGGTAGAGCGAGATCAGCGCCTCGTGGCTCGTGTCGAGATTCTTGCAAATGTCTGGATAGACGCAGGATAGCCGGCGGCACACGGCCTCCGTCTCGCGGTCCTTGCAGGCCATGCGATACATGTTGGCGGTGGGGCCGCCGATGTCGGAAATGATCCCCGTAAAACCTGCCGTCTTGTCGCGGATCGTCTCGATCTCGCGCAGGATGGAGCCTTCCGATCGCGACTGGATGATGCGGCCCTCGTGCTCGGTGATCGAGCAGAAGGAGCATCCGCCAAAGCAGCCGCGCATGATGGTGACGGAGTGGCGGATCATCTCCCAGGCGGGAATCTTCGCGCCGGCGTAGGCAGGATGCGGCGCGCGCGCGAAGGGAAGCTCGTAGACGCCGTCCATTTCCGCGCTCGTCAATGGAATGGGGGGCGCGGTGAGCCAGACGTCCTTCGCGCCATGGCGCTGCGTCAACGGCCGCGCATTGCCGGGGTTGCTCTCCTTGTGCAGCACGCGCGAGGCGCGCGCATAGGCCTCGGGATCCTTTGCGACCTGCTCGAAGGCGGGAAGCCTGACGACGATCTCCTCGCCCCTTCCGGCCCGGCCCTCCTCGGGCGAGTCGAGATCGTCGGCATGCGCTTCGGTCCAGCCCTCGGGAGAGGCCCCGCGCAGGAAGGCGACGCCGCGCACATCCGAGAAATCCTGGGCGATCCCGCCCTTGGCGATCCGATGCGCGACCTCGACCAACGCGCGTTCGGCGTTGCCGTAGAGCAGCAGATCGGCCTTGGCGTCGAGGAGGATCGAGCGGCGCACCTTGTCCGACCAATAGTCGTAATGAGCGATGCGTCTGAGCGACGCCTCGATCCCACCGAGGACGATGGGCGTGGTGGAATACGCCTCGCGCGCCCGTTGCGCATAGACGATCGTGGCGCGATCGGGCCGCTTCCCGCCCTCGCCGTCCGGCGTGTAGGAGTCGTTGTGCCTGAGCCTTCGGTCGGCGGTGTAGCGGTTGACCATCGAGTCCATATTGCCGCTGGTCACGCCGAAGAAGAGATTGGGCTTGCCGAGCGCCGCGAAGGCCTGTGCGTCGCGCCATTCCGGCTGGGCAATGACGCCGACGCGAAAACCCTGCGCCTCGAGGAGGCGCCCGACGATCGCCATGCCGAAGCTCGGATGGTCGACATAGGCGTCGCCGGTGACGAGGATCACGTCGCAGCTGTCCCAGCCGAGCGCCTCCATCTCGGCGCGCGTCATCGGCAGAATGGGCGCGACGCCGAAGCGATGCGCCCAATGCTTTCGGTAGGAGAAGAGGGGCTTGGCGCTCGGGGGCGCCGGGGCGTGCCTCATGCGGCGGCTTGGGCGAGAGGGACAAGGACGCGCTTCGCAGGACTTGCTTTCAATACCGAGGTCCTGGGCGACGAGCGCTTCTTTTAGCACGACGACCCGCGCTCTGCACGCGCCATTGCTGGGCTTGCGCCGCGCTCTATTGTTTAGATTTGACCAGATTTCCGGCTCTGTGGAGAGGGCGAGGCTTACGCATTTGATTCCGCGCGGGAGCCGCTTTGGGAGCATTCAGATGGCCATAATATCGATTTTGCGCTCTCTCGTCGCGAATGCCCTCTTTGCGGTCGGGGTGATGTGCGCCTCGTTTTGCCACGCGGCCTGCGTGCCGGAGAATCTTTTGTCGCCGGCGCCACAGGATCCGGTGGCGCGAGTGCTGGCGGAACAAGACGCCTGCCCCAGCAATGCTGTCGAATTCGTTGAAAGGCTGAAGCGTTCGGGAGCGCGCCTCGAACCCACCATGGTGAATTTTCGTGGCTTCCACAATCCAAAGGACGGAGCATTTTTCATCTTCGAAATCGTTTCAAGGGATGGCGCGCCGTCTTCGTCCTCCGCCATTTCGCGGGGTGACATGTTTTTCGGACATTTCACCGACCTCGATGGCGCAAATCTCGTATCATTTCGGAGTCCTAACGATTTGGTGATCGAGCTCATTGCATGGGATCCAGACAAACAGTTCTATAATTTTTACGAATTGACCCAAGGCAAGTGGGTCTTCCGCGGGGACTCCAAGGACATTTTGGACGATCTGAGGCTGTTGCATCGCCAACGGAGCGCGTCACAGGAACCAATCCCCGCCAAGCCGAAGCTGCGCTGTTCCGGATGCCATCTCAACGGAGCTCTCCTGCAAAAGGAGCTTGCACCGCCCCACAATGACTGGTTCGTGCAGGGTCGCGAACTTCCTCTAGGCGAGTTGAAACCGGACGCCTTCGTTCAAGAGAGACTCGCCAGCATGATGGACGCTGGCGAGCTTTCGAAGGAAGTTGTTGCGGCAGCGCGTCGGCTCGCGAGCAGCGCGGGCTATCGGAAGGTGATGGCCTCGCGTAGCATGCAAGAGCAGCTACGGCCTTTGTTTTGTCCAATGGAAGTGAATATCGAGTCCGATGGCGAGCCTTTCGACGATCAAAAACCTTCGCTTCGTATCCCCTCGGGACTCTTCGTCGACTCGCGTCTGGCGATCGCTGAAATTTCCGTTAAGCGGCAGGATTACGCAGCCGCGCTTCGAAAACTTCGTTCGCACTTGCCCGAGACGACGCCTGAACGCGACGACGCTGACCACGCATGGCTTACGCCCGTGAAGGCGCAGTCTGATATCATTGCCGTAGACGCATTAATCGAGCAGGGAGTTGTGGACAAGGAATTTGTCGCGGACGTGCTGGCCGTCGATTTCACCAATCCGGTCTTCTCCATTGCGCGATGCGATTTGTTGAAACTGGTTCCTGACACGCCTGGATCAGATTTCATGCCGCGCTTTCAGAACGCCCTGCGCGGCTCCGCCGCGCCTGCCGCCGCAGAGCTGCTAGAAAATCTGTCGAATCCGGCGCACAACGCGGCTTCGTACGTTCAGCAGGCGTCGGCCCTCCTGGCGAACTGCCAACGAAAGTCGAGCGAAGGCGATACCGTCGTGGAGTGGCTTCGCCTGCTCGCGCAACGAAGGCTCGAAGTCTCAAAATCCGAGATATCGCATCATCGGATCTTCCATATCCTGGAACCCGGTCGAATTATCTTTCCCACCACACAACCCGAGGCCGAGGCTGGACGCCTGACTTTAACGCCAGCATGTGAGGTCCACTGAGAGGACAGTAGGTTCCGAGAGGGCGGAGGTACCCGTGCAGGCCGACAAGTCTATCAGCCCCGATGTCGCCCGTTTCGTATTGCGCGAACATTGACTTGCCCGTGCAATGAAATGCGGGCAGTATTCGCGAAGCTGGCCTCGTCGCCGGCGCGTTCGGGCTCGCGTCCCGAGCGGATTTTCGAGCAAGAGTTAAGAGGGCGTCATGAACACTCCTGCAGCGGGCACATCGATCCAATATCTCGATCGCGCCACTGGCGCGTTGCGCGATCTCGGCATCACCCCGCCCAAGGCGGATTTCATGCCGATCAACGTGCTGCTCGATAAGATCACCGATCTCGACAAGGACCGCGTCGCCGTCATCGCGCGGACGCTTTCGCAGACCGAGGTCTTCAACGAGGTCGTGCGCGACCAGACGCAGGCGATGGATATCGGTCAGCGCTACGAAGACATCGCCAAGGCCTTCAACTCGATCCGCGACGACTCGAAGATGATGGTCGATCAGCTGGCGGACGGCAAGATCGACATTTTCGAGCGCGTGGCGAACATCTGGATGAAGATCGCCCGCGGCGACATCGCCTCGCGCTTTGAAGAGATCCGCTCGACCTATCTGGCGGTGACGAAATCCACGAAGGACCAGATCGAGCGCGAAGCAAAGATCCTGCAAGCCTATCAGGATTTTCGCGGCGCCTTGAAGCAGGCCGAGGTGCTGGCGCTCGAAGTGCTGAAAGAGGCCAACGGCAAGCTCGAGGCGGCCAAGGGGGAGCTCGCAAAGACCGCAGAGACGCTGGCTCAGTATAAGGGCGAGGATCTCGCCGAGCGCGCCAAGCTGGAGCTTGCCCGCGACGAGAAGCTGCGCGGCGTGCAGGACGAGGACAAGCGCTATCAGATCGCCAAGGATCTCTCCGACAACCTGACCATCGGCTATAATACGTCGGAAGTGATCATGGCGCGGCTCAATCAGACGACGAGCGCCAAGGAGCGGGTCTATGCGCAGGCCGTGAGCTTCTTCGCGACAAACGATTCGGTGTTGACGGCGCTCAAGGCTTCTTTCACCGGACTCGCCGGCCTGCATGAATCGACGCAGACGCTCGAGACCATGAAGGAAGGCGTGTCGCGCAGCATCGAAGTGCTGTCCGAGCTCGGCGACAAGGTGCAGGAGGCGGCGCTGCGCGCCGGCTACGGCCCCACGATCCGCTCCGACGCCGTCGTCAAGCTCGTCGACTCGATCACCAATTTCCAGGAGAAGACGTTCGGCATCGTCCAGGAGATGCGCAAGCTCTCCACCCAGAACGCGCAGGAGATCGAGACCGCGGTGGAAGAAGGCCGCAAGCGCGTGGAGAAGCTGATTCTCGAGGGCAAGAATTACGGCGTCAATGTCTGACACAGCCGCCGCCGCGCAAAGCCCCAAGCTCGACGATTTGATGTTGGCGATGGACGTTGTCGACACGCTGCGCCACGATCAGCGCGTCGTCGAGCAGGAGCTTTCGGCCAGCCTCAGCGATGAGGCGCTCGTCGAGCGCCTGCGCGAGATCTACAAGGGGCAGGGGATCGAGGTTTCCGATCAGGTGCTCCAGGAGGGCGTCAAAGCGCTGCGCGAGAAGCGCTTCTCCTACAAGCCCCCGGCGCCGGGCCTCGCGCGCTCGCTCGCGATGATGTGGATCGACCGCGCGCGCTATGGTTGGATCCTTCTCGGCGCCCTCGCGATCCTCGCGATTATCGGCGCGGGTCACTATTTCCTGGTCACGCAGCCGCAAGAGCAGGCGCGGGCGAGGGAGCGGCAGGAGCTCACGGTCACGCTGCCGAAGACCCTCGACGACGACTTCGCTGATGTGATGCGCGAGTCGAAGGTCGAGCAGGCGAACAAGGCGGCGGCGCAGATTCTCGCGGACGGCAAGGCGGCGCTGGCGCGCGGAGACCTTCCCGCCGCCCGCAAGTCCATCACGGACATGGAGGCGCTGCGAGACGAGCTGCGCGCGGTCTATGTCTTGCGCATCATCAACCGGCGTGGGGAGGCGAGCGGAGTCTGGCGCCGGCCGCCCAAAAATCCGGAAGGCCGCAACGACTATCTGATCGTCGAGGCGGTGACTCCGGACGGGACGGTGCTGCCGCGCAAGATCATGAACGAAGAGACGGGCGAGCTGACCAAGGTCGACAAATGGGGCGTGCGCGTCAGCCGCCAGATCTACGAACGCGTCGCCGCCGAGAAGCGGCAGACCGGCATCATCGAGAGCAATGTCGTGGCCAAGAAAGAGCGCGGCCAGCTCGACCTCGACTATGTCATCCCGGTCGTCGGCGGCACGATAACCAAATGGTGAGGCGGTAGAATGCTGTCGGGCTTTGAGGCGCAGCGATCGATCGATCAGGCCTATGCGCAGCTGCGCAGCGAGGAGGCGCGTCTCGACTCCGGACTGCGCTCGGCTTCGGAGGAGGCGGCGCGGCTGCGCCAGGAGCGCCTCAATCAGCTGAAAGCGCTGGCGGAGCTGAAGTTCAAGCTGCTGCAGAGCGGCGCGCTCGCGAGAGATCTCGACGCGGCCGAGCAGCGGGTCAAGGAGCTGCTGGAGCGCGCGCGCGCCGAGGTCAGCGCCGCGGCGCGGAGCCGCGACGGCGCGCATCAGGCGATTCTCTCGGCCGAGGCCACGCGCAACGACTGCGCTGCGGC
>Ga0335071_10008539_pt1 | contig 10510 bp, 12 predicted proteins | sample Lox_Sample_15_FD_206724 | JGI IMG/M metagenome (GOLD analysis project Ga0335071, IMG submission 206724) | Soil microbial communities from Loxahatchee National Wildlife Refuge, Florida, United States - Lox_Sample_1.5 | ecosystem: Environmental > Terrestrial > Soil > Wetlands | place: USA...
AGTCCAATTCTTACACTAACCAATTCGGGACCTATACTAGATTTGGGGGCAGGCCGCAGAACGCGTGAATCCGAAATCGTATACCTGCATCTTAACTGGAGAGATTCAGGAGGTGCAACCGATGGTCGAGACGAAGGAATTTACTGGCTTATCAGATGGCGAAGGCATTATCTACCCCAGTGGCGGAGACTACCCGATTCCGAAACACCGAAAGAGGCATGCCGACTTCATGAAATGGGTTGACGCTCACGAGGATCAAGCGCGGAAGATTATCTGCAATGTGAGACAATTTGCGGATGAACAATTCTGCGGCGTGGAGTCTCGTAGCGATTTTGAGCTCACCTTTCTTTGAGCAGCCTCCGCGCCGTGATTCCAAATCGCCGCGTACGGGCCTAATCGTCTTTCTGGAAAAACGAAACCGCCAAGTCAGTGGAGGCTAACTTGACGGTATTGCGGTGAATTCCCTGGTGGAGCTGGACGGGATCGAACCGACGACCTCTTGAATGCCATTCAAGCGCTCTCCCAGCTGAGCTACAGCCCCACAAGTCTTATACTATCACCCATACTTGGGTAGGTGTCAAATCCTTTCCTTTTTATCCAGTGAGGTTCAGCTCGAACCATAATATCTCGTTCGGGTCGGAAATCCTCAAAAGATGATACGGAGGCTGAGAGAAAACCTCCCCACCTTTTACTCGATGCTTCACGTCCTCGACCTCTTCCGGCCGGATCTTCTTCTCGCGCTCTTTCAGGTCTTCGAGTTCAGGTATTGGCCGCAGGGAGAGAAAGACAAGGACTTGGTCTCCGGCCTTTTTGGGATCGTACGCGAATCCCTTCTTACCGATAGGAATTTCAAAGGGTTCGTGTGCCTTGACCTTGCCTGCGTCTGGCGCCAGGGTCGGTTCGGGTCTCTTGGGCTTCTTTCCTTTTTTCACCTGTTTTTTCGCCTGAGGCGGGCGGGCCGGATACAGCATGTCCATACCTTTGGGGCCCTGACGGAAGATATATGCATAGCCGTCGACGTTGGATTCGAACTTCATTTTGTACTCATCACCCGTCTTCATCTCCACGTCGAAGCCTTTTGCCGGCGTGAAATCCTTTTCACGTTTGGCCTTGACCAACATCTGGCTGCTCATGCCTATAATTGGATTGGGGATGACTATTTTTTCTCCCGGTGAGATCTTGCTTGGAGAAGACAAATCGTTGTACTCGGCCAATCCCACGGCGAGGCTTTGATCACCCATAGTACTCTCTGCTACCTTATCCAGAGTGTCCGCCTCTCTGATGGTATACGTGGAAGTATCGGGTTCATTACCATCTTTGCGAGGCTTGGAGAGAGCAGACCACGGAAAGGACTTGAAGTATTCGCTTTTCATCGTGAGGGGCGGTTTAGTCTCTTCAATGGGCGGAAGGGGAGGGGGCTCATCCTTCTTTTGAAAGTACCCGCATCCCACGATCAGTCCAGGGATCAAGATGATCAGAAATTGAATGAGAAACCGTTTCATGACATCCTCCTGGCTCCGGCAGCGGAGGTGCCGGATTCACCCGGCAATTCCCTGGGGGAACGGTAGTCGCCCTCTTCTAAAAGAATATCCGAATAATTGGAAACAAATGGCAAAGCTACTGCGTCCCTTTCCACTTCGATATGAATGATTGCCACTGATCTCTTGCGCTTTTGGGCGCATAGGCAAGGCCCTTCGCGGTCAGTCGGTCAACAGGCGGAATAAGCTTTGAAGCTTTTACCACAGGCCAATCAGGGACCCCGACCAGCAGCACTTGTACACCCGCAGCCACTATTACAAGTCCTGCGACAACTCCCATGACAGCGCCCAGTATGCGATCCAGCCAACTCAATCGAGTAAGGTCCAGCAAGAAGTCCAATATTCGGCGGATAATGAGAAAAACGATCTGTACCCCAATGAATACGACGACCATGGCTAGAATCATCGAAATCTGCGGGTCCAATTTGGAAATTTTGTCCAGGTACACCACGACTGCCGGGTAATACTTGAAGGCCAGCAACACTCCCAGGACTAAACTGGCCAGGGCAGTCAATGAACGCACGAAACCCTTCCATATTCCCAGAATGAATGAGACCAGAAGGGTGCCTAAAATGAACATATCAATCAAATTGTAGCTGTCCATTAATGGCATGACCGTGCCTCCAACATCGACTCGCTGGTCAGAACCGGCCAGTCTGCTCGCCAGTTGCGCATGAGTGCTCGCGCACTGACAGTGTCGCACAAAGGCTGCCAAGAACGAGTCCCAAAACATGAGCATTTCGAATTTTTGAAAAAACTTCCAGAAAGAAACCGAACAGCCCAGCCTCTGTTCCTGCTTTCCTTGGGAAACCCGATCCGAGGCGAGAACTCAATATGTGATCCCCCTTTTAAATTATAGTACATCAAAACGGGGATGTCGGAAAGAACGCAAGAATCACAAAATGCAACTGTTAAACGGTCGATGCAAGCGCATGAAGTCAGTCTGATGGATTCCACGGAGCGCATATATCTCCGGTACACACGGGTACCCTCTTGAAGACCCTTTCTATAGCCTACAAATATATTTGTCAATATAAATCAGAATGTTTATCGCCAAACCTAAAGTTGAGTCAAGGAAAATACCGACAGAAGAATTCATTTGTGTTGGATAAACTGCGCATTTGTGGTCCAATGAAACGCCATGAGACAATTCATCAGAAACGAGAATCGAAAACCCGATGCCCTGAGGCAGTGGGAGATAACAAGCGGTGTGCTGGAGCATGCAGAGGGGTCGGCGCTCATAGTAGCCGGAAAGACCAAGGTGCTATGCGCTGCCAGCGTGGAAGACACAGTCCCGCCGTTCCTGAAACAGAGTGGAAAAGGCTGGGTAACAGCCGAATACTCAATGCTCCCACGTGCTACCCACACTCGGTCTCCACGAGAGCGCGGAGGGAGGATAGGCGGCAGGACCATGGAGATTCAGCGTGTTATTGGCCGGTCCCTGCGGTCGGTTACCGACCTGGAGGCGTTCGGTCAAAGGACAGTGACGGTGGACTGCGACGTGATCCAGGCAGATGGCGGGACCAGGGTTGCCGCTGTATCCGCGGCCTGGGTGGCCTTATATATGGCGTTTCGGACGCTGATGTCAGGCGGCATAATCGCATCAAATCCGTTGCGGGATTCGGTGGCCGCAGTCAGTGTCGGCATGGTGAACAACGTAATGCTCCTGGATTTGGCTTATGATGAAGATTCCGCCGCGGATGTTGACATGAATGTTGTGATGACAGGAAGCGGCCGACTGGTGGAAGTGCAGGCCACAGCCGAGCACACACCGTTTTCCATGGCCAGAATGAACTCACTGCTGCAGCTTGCACGCAAAGGCGTTGAGGTCATATCTAGGATCCAGAAGGATGCGTGCAAGGGCCTCTAAACAATTCTCAGCGATTGTCGCTGGACCCGGCCGTCTTAGCTTGACTTTGACCTTTGTCGTTCTCCACCGGCAACAGAGAGCCCGCTTCCGAAAGTTCCGGGATCGGCTCGATGGGACTGGAGGTGTCCCTGCTGCTCCTGGGATTGATGAGTGACAGCTTTTCGAGAAGTTCGTTTCTGTGTCCTTCATCGGTGGTGAGCTTCAATGCCTGTTGATAATCGGCCGCGGCTTTCTCAGGCATTCCCTTTGCCATATATACAATCGCGCGATTCTCATAAAAGATTGGGGTCGTAGGGTCCAGCGCGATGGCCTTAGAGTATTCCTCGAGTGCTTTGTCCATATCATTCAATTCGTGGTAAACCAGACCACGGTTATTATGGGCTACCGCATCCTTCGGATTCAGGTCCAACGATTTTGTATAATCCGCCAGAGCGTTTTCCGAGCGTTTCATTCTGAGGTTAGTGTCACCCCGAATCCGGTAGATTTCCGCATTTCCCGGGTCACGGGCCAGGGCTGAATCGAAATCCTCAAGGGCCTTCTGATACTTTCCATTCTTGTAATATGTGAGACCTCTGTCTCGCAATGACTGCATGTGACCAGGATCGATTCTCAATGCCAGCGTCCAAAAATTAACAGCCTGCTTCTCATCGCCCTTGCGGTAACTGGCAAGACCCTCGTTGTAATTGGCTTCGGCGATCAAGCCGCGGATTTCAAGGACTCTCGAGGCAACTTCAGGGACATTTTCAGGTTTCTTGGCCAGCTCGATAACCTTCATGTATTCATCTAGGGCCCTATCGTAATGTTTCTGCTTTTCATATATTTCGCCAAGGGCCTGATATGCGAGTAGGTTTTTTTTGTTCAAGGTAATCGCGTGTCGCAACGTCTTGATCGCCTGATCCAGATCACCTCTGTCTTTCTCGACCACGCCCAGTGCAGTATGAATCACACTCTCACGCTTACCCTGTTTTGCCGCAAGTGCGAGGTCCTGAAATGCACCTTCCAGGTCCCCTTTTTTTTGACGGGCAATGCCCCGATTAGCCAATGCATTGGTATAGTCCGGCTTGATCTCAAGAGCGCGGTTGAAGTCTTCGATGGCCTTGTCATATTGGCCTTTGCGCTTGAAAGCCACCCCCCTGTTGTTATATGCGAGATGGTCCTGAGGGTCGACTTGCAGCGCTCGGTTAAAGAACTCGATGGCCTCATCTGTTCGATTCTGCTTCAATGCCTCGACTCCCTGATTGTACGAGTCCACGAATTCCTCTTGCGCGAAGGCGACAAGAGGCACCCATGCTGCCAGGAACATCAATAAAAAGAGTACCTTCCTCATACGATCTGTGGTCCTTTCTTGTTCTTAACACTCCCCCCACCCTTTAACATAAATTCAAACGGCATGTAACCTTTGTCGTGGCAGGAGATGGAGTTCGAGTCAGCGGATTGAGTCGCGATATTAGACAAAAACATAACTAATATCCAGAACATAATCAGTTCATGTTATTTCGCATTGCTGGTTTAAAAGCTAACTTACCACAATCAATTATTTTGCTTGACACGGTCCAAGTGCCATGCTAAACGGCCTTTTCAATGAAGCCCACCAACGGGCTAAATTCAGTATCCTTAAGCTTGAGTCTACGCCCTCAAGTGTTGTGTGAAGGATCTGACCAAAGGAGGATGAGGTATGGTGATAAGAGTCGCTCGTTTGTTGTGCTGTCTAATATTGTCGGCATTCATGTTAATAATCTCTTCGGCAACGGCTGACAACACGGCGTTCGCCTATTCAGCGGCCTGTCCTCCACCTGCATCGTGCGCTCCACCGCCATGTCCGCCGCCTTCCTGCGGCCCACCGTCTTGCGGCCCGGGACCCTTCGCCATTTGTGGCGCGTGCATCGGTATATGCACAAACATTTGTGGAGCTGTAATAGGCATTCCTGCAGCGATTATGGCCGGCATCCTCGCGCCTCCTCCTCCTCCAAGGCCCTGTGGCCCACCGTCTTGCGGACCCACGATGTGCGCTCCGCCGCCCTGCGGACCGCCACCTTGTGCTCCACCGATGTGTGGTCCGCCGCCTTGCGCTCCAGCGCCGATTACCAAATGCAAACCAGGCTCAATGAACCCATATCAGATGCCTTATAGCTACATGCCCGGCGCGGGTCCAGCCCCATACGCGGGATCGGCCCCATACATGATGCCCGCGGCCGCGCCGCCAAGCTACTCATATTGGCCCGGTCCCCCCATGGGGCAGGGCGGCCTCTCGGACATTATAAGCAATGTAGTTCAGATTCCCTTCCAGTTGGTCTCGGGAACACTGACTGCTCCTGGTGCACCATGGGGGGGCCGAGATCTATTTGCCGGCTTACCCGCCGGTTCGACCGAATCGACATTCGGGGCTTATTGGTAGAGGATCCCAAGTCCCGGACGCGACAACATTATTAGAAGACTCGCTGGAATCTAGAAGAACTTTCGTAGACCCCAATTCCTCCTAATCCACGGGGACGACCATCGTCCCCAATTTTTTTGTTTCGTGGCGGCTAAACGGGTTCCACGATAATACAGACACACATGCGCCCTGGGAGGCGTCCGGCTCGGCTGTAGAAACTCACCGATGATCCGAAAGCAGAGTGGACCCCATCTCGACTCGCGGCTCAACGGAGATGAAGTTTACGAAAAAAATCCCGTGCAAGGCCGTATCTCTCTTGGACCTTACCCATTAATTGGTCCCGCTTTCCTCGCAAGACATGCAATTCGTGATGGGTCAATTTTCCCCATCGCTCCCTCATCCGGCCTTTGAATTGCTTCCAGTTCCCTTCGATCCGCTGCGAATTCATTGCTCACTCCTTCGTTTTCCCGTGTCCTACCCACGCTGTCTTCCGTGGAGAGGGTCGGACGCGTGTGCGCCTCAAGTGCATCGGCGCCGGCTTTTTTCACCGCCGCTTCTTACACAGCCCTCCCCATGAGGCCCAACACGCCCATGACGATGAGGTATATCGCTACGACAAAGTTCAGTATCCGCGGAAACAGCAGTATGAGAATGCCCGCGATCAAAGAGATGATCGGGGCGAATGAGACATTGATAATCATAGCTCTTCTCCTTTGATCGTGACACTCGGAGAATTTCAAGGCGCCTTACTCATTTCCGAGAACCAGAGCCGAAATTGAGCACAACGTCCTTGCAATTACTCCACACTCTTTGCCATAGAATGGACACTACCGTCCTCACCCACAAGGTTGTCCATTCTTCGGAGGTTGATCTTCGGGGAAAGGGGTCAAAAAGGAATCATCACAAGTAGGGATATCAGTGGGGATGAAGGAGGTCGGATTAGCGCCGCTTCCATTCTTCCTTGGTCTCTTCTCTCAGTCTTCTCTTTCTGTCCTTCTGCTGTTGACGAACCGCCATGTCCTCTTTGATTCTGTCGAACCGTTCCCGCTTCTCCATTTCCTCCTGTTCGGCCAATTCACGAAGTCTTTCCGCCATAATTTTTTGTTCGTACTTCTTCATTCGCTGGGCGGAAATCAACGTTTCTTCAATTTTTTGCCAATTCTCCGTTGACCCGCCACACTCGGAAAGGTGCTTCTGTACCAAATATCCCGGGATACCGGCAATATACATGCTACAGAAAGGGCAATGCCTGACCTCGTCGTCTGAGTCGGCGCTCTGCAACACATAACCGTGAGCAAGTATTTCCTGCAAAGAGCACTCACGTTCCGTCCATAGGTCCCGCCTCCGGATGTACCCCCACCCAGGCCGTTGCACCCATATGGTTTCAATGAGTTTTTCCGGCTTGTCCACCCTGTACGTGAAGCTGGCGCGGTGTATCCAGAACATTTGTTTGCTTTTCATGAGTTCTCTTTTGAGGCAGGCTTGACAGAATGTTGCACCGTAAATTAGTCTCAGACTTCGGCCAACTGCCCACGGACTTGTAGTATACCGTATCCTGTTCCGGATATGGTTTTTTTCCGCGCTTCGGGTCAGGATTTCCCGCCCAAAAGCGCCGGAAGATTGAACGGCAACCGCAGTTTGGCCAGTCAAGGAGGCATCTCATGCCGGACTTTGTGGAAACGACTGTCATTCCGACATTACTTTGTACGGCAGTGGGCAGTTTGCCCCATGCCGATGCAGACGCAGCCGTAGACCTGATTGTTAAGTCCTTGCCCAGGGCCCCCCATACGCCTCAACTGTCCAGGTCCGACCCAAAGGAGCAGATGTGGTTACAGATCACTGAAGGCTTGCCCCGATTTAGAGTGGATTGGAGCAAACAGAGCTACTATTTCGATACATCCGGTGATCCCGCCTCAGAGGTCGAAGAATTTTATTCTCATTACCTGGCTGTCATCGAAGGCTCTTCAGCAGAAGCATTTGCAATTGGAGCGGAATACGGCAAAGGGATTCATCGTCTTCTGCACAAGCTCCGAACGGAAGACAAGAAGCTTCCTTTCATAAAGGTCCAGGTTACCGGACCGCTCAGTTTTGCGCTCACGGTGACAGACGAAAATCAAAAGCCGATCTTTTATCACGCCATGTTCCGGGATGTGGCCGTCAAGGGCATGGGGCTCAAGGCCATCTGGCTGTTGGAGCAATTTAAGCCGTTTGCAGATAACATCATAGTATTTTTCGATGAGCCTAGTTTGAGCGCGTACGGGTCTTCCGCGTTCCTTGGGGTTTCCAAGGCGGATGTTATTGAATCATTGGACGATGTGATCTCGATGGTTTTGGATAGGGGTGGGATCCCGGGCGTTCATTGCTGCGGGAACACGGACTGGGGCATGATCATGGAGACTTCCGCCCGCGTGATCAACTTTGACGCGATTAACTATATGGAATCAATGGCTATCTATGGCAAGGAATTGAAGCGGTTCCTAAGTCTCGGAGGTGTCATTGCCTGGGGCGCCGTCCCCAATACGGAAATGGTCGAGCAAGAGACTTCACGTGATGTCGTCCGGAGGGTCCAAACCGGTTTCGGAATTCTCGGACGGGCTGGAATTGACAGGGAGCTGTTGGATCGACACATTATGGTTACCCCTGCCTGTGGCTGCGCCGGGATGACCCTCGACCAAGCTGAGAAAACATACAATATTCTTGAGGAAATTGGAGAGAAGCTCGGTCCGGAAGCTTTTCGAGGCTAACGAGGCTGGAAGTGATGACAAAATTCGTTCGTGTGGGCATGTTTATAGTAGGGGCATTTCGAGAAGGCCGTCTCAAGAGTGTCCACGGGATGCAGAGATAAGGAATTTGGTTGAGGAGGGATTTCTTGAGGTTGTGCATTCAGTTTTAGGCTAGGTCCAAGCGAAAGGATATACTATGGGAAGCACGTTGGCAGTCGCGGGAAAGGGAGGAGTCGGCAAAACCTCCATCACCGCGCTGATGATCAAAGCTTTGATAGAGGCCGGCCAGGTCCCTCTACTGGCCATAGACGCGGATTCCAATTCAAACCTTCACGAAGTCCTTGGGATCAGGGAGCCGCGCAGTGTGGGTTGCGTCCGTGAGGATACGAGAAAAATGGGCGATGAGGTTCCCGGTGGTATGACCAAGGACCGTTTCATGGAATACCAGATCCAGGCCTGTTTAGAGGAGACCAAGAATTTGGACTTTATCTCCATGGGGCGGCCCGAAGGACCGGGGTGCTATTGCATGGCCAACAACATCCTGAGGGAAATAATTGCTCGCCTGACGTCAAACTATTCAGTGGTAGTAATCGATAATGAAGCGGGCATGGAGCACCTTTCCAGAAGGACTGAGGAGGAAGTGGATCACCTGTTTATCATCTCTGATCCAGCTCCCCGGAGTTTACGGACTATCGGCCGAATTCTCGAACTGATTGACGAGATGAGCGGCCGTATTCATGCCAGTCACGTAGTGCTCAGTCGCGTGAAGGGATCTATCGAAGATCTGCCGGGGAATACGCAAGGCGAGATCACGAAGCTGGCGTACCCTGTTGAGGCCATCATCCCCTACGATGAGATGCTCATAGATCTTGATCTTCAAGGTGAGCCATTGTTGAAAATATCCACAGGGGCCCCGTCGTATCAAGCCGTCAGAAAGATGCTTCAAGATACCAAGATATTAAATTGACGGTGTTCACCACGTTCTTCTCCTTAAGGACACCAGTAGGACCGGCATCCTGCCGGTCCACTGAGAGTGGAAGCACAATGTCCAGGGACCGGCATCCTGCCGGTCCTACTATTGATTCTGAACCGCAATTCAGGATTTCCCACGTATGCAAATGGTCACATTTTCAAATCGCTTGACTTCCCCGACGAGCAGGTTATACTAAAGGCTGAATTTTTTATCATTTTGGCTTCCGAGGGGTCGGGGGTTCTTGGGCAACGAACTCGAAGGATGGTAGGAGTTTCCAGGGAGATTCTTATGGTTTATACGGACGCCCAAGCCTGGCTGGACGCTCATGAACTAATTGAGTGCAAGCCGCTTAAGGGACGATGGACCCGAAAGACTTGCTTGGAGATATCCAGGCGAGCACGAAGGGCTCCAAGAAATGCGAAGTCACAGGTGAATGCTGCAGCATCACGCACGTTGCCCTGTGCGAATTGTCCCATCCTCGCCGCACTGGAAAAGTAGCAATATCACCTACTCGCGTTTTAGCGTTCGCAGGTGACAAAAGCATTTGTTTGTACAGAATCAGGCCGCGTTCTTTCGCCAATGGGATAGATCGCGGCCTCTGTATTTTGTCGATTTGAATTCAGCTTCTCTGCCGGCAGTTCCTACCCTGGCAGAGCGGTGGTAATCTTCTCTATTTCCTGCCGTATTATCTTCTCCACCACGTCGAGCATTTTGGACTGGATCTCTTCGCGCAGTAGAGTCACTATCTCTTCTCGGTTGGGTAAGAGCCCTCTGCTTCTCTCGTCGAATAAACTCCTCGACACTCTCTCGACCCAAATTCGTTCCGGCAGGCTGTTCTGAACGGCCTCCACAATACCCGAAGCAAGGGTTTCCTGGAATCGCTCCTTACTGGGCAAAGCATCTCTTATCGTTTTGAGGATCTGTTCCGTATCCGGCAGCAATCGGTTGATTGCGTCTTGAATCTGAGTCTCAGAAACTGCGCTCTGAATCCTATGTTCGAGCATGGCTCGAATTTCCGAACTCAATTCGTCT
>Ga0335071_10008541_pt1 | contig 10509 bp, 6 predicted proteins | sample Lox_Sample_15_FD_206724 | JGI IMG/M metagenome (GOLD analysis project Ga0335071, IMG submission 206724) | Soil microbial communities from Loxahatchee National Wildlife Refuge, Florida, United States - Lox_Sample_1.5 | ecosystem: Environmental > Terrestrial > Soil > Wetlands | place: USA: Florida...
GACACTGTGTCTCTTGACAACGTCGCCATAGTATAGTAAGATATTAGTAGCCAACGGGTCGGCGTCGGTGGATCTGCCAGAACGGACAAGCTGTCGCCGCCAAGTCCGCCACCTGGAGTCGAGAGTTTTCCGGAGTCCGGAAATGTTGAAGATAACAAAGGTGCTTAACCCGTTTCCGCGCCGCTGGGGCTACGGCTATGTCATTGAAAGAAAAGAGCCGATTGCCGGGGAAGGGGAGAAAAAACGGGGGGCCCAAGAAATGAAGGTTCATCCGGATATGTGGCTGATAACAAAGGCTCGGGAAAACGACATTTTGGACCATCCGGTTATGTTCATGAAAAAGCTGGCACTTAAATGTTCTCAGCCCCTGCGATCCGGATATGCTAATGAAAAGACAAGTTGATAATCGCCCCAAGCGGTACGGAATGTGGTTAACATGGGCAACAGATCGAGGTTTTCAGCGGCTCGCGTTGGCTCAACACGGCCAACGACACGGCAGCGTAGCCAGATTCCCTGTCCATCCATGCCGGCAGGCTCTTCCGCACGACGGGATGGGGAAACCTCCGAAAGCGCCATCAGTGTGGCGCCGTCCTGGAAGGTGGGGCGATCAGGCGCACGCGCCAGATCGTCACTGGGACCAAGCCTGGCGCTAGGCGCGGGCCAGGCCGCTACCCCGTCGTGGCGTTCGGCTGACGAATGGTCACTTCGCTCGGGATGGCTTTCTTGCCCTCAAAGCTGAGGAGTTTCAAATGCAACGGCGGAGTGACCTCCTGCCCCTTGGCGGCTACCAGCAGCCCCTTGTCGGAACGGACGTCCTGGTCAAGAATCATGCCGTCCGCCAGTTCGGCAACCGGTACCGTCACGATACTTTGCGCGGCTGTTTCCGGTTCCAGTTCTATGAGCGCTTCAATAATCTTCTTGTCCACGCTCTTGCAGGTTCGGGCGAGGTGGTGGGCCGCTTCCGTACGGGAGTGATGCCGGCGCAAGAGAGCATCAAACGTGAGGGCGGCGCGAATGATCTGCGCTCCCAGCCGCAGGTCTGCCAGTTCACGATGGCTGAACCCCGACTCCTCCGCCACCCCTTCGTTCTGGCGCGCGATCATCCACGCGATGCGATCCATGCGCGGGATGTTTTTGAGCAGTTCATGCGTCACCTGCGGATGGTTAGCGTATTGAGCTTCTTCTTCCGGTGAAAGTTCGCCCCCGGAGTACAGGGTCTCAATCGTATCAGGGTCAAGGGTGACACAGCCCAGTTGTGACATCATAGCAGCCACCTCGAACCTCCACGAGTTGCCGAGTGACATACGAGCTACCACATGCTGGACATATCGCCGAGCGCGCATGGCCCGGCTGAAAGCGGCGGGGCTTACCACGCTAAGGACCTCGGTAAGAACGTACACCGTTCCTCGCAAGGTTTTCTCCAAGAGTTCCTTCTCCGCGCAGATGAGATGATGTTGCGCCAGAGCGTCGGTGAGAGTTTTGACCAGGTTTTCTTTGCTACACGGTTTGCTCAGGAAGCGGAAGATGCTTCCCTCATTGATTGCGTCCACGGCCGTTTTGAGTTCATTGACGCCCGTGAGCATGATGCGGACGGTATCGGGCGCCGTCGTCTTGACCTTGAGCAAAAACTCCAAGCCGTTCATGCCCGGCATCCGCATATCCGAGAGCACGACGGCGAAGGGCCCCAGATGCTGAACCATGGTCAACGCCGCGGCACCCCCTACGGCGGTGGTGACTTGGAACTCTTTGTGGAGCAGGCGCTGATATCCCTGCAGGACAACCGCTTCGTCATCGACGAAAAGAACTTTGTCAGACATTGAATTGGCCTCGGAGACCACCCTCACTTTCGTTGATTTCTGACGGACTATTGAGTTCTGCTGCCGGGATCACGCCTAAAGTCCGCAGGGTTCTGGCAGGCGCACTACCCTTGGTTCAGGGACCATGCTTTTCGACGGCGGCATCAAGCGCCCTGAGTAGCACATGCGGCGGGCAAGGTTTGAGCAGAAAACGGAAGATGCTTCCTTCGTTAACCGCGGCGCTGACCGCTTCCACATCCGCCTTGCCCGACAATAAGATACGGACGGTGTCCGGCGCGGCCTGCCGAATCAGGTATAGCAGGGCGACGCCATCCATGCCTGGCATGCGGAGGTCCGACACCACGGCGGCGAACGGACCCTGCCGCATGACAATTTGGATGGCTTCGGCGCCTCCGCTGGCGGTGGTCACATCGAACTTCGGGTGCAGTTGCCGCCTCAGTGCCTCAAGGACCATCACCTCATCGTCAACAAGCAAAATGCGCGGGCGAGTGCCTGGATTCATCTTATACCTCCCGCATCCGTGCCGGTACCTCGGCCGCGATCTCTCGCCAATGCGGGACCAAGGTCGCGACGCCCAGGGTGGCGAACTCCTCCTGGTAATTCTCCAAACTATAGACCGGTGCCTCTCCCCCGCTGGACGCCTCCAACTCGTGGGCTAGAAGGTTGGCGATATAGACGGCCGAAACGGCATCAAAACTTTGGTGAGGCACGCGGTTGGGACCGTGATGAAGCGCCACACCCTCCACCACCGAATACGGCAATCCCCACAAGCCGAGGAGATAGGCGCCAATCTCGGCGTGACTAAACCCATCCGCGCGTTCTTCTACCGTGTACACAGGACAATGCGCCTCCTGGGCTTCCGCCAGCTTTTTCTCGAACCGTTCCGAGAGCTTCCAGGCCAGAATCAGTTTGCCCACGTCGTGGAGCATGCCGGCAACCACTGCAATGTCCGTGAGGTGCTTCGGTACCGGTAGCCGTGCGGCAATGTGGGCCACGAGCTGCGCGTGGTGTTGCAAGCCCTCCAGGGAAAACCCGGGTAGCTCTCTCTCCGGCTTAAACGCCCGGAAGATCTCCAGGCTCAGCACCAAGTTCTTCAATGTGTTAATGCCCAGGTAGCTGACGGCGCTCTGGATGTTTGTCATGGAGTGAGAAATACCAAAAAACGCGGAATTGACCAGTTGCAGGACTTTCGCCGAGACGCCGACATCCTGCTCGACGATCCTGGCAACCTTCTGCAGAGAGACATCGGGATCCGCCAGCGCCAGGGTCAGCGCTTCATAGGTGCGGGGCACTGACGGCAGGTCCCCCAGGGCAGTCACCGTGCGCCGGATCGAGTCATCGCTGAGTAGGGCCTTCAAATGGCAGGCGCGCTCGATTGCGACCCGCAGCATTTCCGCGTCGCAGGGCTTGGCCAGGAACTGATGGGCGACGGGAACCACCCGTAGCGCGGTCGAGAGCTCAGTGTGCCCGGACAGTACAATGCGCACCATCTGGGGAAAGACCTCCCGCACCCGATGGAGAAGGGCGGCTCCGTCCATACCCGGCATGCGCATATCGGAAACAATTACGTCGAAGGGCGTTGCTTCCAGCATCGCCAGCGCCGCTTCGCCACCGGGAGCGAAGGCCATCTCCCACTCGTGGCGTTGCGGGCGCAACATGCGCCTCAGCCCTTCCAGGATTCTCGGTTCGTCGTCCACAAAAAGTACTCGCCTCATGACGCTTTAGTCTCCTTCTGGTGTTCTGCCGGGTCCAGCGGCAAGCGGACGTAGAAAGTCGTCCCTTTGCCCGTCTCAGTCTCAAAGGTGAGCATGCCCTTGTGCCGGTCCACCACCACCGAGCGCGCAATGGCGAGTCCCTGTCCTGTGCCCCGCCCCACTTCTTTGGTGGTGAAGAAGGGATCGAAGATTCGGCCCCGGATGGCTTCCGGGATTCCGCCGCCGGTGTCGCTAATGGAGACCACAACCGCGTTACCTTCTTGCCAGGTGCGGACCTGTATTTTGCCTAGTTTCCCACTATTGCCTACGACGTCGGCGATGGCGTGGGCGCCGTTTACCAAGAGATTAAGAAAGACCTGGTTCACGTCGCCGATGTTGCAGACTACCGCGGGTAAGTCGCCGAATTGAGTTTCGACTTCGGCAACGTACTTCAGTTCATTGCGAGCTACGGTCAGGGTGCTCTGCAGCGCCTTGTTCAGATCGGCCCCGGCCATTTCTTTGCTTTCCGGGTGGGCGAACTCTTTCATCGCGAGCACGATGGTGGCAACTCGCGACACGCCATCGAGGGTTTGCGCCAGCGCGCGAGGAATCTCTTCCAGCAAGTAAGCACAGTCGGACTTCTCTTCCTGTTGGCGCAGCGCCGTCAGCAGTTCCGAGCCGACGTTACCGGCAGTGGCAGCGTCTCGAAGTTCCTGGTACTTGGTGAGGAGCGCCCCCAAGTCGCCGAAGGAATCCTGCAAAAAGCGTGTATTGTCCCCCACAAATTGGATAGGAGTGTTGATCTCGTGGGCGATGCCCGCCGCCAGACGGCCCACCGACTCCAGTTTCTGGGCGTGCCGCAGTTCCATCTCTGCAGCTTCCCGGCCGGTAATGTCGCGGGCGATGCCCTGCACGCCGCTGGGGGTCTCCCCGTTATAAATCACGCGGGGTTTGACCTCGAGAGTGACTTGACGGCCGTCTTTGGCGGTGATTTCCATCTCGAATGTGATGTCAGATGCGCCAGCGAGCAGCCGCTCGTACTCACGTTTGATCATCTCGCGATGTTTGGGCCCTACCACTTCCAGGAGGTCGATCCGAGTGGCCTCCTCGGCGGTGTACCCCAGGATCTGTTGCCCCACCCGATTGAGCGACGTCAGCCGGGTGTCGAGGCCCGTGGTGTAAACGATGTCGCTGGCATTTTCGAAGAGCTCCCGATAGCGCTTCTCTGAAGCCTTGAGCAGTTCCTCGGACTGAAAGCGCTCGGTAATGTCGCGAGTTATGCCCACAAGCCCGGTCACCTCTCCCCGCGCATCCCGGACGGGCACGGTGCTGGTGGCGTGCCAGCGGTATAGTCCGTCGGGCTGCCGAACCCTTTCAATCTGGCCGATGAGGGGCTGGCCCGTCTCAATTACTTGCTGTTCGTTGCGAAAATAAGCCTTGGCGTCTTCTTCCGGGAAGAAGTCCGAGTCGGTTTTGCCCACGGCGTCGCGCGGGTCATCTAGTCCCAGGGTCTTGGAGATAACGCTATTGGCCCGGAGGAACCGGCTTTGGCGGTCTTTGTAGTAAATACCGTCGGGCAGGTTATCCATCAGGGTGCCCAGCAGGTCGCGCTCCCGTGCCAGATCTTCCACCAGACGTGCTAGTTCGTGGGCGTGCTCTTCCTGGGCGGATTTGGAGACCTCCAGGTCCTGGGCGTACTTCACCAAATCCGCCTCGGCCTGTTTGCGAGCGGTGATGTCTTGGTAGAGGGCGAGGAGGCCCCGCAGTTCGCCCTCGATGACGAGGGGCGCCCCGTAGATCTCCACATCAATAAGGCTCCCGTCTTTGCGCTGGCGGGCACTCGAGATCGCCGCGCCGGGCCCCTTCAGACATTGACTAGTGAGGTCCTGCGCTTCCGCCGTGAGACCCCGGGGGACAATGATGTCGTCCAGTTTCTTCCCCCAGATCTCTTCACGCGAGTAGAGGAAGAGTTTCTCGAAGGCCGAGTTGGACATCTGAATGCACCCCTCGATATCGACAACGGCGATGCCGAGCGGGCTGCTCTCAAACAGGGTGTTCAGGTATACCGTACGCTCGCGCAGGGCACGTTCCGAGCGCTTCCGTCCCGTGATATCCTGTTTGATAGCGATGAGGTGGGAAATCACCCCTGCTTCGTCCCGTACCGGGGTAATGACCATCTCTTCCGTGTACTGGGTACCGTCTTTGCGCCGGTTGACCAGTTCACCTTTCCAGACTTCGCCCTTTCTGACCGTCTGCCACAGGTTCTGGTAAAAGGCAGCGTCCTGAACGCCGGACTTTAGGATGCCCGGACGCTTGCCGACCACCTCGTCCGCTTCGTATCCCGTGAGCAGAGTGAAAGCAGGATTCACCCACTGAATTTGCCCGGCGGGATCGGTGATCAGGATTCCGTTCGCGGCCGATTGCAACGCCGTGGCCTGGAGCTTCATCTGGCGTTCGGTTTCTTTGCGATGGGTAATGTCAACGGCAGTACCTTCCAGCGTGGGCGCTTCTCCCGCCGACGGTTGGGTCTGGTGGATACTGACCAGCAGCCACTTACGGTGGCCATCCTTACGCCGTATGCAGATTTCATAACTGCCCAGGCTGTGGTACTCGGCGAGGAGCGCCAACATTTTGTCGCGTTCGCCCGGATCGACCCAAAACCGGCGAATATTGGATCCGATCAACTCCTGGGGCGATTTGTACCCGAACATCCGTGCCATGGAGTCATTGCATTCCAGGATGTCGCCTTCCAAGGTGTGACGAAACACGCCGGCCAAATTGCGCTCGAACAGCAGCCGGTAGCGACTTTCCGATTGACGCAGTGCGCGCTCGGACTCCTTGCGCTCGGTGATGTCGGTGGAGATTGCCGCGACTGCGTAGGGCTCCCCTTCCTCATCGAACAGGGGAAACTTTACCGAGAGATACGCGCGCTCGACGCCGTTCTGATAGTGGAATTCTTCACATTCCAGAGATGTCTTCTGCTGAAGGACCTGCTGATCGTTAGCTTGGAACTTGTCCGCCACATTTTTCGGAAATAACTCATGATCGGTCTTCCCTATCACTCCCCCGGGCTTGCATCCCGACACTTGTTCAAAAGCGGGATTTACCCGAAGGTAACGGCCCGCCGCGTCCTTAAGGTAGACCATCGCGGTCGAGTTGCTCAGGAGAGCCCGGAGTTGCTCCTGGCTTTCCCATAGGGCCTGCTGGGCGTGTTTTCGTTCCGTAATGTCACGAACAACGGTCACTGATCCCGTGATCCGGTGGCGGACATCCCGAACGGGGGAGACGGTTAACGAAACGTCGACTAGCCTTCCGTCCTTACGCAGGCGCACGGTTTCGTACTCAACCTGTTCTCCCCGTTCTAGACTCTCAACACTCCGGGCGATTTCGCTGGCGCGGTCGGGTGGCGCCAAGATCGACATCGACTTGCCGATGACCTCTTCGGCCCGGTAACCGTACAGTTCCTCCGCCCCCCGATTCCAACTGACGATCACTCCCGGTACCGTCGCACCGATGATGGCGTCCCGCGAAGATTCCACCAGGGAGGCCAAGAACGCCTTGGTCTTCTCGGCGTGGACGCGTTCCGTCACATCCTGCCCCGTCCAACGGACGACCGGCCCACCTGAGTCCTGGCGGCGCAAGGTGTTGCGGAACTCGATGATGCGTCGACCCTTATTGGGGGCATTGAGCGTCATCAGGCCTTCCGCCCGGCCCTCGCGCAGCACCGTCTCCAGGTAGGCGGGAAAAGTTCGGGCGAACTCGGGAGGGAGAAACTCTGCCAGGGACCTTCCCTGCAGTTTCTCCGCGCTCGTAACTCCCAGGAGTCGCGCTGCCGCCTGGTTAAGGCTCAAGATCCTGCCGTGCGCGTCGTGCGTTCCGATCAAGGTGAAACTGTTCTCAACCAAGTCGCGGTAGCGATCTTCGCTTTCGCGCAACGCCAGTTCGGCGCGCTTGCGTTCGATAAACTGGGCCATGCTATCGGCCACCACGGCCAGCGCCTGAAGGGTCGTGTCCGTCAGCGGATGGCGCGCGAATCCCGCCACCACGCCCACAACATGGTCGCCCACTTTGAGCGGATAGCCCGCAAATGCCACCATCCCTTCGCGCCGCGCCCAGGCCGGGTCTCCCACCCGAGGATCTTCCTGAACGGAATTGGTCAAGTGAGGCTGCCCAGTGGCGGCGATTTGTCCGATCTTGAACTTTCCCAGCGGAACCCGCGCGTGTCCGCCGTCAATGTGGGTGTATATGCCGGCACTTGCCTGGAGCTCGAGGACCTCTTCGCTGGAATCCATCGTCCACACTCGGGCAAAGGCGGCATCGATGGAGTGGACCAGAATCTCCGCACATTGCTGCAAGCCGTGACGCAGTCCTTCGGTCCGCGTCAACACTACGCCGATGTCCGCTACCAGGCTCGCTAGCCGGTGGCGCTCCGCCATTTCCGCTTGCGCCCGGTGCTGCGCCGTTACGTCATGAATTACCGCGAGTATCGCTTTGCGCCCACGAAACTCCAGCCACTGGATATCCGCTTCCACATCGACCACGCGCCCGTCCCTAAGCCGATGGCGTCCTGCAGCGTGCGCCTGAGTATTGGAAGCCTGTGCCTGCATGTTCGCGACAATCTGCGGGGCGTCCTCCGGCAAAAGAAGGTCAGCGTGTTTCATCCGCAGCAGTTCTTCGCGAGAGTAACCGCTATAAGTAACCGCAGCGTCGTTGACTTCCAGGTTCTGGAGAGTTTCCACGTCGATCAAGAACGTGGGTAAGGGATTGGCGGAGAACAAGAAATGAAACCGCTCCTCGGCCTCCACTGACGCCTGTTCGGCCCGCTTGCGCTCCGTGATGTCGACAAAGCTCTCCAGCAGTAATTTGCGGCCGCCGATGACGACAGGCCGGACCGTTTTTATGATCGATCGCTTTTCGCCCGTGGCTGTCAGCAGGGTACGTTCCGACTCATCCACCACTTGTCCCAGATCGCTTGCCGGGCACCGGCCGACTTCCGCCGGACAGATGAACTTGTGGCATACCGCACCCACCACCCGTTCCCGATCGGCCCCCACCAGTTCCAAAGCCAGGGGATTCGCGTCGACAATGCGGTGCGTCTTCGGATCGATTACCAGAATCCCCGTCTTGACGCCGTCGTAGATCGCCTGGAGCTTGCCTTCGCTGTCCCGTAGAGCCTTCATCACCGACCGCTGCTCGGTGACGTCGCGGCCAAAGGTGCTGAGTAACTTGCCCTGGGGTGTCTCAATCGCGACCGTCGTGATCTCGAAGGGGAACGCTTCCCCATTCTGGCGGAGAGCCGTTACCTCTATGGACCCGTGGAGAGGATCCCTCCCCTGCCGATAGGCCGCTTCAGTATGGACTTTGAAGACTTCAGCGAGATCCGGCGGAACCGCGAAATCGGTCAGTTTCCTGCCTATCGCCCGCTCGCGCGTTAAGCCGAAAATTTCCTCCGCAACGGGGTTGAAATCTACGATTACGCCGTCCCTGTCGAAAAGAACGATTACTTCGCGGGCCGATTCAATGACCGCCCGGGCGCGCGCTTCTGCCTGGCTTGCCTCGCCGCGCGCCGCTTCCACTTCCTCCGATTTGGTTAAGAGTTGCCGGTACAGTCCCGCGTCCGAGGACGTGGCGGCGTCGGACTTGTCTTTCCCTCGGCGCCCCGCCAGCACCCGCCGGAGGGCTGGCACAAGCTCTTCTTTCTGGACCGGCTTGACCAGGAAGTCTCCGGCGCCACCTCGCAGTGCCCCGAGGACAGTTTTCGCTGTCGCCCGCTCCCCGAGCAGGATGACTTCGATACCCGGATCGGCTGCTTTTAGGGCGGCGACTGTCGCCTGGCACTCCGTGCTCGGCATCCCGACGCCACTGATCGCCAGGTCGAAATGCTGGCCATGCAGCAACGTTAACGCTCGCTTATGGCTGGCCACCGCAGTCGCTTTAAACCCTGCTCGCTTCAGCAGGGTCGACAGTCTTCGGCGGACGGCTTTCTCCGCGTCGATCACCAAGACACGGATGGACGGAGCAGGGCCGGCAGCGACCGGGTGGTCGCCGGGCTCACGGGTGGGGCTTGGCAAAACGCTCATGGGCCTCTTCGTCTCAGCTATTCTGTCGGTCGCTCAAAGTGCGCCAAGGGGAGATAGGCCCGCCTTGGGAGAGATCCTTCGCAGAGTCAGGCGGAGCGCACTTGTCCGCTCATACCTCCATGTTTTTCTATCGGCACAATTTCAAGGGGGGATAAATCGTTTTCGGGACTGCGATCTCCGGATGTCTACGGTGGTTGGAACGGCGTTCGGGAGTGATCCAGCGGCAGCTTGGCATCAACTCGCCGGTGGCTGTAGTGGCTAGTTGGCGCAGAGTGCCGGGTTGTGCACTCTGCGATCGCGGACGGCGGAGTCCCGAGTTCCTAACTCAGCCCCTGGTCCCGAATCCCGAGCCCCGAATCCCGAACCATTTCCCTACGACGCCCGGAGCGAATGGTAAAGTACCCCAATTACGGTGTCGAAGTCACTCCATGCAGGTGCGAGTTTCACTGTTGGGGCTCAACGACGGTCAATCCTTTGACATGGCTAAAATGGCGAGTATTGAATGTGGCCACCGTGCTACCTCGCTCTAACGCCGTCGCGGCCACAATAAGGTCGTAGTAACCAATCACCCGCCCCGAGGCTTCGAGTTGCGCCCAAATGCGAGCATGTTCGTAAGCTGTCTGCTCGGTGTAGGGGATGACGGGCAATACCGACAAGATGCTGCGGAGAAACTGTCGACGCCTGGCCCCGTGTCTATCTGTGGCGCGCTCGACGCCGCGCCAAAGCTCTGCCACCGTAATGGCAGCGAGTTCAAACGTCTCTTCGGGGAGGGAAGCGATCCAGGACCGGAGGTCGAAAGCGCCCTTCTCGGCGCGAATCACCACGTCGGCATCGAGGATTATTGCCATTTGTTAAGGGGCGCCCTTAGAACCTTGCGGGCGTTGCTGAGGTCCCGACGCCAAGCTCTGGACTCGCCGG
>Ga0335071_10008542_pt1 | contig 10509 bp, 7 predicted proteins | sample Lox_Sample_15_FD_206724 | JGI IMG/M metagenome (GOLD analysis project Ga0335071, IMG submission 206724) | Soil microbial communities from Loxahatchee National Wildlife Refuge, Florida, United States - Lox_Sample_1.5 | ecosystem: Environmental > Terrestrial > Soil > Wetlands | place: USA: Florida...
GCAGTTCTCCTCGTTTTTCGCCCGACCCGACGCATTTTGAACAAACGACCGGCACGGTCGTCAAGTGGTTCAGTGACCTACCCGGCTCCAAATCCATCCACTTCGTTCCCGCTTGCTTGCCCAACAGACCATCTTGGTGCCCGTGCACCGTCCGAGGAGTGAAACCCACGTCTTGGGATAATTTGGATAAAGTGACTGTAAGTTGTATCGGACATTTTGTCAAGCCGAATTGTTTGAGATTCCCCGACATTTCATATTGTGAAATTCCAACAACAGCGCTAGAATCCGTGATGTGCGCGGGATATCCCCCTGTCGTTTCAGGATACGAAATGCCTGGACTGGAGGAGGATCCCGGAATTTCAAGTGCTTACTGGAGGCGCATGAGCGGACCCGGACCAAGAAAATCGAAGCCCGTGGGGGTGCTCACTAAGACGCTCCGCATTATCGATCTACTGCACGAATCGCACTCCCCGGTGCCGCTGCATGAGATTGCCACCCAAGCTGGCATCAACAAAAGTACGGCTCTACGGCTTCTGACCCACCTGGAGTCTGAAAGGTACTTTCAGCGCGATGAGAAAGGTTGCTACAGCCTGGGGCCCAAGCTGCTGCGGCTGGGAAGCGAATATAAGGTTCAGGTGCCACTACGCGAAATGGCGCGCGAAGCCCTTTGGGATCTGTGGCGAATCACCCGCGAGACGGTGAACCTGGCGGTCCTCGACAGTCTGGACGTGGTTTATATCGATTCGCTAGAGAGTCCGCACGAATTCCGCCTGGTCAGCAATACCGGCACCCGGGCGGTACTATACCGCACGGCGCTGGGCAAGGCGCTGCTGGCATTTCAACCCCCGGAACAGCGCGAGCGGCTTACCAAGGCGCTACGGTTTCAGGTTTTCACTCCCCACACGCTCACCTCGGCGGCACAACTGACCCGCGAAATAAAGGCGATTCGGCAGGCCGGTTACGCCGTGGATCACGAAGAGAGCGTACTCGGGCTGCGCTGCATCGCCGCTCCCATCCTCGACCGGCGGGGAGTGGCCGTGGCGGCACTCAGCATCTCCGGGCCCACCAGCCGGATCACTTCTCAGAACACCGAAGCCTTGGCAGAAGCGGTGAAGGCTGCCGCGCAGGAGGTTTCCGCGCGCGTGGCTTCACAGCCGGCAGCAGCGTGAGTTGGAGGTTGGCCGCGACGCAGGGCATCTGTCGTGTGCGCCAGGCAATTCGTCGAGCGACCGGGTGAAAGGGCGGGCATTAAGCCTGCCCCTGCGCTCTGTTCACGGGCAAGATGCCCGTGCCACCCCAACGGCACGGGAGCCTTAGAAACTCATTGCAACACGCAGGGCGAAGCTTCTCGATGGTCCGATCGCGTTACCCGAGAACAAGCCGCCAAAGTCGATCACGTCGAGAACGTTTGTAAGATTCTCCCCGTCCACCTGGAAACGCACCGCCAAGCGATCCGACTTGTAAACGTCCGTGCCCGCCGAGGCATTGAGTTGAAATGACGGCTCGATCCGACCGGCCACGAAATCAACGCGACCCACTACTTGCGGACCATATTGGGCGAGGGCCTGATCGGCGGTACCCTGAAAATCGAACGGCAGGCCCGAGTCGTAGTGGATTCCCCCGGCGATCCAGAGGCGCGGTGAGATTCGGCAGCGGACGCGCCCACGAAGGGTGTTGCGCTGATCCTGCGAACCTGGGAAGTGTCCAGAGTTGGGAATGTCTGCGTTATCACCCAGGAACAGCCCACCGGTCACGGGAAACCAGGCATTGCCTACTTCGTACGAATAGCTCAGAAAACCGGAGAATCCGTGCGACTCCGGGAATTCCAGTTTTCCTTCGCCGCCATAGATGATGGCTTTGCGGAATGCAATAGGGAAGCTTATGGTGGTGTTATCGATCTGGTCGTCGTCCGCGTAATTGTTAACGAAGCGCTCGAAGTAATTGGCGTCGAGCCGCAATCTCTTAAACAGAGTCTGCGTCAATCCGGCTTCCAGGTAGTTTCCTACCGAAGGCGGGACGGGCAACTGGAGAGAAATCGTGTCCAGTGTCGTCGCCGCCGTGGAGCTGGAAAGCAAAATATTCTCGAATGACGGCGTCTGGAAAACGCGGTCGTAGGCGGCGTGCAGCACCAGCCCCGCCGAGGGGAAATAGCGCGCCAACGCCACGCGGGGGCTAACCGCTTGGCGGTTTAGCAGCAGTTGATAGTGGTCCCAGCGCACCCCGGCATTCGCGGTCCAATTTCCCAAGCGAACTTGGTCTTGCACAAACACCGCCTGTTCCAGGTCGGGGTGATGCGCCGCAAATCCAAACCTTAGCGGCGTGCCGGGGTCGAACTGCGTGTTGTCGGTGATGGCATAGCTGAAATTCTCGTGCAAAAACGTGTTGTCCGATTCCGCGCCCGACTTGATTTCATGCCGGCCGTGGCTGATGACGACGGTGCCTTTGAAGTATGCCTCGCGAAACCAGTTGTGCTGGAATACCTCGATGGGCGTCGAATAAACGTTGGAGTAGACACGGTTAGCATTATCTCTCGCCATCCCCCGAAAGTCGGCGACGACATCGGGAGCAAATGTGTGCTGGTAAGAGACGACGGCCATGGTCTCGAAGTTATTGGCATTTTGCAGTTGTGACCCTAGGGGTGAAGTTGGGTCAAATGGATTGGCATGGGGAGCTTGCTGCACCCGCTCGTTGGGAAGTTCGTAGCGGGAAAGCTCCTGCCGCAGGATGACGTTCACGCGGTCCCTCGCCGTCAGCTCGCGCTCGTAGCGGACCGAGAAATCTTCCACCGTGCCCGTGTTGGTGTAGTTCTCAGGAACTACGGGGTTCAGATAGTGGTTGGTCATATCCCCGCCGGCGCTCAGACCCAACGAATTCCCTGCCCAGGCGTACTGTCCCTGCCCGAACCCTCCCAATGTGTCGAAGCTGCCGCCGGAGAGCACGACTTGCCCGTGGAAGCCCGGCTGGGCGTCTTCGAGCGTATTGAGTTCCACCACGCCGCCCATCTTTCGGCCATACTCTGCAGGGATGCCTGCCGTATAGATACTCATCGATTGAACGTCGTCGGCTTCGATCTCCGGCCCGAAGCTGGGAGAGCGGTTGTCGGTCAGAGGAATACCGTCAATCACGAACTGCGTTTGGTATTCCGATCCGCGTGGATGTAATACGGCATTACCCTCATAGAGCCAACCGGGCTGCGAGTTGACCAGGTCCTGGATCGACCGCCCGGGGATTGAACCAAGCCGATGCTGGATGAAATCGGATCCCAGCCGATTCACCACCCCGGCCTGATCGGGGTCAATCAACGTGTTCGCCGCATTCACTTCGACGGATTGGTTGACGGGTGCAAGTTGCAGTTGGACCGATTGGACGGTCGGAATCGAGGAGCGAATCTCGATGGACGAAGTGGCCACGGCAAAACCAGCCCGACTCACCGCAAGCTGGTAGATGCCATATGGCAAGTGCTGCAAAACCAGGGCACCGTCGTTGTTGGTAACCAGGGATTGGCGATACTGGTTGGCCTCACTGGCCATCTGAACGGCGGCTTTCACGCCGGTTCCCGACGGATCCGTCACCCTCAGGCGAAGTTCGCCGGATTTGGTCTGGCCGAATAGCAGCGAGGCGGAGAAGAGCATGGCCCCCGCGAATCTTTTCATTGCCGGCGCCCCCCCAAGCCCTCTCGGCAACGCCCTGAGATCCCAACGCAGAAAATCCTGCCCTGCCCCGTCGGCTGTCGCTCCGGGAACTGGGCACCCAATAGGGGCACGGCAGCGGAATTCGCTTCTTCGATGGTTAGCTAACCCTGAGCTTCGGCTCGGCCGCCCTTGGCCTGATCGTTCTATGACAAGCTTTCCACACGGCTTCTTCGTCGACGATTGGAAGGTCCACCGGGGAATGTTGTTTGGCGGATTGATACATGGCAAGCGCCCACTCGAGCGTGGGACGAACACTGGCCAGGCTGATCATGGGTTCCTGGCAGGTGTCGATGGCGCGAACCATATCGTCGATAACGGCCAGGTGATCGACAAACCCCAGGTCGGCGGCGCCTCGCGCGCCCGTAGCGGCTGCGGCGCTGCCCAGCCGGCGAATCTCTTCGTCTCCCGGTTGCTCATCCTGGAACTTCCAGGTGTCCATCCGTTCGCCCGCTAAAATGGCGGTGCCCTTTTCTCCGTTGATCTCAATCCGTATGTCGGTGCCAGGCCATAGTGCCGTGGAAGCTTCCACCACGCCCTGCGCTCCGCTCGCGTAGGTCACAAACGCCAACGTGGTGTCTTCCAGAGCGACGCCTGGGTGGGCCAGGTTCGTCATCTGGGCCGAGACGCGCTTCACCGGGCCCACGAGGTATTGCAGCAGGTCAATGTAGTGGAACGCCTGCTGGATGGTCACCCCGGCGCCCGAGCGGCGGGACGAGCGCCACGCGTCCATCCGATAATAATCCGCGGGGCGGAACCACTTCATGAATGTGTCGGCATGGTAGACCTTGCCGAAACGTCCTCCGCACAGGGCCTGTCGAATGGCCTGCACCGACCGTCGCGTGCGGCATTGCAGTACGACGCCGATCTTCACCCCGGCCGCCGCGCAGGCCTTTTCCATCGTGTCCACCCCGGCCAGCGACATGGCGGGCGGCTTTTCCACCAGGATATGCTTGCCCGCGCGGGCCGCCTTCAGTACGGCTTCCGTGTGCAGGTGGTTCGGCGTGAGAATGTTGACGACCTGGATCTCCGGATCGGCCAGCATCGCGTCGAGCGTCGCGTATCCCCGGCAGTGGAACTCCTGGGTAAATTTCGCGAGGCGGGCCGCATCCGTGTCCGCCGCCGCAATCAAGCGAGCTCTTGTCGACGCTTGAATCGCCTTGGCGTGAAAGGGAGCAATCAGCCCCGTGCCTAACAGTCCGAACCCTCGTCGCTCGCCCTCTGCCATCTGCATCACCCCGGATTGAGTTGTACTTTCCCCCCTAATGTAGCACGCCCGGGGACGTAGCCCGTCAAGTGGAAATGAGGGTGGCTGCATCGAAATACCCGAGATTGCTCGAAAATGGAGCGGCTAACCTGTTTACCATTCAAGGCTTGGGGGCAGCCGGAGCGCTTGGCGAAGATGAGGTGGCGGCAGTCACTCCGCTCCCGAGCATCCGGGCGGAAGTCTCGCGGGCTACGGCGGCGTATTGCCCATTGGGCTCGAGCTGTAAATAAGTTTGGAATTCCGTCAAGGCTTTGTCGTACGCCGCGGTCCGCATGTAGGCAGTCGCAAGTTTGATGTGGAATTTCGCCGGCATCGCGGTGTGGAGAGACTGTGCCAGGAGATAATCCTGCACCGCCTCCGGGTACTTTTGCATTCCGTAATGAACTTGTCCCAACTGGTAGCGGAAAAGCCATGCCTCGGGCGAGAGTCGCAACCCCTGATTCAGAATGCCCTCGCCCTCCGCAAATTTCTTTTCCTCAATATAGAGCTGCGCCAGCTGGGCGAAGGAATCCAAGAAAGTTCCGTCGCATTGAATAGCTTTCTTGAAACGGGTCTCGGCCGTATCCGTTTTCCCGCCATGGAGATCGACCTCGGCGAGTGCAACCTGCGCCCGGGCGTAGCAGGGATACTCGGCTACCGCTGTCTCCAGGTGGCGGCGAGCGTCTTGCATTTTCTTTTCCCCCAAGGCGTGCTCCCCCTTGGCAAATTCTTTGCGAGCGGTCTTGGGCGCCGCTTCATCCGTGAGTGCCGGCGCCACGTTGGCCGTCTTCTCCCCGGCCGCGGGGGTAAGGTACACGTTCACCGTGTACGACGCCTGCCGGAAGGTGAGGTCCACATCTTGCTGGTAGTCCTGGTAATTGTCGGCCGTAACGGTCATGTGATAGCTCCCGTGGGAGAGCCCTTCGAATACATAATTGCCAAAAGCATCGGCGCTACGGCTCCCGGCCAATTGCCCTTCGTTGGTCTCAAGCGCTACCCGGACACCGGAAGAAATCACCTGCCCGTCTTTGGTCAAGACCTGGCCTCTCAGGGTAACGCTCTCGTCGTTAAAGCCAGGTTGAATTTGTGCAAACACGAAGCGCTGGCAACAGATAAGTATTGTTGCGCCGGCGACGATACGCCAAAGCGGAGAATATGGCGTGCCCACGGCTTGCTCCTTGCCGCAATATGCGTCAGTGCCCTGTGTCTTACCGTGTCTTTGGAAAACGTAGCACGAGGCCCGCGACAACGCAACATCGACGCCGCGCGCGGGTAAACGGAAGAGCGTTGGCGGTCTTCCTTAATCCGGAAGGAGCAGTACTTTCAACTCGCGCTGTGCTTCGATACCGTCAAAGGCGCGGCGCCACTCTTTCAACGGTAGCCGATTGGTGACCACCTCGCCGGCCGGCAAGCGTCCGCTGGCAATCAAGTTGATGGTTCGGTCCCAACTCGTATAGCTGGTAGACAGGTTGAAGATCAAATCGCAAACCTTGAAGGCGGCTTTATCCCAGGGGAACGCGATGGAATCCTTACCCGTCAAGCCGATCACGCAGATGCGTCCCTTTTTGCGGATCAGGTCCACGGTCGATGCGATCGCCGGCGGGGCGCCGCTGCATTCGATGACCAGGTCGGCGCCTATTCCACCCGTGAGTTCGCGCACGGCTTCGGCGGGGTTCGTCTGCGCCACGTTGATGACCGTCTCAAACCCCAACTCCCGGGCTTTCTTCAAGCGGATGGCTTCATCCGCAGAAGCGCCCACCATCGCCACATGTCGCGCGCCGGCGGCTCGCGCCGTAAGGCCCGCCAGCAGGCCAATGGGGCCCGGGCCCAGCACGACGACAAAATCCCCGGCCGTCACCGTGGCGCGCTCGAGAACGTCGTGGACGGTGTTGGCGGTCGGTTCCACCAGCGCGGCCAACTCATAGCTCATCGAGTCCGGAATGCGGTGCAGCAAGCGCTCCGGCATCTTGAGGTACTTCGTGAACGCGCCGTCGATGCCCCAGCCCGGAGAGCGCTTGAGCGGGCAGATCTGGACGTTCCCGGTGCGGCACAGGTAGCAATGCCCACAAGCCTGCGTGTGCGGCTCGCCTACGACGCGGTCGCCCACTTTAAACAGGCCAGTCTCCGGGCCGACGGCCACGATTTCACCCGAGAACTCGTGACCCATAATGACGGGCGGCCAGTAGGGAAACTTGTCGTGCCAGACGTGGATGTCAGTGCCGCAAATACCGCACGCCTTCACTTCGATCAGAACTTCGCCCGCTCCGGGCGAGGGCTCGGGGGCGTCAATCAGTTCGATAAAACCTACACCTTTTTGGGTTTTCACCAGGGCTTGCATGCCATTGAACCTCAACCACACCAGGCTTGCAGGAACTTCAGCAGGATGGCCGCGCCTTCGCGGATTTCATCGCAGCCGATCTGTTCTTCATTCGAGTGGGCATAACGCAGGGTGCCCGGCCCGAAGACCACGGTGGGAATATGAAGCTGGTTATTATAGAACCACGAATCGCACGAAGCGGTCATCGCATTGACTTCGCCCGCCGCGCCGAGTTCGCGGCAAGCGGCTTCCAGCCCGGTCACCAGGGGGTGGCAGGGATCGAGCACATGCGCGTCGTGCCGGTACATGAACTCGAGCTGGAAGTGCTCCCGCATCCAGTTGTCGCCGCCTTCGATTAACGCCTGCCGCATCTCCTCCATCACTTGGTAGCGGGTTTTGTTGGGGAGGAGGCCCAGCACGCCTTCCAGTACGGCGCGGGCCGGAGCGGTGGACGGCCAGTCACCCGCGGCGACCCGGCCAAACGTAATGGGCATGGGATTGGGAAACGCGTCGAACAGCGGGATGCCGCGCGATCCAGCCAGGAGGCGAGCATGATACTGTTCGAGGATTTCCATGGCGCGGACGACCATCTTCAGGGCGCTGACGGTGTCGCCGGCGCGCCCGCTGTGGCCCGGACGCCCTGTGCAGATGAGGCGAAACCAGACGGCGCCGCGCACAGAAGAGAGAATGCGGAACTCGGTCGGCTCCATCACCACGCAACCGTCCGCATGTTCGCTAGCGCGCACCATAGCCAACGTACCGTTACCGCCCACCTCTTCTTCCACCACCAGATGCGCCCGGACGTCGCCCCGCAGCCGCAAGCCCAGGCGCTGCGCCGCCAGAAGCGCGCAATAAATGGTCGCCACCTGGCCTTTGGCATCGCAGGCGCCGCGCCCATACACGTTACCGCCCTCGACGCGAGGCGCAAACGCGTCAACCTGCCCTTGCGACGCCGGCACGACATCAAGGTGAGTATTGAACAGTAACGACTTCCCGCCGCCCGTGCCCGGCACCCGCAGCCGTAGATTGGACCGCCCCTCGTATTCCAGCCCCGGCAGGGGATCGGAATAATCTTCGTCGTCACGCAGCGCATTGGAGAGCGGAACGCGTTCCACTTCCGCGACCCGTGCGAACGCCGCGGCGGCGCAATCGGCCGCTGCTTGTTCCTTCCCCGAAACCGAGGGAAAGCGAATGAGGTCGCAGAGGAAGGGGATGGCATCGGCGCTCGCCGCCTCGACGGCCGCGCGGATATCGGCGGGAGAGAGATTCGTCATAATAGTGAAAGCGCCTTGGCAAAGATATCCAGACTCTCGTGGGCTTCGGCTTCGGAAATCGTCAACGGCGGAGCCACCCGAATCACGTTTCCGAACACGCCCACGGAACCAATCAGCAAACCATTCTCCGCCGCGAGGTCAATCAATTTACGCGTCAGGTCGGGCGCGGGTTCCTTGGTTTTCTTGTCCTTCACCAGCTCGACGCCCATCACCAGTCCCATGCCGCGAACGTCACCCACGAAAGGACAGTGTTCCTGTATTTCCAGCAGGCGCGCCTTCATGATGGCGCCGATGCGCGCGGCATTGTCTGCCAGGTGCTCGCGCTGCATGATCTCGATCACCGCTACCACGGCGGCGCTGGCGAGGGGATTTCCGCCCATGGTGCTACTCATCTCGCCCGCCCCCAGCGCGCCAATCACATCACTACGCGCCCCAATGGCAGAGGCCGGCACGCCGCTGCCGATTCCTTTGCCGATGGCAACCAAGTCAGGGGTAAGACCCTCCCATTCCATGGCCCAGAATTTCCCGGTGCGGCCGTAGGAGGATTGCACCTCGTCCAGAGTAAACAGCAAGCCGCGGCCGCGCAGCCAAGCCTCTAAACGCGGCAGCCAACCGGCCGGAGGAAAGATGAACCCCGCTGCCCCTTGATAGGGCTCCACGATTAACCCGGCGAGGCTGCCAGTGCTGTTGGCGCGCACAGCGTCATCCAGGAAATCGAGGCACAGCATGTCGCAGGTCGCCGGCTGCGCCCGAAAGGGGCATCGATAGCAGTTGGGATAGGGCACACGAATAGATCCCGGCGCGGCCGGTCCATAACCCTTCTTCGGCCCCGGCAATCCCCCCGCGCTCGCCGCGGCGAAAGTGCGGCCGTGAAACCCACCGTAAAAGCTGATGACTTCGAACTTGCCCGTCTTGCGCTTCATGATGCGAATCGCGCCTTCCGTCACTTCGCTGCCCGTGGTGAGGAAGAAACACTTATCCAAGTGCGCCGGCAAAACCGAAACCAGCTTTTCCGCGGCTTCGACGCGCGCCGGATGCAGGCACTCGTAATTATTCATCAGCTTGGCGGCGGCCGTTTGCAGCGCCTTCACCAAATCCGGGTGGCAGTGTCCAACATTCGTGACCAGCACACCCGAGGTCCAGTCAATGAAAGTATTGCCATCGACATCGGTCACGACGACACCAGAAGCGTGGTCCCAGGCGACCTTGGCCTCATAGCCCGCGCACTGCGCTTCCGCTTGCGCCCAGCGCGCAAAGAGTTCTCGGGAGCGGGGACCCGGCAGTGGCCCCTGCACGGAGGTCACGCGACGATTCACATTGTTCATCCCAATTTATCCTTCTCAAGCCGCGCAGTTTGCGACATAGCGCGGTGGCTGTCCGGCCAGGAAGCGGTCGATCTCGACGACGATCAACTCCCGGATACGGCGGCCGGAGTCTTCCGAATACCAGGAGAGGTGTGGCGTCAGGATCGCGTTGGGCAGCCCAAACAGGGGAAAGCCGGGGCGGGGTGGCTCGACGTCGAAAACGTCAATCCCGGCGCCGGCAATGACCCCATTGCGCAGCGCGTCGGCCAGTGCCTGTGCGTCCACCATCGGGCCGCGCGCGGTATTGACGAGGTAGGCGGTAGGTTTCATCATGCCCAGGGTGCGAGCATTCACCAGATGCCGGGTCTCCGCCGTCAGTGGGGTATGAATGGTGATGTAGTCGGAGTTGCGGAACACCGTTTCCTGGTCCACCACTTCGAAGCCTAATTCGCGTTTCCGCTCGGCCGCGAGATACGGATCGCAAACCAGGAATTTGAACCCAAAGGATTGCAATTTCTTATAAACCAGAGAGCCGATGCGGCCACAACCGATGATACCGAGGGTTTTCCCCGCCATCTTGAACATCGGAACCACTCCGGCAAAATCCCAGTATCCCTGGGCCGACGAACAATCGAGCACCTGGCGGCTTGCTACCAGCTTCCGGCCACAGGCCAGCAGC
>Ga0335071_10008545_pt1 | contig 10508 bp, 9 predicted proteins | sample Lox_Sample_15_FD_206724 | JGI IMG/M metagenome (GOLD analysis project Ga0335071, IMG submission 206724) | Soil microbial communities from Loxahatchee National Wildlife Refuge, Florida, United States - Lox_Sample_1.5 | ecosystem: Environmental > Terrestrial > Soil > Wetlands | place: USA: Florida...
AGATCACGTCCGCATCCGGCGGGCAGCCCGGCACGTTGTAATCCACCGGGACGACCTCGTGAACGGCGCGCGTCTTGGTCATGGTGGCCAGCTCCGGGTCGTTCGGGACTTGGGAGCCGGGCTCGTTGCTCTCGGCTTCGACGTAGGCCCTCTGCAGGGCGGCTTCGACGCCGCAGAAATTGCGCATGGCCGGCACGCCGCCGAAGACGGCGCAGTCGCCCAGCGCCACCAGGATCTTGGCGCGCTGGCGCATCCTGTGGGCCACTTCCTCGTTGGCGGAGTTGTTGATCCCGCCTTCGAGCACGCCCACGTCCACGCCGGTCTTGTCGGGTTCCTTCAAATCCGTGATCGGGCTGGAGCGCAGGTCGGCCAGCTCGAGCACCTTCAGGATGCGCTCGTCCATGTCCAGCAGGGACATGTGACAGCCGGCGCAGCCGCAGATCCAGTCGGAAGCAATTTTGGGTTTTGCCATCGTGTTCTCCTTTTCTGCCATACCGCTAATTTGCGCTCAATGCGACGCTGGATTTGCGGGCGTGCAAGGCGGACTGCCAATCGTTCTTGACCGGCACGTTCAATCGTTTTGCGACCTCGTCCAGGATGGCGAGATTATCGCGCACGCCCTCGGGCGGGTTGACGGCCTGAACGATCTGCTGGACGCGCCCGTCCATGCTGACGTAATGCCCGGCCTGCTCGGACCACAGGGCAGATGGCAGGACGACGTCCGCTTTTTCGGTCAAGGCGGATTCGTACGCTGCCTGCACGACCAGGGCCGGGGCCTTGGCCAATTTCTCGACCAGCCTCTTGGAAGCGAAATCGTCGCCCAGGGCCACGTAGGCGGCCTTGTGTCCGTCCAGCTTGAATTCACTGTCCAGCCCCAGTTGGGCCGCCGCGACGCTGTTGGCTTCGCCCTTGACGGAAAGCAGCCCGGCCCGTTCGCTGTCCACCGCGCCGATCAGCTTGGCCAGGGCCAGCAGGGCTTCGACCGGCTTCGGGTCTCGCCCCGCGATCAGGCCCTTGCCATAGAGGATGACGGGGCTGACGGCGTGGGCCAGGATGCGGGCGGCCAGGGCGATGTTCTCCGCCGAAAGACCGGTGGCCTTGACGGCCGCCTGGAGGGTCTTTTCGGGATCGGCCAGCTTGAGCTCGCCGCGGCCCAGGCCTTCTTTGACGATGACGGCCTGCAAACCCTCGATCAGGGCCAGGTCGCTGCCGGGTGTGATCTTCAGGGAAACGTCAGCCAGTTCGTCCATCTTGCTTTCCTCGGTCGAGACGTGGACCAGGCGCGCCCCCTTGGGCAGGGCCCGCTTGACCAGGAACCCGGCCACCATGTGGCTGCGGGCCAGGTCCGCGCCGATCGTCAGGAACGCGTCGGCGTTGCGGAGCAGTTCCAGCCTGCCTTCGAAGGCGCCGTTCTTCTCGGCCACTTTCATGACGGCCGCGGTCGGGATGCCTTCCTCGACGCTCGTGGCGCCCGGGAAGATTTCCTTGAACAGGGCCAGGGCTTCGGCGGAGAGACGGGTGGAGGCGATGGCGGCGGTGTCGCTTCCGAGCTTGCCGGCGGCGGCTTTCAACGCTTCGTCCCAACTTACGGGCGCCAGCTTGCCGTTCTTGCGGACCATCGGCGAGGTGATGCGCTGACGGGTCTCGTTCATCGGGTCGTAGCGGCCGTGCTCGCACAGCAGCCCGCCGTTGACCGCGCCGTCCCAGTCGCCCTCGATCCGCACGATGCGGTTGTCGTGGACGATCAGCTTGACGTTGCAGCCGACCGAGCAGCCGACGCAGACCGATTTGATCTCGGTCATGACGACGTCGTGGCCCTGGTAGGCCGAGGTGCGGTCGATCAGGGCGCCGGTCGGGCAGCTCTGGACGCAGGTGCCGCACTTGATGCAGGAGCTCTCGCCCAGCGGGACGTCGTAGTCGGCCACGATCGAGCTGGCCGCGCCGCGCTCGGCCACGGCCAGGGTGAAGTTGCCGACCAGCTCGCCGCAGGCGCGCACGCAGCGGCGGCACAGGATGCAGCGGTTGTTATCCAGCACAAAGTATGGGTGCGAGCTGTCGACGACGAAGTTGTTCCAACCCGGCTGCATCGGCCAGGAGGTCATCTCCTCACGATAGGCGGCGTTCTGCAGTTCGCAGTCCCCGCCGGAGACCTGGCAGAAGGGGCAGAAGTGGTTGCGCTCGCTGAACAGCATCGAGAGGATGAACTTGCGGGATTTCTTGAGCGATTCCGTCTCGGTGTTGACGACCATGCCGTTGCTGACCGGCAGCGTGCAGGAGGCGATCGGGACGCGGAAGCCCTGCACCTCGACGATGCACAGGCGGCAGCCGCCGAACGGGGTCAATTCCTTCTGGGCGCACAGGGTCGGGATGTCGATCCCGTTGCGCTTGGCCGCGGCCAGGACGGTCGTCCCTTCCGGGACTTCGATGGATTTGCCGTTAATTGTCAGTTGAACCATGATGTTGTTCCTTGTCTTGCATCTTGATCATCAGCAAAATTTCTTAACACGACGGGCACAAAGGTCTCGAAGGAAGAACTCACGAACGTGTATCGTCGTGTCCTTTGTGCCCTTTGTGTTGAGTCTCTAAACGGAAACCGCCTCGGGCACCATCGGGCAGACACCGGTTGGGCAGACGCCCAGGCGGATGTGCGCCTCGACTTCGGCACGGAAGTTCTTCAGGGTGTCCCGGATCGGCACGGCGGCGGTCTGGCCCAGGCCGCAGTTGGAGGCCAGTTCCATTTCGTCGGCCAGCTTGAGCAGGGTGTCCAGGTCCTCGAGCTGCGCCTGGCCCTCGCTGATCGAGGTCAGGATGCGCAGGGCCCGGTCCGTGCCCACCCGGCAGGGGGTGCACTTTCCGCAGGATTCGGAGCGGAAGAATTTCATCAGGGTGACCGCCAGGTCGACCACGCAGGTGCGCTCGTCGCACACCAGCAGGGCGCCCGAGCCGAGCGAGACGCCGGCTTTCTTGAAGGACTCGAAGTCCATGGGCGTATCCTGCAGGCTGGCCGGGATGATCGAGCCGGACGAGCCGCCGGTCTGGGCCAGCTTGAAGGTCGAGCCGGGCTTCATGCCGCGCCCGTAGATGTTGATGACTTCCCGCAGGGTGATGCCCATCGGGACCTCGATCAGGCCGGTGAAGTTGACGTTGCCCAGGATGGTGTAGGTTTTCGTTCCCGGACTGGATGCCGTGCCGAACGAGCGGTACCACTCCGCCCCGTTGAGCAGGATTGGCGGGACGTTGGCAAGGGTCTCGACGTTGTTGATCAGGGTCGGCTTGCCCCACAGCCCGTGGGTGGTGGGGTAGGGCGGGCGGGAGCGCGGCTCGCCGCGCTTGCCCTCGATCGACTCGAGCAGGGCGGTCTCTTCGCCGCAGACATATGCTCCCGCGCCGGAATGCACGTGGATGTCGAAGCTGAAGGGCGTGCCCATGATGTTCTTCCCGAGCAGCCCATACTCCCGGGCCTGCAGGATGGCCTTTTCGAGCCGCCGCTGGGCCAGCTGGTATTCGCCGCGCACGTAGATGAAGCCTTCGTCTGCGCCGACGGTGAAGGCGGCGATGGTCAGGGCTTCGAGGATGCTGTGCGGATCGCCTTCGAGGATGACCCGGTCCTTGAAGGTGCCGGGCTCACTCTCGTCGGCGTTGCAGACGACGTATTTCTTGTCGGATTTGGGTCCGGCCACGAAGCGCCACTTGCGCCCGGTCGGGAACCCCGCCCCGCCGCGGCCCTGCAGGCCGGAGGCTTCCAGGACGTTGATCACGTCCATGGGCGTACCGCCCAGGACTTTGCTCAAGGCCTGGTAGCCGTCATCGGCGATGTATTCTTCGATGCTTTCCGGGTCGATCCGTCCGGCCCGGCGCAGGACGATCCGTTTCTCCATCGGCTGGGCGCCCTTGCGGGCCTTGAGCCAGCTGACCCGCCCGGAGAGCTCTTTGACCGGGGCGAGCAGGTCCTCGACGGCGCGGCCCTTGTACAGGTGTTCCTCGACGATGCGCTTGACGTCCACCGCCGCCACCGGCCCGTAGACCGAAGCTTCCGGATAGACGACCACCATCGGGAGGATGTCCGGACGGCCGGCCTCGGCGATCTGGGACAGGGCGACTTCATCCGTCAAATCGAATGCTGCCAGCTCGCGCTGGAAGTTCTCGAAGACTTCCTCAGCGCCGCGCCGCAGGCTTTCGGGGTCGTTCGAGACCAAAACCATCGAGCGGTTGAATTTCATCGGGCGCCTCTCATTCGTACCGGGCGAAGATGCCCGCCAGTTGATCGGGGGTGACGTTGCCGTACAGGTCGTCGTCGACCAGCACGACCGGGCCGACGCCGCAGATGCCCAGGCAGCTGACGGTCTTGAGGGTGAAACGCCCATCCGCATCCGTCTGGCCGGCTCCCAGGCCGAGGCTCTGTTGGATGGACTTCCATAACTCGCGTCCGCCCTGGACGTGGCAGGGTGCGCTCTCGCAGAACTGGACGACGTGCCGGCCGGTCTTCTCGGTCGAGAGCATATGATAGAAGGACGCCAGCCCATACAGTTGCCCTTCCGAGACGAGCACATGCTCCACCGGCTGGTGCAGTTTCTGGCGGGCCAGGCGGATGGCTTCGGCTGGGATGTAACCGAACTCGTGGTTGATCTCCAGCAGGATCGGGATGAACGCGTCCGCGTGGGCGCCGTGTTTTTCCACGGCGGTCTCCACGATGGCGGTCAAATTCTTTTCTTCGGCAACAGTGATCATCGTGCCTCCAAACCGATTCTTTCCACAAAGAACACCAATTTAGTAAAGATACTCTTTATCACGATATCCATCCAGTGATTTTGTTCGTGTCCTTCGGGTTACTTCGTGGATGAACGTCTTGTTCAGCTCAAGACGTCGATCGCGTTGAAATTGCAGACCTGCGTGCAGATGCCGCAGCGGATGCACTTGTCCGGATCGATGACGTGCGGCATGCGGCGCTCGCCGGTGATGGCTTCCACCGGGCAGTTGCGCCCGCAGACCATGCAGCCGGTGCAGGCCGCCGCCTGGATCTCGTAGCGGATCATCGCCCGGCAGACCTTGGCGGGGCAGCGCTTCTCGTAGATGTGGGCTTCGTACTCGGCCCGGAAGTTCTTCAGCATGCTGACGACCGGGTTGGGAGCGCCCTGGCCGAGGCCGCACAGCGAGTTCTTCATCGTCTCGGTGCACAGGTCCTCGAGCAGCTCGAGGTCGCCGGGCTCGCCCTGGCCGTTGCAGATCTTCTGCAGGATTTCGAGCAGGCGGCGGGTGCCGACCCGGCAGGGGGTGCATTTGCCGCAGGATTCCTCCTGGGTGAACTCCATGAAGAACCGGGCCATGTCGACCATGCAGGTCTCTTCGTCCATGATGATCAGGCCGCCCGAGCCCATCATCGAGCCGGCCTTGGTCAGGGCCTCGTAATCCAGCGGCAGGTCGAGGTGCTGCTCCGAAAGGCAGCCGCCCATCGGGCCGCCGGTCTGGATGGCCTTGAACTTCTTGCCGTCCTTGATCCCGCCGCCGACGTCAAAGATGACCTCCCGCAGGGTGATCCCGAACGGGACCTCGATCAGGCCGGTGTTGACCACGTCCCCGGCGATGGCGAAGGTCTTGGTGCCCTTCGACTTCTCGGTGCCCATGCTGCTGTACCAGTCCGCGCCTTTCATGATGATCTGCGGGACGACGGCATAGGTCTCGACGTTATTGTTGTTGGTGGGCTTGCCCCAGACGCCTTTGACGGCCGGGAAGGGCGGGCGGGGGCGCGGCTCACCGCGCTTGCCTTCGATCGAGGCGATCAGGGCGGTCTCTTCGCCGCAGACGAACGCACCTGCGCCCATGCGGACTTCCAGATCGAAGCAGAAGTCCGTCCCGAAGATATTCTTCCCCAGGAAGCCGAACTCACGGGCCTGGGCGATGGCGATGTTCAGGTTTTGAACGGCGATCGGGTATTCGGCCCGGCAGTAGATGTAACCCATGCTGGCGCCGATGGAATAGGCGGCGATGATCATCCCTTCGAGCACCGAGTGGGGATCGCTTTCCAGGACGCGGCGGTTCATGAACGCGCCCGGGTCGCCTTCGTCGGCGTTGCAGGTCAGGTACTTGGGCGAGTCCTCCACCTGGCGGCACAGCTGCCATTTCTTGGCCGCCGGGAAGCCCGCCCCGCCGCGGCCGCGCAGGCCGGACTTGATCACCTCGTCGATGACGGCTTCGGGCTTCATTTCCGTGATGACCTTGGCGAGGGCCTGGTACCCGTCCTCGGCGATGTAATCCTCGATGTTGTGTGGGTCGATCTTGCCGCAGTTACGCAGCACCACCCGCACTTCCTTGGCCTTGGGCGCGCCGAGCTCCTCGTCGGAGACCACTTTCTCCTGGGCGCGGAATTTCTCGACCACCCGGCCTTTCAGGAAATGCTCCTCCACCAGGAAGGGAATGTCATCGACGCTCAGGTTGCCGTAATGGACGCCTTCCGGGTAGACCAGCATGTCCGGCCCGAGCCGGAAGGGGTCGCCGATGCGGGAAGTCTCCAGCACCTGGATTTCGTGGTTCAGGTCCTGGGCGAGCAGCTCGTCGTTCAATGCGTCGATCACCTCATGGGCGCCGCGCTTCAGGCACTCCGGGTCGACCGAGACGAGCACATGGGAGCGATAAAAAGTCATTCTTTACCTCAAATTTGTGGAAATTTACGCTTTCACAGAGTCGGTCCTAAGCCGGGACGACGTATTCGGCGACGACCTTGCCGCCCTGGACGTGTTCATCCATGATCCTGCGGGCGGCAAACGGGTTGACTTTGCCGTAGGTGACCGGCGCGTCGGCGCCCTTGATGACCTGGACGATCGGCTCCCATGAATCCAGGCCGATGTTGCCGGTCTGGCGGACGGTGATGTTGGTCAGGTGTTTCTCCTCGATGATGGCCAGGATTTCCTTCAAGGTGTCGCGGGCCCCGGCGGCGATCCCGGGCGTGCCCATTCCGACTACGATCTGGATGCTGCCGGGAGCGGTCTTGATCTCGCGCTTCTTGAGGGCTTCGGCGCGGATTTTCTGCAGGTCTTCGAGCGATTTTACGGTTGGCATGTCATTTCTCCTGTAAGGATGCCGGTTCCAGGATGCTCTGCGCCTCGCCCAGGCCCTGCTCCAGCGTTTCTCGCAGGAAGGCGAGCACGTCGGGGTGGGTGAGCGGGACGTCGGCGAGGATCTCTTTCACCGGTTGATCGTCAAATTCGAAGGTTCTTTCGGCCCCGTCCTTGCGGGCGGTATACCGGTCGATCCAGTGTACTTCCGGGTGGGCCACGCTGAGTTCCCGGAAGGTCTCGGCCAGGTTCCCAAGCGGCATCCGGTCGATGTGGGAATGCTGGAAGCTGACTTGGATGGTCGTTCCGGCGCCCGGCTGGGAGTGGATGGTCATCCCGCCGTTGGCAGTTTCAGCCGCTTCCTTCAGAAGGGGAATGCCGAGGCCCACATTGCGGGTCGTCCGGCCGGTGTAGAACGGATCGGCCACTTTCCGGACCGTTTCCGGGTCCATCCCGCAACCGTCGTCGGCAAGGCTGACGGTCAGCCGGTCCGCGTCCAGGTCCTCGCAGATCCCGATCCGGATGGTCCCGGCGCCGGCCGAGACGCTGTTCTCGGCCAGATCGAGCAGGTGCAGGACGATTTCTCTCATAAAAATACTAACCACAGATGAAAAGGATAAAACTGATTGATGCTCGATGTATCGGCCTGACGATCCCTTTTATCTACTAAATCGTGGTTCCTATCCTTCCAGCACTTTCTTGAGCAGCTGGGGGAACTTGTTCGGCCTGACCTTGCCGATGACCTCTTCGTCGACCGTGACGACCGGGGCCTGCGAGCAGGCGCCGACGCAGCGGCAGACTTCCATGGTCAACTTGCCGTCCGGGGTGGTCTTGCCGATCTCGGTCCCGGTCAGCTGGCGGGCTTTTTCCATCAACTGGGGCATCCCGCCGACGTAGCAGGCGGTGCCCATGCAGAACTTCATGGTGTGCTGGCCGCGCGGCTCGGTGGTGAAAAACGAATAGAACGTCACCACGCCGTGGACCGCGCTGACCGGCACGTGCAGTTTCCTGGCGATGTAGGCCTGCATCGGCGCCGAGATGTAGCCGACCTTGCTCTGGGTCTCATTCAACACGACCATCATCGCCCCGGGGCGGTCCCGGTTGGCGGCGACGATCTGGTCGATCATGGAACGCTTGTTGTCGCACAGCTGTTGCGCTTCGCTCGTTGTCGTAACCGTTTCTTCCATTCACTCTCCGTAATGTCCTAATGTGATAAATTTCACAAGGCGAGCCATAGTTTACCCTGCCTCGCCAGGATCGTCAACTAACAAATGTCATAAGGCAGGTCGTGAAGGTTGTCCGCGTAATATGGACAATGCTCGTGCGTTTTGCCCGGTTATTGCCTTGCGGATCTCGGCAATGCAGGGCGATTGGATGTTCAATTGTGTCGTCCCCAGGAAACCGTCCAGGAGATGGACGTCGCCGCTCTGGATCAGGGGGAAGTCCCGCAGCTGGGGATACTTGGCCGTGGCGCTCTCGGGGGTGACGTGGCGGGAGATCTCCAGCGCCTCGAATCCCGGCGGGACCAGCCCCAGGAGGGCAAGCAGGCCGTTCGCCTGGCGGTCGACATGGGCCGGAATGGCCAGGCCGCCCAGGGCCCTGACCTGCCCGGCGGCGTCCTCCAGCTCGATGTCGACGGAGTTGAGCAGGAGGCGCGGCTCGCGGCGGATGAAATCGCCGGTCGAATCCACCACGAACTGCTCGCCGAAGAACTCGATGTTGTTGGGCTTGTCGGCGAGCAGCCCGTCGACCGTCTTCTGCCAGGCGGCGGCCTGGTCCAGGTCGTCGAAGAGGCAGAGCAGGTGGACTTCTTCCCGGGTCTGCAGCTCCATCCCCGGCAGGACGGTCAGCTCCGTGCCGGCGGCGGCCTTCATCACCGCGGCGATGTTGGCGGTGGCGTTGTGGTCCGTGATGGCGAGGATGCCGATCCCGTGCTCGAGCGCTTCCTGGACGATCAACGGCGGGATCATCTCCACCCCGGCGCAGGGGGAGAGCACAGTGTGAACGTGGAGTTCGGCGCGGTAGGTTTGCATGCAGGTTACAAGGTCAGCGCACGGCTTTCGAACATTTTCTTACCACAGATACCCTGCGGGTACGATGTGAAAGAGATGAACGGGATGGAAAAGATTTGTGTTTTGTTCGAGCAATGTTCGGTCGTTTATCAAGCGAGCATCCGTGTTTATCTCTTTTATCTGTGGTTACCGGGTTGGCGGCGGCGGGACGCCGCCTTGGAGCAGGGGTTTAGTGGATGCCCAGCTCCCAGAGTTTCCCGACCACCTGGTAGGTGGGCAGTTTCGTCCCCAGCAGGGTGACGCCCTGGCCGTTGGCTTTTTCGATGACCGCCGCCTCGGGCTGCGCCCCTTCGCTGATGATGACGCCGCAGACTTCCGTCAGGGCGGCCACGGCGACGATATTGACGTGCGACTGCAGCGTCACCCAGACGTTCCCGGGTTTGGCCCCCGCCATGGCGCAACTCAACAGGTCCGAGGCGTAACCGCCGGTGGGATGGATGGCCGGGAAATCCTTCGGGGTCGTGAAGGGGGTCAGCTCGAGCTTCTGGATCAGGTCCTCTAGGGTCATTTCGATTCTCCATTCGTGCTGGAAAGGGAGTCGGACTGTTCGCTCTCTTTGAAACGTTCGTCGGGACGGAGCATGATCTCCATCAAAAGCTTGGTGCCCTTGCCGGGCGTGGATTCGAGCTCCATCCGGTCCACGCAGCGGCGGATGTTGACCAGGCCCATCCCGGCGCCGAAGCCCATGTCGCGCACCTCCTGGGTGGCGGTCGACCAACCGGCCTGCAGGGCCAGGTTGACATCCGGGATGCCGGGACCGGTATCGCTGGTCTGCATCAGGATGCGCTGCGGCTCGATCTGGATGCGCAGGACGCCGCCGTGGTCGGTATGGATGATCAGGTTCATCTCGGCTTCGTAGACGGCGATGCCGCATTGGCGGGCGAGCTGCGGGCTGGCGCCCAGGCGCAGCAGGGCCCGCTTGATGTGGCTGGAGGCCTGCCCGCCGTTGACGTAGTCGCCGGCCTTGATGTTGTAGCGCATGATCAGGCTGGTGCGCTCGGAGGTGATGTCCTCGAACAGGTGGCTGGCCCGGTAGCGCCGGACCTCCTCCACCTTGTAATCCTTTTGCAGGGCGGTCAGGATGCCGCGGGTGATGTCGCCCTTGGTGATGATCCCGACCAGGTGGTCGTTCTCGTCCACCACCGGCAGGCGCCCGACCCGGTACTCGGAGAATTTCTCCAGCGCCTTGACCACCGGATCGTAAGCCTTGACCGTGATGATGCGGGTGCTCATGTGATCCTGCACCAGCGCCGTCAGGTCGTTCTTCAGGATGGCCTGGATGATGTCCTCCAGGCTGATGACCCCGACCAGCCTGTCGTTCATCACGACCGGCAGGCCCGAGATGCGCCCGATCCGCAGGGTCTCCAGGATGGCGGCCATGTGGGCC
>Ga0335071_10008547_pt1 | contig 10506 bp, 10 predicted proteins | sample Lox_Sample_15_FD_206724 | JGI IMG/M metagenome (GOLD analysis project Ga0335071, IMG submission 206724) | Soil microbial communities from Loxahatchee National Wildlife Refuge, Florida, United States - Lox_Sample_1.5 | ecosystem: Environmental > Terrestrial > Soil > Wetlands | place: USA...
AGACAGGCATAGAGGCTCGCGGATGCGAAAGTCGTCGGCGTTAGGCGGGGTGCGGCGCCGGTCGGGCTCGAGGCGAAACATCATGGGTACGGCTTCGTCGATGGGAAGAGCGCGGAGCCAGTCGTCGGAACTGCACCAGGAGGCGAGCGCGGTGATGGAGAGAGGAAGCTGGGCGGGCATCTGGCGGCGCAGGTCGAGGAGCAGGTCGCGATAAAAAGGCCGCTGGGATCGGGTTGCGTCGAAGTCGATCTGCAGTGCGGCGATGCCGGGCTCGCGAGCGCTGGAGAGGATAGCCTGCACTGCACGAGCGCGGTTCCAGTCGTTCAAAACTGCGCCGGACGAGGTCTCAATGCGTACGACGGGGATGCGCGTGGCAGATGCGGGAAGAGCGAGGACACTGCGGCGCGGCTGTGCATCGACGATGAGGCCGATAGATAGCGTCTGATCCAGATAGGCGACGGCGAAGCGGCGCGTGTCGAGGGCCTGCAAGTCTTCGCGGCGTTCCCATGCCCATAGCGTGGTGCGGGGCAGATCGGCGAGGCGGCCCTGGGGGAGCGGTACGGTGTCGGAGTGAATGGCGAGGGAACAAACGAGCGTCGTAAGGCCAAGCGTGATGCAATTCAGGAACTGGGTGCGGGTGACGTGCATGGTCGGGCGACTCCACCATGCACCAGGCGGGGAGAAGAAATCAAGAGCGTGAGAGGTGCGGGAACGCGCTGGGCCATCGGGGCTCAACGCGCATACGTGTAGGTGCCGCAGAGGTCGGTTGAGTTGCGCAAGGCGTCGAGCGTGAAGACGGGCGGTTGCTGGCCGGAGAAGAACGCGATCTGCAGTGTGTGGCCGGAGACGTAGGTGGCCATCCACTGCGTGTCTTCGGTGCCGCAGAGGGTGTTCTTGCGCAGGAGGCGCCGGGAGGCGGGCACGGTCACGTGATAGAGAGAGCCGGTGAAGCCGGCATTCACATCGGCATCGAACGCGGCGGCGACTTCGGCTGGGGTCAGGGTACGCGCCTGGACAAGCGGAAAGACATAGAAATCGATGGTGATCTTCGAGTCGGCGATGGAGATGTCGCCGGTGATGGAGTTAGCCGTAGAACTGGCAGCGCGCCAGTAGCCCTTGTCCTGAGCGGTGCAGGCCAGAGAGCACAGGAAGAGGAGAAGCACAGAGAGGAGGGAGGTACGGAGATGCATGCTTTGAGGATGACATCCGGAGGAGGGGTGGGGCAAACCGGGGCGGATTGCCGGCGCGATCCGGAATTCGCGGCTTAAGGTGGTTTTCAGATTGGTCCGCCATTCTTTTACCCAACGCACAACGAGGGGAACAGCGAGGGAGACGAATGGCTTTGCAGACCATCTGGAAAGATGCCGCGACAGTTTGTGGGCTTATGATGGCCACGCTTTCAGGCGTCGGCGCGCATGCAGCCGCGCAGACGGCCGGCGATGGGCAACGCGAAGAGGAGATGCTGGGGACAGGGCAGCGACCTGCGGAGCACGCGGGGCCGCCTGCATCACGAGACGCCGTTGCTTACTGGTTTGGATCCAACTATCGAACGCCATTTGTCGTGGTTCCAGCGACGGGCAAAGCGGCAGCGATTCCGCGCAATGCGATCGAGTATACGCATGCAAGCTTCTGGTCTTTGGGAAGCACCTTTGCCGATGTAATGGTGAATCAATCGAGCATGGCGGAACCGGCGGCAGGCGGGGGAACGGGCGCGACGGAGCTGTATGCCACACTGCGCTCCGATGTTGGGTTGAAAGGGGCGACCGGACTGGCCGCGTTTGGCAGAGGCCCCCTGCGCGATATTGCGCTCGAGCTTGGGGCGAACCTGGAGACCAAGAACTCGTCGTATGCGCCGGGAGAGCGGACGCTTTATTTCGGCCCCAAGTTTCAGTTTGCGGTTCCGAGGGGGTATCTGAACGTCGGCATTCATGTGCGGAAGGAGTGGAACCACGAGGGGGTTCTGGGGAAGTCAGAGGATTACGATCCGGACTTCAACATCGAGCCGACGTGGCTGCTTCCTTTCAAAGTGGGAAAGGCGCATCTTGCGTACACCGGCTTTGCGGACTACAACACCCAGAAGGGCAAGGATTCCTTTGGGAGTGCGACGGCCGCCGAGTTTCTGGTGCGGAACTATGTGGCGCTGGACGTCGGTGGATTGTTGTTGCACAGGCCGCAGGTTCTGGATTTGAATGGCGGGTTCTGGTACTGGCACAACGAGTACGGCAAGCCGGCGTCGGTTCCAGGAGCATCGCAGATGACGCCGTTGGTGGGAATGGCATTTCACTTTGAGGGCGTCCGGCGAAGTCGCGGAAGGTGAGCCTGGAGGCGCGGGGCAAGAGCAACCATGAACGAAGCATTCCGATCGCCGCTCAACGTGCTTCTGGTGGAAGACGATAAGGAGCTTGCCGGCTTTGTGCGCGAAGGTCTCGAAGAAGAAGGCTGCAGCGTGAAGGTCTGCTTCGATGGAGGATCGGGTTTGCGGCAGGCGGAGCTGCATGCATTCGACATCGTTGTTCTCGACGTGATGCTGCCGGTGCTGAACGGGTTTGAGGTGACGAAGCGATTGCGCCTGCAGAGCATCCGAACGCCGATTCTTCTGCTGACGGCGCGGGATGCGCCGGAAGACATTGTGCAGGGGCTGGATGCCGGAGCGGACGACTATCTGACCAAGCCTTTCAACTTCGATGTGCTGCTGGCGCGCATACGGGCGCGCACACGCGCGGCAACCGGCAAACAAGCGGCGCAGATGCGATTTGCCGATCTGTTTCTCGACATCGAGAAGCACGAGGCCCTGCGCGCGGGGAAGCGGCTGGAACTGACGCGGACCGAGTTTTCGATTCTGGAGACCCTGATGCGCGGGGCGGGACGGGTGATTCCACGCAGCAAGATCATTGACCTGGTGTGGGGCGATCGCGAAGTGAGCGAGAACAACCTGGATGTGTTCATGCGCTACCTGCGTGCCAAGGTGGACAGGCCGGGTATGCCGCGCCTTCTCCACACCGAGCGGGGACTCGGGTACAGCCTTCGGGAAGGAGCGGCTTGAAACGTCTCTCCATTGGTATTCGGCTGGCGGCGTGGTATTTTCTGAGCGTCGCGGCGATTGTTGGTCTGTTTGCGGCAGGAAGCTGGTTCGCCCTCAAGGCGAGCATGTACCACTCGATTGACCGCGATCTCGGGTATCGAATGGCGGCGGTTGAGCCATTCATCGAGAGCCATGGTCTTCGCGTGCGGGAGCAGTTTGCGAGGGCCTTGGCGAACTCGTCCGATGCTTCGATCATCGGCGTGTTCGTCCAGATCACCGACGACAGCGCGGGTGTGGTGTACGAGTCGGATGTTTTGGCGTCGCACAGGGTGCCCGTGATGCCGCAAGGGCCTCGAGACGGGACGATCTCGCTGAGCACGGTGGGTCAAGGCGGATGGCCGGTCAGGGTGGCGAGCAAGCACGTTGTGGTGGAGGGCGCCGGGTTGACGATTCACGTGGTTGAACCGCTGCGCGATGTGCTGGGGTCGCTGCGTGAGTACACGCTTTATTTCAGCTTGCTTATTCCTCTGGCGCTGTTGGCGACGACCACGGTGGGCTACTGGATGAGCCGGCGCGCGTTGGTTCCCGTGGAGCAGATCCGGAAGGAGGCGGATGCCATTGCTCCGGCGGACCTGACGGCACGGCTGCGGGTGCCGGAAACGGACGACGAGCTGGCGCGGCTTGCGCAGACGCTGAATGCGATGCTGGCGCGGATCGAATCGGGGTTTCGCGCGGTGCAGCAGTTCACAGCTGATGCATCGCATGAGCTTCGTGCGCCGCTGGCGTTGATGATCACTGCCGGCGAAGTTTCGTTGCGCCGCGAGCGTTCGCGCGAGGAACTGGCGGACGCGCTCGGCAAGATTGTGCGTGAGGCACGCCGCATGTCGAAGTTGGTCGAGGACCTGCTGGCGTTGGCACGCGGGGATGCGCAGAAGGCGAAAATGGAACGGGTTCCCGTGGATGTGGCCGGACTTCTGCGGGAGCTGGCTGCCGAGATTGAACCTGCTGTTCACGCGAAAGGGCTGCAGTTTTTGGTGAAATTGCCGGCCGGCGAAGTCCTGGCGATGGGTTCGGGGCCGGATTTGCGCCGCCTGTTCCTGATTCTTGTCGACAACGCGATCAAGTACACAGACGCAGGATGGGTGCAGCTTGCGCTGGAGGGCGACGAGGCCGAGGTGCGTGTGACGGTGCGCGATAGCGGGATCGGGATTGAGGCTTCGGCTTTGCCGCATGTCTTCGATCGATTCTGGCGCGCAGACAAGGTGCGTTCGCGGTCCGAGGGCGGGGTGGGGCTGGGTCTTGCTTTGGCGGCACAGATCGTGCAGCAGCACGGGGGGAGGATTTTTGCGGAGAGCGAGGTCGGAAGTGGAAGCACGTTCACGGTGCAGCTTAAGCGCGCGGCCTAGAAGCGCCGACGGGCCTGTCGATGGCCATTCGGCGAGCATGGGCGGCACTGTTGAAGGCGAGAGAAGCCGGTAGAGAAGAGCTGGCCGGTCCTGTGTGCGCCGGCGAGGAGCGCGTGCTCTCCGCCTGAGCGCGCCGGTTCTGAAGCGCACGGCGTGGCACAGCGGACCCAAAAATGCATAGGCGGGCAAACGAAAAGGCCGGGGATCGTCCCCGGCCTTTGCCGTCAGCTCGCTGGGTTATCCAGACCACCTAGACCCCAGAGCTGATGCACTGCGGTGCGGCCAGCTGCGACGCCGGCGCGCGCACCGCGTTTAAAGCTGGTTCATGTTTTGCAGGAACTCGGCGTTGTTGCGCACCTTCTCGAGCCGGCTGATGAGCAGTTCCATAGCTTCGACGGGAGACAACGGGTTGAGCACCTTGCGCAGGACCCAGATGCGCTGCAGATCTTCCTTGGGGATGAGCAGTTCTTCCTTACGGGTGCCGGAGCGCTGGATGTCGATGGCCGGGAAGACGCGTTTGTCGACGAGCTTGCGGTCGAGGATGATTTCCATGTTGCCCGTGCCCTTGAACTCTTCGAAGATGACTTCGTCCATACGGGAGCCTGTATCGACGAGGGCGGTGGCGATAATTGTTAAGGAGCCGCCTTCTTCGATGTTGCGGGCCGCGCCGAAGAAGCGCTTGGGGCGCTGCAGGGCGTTGGAGTCGACGCCGCCGGAGAGAACTTTTCCGGAGGGCGGGACGATGGTGTTGTAGGCGCGGGCGAGACGCGTGATGGAGTCGAGCAGGATGACCACGTCGCGCTTGTGCTCGACGAGGCGCTTGGCTTTCTCGATGACCATCTCGGCGACCTGTACGTGGCGCGCGGCGGGTTCATCGAAGGTCGACGAGATGACTTCGCCCTTGACGGAACGCTGCATGTCGGTGACTTCTTCGGGGCGCTCGTCGATGAGCAGGACGATGAGAACGACTTCGGGGTGGTTCGATGTGACGGAGTTGGCGATGGACTGCAGCAGCATCGTTTTGCCGGTGCGGGGCGGTGCGACGATCAGACCGCGCTGCCCTTTTCCGACGGGGGTGAGCAGGTCCATGACACGGCCGCTGGTGGCCTCACGGACCGTTTCCATTTTGATGCGTTCCTGCGGATAGAGCGGCGTGAGGTTGTCGAAGAGGATCTTGTTGCGTGTTTCTTCGGGCGATTCGAAGTTGATGGCCTCGATTTTGACCAGGGCGAAGTATTTCTCGCCTTCGTGGGGCGGGCGGACGTTGCCGCTGATGGAGTCGCCGGTTTTGAGGTCGAACTTGCGAATCTGGGACGGGGAGACGTAGATGTCGTCCGGTCCGGGCAGGTAGTTGTAATCGGGGGAGCGCAGGAAGCCGTAACCATCGGGCAGAATCTCGAGGACGCCGTCGGCGAAGATGTGGCCTTCTTTTTCGCTTTGGGCCTGGAGGATCTTGAAGATAAGGTCTTGCTTGCGGAGGCCGCTGGCGCCGGGGATTTCAAGAGTGCGCGCAATGCGGCTGAGTTCTGTGATGTTTTTTTCTTTCAGTTCTGCGATGGTCATAGTCACCTGCGTCAAGGCGGGATGGAGTCGAGCGGATTCCGAGAGGAAGATTTGCTCCGGGAAGAATCAGGCGGGATTCGTGCGGCGAAGACTGCGGTTTAGAGTGAGAAGCCTTTGATCGGTCACATCGGGAAGGGGGCTGCCTGATCCGGTAGCCGCCCTACGAACGATGCTCGTCAAACCATTACCTGCAAAGCGGTCAAGCGGCGCGGCGCGTCTCGACCGGTTGATCCTTGGCAACGACAGCCGCTGGCAGCGTGCCGGGGTTTGTGGTGCGGAATCTGCCGAGGACTTCGTTCGTTGTGTCCTGCAGCCGCGTGTTCGGCTTGTGCAGCTTCCGCGTGGCCTTGCTCGCCAACTGACAGAGCTGGTAGCGATTGGACACATGAGAGAGTGCCCCAAAAACCAAATCAGAACGCATGATAAGTATTCTCCTTCTACGAATCTTCTGCCCCGCGGTGCTACCTGGCGCCGAGGGTGCAGCTGGGAGCGTCTTCGATTCTCGGCTGCTCCCTTAGCCTCATTTCCTTGCACCATTTAGACGCGCCAAACAGGGGCACAGTTCTAAATCTTTGACAGAAATCGTCTGCTTGGAAACAGGCTTGTGCCGCTTCAGAGGTTGAGATTGCCGCATCGGGATTACTCGGCTTCCGTCATTCCAAAACCGGAATTCGCACACAACACGTTTCCGGACGCATCTGCCTGGCGAGCTATTGCCACTACTCGATGCTGGATTTGACAGAGAGACGCGCGATCGCGCTGTGCAATCTATCCTTAGGATGGCACTCCTGAATGTATACCCGGTCCTGTGGTGGGTCAACATATTTTTTGCGCTTTTCCGAGAGCGGTGCTACCCGGCACGTTTTCGTAATCACTCGTAGGTAACATCTTCTTTATGTGATGCATAGGGAATCCCGCCCCAGGAAAGGGCGAAAGCCACAATGTGTGCTTTTTGTCACACGTTGTGGCACCACGGAAGTTACTGACGACACCAATGGCCAGGGTGTGGAAATCGTGGCTCCCGGGGGGCCTTGGGGCTGCTTTTGAGGCTGTGAGGCTCGGGTGCATCCCTAACTCCAATAGCTCCGGTCGAGCGTCCTATATTGGATGGCTTCGGCCAAGTGAGGGACGGCGAGGCGGTCGGCGCCTTCGAGGTCGGCGATGGTTCGAGCGACTTTAAGGATCCGGTCGTGGGCGCGGGCGGTCAGCCCTTGCTGCTGCATGGCGCGCTCGAGGAGACGTTCGGCGTCTGGACCCAGTTCGCAGTGGGCCCGGATCTGCCGGGTGGTCATCTGGGTATTGGAGTAGATATTTTCCTTGGCTTTGGAGAAGCGTTGTTGTTGACGCTGCCGGGCGGCAAGCACGCGGGCCCGGATTTCGGCCGAGCCTTCGGCGGCGGCTGAACCGCGCAGCTCCTTGTACTGGACGGCGGGGACTTCGATGTGGATGTCGATGCGGTCGAGCAGGGGGGCCGGAGATTTTGGCGATGTAGCGCTGGATCATCCGTGGAGTGCAGAGACACTCGCGGGATTTGTCGTTGAAGTAGCCGCAGGGGCAGGGATTCATTGCAGCAGCCAGCATGAAGCGGGCCGGGAAGCTGAGCGACATGGAAGCGCGCGCGATGGTGACGGTGTGATCTTCCAGAGGCTGCCGCATGACCTCGAGTACGTTGCGCGGGAATTCGGGGAGCTCGTCGAGGAAGAGCAAGCCGTTGTGCGCGAGGGAGACTTCGCCTGGGCGCGGCACGATGCCGCCGCCGATGAGGCCGGCGTCGGAGATGGTGTGGTGCGGAGAGCGGAAGGGACGCTGCGTGACAAGACCCTGCGCCGCATCGAGCACTCCGGCGACGGAGTGGATCTTGGTGGTCTCGAGAGCTTCGTCGAAGGTGAGGGGCGCGAGGATCGAGGGCAGACGTTTGGCGAGCATCGTCTTGCCGGAGCCGGGCGGACCGATCATGAGGATGTTGTGACTGCCTGCGGCGGCGACTTCGAGGGCGCGCTTGGCGGTCTGTTGTCCACGGACATCTTTGAAGTCGACGGAGAAGTGCTGGAGTTCGCCGAGGATCGTTTCGGTAGAGATGCGACAGGGTTCGCGCTGCACTGTGCCGAGCACCTGCGTGTTGAGCAGCTCGAGCAGGTCAAGGAGCGAGGCGACGGGGTAGACGTTGATGCCTTCGACGACGGCGGCCTCGGCAGCATTGGCTGCGGGCAAGATCAGATTGGGAATGTTTTTTTCGCGGGCGAGAATGGCGACCGGAAGAATACCGGGTACGGGTCGCACGCTGCCGTCGAGGCCGAGTTCGCCGACCATGAGAAAGCGCGAGACATCGCTCACCTGCAGGGCACCGTAGGCGCCGAGGATGCCGAGGGCGATGGGGAGATCGAAGCCGGAGCCCTCTTTCTTAAGGTCGGCGGGCGCGAGGTTGATGGTGATGTGGGTGGGCGGAATCAGGTAGCCGGAGTTCTTGATGGCGGCACGGACGCGATCACGGCTTTCGCGCACGGCGGCGTCGGGCAGGCCGACGGTATGGAAGTTGTCTTTGTCGGTGACGATGCCGCTGTAGTCGACCTCGACATCAATGAGGTTGGCGTCGATGCCGTAGACGGCTGCGCTGAGGGCCTTGAAGAGCATGAAACCAGTGGGGAGAGTCTATCCCGTGCGGAGAGCAGCAGCGTGTGACGGATGCCGCTCGACCGCGATGCGGACGTGACTTTGGAGTGGGAGCCGGAATTCGGTGCTCGTGTGGGACCGGGCGTTGTCGTGGCCAGCTACAATCACACCGTGGCGACGAGTCTGTTCGATCTTTACAAGATCGGTGTGGGGCCTTCGAGTTCGCACACGATGGGGCCCATGCGGGCAGCATGCCGGTTTTCGATGGGGCTGCGCGATGCGGGCAAGCTGGATCGAGTCGAGCGAGTCGAGGCCGAACTGTTTGGGTCGCTTGCGCTGACCGGTGTTGGGCACGCGACGGATCGAGCGGTGCTGCTGGGGCTGGCTGGGAACGAGCCTGCTGCGATCGACCCGGCGGCGATTGATGCGACGGTAGGGGCAATTCGCGGATCGCATCGAATCGAGCTCGCCGGTGTGCGGTCGATACCATTCGACGAAGCGCGCGATCTGGTGTTCCACCGGCAGACGATGATGCCTCCCGGCGCGAAGACGCAGCATCCCAATGGACTGCGCCTGACCGCATACGATGCGGCGGGTGCGATCCTCGAGCGGCGGACCTTCTTCTCCATCGGTGGCGGGTTCATTGTGGAGGACGGCGAGGATGCTCAGGGTGCAAAGACGCAGGTGGCGCTCCCGTTCCCGTTTCATACGGCGCAGGAGTTGCTGACCACCGCACAGGCCAATGAACTGTCGATCAGCCAACTGATGCTGGAGAACGAGTGTGCGCTTGCGGGTGGAAGCGGCGAGCTTGCTCCGGTGGATGTGGTGCGGGCGGGCATCGATCGGATCTGGCAGACGATGCGCGGATGCATTGAGCGTGGTATTGCCACAGAAGGAACCTTGCCGGGGGGATTGAATGTGCGGCGGCGCGCGCATCGCCTGGCGGAGCGGTTGCGCGAGAAGGAAGCCGACGGGCTGCGCGGCGATCCGCTGGCACCGCTGGACTGGGTGACGGTGTACGCGATGGCGGTGAACGAGGAGAACGCAGCGGGCGGACGCGTGGTGACAGCGCCGACCAACGGAGCTGCGGGCGTTGTGCCGGCGGTTGCGCGGTACTACGAGCGGTTCGCGCCCGAAGCCGACCACGAGGGGATGATCCGGTTCTTTCTGACCTCGGCAGCAATTGGGATTCTCTACAAGGAGAATGCTTCGATCAGCGGGGCGGAGGTCGGGTGCCAGGGCGAGGTCGGTGTGGCGTGTTCGATGGCTGCAGGCGGCCTGACGGCAGCACTGGGTGGGACGAACGGGCAGATCGAGCATGCGGCGGAGATCGCGATGGAGCACAACCTGGGCATGACGTGCGATCCGATCGGCGGGCTGGTGCAGATTCCCTGCATCGAACGCAACGCGATGGGCGCGGCGAAGGCTGTGCACGCGTCGCGGATTGCCCTGAGCGAATCGGAGGAGCACAAGGTGTCGCTCGACCAGGTGATCCGGACGATGTACCTAACCGGTCTCGATATGCAATCGCGTTACAAAGAGACAAGCCTGGCGGGCCTTGCGCTGAATGTCATCGAATGCTGATGCGCGCGCGTGCGGTGCATGAGGGCTTCAGGGGTGATGCACTCTTTTGCCGATGCGTGCGGTGCTCGTCGATGTTTCGTTGCGTATCGATGACGCGAGGATCAAATCGAAGAGGCAGGCGTGCACATCTTCGGAGTGCATCGCATGCGAAGAGTGAGTGTGAAGGTCGATCCGAAGGCGGGGAGGTTGTTGCCACTTTTTCCACTCGCATGTCGTTTTTTCCTTGACACTGAGCAAGCATGAATCTATACATTCCTCAACTGCATTTCAAATTGCAGTTTCGATGCAACCCATCGAAAAGGGAGAATAGGCAAATGGCAA
>Ga0335071_10008548_pt1 | contig 10506 bp, 9 predicted proteins | sample Lox_Sample_15_FD_206724 | JGI IMG/M metagenome (GOLD analysis project Ga0335071, IMG submission 206724) | Soil microbial communities from Loxahatchee National Wildlife Refuge, Florida, United States - Lox_Sample_1.5 | ecosystem: Environmental > Terrestrial > Soil > Wetlands | place: USA: Florida...
AGACGCAGAACACTCACTTTCAACACAATTACCACGACCCGCTACCGCACCCGCTGGAATAGACGAGCCGGATCCCGACTCAGGCATCTCCTCGACCGACGCAATTGCAGCACTCGAACAAGTTCTGGCTTCGGATATGGCGCCTAACATCGTCATTGCGCGAGAAAACCTTCGGCTGAAACCCGCGGAGCCACCCGACCGCGCTTCAGTAACTCAGGCACCTCTCGCGAATAATACTGATGTTCAAGCTATATTGGCACATTGGTGGGAGGAACTGTTAGGGATTGAGAGAGTCTCTCTGGATGATGACTTCTTCGATCTCGGGGGTCACTCACTCATTGCAGTGCGGCTTTTCAGCAAAATTAAGAAAGAGTTCAACATCGACTTAGGTCTTTCCACCTTATTTCAGGCCCGTACTGTAAGAAAGCTGGCTTCTCTCATTGACCAACGGGCCGCCAGCAACATTCGGAAAGAGAATGAGACGCCGGCGGTTGTGTCAATTCGCGGCCACGGGTCGCGCTTGCCCCTCTTCGTCATATCGGGGCTCGGCGGTGAGGTCATCGGCTTCGATACTCTAGCCCGAGCCTTAGGAGAAGATCAGCCGGTCTTCGCGCTACAACCGCAGGGTCTGGATGGACGAAAGCCCTTTCTCACCAGGATCGAGGATATGGCCGACTATCACCTGCGCGAAATACGTAAAGCGCAAGCGCACGGCCCTTATTGCCTGGCCGGCTACTCGTTCGGCGGCTACATCGCCTTTCAGATCGCACAGCAACTCTACGCTGCCGGCGAAACCGTAGCACTCCTGGGCTTCCTCGATACCATCCAATGGGATTACCTTGAGCGCGTCGGGCACTTCGCGAGTTTCCGACAGCGCTGGGCTGTGCGCCTGGGTCGATTCAAAAAAGGTGGCTGGGCCTACGTGAGAATGAGTGCCGGGTACAAATCCACTCAGATGATGTATCGACTCTTTCATCGAATGGGCAGCGAAGTTCCTCCGAAGCTGGCCAACCTGCAGGACATCAATCGCTTTGCGATGTCACTCTACAAGCCAGCCGTCTACCCCGGACGCCTAACAATCTTCCGTTCCTTGAGCCGTGAGGCGTGGTTCGAAAACGATGAACTCCTGGGGTGGGGCGGATTAGCTGCTGGAGGCATCGAAGTGCAGGATGTGACCGGACGGCATCTGGATATGCTTAAAGAACCCAATGTCCGTATTTTGGCGGCGAAGTTACGCGCCTGTCTGGATCGAGCCCAGATTCCTCTGGAATCGGAAAATCCTGATCATGCCGCCAATGTAACGGAGGAGATTGTCGGGCAGCCTCTCTAGCGTTTCGAAAATCACTTTTACTCGACGACTCTCCGGATCCGCTCAAAAGCCCAGTCAACCTCGTCACGCTGAATGGTAAGAGGCGGGGCGATCCGGATCACGTGATCGTGGGTCTCTTTGCAGAGCAGTCCTTCATTCCGCAGTGCCTCGCAATACGGGCGCGCCGCGCTCGTCAACTCGATCCCGATCCAAAGCCCGATGCCTCGAACTTCCTTGAGCTTCGGACTGCGCAGTGTCTTAAGAAGCGTGAGGAAATACGCGCCCAATTCGGCTGACCGCTCCACCATGTTTTCTTCAATGAGTGTGCGGATGGCCGCACGCGCCACCGCACAGCCAAGTGGGTTGCCCCCGAAGGTGCTCCCGTGATCCCCCGGCTGGAAGACGCCGAGAATCTCTGCGGAAGAAAGAACGGCCGAAACCGGATAGTATCCGCCTGCCAAAGCTTTGCCGATGATCAGAACGTCGGGCCGAACATTTTCGTGCATGTAGGCGAACAGCTTGCCGGTCCGCCCAAGTCCCGACTGAATTTCGTCCGCCATGAACAGCACATTCTGCTCCCGGCAAATCTCCGCCACGTGCTTCAGGAAGCCGCATGGCGGGATCAGGATTCCCGCTTCGCCCTGCACGGGCTCCACAAGAAATGCACAGGTGTTTGGAGTAATCGCCTGGCGGAGCGCTTCCGCATCGCCAAATGGAATGATCTTGAAGCCTGGCGTGAACGGTCCAAAGCCATCGCGGTACTGCGCATCGCTCGAGAAGCTTACGATGGTGACGGTCCGGCCATGAAAGTTATTTGCGCACACAATGATTTCGGCGCGATTCTCGGGGATACCTTTCACTTTGTAGCCCCATTTTCGGGCTGTCTTGATGGCCGTTTCGACAGCCTCGGCGCCGCTGTTCATGGGCAAAACTCTGTCGAAGCCGGTGAGCTCATGCAGATCGCGGCAGAGCGGGCCTAGTTGGTCATTGCGAAACGCGCGCGAGGTTAAAGTGACCTTATGCGCTTGTTCCACCAGCGCCGCCAGAATTTTCGGGTGACAGTGCCCCTGATTCACCGCCGAGTAAGCTGCGAGACAATCGAGATATCGCTTCCCTTCTATATCGTAGACCCAGACGCCGTCTGCCCGTTCTATGACCACGTCCAGCGGATGATAGTTGTGGGTGCCATAAGCGTTCTCGAGTTCGACAAATTCGTGGGTAGCCCTGGACATTAGTTCGGTAGGCATTACAGTCCTCTCATGAAGTCGTTCGTAGTTACTTTTCGAGCAGCATGGTCAATAGCGCCATGCGGACAAACAGGCCGTTCTGGGCCTGCCGAAAATAGAGCGCTCTCGGATCGTCATCCACGGAAGCGTCCAACTCCACCGTACGCGGCAGTGGGTGCAGGATGAGTGCATCCGGCTTCATCCGGCGGATGACAGAGGAATCGATTTTGTAGCTTCGCAGCCTGGCGTCATCGCGCAAACGATCAGGGCGAATGCGCGTTTGATAGATCACATCGACGATCCCAGCCACACGTTCCAGGTCAGACTCCATCTCGTATTGCACGCCATGCTCATCGAGATATTCAAGGATGTCGGGTTTCATCTGCATTTCCGGTGGGCTCACAAAAAACAATTTGACGCGTTCGAACTTGGCGAGCAGGTAAGCGAGCGATCGCGCTGCGCGCCCTTTGTCGAGTTCACCGATGAAGGCCACGCTCAACCCATTCAACGGTCGTTCGCGGTAGATCGTGTAAAGATCAAGCAGAGCTTGCGTGGGATGCTGGCCTCCATCTCCATCTCCCGCGTTGATGACCGGCACTGGCGAATGCTTCGCCGCGCGTTTTGCACCGCCCTCTTTTAACGGTCGAACGACGATCACGTCGCAGTAGCCGCCGATGATGCGGATCGAGTCCTCAACCTGTTCCCCCTCCATTGCCGCGGAAAAGGCCTGCGCCTGCTCGGTCGAGAGGACTCGGCCACCCAGCCGGTGCATCGCCGCCTCAAAACAAAAGCGTGTGCGGGTCGAAGGCGCATAGAACATTGTCGCCATGATGCGGTGCTGGTAATCAAGGGATCCGCCGCGAGCGACGACCCGCTCCATGCCTCGCGACCGGTCGAAGAGTTCCATCAGCAGCGGCACGGTGAACTGTTGGGATTCCAGTACGTGCCGCAATCGCCGATTCATCGGGGCGTCAGGCGGCAAAGAAACCGGGGTGGTAGATGGTTCGTTCATGACCCGCGCCCTCCGATTGGAACTTCCAGGGTTTGCTGTTCGAGGCATCTCAGCGCTTTGCGATCCGGAAATATGTGTGTCCCCGCTCTACCCGTCACCGCTTCTAACAGATGGTCGGCCGACGTGATAATCGCCTCTTTCCCGCCACATCCCAAAAATCGCAATACCGATTCGATTTTCGGACCCATGTTTCCTGGCGGGAATTGCCCGGCGGCCAGATGTTCTTCAAGTTCGCGGCAACCAGCCTCCCGCAGCGCACGCTGGGTCGGTCGTTTGTAATCGAGATACACAAAATCGGCATCGGTCGAGATCACAAATAGATCAACCTCGAGATTCGCCGCCAGTAGCGCCGACGCGCGGTCTTTATCGATGACCGCCTCGACCCCTTCCAGGTGATCGTTGCGAGTGATTACGGGGATTCCGCCTCCGCCGCAGGCGATCACGATGACGTCATGCACCATCAGCTCCCGAATCACTTCGAGCTCCACGATGCGAATCGGCTCGGGCGACGGCACCACTCGACGGTAGCCGCGTGAAGCATCTTCCACCATCTGCCAGCCAAATGTTTGCCGCCGCGCGTCAGCTTCACTGCGCGAGTAGAAGGGGCCGATTGGCTTTTGCGGGAGCTTGAACGCCGGATCTTCCGCTGCGACCACGCACCGCGTAAGAATCGTGGCTACCCTCAAGTGCACGCCTGCATTCTGCAGCGCTGTCTCCATCGCCTGTTCGAGAAGGTAACCGATTTCGCCCTGCGTACAGGCATCGCAGACGTCCAGTGGCAGGCCGGGAACTTCGCTCGCTCCCCTCTCCGAGCGCAGAAGAGCCGCCCCAACCTGCGGACCATTCCCGTGCGTGAGTACAACCCGATAGCCTGCAGCCAGCAGCCCAACAATCTGCGACGCAGTTCGGCTGGCGTTGGCCAGTTGCTCGGCAACCGTGCCCTTCTCCCCCGCCCGAATCAGCGAGTTGCCACCCACCGCCAGTAAGATGGTCTTCATCGTTGGGCCATATCCTGGCCGCTGCTGGTCCTGGTGCAGCTCGATGCACAAACCCAATAGCAGTTGATCGGTTACACGTGCACCGTTTCCTGCAGCTCGGCCAGGCCCGGCAACTTCACAAACTCGCCCTTCATCAGCTCAAGCAGGATGGATTTCTGTGCGTGCAACCGGTTCTCCGCCTGCTCATAGACGACCGACTGTTGTGATTCGATCACCTCCCGCGTCACCTCTTCGCCCCGGTGGGCGGGCAGGCAATGCATAAAGATGGCATCACGCTTGGCCTTGCGCAGCAACGGCATGTTGACCTGGAATGCCCGGAAGATCTTGTGACGCTTAGCTTTCTCGGTCTCCTGACCCATGCTCGCCCAGACGTCGGTGTACACCACGTCCGCGCCTGAGACAGCTTCCACAGGATCGTTGGTCACCGTGCAGTTGCCGCCGGTCTCGCAAGCCCGGTTTGTCGCCCACTTCAGTGAATCCACCTTCGGCTCATAGCCCGCTGGACTCGCGATGCAGACGTGCGCACCCAACTGCGCGCCCGCGAACATCAGGGAGTGTGCGACGTTATTGCCGTCTCCCAGATATGCGACCTTAATGCCCTCCAGCTTGCCCTTCTTTTCCCAGATGGTCAGGAAATCCGCCATGGCTTGGCAGGGATGGCTGAAATCCGTCAGTCCGTTGATCACCGGGATGCCGGCAAACTCCGCCATCTCTTCCGCGATTTCATGCGCAAAGGTGCGGATCATGATGCCTTGCACCATTCGCTCAAGGTTCTTGGCAACGTCGTACACGGATTCCCGTTTGCCCAGGTGAATCTCCGTTGGCGAAAGATAGATCGAAAATCCGCCGAGTTGTTGAATGCCTACATCGAAGCTCACCCGCGTTCGCAACGAGGGTTTCTCGAAGATCATTGCCAGAGTCTGGCGTTTCAGAGATTCGCAATAGAGCGTGGGATGTGTCTTGATCTGACGGCCAAGCACTAGCAGGTACAAGATCTCGGATGGCGAAAAATCGCGGATCGAAATGAAATCCTTGGCGATCATGGATGCGCTCCCGCAAAGGCTGGTGCATGTTCGCGTACAAATCTGCTGACCCGGTCAGCCAGGCCTGGCGTCGTAATTTCCTCTGCCTGATAGCTGACACGCACATTCGGTTTGTCGATCTTCACTACCCGCGTCAAGTCGATCGGAGTAGCGATGACGACCAGATCACAGGGCGTGCGCCGTATCGTCTCTTCCAGTTCATGGCGCTGCAGCGGGCTGTAGCCCATGGCAGGCAACAGATTGGTAAGGTGCCCATAGCGATCGTACGTTGTACGGATTGAACCCACGGCAAACGGGCGCGGATCGACCAACTCCTCCGCCCCAGCCTGCCGCGCAGCCACCACTCCGGCTCCATATGGCATCTCGCCGTGCGTGAGCGTTGGACCATCCTCTACCACCAGTACTCGCTTGCCGCGCATGCTCACCGGGCTGTCGATCGACACTCGGGAGGCCATCTCGCAGACCATTGCCGTCGGGTTATGCAACCTGACGCTCTGTCGCACTACCTCAATGTCGTGGGACTGCGCCGTGTCCACTTTATTGATGACGAGCACGTCTGCGCGCCGCAGATTGACCTCGCCCGGGAAATACGCCAGTTCGTGCCCGGCGCGGTGCGGATCGAGAACAACAATCTCCAGGTCCGACTGATAGAACGGAGTGTCGTTATTGCCGCCGTCCCAAAGAATGACGTCCGCTTCCTGCTCTGCCCGTCGCAAGATCTTCTCGTAGTCCACTCCCGCGTACACCACCGTGCCAAGGCGGATATGCGGCTCGTACTCTTCGCGCTCTTCGATCGTGCACTGCTGCAGGTCCAGATCTTCCAGAGTCGCAAACCTCTGGACCGCCTGCGCAGCCAAATCGCCGTACGGCATCGGATGCCGAATAGCAGCTGGCTTGCAGCCGTGGTTCCTCAGTTCCTGGGCAACCAGCCGCGAAACCGGACTCTTGCCACATCCCGTCCGAACCGCACACACCGAGATGACCGGAACCTTCGATTTGATCTGCGTGTGTTCCGTGCCTGGCAGCCAGAAATCTGCGCCGGCTGCGATCGCTCGCGATGCAAGATGCATCAGGTTCTGATAGGAAATGTCGCTGTAAGAGAAAACAACGACGTCCACTTTCTGCTCCGCAATCGTAGACTCCATCGTCTTCTCATCCACGACTGGGATGCCCTGCGGATACAAATGCCCCGCCAGTTCCGGCGGGTAACGCCGGCCGGCAATATCGGGGATCTGAGTCGCGGTGAAAGCCACGACTTGATAGTCGGGATTGTCTCGGAAGATTAAGTTGAAGTTGTGGAAGTCTCTACCGGCAGCACCAAGAACAAGCACTCTTTTCATGGTCAAACCGCTCCGAATTACTCCTCATTCTGCTCGCCCCCGCGGAAGAGAAGCTGTGCGCCGAATCACGCAGACGGGTGACCGTTCAAAATAGAACCCTCAGCCGAGGCTGATGCAAATCTCAACGGTTAACGTTCTTGCTGCCTCCGGGAATCCATCTCAGAGAGACGTGACGCAGATCACCGCAAACCGGCGAGTCCTTGGAGTAAGAGTTGGAATGGTGTAGTTCGGCTGCGTCCCGCGCTTCTGGCGCGACCGCTTCCCTCTGGCTGGCCGATGCATGCTCCTTCAGAAGCGAAGGAGGATGTTATGCAGTTCTCCGCGATCGCCCGCACGATTGCACGACTCCATCCGCACGGTTCAGTTGTGCCTTCGCGCCCGTCCGTTCTTGGCTGAGAAGGAGATATCGCTATGAAGCTCTCCAGCTTTCTCATCGCTATCTGCTGCACCGCATTCGCCGTTGTGGTGCTCATGGTCGGTCTGGGCGTGAAGTTCCACCGCCCGGTCCAAGCCGTAGGCGCGAGCCTTTACGACCCGGCACACGAAGTCACCCTTCAAGGCACGGTGGAGGATCTTCGCGACTTCTCCTGCCCGGTCAGTGAGGGCGAAGTCGGCGGCCACCTGCTGTTGAAAACGTCAACCGGAATTGTGCAAGTGCATCTGGCTCCAGGCCGCATCCTGCGCAGCCATCACATCACCTTTTCGCCGGGAGAACCCGTCACCGTGACGGGCTCCCAGATTCGCATGATGGGAAGTGTCGATGTGATTGCCCGCGAGATCGACCGTGGTAATGAGCAATTGATCTTGCGCGATTCAGCCGGCAAGCTGATGCTCGTTCAGTAACCGAACGAGCGCAAGGTCCCTGGACCCGGCTCAGTATCGGGAGGTGCCTTATGTTGCTCTTATACTGGATGTTGTTTTTCCTGATAGGCTTTGCTCTCTTCCTGCTCATGCCATCGTTGATCGGGCTCACCATCTACCAGCGTTATCGGGGCCCCCGCGCGATTACCTGCCCAGAAGAACACCGCGCTGCGTCCGTAACAATCGACGCGCGCTATGCAGCTTTCACCGGCATGGCTGCCACCGAACAGTTGCGGTTGGCCGACTGCAGCCTCTGGCCCGAGCACGGCGGGTGCGCTCAGCGATGCATCGATCAAGCGAAGAGTGTTCCGGCGATTCCTGAATCGACGCAACCTGCCCGGGTCCTATGGTTCCCTGTTCACTTTCCAGCATGGCTCACAGCCTCCGCGGTCTTCTGGGTTTTGGGTATGTTCTGGTATTCCGATCGTTATCTCTTTCGCGACCGGTGGGTGTCGCTGGCGGGATACGATCCTCAGACCATCCATCATCTCGTCAGAACCTGGGCGCCCCACCTGATCACGTGGGTGGTAGCGATGACTTGCACTTTGGGTATTGCTTGGGCCCTCGAAATCTTCGGCCATCACAATTTGAAAAGTGGAATCCAAGTGGGACTCGGGTTCTGGCTGGTGATCTCTGTTGCAATTGCGGCTGCTGTGCTGCGCTCCTCCAGTCCCTATGAGCTGATCTGGATCCATGCTGGCTACGCATTGCTTGCGTGCACCGCTGCAGGCGCCATCATGGGAGCCTGGCAGCCGGGCTCTATCGTGCGCTGGCTCGACCGTGAAGGATGAACGCAACCGTTCAGGAGGTTTACCATGGCCGCTTCGGCCTGCGCACTTAAATTCGATGCCGTCTATTACTACGTGACGGACATCGAGCGATCCATTCGCTTTTACCGCAACGTGCTGGGCCTGCACCTCGTATCGCGGGATTATGTCGCCCGCTTTGATCTCGATGGCGTGCTCTTCGAACTGGTCCCCAATCCCAAAGAGAATGCTCTCCCTGGAACAGGAAATGCTCGCCTGAGCCTGGGCGTCACCGATATTTGGCAGGCCACACGCTTCCTACAAGCTCGGGGTATCGAAACCTCACAGGTCAAGGACGAACCCGGGGGGCGGATGTCACGCTTCAAAGATCCAGACGGCAATGAATTGTGCCTCTGGCAATATGCCACGGAGAAAACTTGAAGCTCCTCCGAAGATCCGGCACCTACGGCAGTCGCTCGCCAAAACTGACAGAGATTTTGCTTGGGCTGGGACGGATCGCCGCAGGCACGATCACGTCAGGTAACGAAGACGGCAGGTTCGAACAGCGTGGAGTTACACCGTCATGGGACGAAGTCGCACAACCCAGAGCACACGACTACAAAATCCCCTACACAGCTGATCAAGTGGCAGCGCTAAGATGCGCGTGTAATACGAGCCGTGTAAGAAAAGTTACAAGGCCTGGCATCCGCGCCTACCGGATTCGGTCTGCTGGAGCGCTTAATAGACCTCAATTTACATGGGATAAAGGTTGGTCAGAGCTTCGAGTGAGAAACTGCTAGGCGATTTCCTATTGTAAGCTGAGGGAATAGTTAGGCTGTGCCAGGCTGAGTTTGGAGGATGGATAGGGCTCCGATCTATCCCTCGTCCTTTTCAGGGCACTCTCCAGAAACGAAAAGGCTGGCGCGTTCAACTGCGTCAGCCTCTTCACACAACGTAACCACTGAGGGCTTACCTTGCCAGGCGATTACGCCGACTTGCGCTCCGGTGTGGTTTTCTCGTTGATTTTTTCTTTCAGCCGGCCTCCGGCGGTCTCCCAACTCGCCGCGAACCGCTCCACCCCCTCGCTCAGTTCGGGAAGCTCTCTGACCTTCCACGCACCTCCTTGATTCCATGGCCCGCGAACGTCGGTTTCACCATAATCGCCACGGCCCGTGGAATCATTAAAGTATTCGTCCACCAAGCCGGGCGTTGGAGGAATTCTCCCAATCGAAAACCGATCCTTGCCGAGGCTCTCCAGCGCTGCCGTGAAAGCCTTCATGTGAGTAATCTCACGGGTCATGAGAAATTGCAGCGCGTCGATCGATCCCGGATCGTCGCAAAAATCGATCAGCCGCTCGTAGACGATCTTCGCGCGCGCCTCGGCGGCGATATTGCTGCGCAGGTCGACGTCCAACTCTCCGGTGATCTTCAGGTAGTCGGCTGTCCAGGCATCTCCGGCCGAGTTGAGCAATGAGACTCCGCCTCCGCCGGCAATCGCAACCAGAGGGTCAACTTCGGCGCTCTCGCGATCCGCTTTCGTCGTCTTCAAATGCATGCGGGCCAGCGTCCCTACCACTTCCAGATGGCTGAGTTCTTCGGTACCGATATCCATCAGCAGGTCTTTCCGCTCCAGGTCGTCGCAGTTCAGTCCTTGGATGGAATATTGCATGGCAGCAGCGAGTTCTCCGTTGGCACCGCCAAATTGCTCCAGTAGCATCTTCCCAAAACGCGGGTCCGGGGTTCCAACGTTCACGGTATACATGAGTTTCTTGATGTGGTGATACATGGTGTCCTCTTTCAAAAAAGCTGGGCCAGTGCGATTTAAGTGGCGTCGCCGCCGGTTCAGCAGCGAACTTGGCTTTGCAGTCGTTCTGATCATCGTGCTGATTGAGTTATGCTGGATGGAGGAACAGGTGTCTCCCCTGCTGCGCTGGGCCACATGATGGCAACTAGACAGCTTTTTGTTGCTGC
>Ga0335071_10008549_pt1 | contig 10506 bp, 11 predicted proteins | sample Lox_Sample_15_FD_206724 | JGI IMG/M metagenome (GOLD analysis project Ga0335071, IMG submission 206724) | Soil microbial communities from Loxahatchee National Wildlife Refuge, Florida, United States - Lox_Sample_1.5 | ecosystem: Environmental > Terrestrial > Soil > Wetlands | place: USA...
CGTACCGTGCGTTTTGAGGGTGCCCTGGACATGCACGGGTCCACCAAGCGTGGAGTCGCCCGTTGCCCAATATACCGCCGCCGCCGAGGTTCCCGCGTACAGAGCAAACTTCGAGAAACTGCTGGGACGAAGGATGACCCTGACAGTGGACGTGCTGTCCCGGTACGTGCTCGTGCAGCGCATCGTGAGCCGGCGTTCGCCGGTGAGCGGGTCAACGCTCGACGTTGAATCCACCGATGCGGTGAACGTGCCTCCGTCGAAGGAGATGGGCGAGGTGTAACCGTCCCACCACGGGTTCCCGTTCATCTTCGGCGGATTCAGAAAGATGAAGTTGGCCGCGATGTTCGCGCCCGATATGGCGATATTTCGGGCGATCGCTCCCTCGTAGTAGTCCATGGCGTTGTCATACGCCTGCACGCTCGTGTCGGAAAGGTCCTTTCCCGTCCGAAGAAAGAGGAGGATTGTTCCAATGACAAGAATGAGCGCAGATTTCCCCATAAGATTCCCTCTTACCTGTTACTGTAATTTCGCGTCGACATCCGCATCTGCTGCCAGAATGCCGAGGAATATTGCGTGTTGAGCGGCGCCGTCTCCGAAATCGTTGAGGCGTACACGTTCTCGACACTCAGCGTGATCTGGATCGTTTGAATCCTTTGGAGGTTTGTTGCAGAAACCGGCGTCGGAATCTGATTCCCCGAGGCGTCGTAGTATTTGAGCTTGAATGAGGTTATTCCGAGGTTCGCACCCTTCGCCGGGACGACGTTCACTTTGCGGTAGAGAAATCTGTCTCTCGGATTCGGCGTCATCGAAAGCTCGCTCGCCGGACCGAGATAGTAGTAGATGCTGTCGATGTTTCCGTCCGGCCCGCCGTTGTCGGCAACGTCTGTCAGGAATTTGATCGAACTGGTGTCGGCGGCAAGGATCGCCTTCGTGGGGTCGGGCAGGTTGTTCGGCTCATTACAGAAGCCGATCTTTCGGAAATCATATTCGAGCAACCGCGTGACCTCCACAAGGTTCTCCTGGACGAGGAGATCCCCTTTCAGCGTCTGGATATTCTCGCTGTTGGCAACATTCCCCTGGAGCGTCATCAGGAAAAGCCACCCGAACACCACGATGGATCCGATGATATCCATGATTGTTTGACTGCCCATGGCATCCCTCTATCGAAAGTACCAATAACTATACACAGTCTGGTACGACACGGTATCGTTCATGCTCGGACTCGTGACCCACACTGTGAGACGTTTATGATACGTCTTCACCGATGACGTATCGATCGTGCTCGTCCCGAGGTTCAGGTTTACGTACTGGACTTTCACCTTGATGAGAAAATTCGCCGTGGGAAGCGCGAGCGTGTCGCCCGAGACCGTCTTCTGGAATCCGTTGTAGTCGTCTATGTCGTTGAACTTTGCATCAGAACCCGGGGTAGTTCCTTCCGTCCCATCAGGGCCGAGGGTGGTGCTCAGGTCATTGGGTGTGTAGACGTCGCCGGTGATCGTATGCTGATCGAAGGAAAGGGACGTCGCCTTCTCGACGATAGACGTCGCAAGCGATGAAGCGACGATTTCCCACTCCGCGCTCTCAATAGCCTGGCGCTGGTCCAGCGTGTTCCTGTTGTTCGTCAGGAACAGCGACCCCAGCAGCGCAAGGGCGAGAATGGTAAGCAGGGTCTGGCCGGTCCCCATGAGATTCCCTCCTGATCAGTCGTCGGTTGTCGCCGAAGCAATTTCTTCGAGCGTGGTAGTTCCTTCGAGCATGCGTTCGATCCCAGCCCGCCTGAGCGTCCACATGCCGTCCTTCATCGCCTGCTGACGTACCGCCTCTTCATCGACTTCCTTCCCTGAACGGATGATCAGAGTGCGGATCTCCTTCGTGAAGTAAAGCGCCTCGTGGATTGCCGCCCTCCCCTTGTACCCGCCGTTGCATTTGTCGCACCCGGCCGCTCCGTAGAAGGTGTGTGAATCGAGGTCTTCCTTTGTCAGGCCGAACTTGAGGTACGAATCCCGGTCGAGCTCTTCCGGCGGGATCGGCCGTTTACAGGCCTTGCACAGAGTTCTGATCAAGCGCTGTGCCACGATAATATTGATCGCATACGCAATCAGGAAGGGCTCGATCCCCATTTTGTACAAACGGGATACCGCACTTGGCGCATCATTGGTATGAAGTGTGGAGAATGTCAGGTGACCGGTATTTGCCAGCTTGATGGCAATCTCGGCCGTTATCTTGTCGCGCATTTCTCCCACCAGCACGATATCGGGGTCGTGTCGCAGGATGCCCCTGATCGCGTCGTCGAAACTCATCTTCGGGCCGATCTTCAGCTGACGCGCGCCCCTGATGATGTACTCGACCGGATCCTCGACCGTCAGAACGTTGACCGACGGATCGATCACCTGATGCAGAGCGGCGACGAGGGTCGTGCTTTTGCCGCTTCCGGTCGGACCGGTCAGGATCACGATGCCCTGCGGCTTGGCGATCGCCTTGTCGAAGAACTCGCGCGCCGGTCCACCCAATCCCAACTTGTTCAGGTCGGTGATGACTTTCCGGTCGTCGAGAACGCGGATGACGATGCTTTCGAATTTGTGTCGGAACTCCACGCCGACCATCGGCAGGATGGAGACGCGGAACCGGATCATGTGATCGTCGATCGAGCGCTGGATGAACCCGTCCTGTGCCGCCTCGCGTTCGAACCGGTCGACATTTTTCGACCGGTCTTTGACGACGGCGGCGACGGCCTCCGGCATCGTGCGTTCCTGCACATGCCAGAGACGGAGCGCTCCATCGATCCGGAACCAGAACTCGGTCCGGTTTCCTTCCTTCGCGGTGATGTGAATGTCGCTTGCTCCCTGCCGGACAGCCTCCACCAGCGCGCCTTCGACAAGGTTAATGAGCGCGCTCTTGGTGATTTCCGCTTCGAGCGCTTCCTCGTCGACGTTCCCTTCGTCGTCCTCCTTGACCTGGATACCGACATCGGACGATTCGAGCTGTTTGAGGAACTCGTTCTCCGGAGGAACAACCTGCTCGATGAGCGCCTGGACTTCCTTCATCCGACAGTAGGCGACCTCGTACTTCTTGGCGCCGAAGTTCCGGGCGATCAGCGGGATCTGACGGTCCGTCGGGTCCGCCGCGACAATGATCAGCTTGTCCGGCTGCTTTTCGTCGAACCGCAGCGGCAGCATGCGCGTCTGCGTCAGCATGTCGCGGACGTTCTGCGGCAGGGCCTCGATATACCGGCGGATGAAGTCGATCCGTGTCTGATCGATCTTCTCGTCGGCGAGGTAGATCTCGCGGAACGCGTACAGGTCGGCCACTTCGCGGAACACCGCATCGTGGTCTGCGTTGAAATCATTGACAAGAATCTGCCCGAGATTCCGCCGGTTCTTTTTCTCCTCCGAATCCTTGACGCGCAGGGATTTCTCGAGCGTCTCGTAGTCGATGATCCCCTTCTTCAGGAGAGCGAAACCGATTTTGTCTGTTATGTCCAGATTTGCCATGAGATCATGTGCTCATGTGGGGGAAGCCGAACCCGGAAGACGACGCCCTACGTGAGTCGCACGTCTTCGTGCACGCGCACGACCGGCGTCAGCGCCCCCATCCCGGGGTTCTTGGGCCGGATCGTCGCGGTCTCGGATGAGACGATGGTCAGGGCCGTCAACACGATCATAATCACCATCGAGATCATGAGTTGAATGAAATCGATGGCGTTCCGCATCTTGTACGTCGTCTCCTTCTCATAATATTCCGCAAGCTGCAGGGCGGTGTTCTTCACCGTACCGGTTTCGGCGCCCGAATGGAACCGGGAAATCGCTGTCTTCGTGAAGACGCCCGTGGCTTCAAACGCCTCCGTGATGCCGGCGCCTTTCTCGATCATCAAGGGAATCGCGATGGACTTGATGCGGCTCTCCATGAACTTGTTCCCGCAGGCCTCGGAAGCCAGACGGATGACTTCGATGTTCTCTCCCGCGCCCGAGTACAGGGCGTAGAACACGCGGCAGAAAATCTCGATCGACTGTTTGTGCATCAAATTGCCGATGACGGGGACGTTCCACAAATACCGGTCGAGGATGAATCGCCCCTTCTCCGTGGTAAAGAACCGCACCAGAAGCACGGTGGGGATGAGGATCATGAAACAGATGATCACAATATGCGCCGTGAGAAAGTCGCTGATCGCCAGCGTCGCTTTGGTCATCGGCGGCAGATCGATGCCGAACTTGCGGAACAATCCCGCTGTCGCGGGGAAGATGTATCCTACGTAATAGACCACGGCGCCGAACAGCACGAACAGGGTGACAATCGGCGTGATCAACGCGGATTTCAAATTCTTTCTGAACTCTGTCTGGCGTTCCAGGAAACGCGCGGTGCTGTCGTAGATCTCCGCCATGTTACCGCTTTTGGAGGCCAGACCGAGCATGTGCGCGGTGAAGCGGCCGAGCACGCTCTCGTGCTTGATGAAGGCCTTTTCACTGTCCTTCCCCTGCTTCAGCTCGGTATTGATGTCCTTGATGGATTCCCGCAGCGTCCGGTTCTCGATGTCGTTGACCAGCAGCTGCATGATTTCGTTGAACGGCAGCTTCTGCCTGATCAGGTCGGCGCTGACGCGGACGAACGTGACGATCTCCGCCGCCGGCGGCTTCATCTTGAAATCGATGAAGCGCTTCTGGACGGAAAGTACCCGGTATCCCATTTTCACCAGGGCCTCCTGCACCTCGGCCTTGGTGAACGCTTTTTGTTCTCCCGTGAAGGGTTTCTCCGTTCCCCTCTGCACCCTGTAGAGGAACGTCGACCGTCGGAGGATCTGCACGAGCTTGAATTTCCTCTGCACGGCGAGCTGCTGCGCCTTCTTCCTGGCCTGTCGGCCGTTTTCCGCTTCGATCACGCCCTGGACGGGCTTCCCTGCAAGCGAAATACCTTCGATCCTGTATTCCATGAGCTCTTTCCGTCTGAGTGGTAAACACATTGATGAAACGCGCACAGGGCGGCACCCGATGATTACGCGGCCTTTCCCTTCGGCCGGATCCCCCACCCAGCCGAACGGTCGCCCATCGATCGCAGTGCCCCCCTGTTGTGCTGTACATCGTCCGGCCTGCTGCCAGGCCGCAAGTGCCTAGTGTCCTTCTGCTTCCACCGTGAACATGCTGTCCGGCATTACCTGCATGACCACCTTGACGTGCTGCCCATCGTCCGCAACTTCGGTCCCAATCCCGGTGATCTTGACGAAGGACGTGCCTCCCGGAACGGGATCCGGATCGAGGGAGTAACTGCCGTTCAGATTGTTCACCCGGCTTGTGAGCTTCTGCATTGTCAGCCCAGAGAATGATCCACCGCCGCCACCAAGGGTTGTCGGCCTGCGAAAATACGTCTGAGCTCGTACCCCGAGCTGCGCAAGATCCATTTCCAGCTCATCGCGATTGCTCGACGCCGCTTGGTCGCGGAACATCGTCACACCGACGGCAACAGCGACGGCCAGGACGACGGCAGCAATGGCGATGATTAACAACTGTTGGTTACCCATGGATCATGACCTCAGCGTGAAACATCGGACGGGCCTCCGGCTCCGGAGACCCGCCTTCCAGTTCAGTTAGTGGACGACCACAAGGCTGTCCGGCCGACCCGCGTCGCGGCAGAAGATCTGCGGCGTCACTTTGTTGCCGTCAGGGGCGGTTTCCGTCCCGATACCCTGGATCGTTACCTGGTTCGCCGTACCGGCCGTGGTAATCGTGTACGTGCCGTTCGCATTTGCACCGCCCGGCATGTTCGTCAGCTTGGAAAGACCGGCCGCATCAGCAGTCAGTCCGACGAAGCTGTTGCCGCCACCGCCCAAAGCCGTCGGGCGACGATAGAACTGCTGCGCACGCGCAGCGAGGTTGACCAGGTCGTTCGACACCGCGTCGCGGTTCGCATTGACGGCGTTGTCCGAAAACATGGTGATACCAACGGCGACCGCAATACCGACCACGATCACGCCGAGGATGATGAGCAGAAGTTGTTGCTGTCCCATAACGCACTCCTATGAATTGATGATTGATGATGTTGCTGGATGTAGAGGAATATTGTTGTATTGTCGCGCTTCGCTCATGAACTCTGAAATCCATATTTCAAGACCTGTGCCACGGCCCTCGAGAATGCTGCAGGTCACACTGACCTTGAAATTTCTGCGATTCGCGTCAATACTCGCAGAATATGTCCTCGTTGGGGGTAAATTTTTCCGATGAAGTTTTTTCTTCTCGGCGCATCCCGCCCATGCTGACATGGGAAAAGGGCTCAAGAAAAAGGCTAGGTCAACACCGACCAGACTTCTTCCAGCGTTGTCAAGCCTGCTTTCACTATATCTGCGGCCGCCTCGACGAGAGTGCTTCCCCCATTTGCGCGCACGGCCGCCCGGAGTTCATCCTCCTCTGACGATCCTCCCTTGAGAATAAGCTCCTGCACCTGCGAGATCACCGGGAGGGTCTCGTGCAGCGGGACCCGGCCGTCGAACCCTTGCCGGCACTCGGAACAACCGACATTCTTGTAGAGGGGCACGCCCGGCATTTGCATTCCCAGTCGTGCAAGCCGGTCTGTTTCCGCAGTGGAGACGGTCTTGCATTTCGGACAGAGCCGGCGAACCAGGCGTTGTGCGTGGATCACCGAGAGCCCGCGAGACATCAGATACGGGTCAACGCCCATCGTCTGCAGCCAGACGACCGCGCCAGCGGTATCGCGCGCGGACATCGTGGCAAAGATCTGGCGCCCTTCAAGCGACAGGCGGAGCGCGCGGGTCGCCACGTCTCGATCCGTGAGTTCTCCAATTAACATGATGTCCGCGTCGGTCCGATCGAGCATGTCGAGCGAACCGGACTTGCTGAATTTCTGCGTCCGCCGGACGTGCGAGACGCCCTCGATCATCCACGAAGAAGCGCCCTCGAGAGCGATCGCGCGGACGTTAGCCGCCATCGCGAGACGCACGAGCATCGCGATCGTGGTCGATCTTCCCGAACCGGAAGGGCCCGTGATCAGGAACAACCCTGTGTGGCGGAAGAGATATTCACGGAAGGCGGCGGCGGAAGGTTCGGGCATGCCCAAACCCTCGAGCGAATAGAGAGCTTCGGGTTCCTGGTTCACCTCCACGACAACCGCCTCGAACTTCCCCGGATGGTCACGCAACGCCACCGGCACGGAGGTGACGCGAAGGTGCACGGACCGGCCGTCGATATTCTTGCCGATGTGACCTTCCTGTGCGGCGAGGCGTTCATACCGGTCCATCCCCGGCGTACGCGCCTTCACTGCGGCGGCAACGGCCTCCGCACGAACCTCATCGATGGACATCCAGTGCGACAACGCGCCGTTGACGCGGAATTCCACGTCGGTCCTGCGCACCGTCCTCGGGATCAAATGCACCGCTGTCGCGCCGGCCTTGATCGCTTCGTTCAGGATCTTCTCGAACAGCGGGGCGAGTTGTGCGCGCGCGATCTCGCGATCCAGGATGGCATCGAGGTCAGGCTCGATGATCTCCGGCGGGACATCGGTGATGACCTGCGCCTGCTTCTGCGGAACTTTGTCCGTGGACATCGACTTGTACAGCTCATCCCATTCCCGTTCCTTCATGTAACAGATTTCGAATTTCTTGAAGGGAAACGTCCGGGCGACTTCCGTCACTTCCCGATCTGAGGGATTCGGCGTCACAATAACGAGCTTGTCGGCCTGGCTGTCGACGATGTCATACGGAAGGATCTTATGGCGCAACGCGATCGTCCGGACCGATTCCGGCAGCCCTCGAAGAAGCTTCATCACATCGGCGATGGTGAGCTTTCGGGGCGACCGATCGTTGAGGTCGATGGTGCGGAAAGCGTAGAACTGGGCGATTTGATATTGCAGCACGTCGCGGGGAACTTTGAATTCTTCCTGGAGGATCTCAGTGACGCTTCGACGGTCGGCCGGGTTCTGCTGCTTCAGAGCGATCGCTTTTTGTGCCACGTCCGCGTGAACGATGGCGTTGCGGACGAGATGGTCAAGAAACGAGGCCATGAACGGCCTGGCACCGTTTCCGCCTGTCTTCGCGCTCCGTTCGTCCACTCCCTTCCCGACTACCGAGTTATCCATATTCGGCATTCAAGTCTCCTCAAACCGCGAGGTGGTTCCAACAACGCTTGTGACTCTCATGTTGACTGCATCCGCGCCGTACGTTCAAGGGAGTCGAGAAGTCTGAGGATCGTGTCCACAGGCGTTGTCTTCGAGAAAAAGAAATCCTTGTCGGGTTCGACGATGAGCGAACGCGTTCGTTCGTCATCGTACCCCGAGATAAAGATGAACGGAATGTCGGTCTTCTGACTGAATTCCCGGACGTAGCTGTGGAACCGCGCGCCATCGAGCGTGGGCATGAAGACGTCCGACATAATGACATCGATCTTCTCCTCCTCAAGCAGCTCGCGAGCGACTTTGCCGTCCGTCGCGACTACTACGGCATGACCGGCATCCCGCAGGACATCTCCCATGACGTTCAGAAAGCCGCTTTCGTCATCCACCAGCAGTATTCGCATATGGCTCCCACCAGAGAAATGGCATATTTATGCAAAGAGAAGATGTACAAAGAGTACGCCAGCAGCGGTAAGTGGTTGAATCACAATGGGAGAAGGTGAAATCGGCGAAAAGTGGGGAAAACTGGAGGGAGACAATGTGAAACGGCCGGCCTTTTCCGCACGTGTACAAAAGTGGCCACCCGCACCGCAGGAAGCAGCGGGGTCCGGTCAGTCATTTGAAGACTCCTCTCTTTGCGAAGACACAGAGAGGGCGGACGGAGGTGACCTTCCAACCGGTCGCCCCTTATCGAGCGGCCGGGATGGCGGTGCGGATTGATGCGACTGGAAAGAGGAACAATGAACTTTCCGCAGGCACAGGAGGTTCTTCTGACACAAGGGTGATTGCTGAAGCGGGGAAAGAGACGATTGGCGGTGGGCCCTGCAGGACTTGAACCTGCGACCGACGGATTATGAGTCCGCTGCTCTAACCAACTGAGCTAAGGGCCCTGAAAAACGGTCACAAGGGATCAAAGATACTCACCCGTCAATTCAATCGCAAGTCCCCATCTTGACTCTCTAGGCGGCTCTTCGTATCTTAACATTCAGAAGTGCCGCTAGGCTCCCCGTTCATCCCCGGACCGGACACACCAAGGGCAGGTTTCTTCATTTTCATGGAGGTAAGGATGGCAAAGGGAAAGAGTATTCTCCATCATTGTACCCATTGTGACCGAACCACAAAGATGGAGAGTGTCGGCACGGTCGAGAATCAACCATCAAAAACCTGGTATCGCTGCACGCGGTGCCGGCATGCCATGCTGATCGATCAGGAATCGCTCCAGCATGAAATCGAGGAGTCCCGCAAGAAGCTGGACCGTGCGACATGTTCGGAATACCGTCCGGACAAAACCTACAGTGTGGGAGACGCCATCTTTCACTCCGAGCTTGACGATATCGGCAAGATCGTCTCGAAGGAGCGGACGTCGGGAGGAGGCAGGGCGATTGTCGTGAAGTTTGAACGCGAAGGTGAACGGCGGCTGCTCGAAAGCGTCGCGCCGGAAAGCCTGGAATAAGCGCGGAGCCAGACGCTGAACGAATTGCTACAATGGATTGACCGGAAGGAGGTGGATTGAATGGTCGGCATCGTGGTCGCCGAGGGCGAACCCATCGATCGCGCGATAAAGCGTTTCAAGAAAAAGTATGAGCGCTCAGGAGTCTTGAAGGAGTTCAAGAAGCGCGCTTACTTCACAAAACCTTCCGTGAAGAAGCGCATGAAGAAACTCAAAGCTATCCGTCGCGCCCAACGAACCATCGCGGAACAGATGTAACAGCGAACGAAAAAACCCACCATCGGTGGGTTTTTTCGTTCTTCAGGAGCTTATTCCTTCGGCGCCGACTCTCCCGAACCCTCGGGCGTCCCTTCCATCTTCGCCTTGATTTCCTGAACTTCTTTGCGGATTTCCTGCGCCTTCCGCTTGAGCTCGTTCATGTGCTTGCGGACGCGGGTACCCGCGGATTTGTTCCCTTTCTCATAGAACTTCGAGAAGTCCTTCTCGAACGTCACGAGAAGATCCCTCAATTCCTGTAAGCGGTTCATTGCAACCTCCTTTGGTTGATGGGGTGGCGATTCTGTCCCTGAAATCCAGAAGGACGTCCCTAGTGCTTCTTTTTCTGCGCTCGAAGATACTCCAATCGCAACTTCTGTGTCAGCTCTTCCCTGCGGTCATACAAACGCCGGAGCTTCCTCGGCCTTCGTCGCCCAAGCGCATACGAGGTGAGAATCGGCATCGCGACCGTCGAGTCGAGGTAGACGACCACCGTATCGGGAAGCTGATCGGGATCGATCTTTCCCCAACTCACCGCTTCCGAGGGTGTCGCCCCCGAGAGACCACCGGTGTCAGGCCTTGCATCGGTAATTTGCAGGAAAAAGTCGTGCCCCTTTTCATCGATATTCAGCACTTCCTGAATCTGGGGTTCTGTCTGGAGCATGAAGTTCTTTGGCGACCCGCCACCAAAA
>Ga0335071_10008550_pt1 | contig 10503 bp, 9 predicted proteins | sample Lox_Sample_15_FD_206724 | JGI IMG/M metagenome (GOLD analysis project Ga0335071, IMG submission 206724) | Soil microbial communities from Loxahatchee National Wildlife Refuge, Florida, United States - Lox_Sample_1.5 | ecosystem: Environmental > Terrestrial > Soil > Wetlands | place: USA: Florida...
AGTGACGAATTCATTTATTGCAACTTCGCATACTCGGCCTTGGCTTCATTCAGGATGGGAATATCGGGGTCGGCGTCTTTCCAGATGGCAAAAAAATCCTGATAAGCGTGTCGGCTTCCGGCAATATTCCCTTGCATCGCCAACGCGCGCGCCAGCCCGACGTTGGCTAACGCGTACTCCGGCGCAATGTACCAAACCCCGCGGTGGCTGAGAATCTTCTGAAATTCTGTGGCGGCTGCGCGTCCTTCGTGCGCACGCAACAGAACCATACCCCGCACGTAAATGGGAAGAAAATTGAGATAGGGATTCATTTCAAAGCGAACCGCCAGTCGCAGAGTGTCAATGCTGCTGGCGGACTTCGCCGAGCTGGAGTGAATCAATGCCTCAGCCATTGGGACGTAGACGGACTGGATCAGGGTATCCTCAGGGTAGCGAACGCTAAGTTCCGTGACCAGCTTCTGCGCGCGAGAGAATTCCCCCGCAAGGCTGAGGGCGACGAGCAAATTGGGAGCGTTGCTTCGGCTGCGCGACAGAGCCAAGCCGCGAGATGCAAGCTCGATTGCGCGGGCGTGGTTTCCAATCTCCGCTTCAAAGAGTGCTTCTTGAGCGAGCGTTTGCGCGGATGCTTCGGCGAGGCCGTCCGCGTGAACGGCCGCCGAAATCTGCTCAAGAGCATCGACCCCGTCTTTGCGGTGCCCTGCTTGCAACGCAGCGGTTGCTGCACACCAGCGCGGTATGTTATCAACTGCGTGCTGGTCGGCTCCCCAGCGTAACTCGCGCTGTATTGCCACCTCGTCTCCTTCGCGGAAGGCCACGATATAACGGCCAGCGTGAATGACGTTGTTATCGGGATTCTGTGCCAAGCCGGCTTCCAATACTGATTTAGCTTCGTCAACACGGTTCAAGGCCAAGTACGCCAGGCCAAGATTGAGATGAACACCGGTCTGATGAGGATCCAAGCGAATCGCCTCATTGCCGAGTTCAATGGCTTTGTCGAACTGTCCTAACGTAACGAGGTCGACAGTTAGATTATTGAGCCATACCGCGGAACGGGGATAAGTCTGTCTGCCCAGTTCCTCAGCCTCCATTTCCTTATCGATGTTGCCGGTGACGGTCCAGTGATAAGACGCAACAATATTCAATCTTTCTTGTTCGGTGACCCGATCGCGTAACTCATACGCCTTCTTCTGATACTCCATCGCCAGGTCGCTCTCGCCGATGTTGGCGTACACTCCGGCCAAATCGCTGTAGGCTAGAGCGAAGTTCGGATCCAGTTCCAAGGCGTGTTTGAAAAAAGGAATGGATTGGGTCTGCTCCCCACGATTGGTATCCTGGTCTGCGATGGTGAACGCCTTGAGTGCCTCCAGCGAGGATGTAGTCGCTTCCTCCACAGGTGCGTCGAACTTCCGAATCGTGACCAACGACTCGCCCAACTTTTCCCGCATGCCAGCCGCGGCTTGTCCCAAACTCCTGAGGACCGAGCCTTTGTTCTCCGCTTGGACTTGCTGGCTGGCAAGCAGTTCGCTACTGGTGCAGTTCGTGGCTTCTAGCCCAATTAAATATTGATCTCCGAGGCGCGCGATTGAACCGACCAGCACAGCCTGGGCGTTTGCCCGTTGGCAAACCTCCTGTGCCACGGACTTGCTCAAGGGCTCATCTGGAGAGCGACCCATCTGACGCAGGAGTTCGTGCACTCTTTGGTCGGGAAGAATGTTGAGGAATGGCGACTGCATCAGTTGCACCGTCAAGGCCTGCCTGAGCGCACCATCGAAAACTGCATCGCCGGTTGTGTTAGTGAAATCAGTGAGAACGATCGTGTCCTTCTCGCTCAGGCTGGGTCGCGCGCGGAGGCGGAAGTAAAGACCGGCAGCAATGAGAGCGATTACAACGGAACCAATCAGCGCGGGGATTCTCCAGTTTCGCGCTTGTGCACGTGCGTTTGAGACAACGGGTGGACCTGAACGATGTGATTGTGCACTCGGGCCATGCCCCGCGGATACCCTTGCTCCCGGCTTCGACGGCGGAACTGCTTCGGCTTCCTCGTTTTCGTCCACCGCGGCTTTACGTCCGGATTCCGAATCGCGCTTGACACGCCGCAGATCAGTCCGCAGTTCGGCAGCGTGCTGGTAACGCAGGTTGCGATCCTTCTCGAGAGCTTTGCGGATTATCTCTTCCAGACGCGGGGGCAGATCAGGATTCAGGCGAACCGGCGCAATGGGCTCGCGCTCCAAGATGCCATTGAAGATGACGCCTGACGTGTCCCCGCGAAACGCCAATAATCCGGTCGCCATCTCATATAGAACCGCGCCAAAGGAGAACAAGTCCGTGCGCGCATCAAGCTCTTTGCCTCGCACTTGTTCGGGAGACATATATGCGACCGTCCCAATCGCCGTCCCGGGACTGGTGAGGTGTTCCTCATCGATCGTGGCCACATTTTGCATTCCCGCGATTTGGCTTGCAGAAGTAGGATCGCGAACGACCTTTGCCAACCCAAAGTCGAGAACTTTGGCGTGACCCCGCTTCGTTACAAAAATGTTTGCAGGCTTGATGTCGCGGTGCACGATTCCGGCAGCATGAGCGGCATCGAGCGCGTCGGCGATTTCGATTGCCAGGGGAACAACGATTTCCATGTCCATCGGCCGTCCACTGATCGAATGCTTCAGCGTCACTCCATCGAGGAACTCCATAGCAATGAAAGTCTGCCCATTTTGCTCATCGATCTCGTGAATTGTGCAAATATTGGGATGATTCAGCGCCGATGCAGCCTGTGCCTCGCGCTGAAAACGGCTCAACGCCTGAGGGTCGCGCGCGACTTCATCCGGCAGGAATTTGAGTGCAATGAACCGGTGCAGGCGGATGTCTTCCGCCTTGTATACCACCCCCATGCCACCGCCACCCAATTTCTCGAGGATGCGGTAGTGCGAAATGGTTTGCCCGATCATTTGGGCTGACATGTTAGGCCCGGGTGTGAGGTGAGTCAATGAAAGTGTGTAAGTTGCATGCGTATCAAAGTCAGTTGACTTGAAATCTTAGTTACGCTCATTGGCCAACCCCTCATCCCCTCAGAACAAAATCTTCGCTCCAATCTGAATCACTCTCGGCCCCCCGCCGCCCAGACCCGGATTTGTCTGAGCCTGATCGGACGTCTGCGTAATCAGTCCTTGATTCGGTGAAGCGAAGGGACTGGGTTGAACAATCGGATTCCCCGGCGTCCCGTTATCGACATAGCCGGGATCAACGAAAAAGTTCGGCAAAGCAAAGTTCGGATGATTCAACAAGTTGAAGAATTCAACCCGCAACTGCAAGCTGACGTGCTCGTTGATCGCGGTGTCTTTCATGACGGCGAAGTCCAGGTTGAAATAGCCTGGGCCGGCGATCGAGTTTCGCTGCATCGTCCCAAAAGTCCCAGCGGCTGGCTGAATGAAAGCTGCTGAATACACGAACGCCCGATAAGTACGCGGTGATGCGATTCATAATGAATGCCCTTTCTACTCGTTAAAGACCTACGAAAATCACTGCCCCGCTCTGGGAATAAACAGCGTCACTGGCGGCTTCACGCCATACGTCGCCGCGAAGCTATTCTGATTCACCGCCAGCCCGAGTCGCCCCCGCGAGTCGATATACAGCAGCGGTTGATTCAATGGGACATCGCTAAACGTCTTCACAAACTTGATCTTCAACTGCTTGTCGCCGACTTTTACTGGGACTTCCTGTCCACGCTCGTATCGGAGCTTGAGGAATTCGTTGGCATCAACGTTGGTCACAAGATTTCCAAACGGGCCATCAGTCGCGATCACGGTTGCATTCAAACCCCGCTCGTCCACTTTCGCCATCTTCAAATCGAGGTGGACAAGATCCTTTACTGGCATCTCTGGGCCGACTGTCTTCCAGTCGTTGCCGCGGGCCAAATGTGCGCCTACCGGCGAAAAGATGTCGCGCCCGTGAAATGTCGAAGACAACTTGCTGCCGATCATCCAATCTGGGTTCGTAATCTCTCGCACCGCGTCGATCCCATCCCGCTGCTCAACCAGAGTGATCACTCCGTTGTCTGGCAGTACAAAAAATTGCCCGCGCTTCGAATGCGCGACAATCGCCTTCCGCGTGCTGCCCACGGTCGGATCGACGACGACTACAAACACCGTCCCCGCCGGATAGTACGGAGTCGCCCCAAAAAGAAAGCGGGCGCCGTCCAGAATCGAAAAGGGCGTGACCTGATGCGTCAAATCGACGATCCGCACGTCAGGCATAATCCCGTACATCACGCCGCGGCAAATCGCCACCGAGTCGTCCACCACCCCGAAGTCGGTCATGAACACAATTGTTGGAGGATACTTCTGTCCAGCATCGGCCGCCCATGCCTGCATTGGCGCCACCGCAAGCAGGACCAACGCGATCCCCGACGCGATTGCTGCGCGAAGTTGAAAGCTGTGCTTACACCGTGACGATAGAGTCATTCATCCCTTCCTGGCGTAAATAGCATTAAAGTCTATCAAATGAGTAGGGTTTGAAGAGAAAGCCTCTGGGCGCGGACGCCTTTCGCCTCAGGCCATTTTGTGAAGCAAGCTACGATTCTAGACAAACTGAAACATAACCGGAATCACCACTCTGACGTTTGACATGGCATCATCGGATTCGATATCCCGTTAATCACAAAGAACTCGAAAGGCGCTGACGAAGGCGCACAGTTATAATCTGTTGGGTACGATTCCGCAAGAAAAGCCCCGGAGGTCTCATGTCGCACGCCATCCCCGATAAGTACAAAGATCTCTTCCAGAAACGCGCCTTCGCGAGCCTCGCGACTCTTATGCCGGACGGGCGTCCCCAAGTCACTCCCGTCTGGTGCGATTTCGACGGCGACCATGTGATTTTCAATTCTGCGCGCGGCCGCCAGAAAGATAAAAACGTCCGCCGCGATCCACGCGTCTCACTCGCAGTGATTGATCCCGAAAATCCGTATCGTTACCTCGAAATTCGCGGACGCGTCGTCGAAATCACCGAAGAAGGTGCCGCTGACCACATCAATAAGATGGCCAAGAAGTATCTCGGAGTCGACAAGTATCCCTACGCTCAGCCCGGCGAAGTCCGCGTCCTGTACAAGATCAAGCCCGAGCACACAACGGTGATGGGATAGAGTAGCGCCGGCGTCCTCTCCGGCTGTCGCACGGCTGTCTCGCCTGGGCGACCGGCCCCACGAGTGATGATTGGATGGCCTGACGTACCGTGGAAGAGCGGCGCTTCAACGCCGCGTTGAGCGTCGAAAATCAATCGGGGCTTCAGCCCCTGTGAGGCCAGAATCCGCTCCTACAACCTGTGTTTCCTCGGTTTCGGCAACGTCAACCGCACGCTCGTGCAGTTGCTAGCCAACCGTGCCGAGGAGCTCCGCGAACTTTACGGTATCCACTATCGCATCACAGGCATTGCCTCACGCACCCGAGGCTGGATCGCCGATCCCAGCGGCTTGAATCTGGACGTTGTAAGTGGCGCGGGCGCCCCCGCCCGCGAACTGCCGAAAGCTTTTGGAACTGTAGGCGTAAACGATGTCGATAACTGGCTCGAAGCTGCCCAGGCCGATGTCCTCTTCGAGGCCACATCTCTAAACGTTACTGACGGACAGCCCGCAGTCGATCACATCCGCGCCGCCCTCAATCACGGCGCCCATGCCATCACCGCCAACAAAGGGCCAATCGTCCACGCCTATCGCGAACTCCGCGATCTGGCAGCGGCCAAAGGTAAGCGCTTCCTCTTCGAATCAACTGTCATGGATGGCGTCCCCATTTTCTCTTTCTTCGATCAACTCCCCGCCATCCATCTGCAAGGCTTCCACGGAATCCTGAACTCAACCACAAACGTCATCCTCAGCCAAATGGAAGAGGGTCTAAGTTTCGACGAAGCGCTGAAGAAGGCGCAGGCCCTCGGCATCGCAGAAACTGACGCCACGCATGACATCGACGGCTGGGATGCCGCCGTAAAAACCGCGGCGCTTATTACCGTTCTGATGGACGTTCCAGTAAAGTTGAATGAAATTCAACGGGAGGGAATTCGCGATCTGACCCCGCAAGCCGTCCGCAACGCCAAGCGTGACGGATGGCCATTCAAGTTGGTCTGCCGCGCCCGCCGTACCGCAAACGGAGTCGAAGCCACTGTCTGCCCGGAAAAAGTCCTGAGCACGCAGCCCATGGCCAAAATCTCCGGCTCATCCTCATACATCTATTTCGAAACGGATATTTTCCCGGGCCTGGCGATTACAGAAGAAAGTCCCGGTCTCTACGCGACCGCGTATGGCATGTTGGCAGATTTCGTCAGAACAGTGTCGTAGCCGGCATGGCGCGGGCGCCCCGCCCGCGGAGTCTGAAAGAAAGACCAGAGCGTCAGCCTGGTCACGACGCTTCGACGGATACCTTAAGGGAATCGCCGAGGGTGAACTCTACTGTCCTGAAGCCGCTACAATCCTCGCGACGATTCTCTTCGTGTCCTCATCCATCGCGCTCATCGGATCCTTGGTCCCAATCGACGCGCTCGATAGTCCCTTGATCCCGATATAAACGGCGTCATACGGTGTGTCGCCCAAGTTTTCCACCCGGTGGTGGAACGGGGGATACCACCGAGCTTCTCCCGGCTTGGAAAAGATCTCCCGTGTCTTGCCGTTTTCATCGGTGAAACGAAGATGCGCCGCCGTGAGAATCACCACAACTCCGCCGGGATGCTCGTGTATCGCCGACTTCTCGTGCGGCCCATAGTGCACCGACACGACCTGGACCTTTTCGTTCTCGAAATCCAACTTGTAGTGCTTGGGCTCGACTTTTGTGGGATCTTGCCCCAGCGAAGAAGCCACCGCCAGACACACGAACACCCCCGCCCAGAATAGCTTCGACCGCATCGCAGCCTCCTGACCAGCTCTCTCTACTTCTGAGTTGTTGATTGAACCCTTGGCGACTCTACGTGCGTATTGCAAACACTGTCAACGTTGTGCCTCTCTCCCGTCTCACCTTAGTAACTTGAGCCGCTTTGCGGGTGAGCGAAGCGGGAGCCCGCAGGCGAAATCCTGAGCGCCGGTTTGCGAAGGATCTCTACGCAGCGTGCAGTTCTGATTGATCTCAATGTCCAAAATCGTCCCGCACGATTTCTCCGCCCTTCATCACAAACTTCACCTTCTCCAGTTCGGTGATCTCCTGAGAAGGATCCCCCGAGGTCGCAACAATATCCGCAAGTTTTCCCGCCTCAATCGATCCGATCCGGTCTTGCCATCCGAGCAGTTCGGCATCATTCAGCGTCGCTGCCTGAATAATCTGCCACGGCGTCATTCCCGAATCGCGATAAGCTTCGTAGATCAGCGTGCTGCTTTCGCCGCGCGTCCGTTTTCCCATCTGGTAGTACTCATCGGACCCAGCGGCAATCCGAACTCCTGCCGCCATAGCTCTCTTCAGGCGATCGCTGTTTCCCTTCGCGAATCCCTTCATCTCATCTTCCATCTGCTTGCGTTCTTCTGGCGTGGCGCTCTGCGGGATGAAATCGGTATACGACGCTTCCGGATAGTCCGTCGGAACCAGGAAGATCTTTTTGCTCGCCATCGTCTTCAGCACGTCATCGGGCACGATGTACGCGTGCTCGATCGAGTCCACACCAGCTTCTGCTGCGATTCGCGTGGCATCGTCTCCAATGGCATGCGCCGCCACTTTTTTATGTACGCGATGTGCTTCCTCGACAATCGCTTTCATCTCGTCAAGCGAAACTACGCGCGGCCCAGTGTTGACTATCACCTTGATGCAATCCGCGCCGTCATAGAACGCTCTCTGCACCGCCCGCCGCGCGTCATCAACAGTCGCAATCTCGACATACTCCTGTTTCACCAGCTCCTGAGCATCGTGCTGCAAGGTGCCGAATTGCCCGCCTGCGGCCGAGAGCGCCCGTGTGGAAGCCACAATTCGCGGACCGCTTACCCAGCCCCGATTGATCGCGCGTCGGAGTGCCACATCACCATTGAGCCCGGAATTTCCCACGTCGCGTACGGTCGTGATCCCCGCTTCCAGATCCTCGCGCCCCATTTTTGCTCCGAGCAACGCTCGCTCCGCCGGACTCATCTGTGAAACGGTCAACACCATGTTGTTGTCATCGCCACCGAGCGCGAAATCATAGTTCTGCAGCAGATGCGTGTGCGCATCGATCAGCCCCGGCAGTAAAGTCGCATTCCCCAGATCGATAACTCTTGCGCCGGCCGGAATTGCGAGACCTGCTCCAACTTGCTTGATCTTCCCGCCCTCGATAATCACGACGGGATTCGAGACAATCTTCTGCGCCTTTACGTCCAGCATCCTTTCAGCTTTCAGGACGACGAGGTGCGCATCCGGAGCCGGCGTTGTCTGCGAAACAGCATGTGCCGCGAATAAGAAGAAAACGGCAAGTGTCCAAACACGAGCATCGCGCATGGAGCTTTCTCCCCGAGTTCCAGAAATGTCGTGAAAATTGAACGCCCAACAAATGGAAGGGACTATCTTAACGTCTCAAACTTTGAAACATTGAGACTCGAAACGTGAAACTCGAAACGTGAAACTCGAAACTGTGAAACCTGTTCTTGGTGGGCCCACCAGGATTTGAACCTGGAACCAACAGATTATGAGTCTGCTGCTCTAACCGTTGAGCTATGGGCCCGCAGGCTCAATCTTACACTGGCGGCCCAACGCGCCCTAGCCGCGCCGGCTATCCGGAGGTCGGCTCGCCCCCATCTTTCCCTCGGCGCCTCGTCAGCAACGAAGGCCGACTGGTCGCACGTCCACGACCGTCGAGGAGTGGGATGCAGGCTTTCCGCCAAGGATCACCGGAACGCAGTTTCGAGCTTGTCTGCTCCGAGCCTCGACCTAAAAACACTTTTGTAACATTGACCTCTTTGACATTGTTTGTCATCGTGCCAACGATGGCACGCAACGTCCAGAGAAGCAACAAATACCGCCCACCCCGCATCCGTGTGCCACACCAGCAAAAGGCGATTTTCACGGCTGACAATCAAAAGCTCCTGGGCGTGGTGCAACGGCTTTCCTTGACTGGGGGCTCGGCCCTTCTCACAAAGGGCCCAATCCCAGAGGGAACACTCGGGGAAATGCTGTTCGGGACGGTCTTCGGAAAAGTAAACGCGCACATTGAATTCCTGCACAGGAATGCTGACGGTGTGCCACTCTCGCAAGCATTCACCTTTCTCACGATGGATGCCGTCAGCAGTCAACGCCTCAAGAAGGCGCTCGAAGAAATGAACACCTCGGAGTTCTCGGACGACGCGCCGAAAAGGAACCGGAGTGATGTTGCCTTCGAGACCTTGCGACAGAGCGTGCGCCAGTTGTCCGGCTTCCTCAATTCGGTGCGCCCAACACGGCCAAAGGGTTAATGACGTTCACCTCTACATACCTTCAATGTGTGTAATCACGCTGCCCGCAAGCAGGAGGAGGCTCCTTCTCGCGGCGGGACACTCGCCCTTCTCAAGTTCCCCACCGTGGCGTTTCGAGCCTCATCTAGATATTTCAGCAACTGTGAGGCATGAGCGGGTCTGCCCTTCGTGTAAACTCGGAGTGCGATTTATTTCCTGAATTCAATCGTTTTAATAGGGGCGATAACATCATGATGACAGTCTCTCATCCACGGATCTCGTCTCGCGTTCTGTTGTGTGTCACAGTGCTCGGCCTGATAGCGGTGTCCACGCACTTTCCCCAGCGCGTCCATGCTCAAGCAACTCCGGCGCAAACGGCTCAGCCACAAACAGCTCCCGCGCAAACGCCTCACCCCCGGCACCATCGCGAAGAACTCCCGCCGGATTCCGTCGCCCCAGTCGGCACGCTTAATCCGGTCGCTACGGTCCATGTCGATGTAACGCCGGACCATGTGCTGAATACGATCTATCCCGACACTGCGACCGGCGCCTGGATGGACGACCTCAGCAAAGCTCAAGTGGACAACCTGAGCAAGCCCGAGGTAATTCAAGGCGTCAAGAACCTGGGATGGGGTTCCATCACCATGCGCAACAACAGCGAGCTGCGCCTGTCGGCATGGCACTGGAACGAAAACGGCACCTGGAGCGATCCCGCGACCAAGAGCGGCTACTACGTCGGCAGCGCCGATCTGGGAGAGCCCATCCATTACGGCTACTCCTACTCCTTGCCCCATCGCGACTTCATGACCAGCGGAGACTTGCCCCTAGTCGCCGGCTTTCAAAGTTACTGGAAGAGTAATCCGTACCTGACCAGCCAATTCACCAGAGAGAGTGATGCGCTGCACCCGCAATGGGTCGTGATCGATATGGGCAAGGAGCGCGCCGTCGATGCGATCCATATCCAGTGGGCGAATCCCTATGCCGTCGTCTACGTCGTGCAGTATTGGGTCGGCGACGCTAACGCCATGGACTGGGACATGGGCCCGAACGGCATGTGGAAAGCCTTCTCCTCGGGCGCAGTGCTGAACGGCAGCGGCGGCGATGTCCATCTGAAGCTTTCGAATGAGCCCGTCACCACGCGCTTCGTCCGC
>Ga0335071_10008551_pt1 | contig 10503 bp, 12 predicted proteins | sample Lox_Sample_15_FD_206724 | JGI IMG/M metagenome (GOLD analysis project Ga0335071, IMG submission 206724) | Soil microbial communities from Loxahatchee National Wildlife Refuge, Florida, United States - Lox_Sample_1.5 | ecosystem: Environmental > Terrestrial > Soil > Wetlands | place: USA...
ATGTGCCCTGACCAGCACGCAACGGAGCCACGCCATGCGCGAGAACAGGAGCAGAAGAACTGGCGGACGCCACAGAAGCTCCTTATGAACCCCAGTATGACAAAAGAACCTTTGATTATCTGGCGCGAGAAGAAGGGAAGTCAAGGAACAGTGGGCAGTTGTCAGTTGCCAGTTCTCAGTAAGATCAAGAACGATCATAGAAATCTGATCGCCTGTCGCACCAATCCAGGAACTTATGAAAGGCGGCGCCCCGGTGGCTGTACTTTGATTTTTCCTCGGGGGAGAGTTCTGCAAACGTTTTCTGGATTTGCGGGAAATAGAATAGGGGATCGTATCCGAAGCCGTTGGTGCCGCGGGGAGCATCGAGGATGAGTCCTTCAGCCACGCCCCGGAAAGTGTCGAGCGTTTCGCCGTCGCGAGCGACGGCGAGTATGCATACGAAGCGTCCTGTGCGTTGTTCTGCAGGAAGACCTTTCAACTCCCGCAGAACGCGCGCATTGTTCGCTTCGTCGTCGGTGTTGGCGTCGGCCAGATGCGGTTCGTCGGCGGCGTATCGGGCTGAGTGAATGCCGGGTGCGCCTCCGAGTGCGTCAATCTCAATGCCGGAGTCGTCGGCCACTACGATTTCGCCGGGCACGTAACGACTGTATTCTTCGGCCTTCTTGCGGGCATTCTGTTCGAATGTTTTGCCATCTTCGACTGCGAGGGGCAGGGAAGAGAAGTTCGGGATGCCAGCGATCTCGATTCCGTGGAGGGCGGCGGCTCCGGCGAAGTCGCGCAGCTTGCCGGGATTGGAGGTGGCAATCAACACTCGGCGCATGAAGTCATGGTATCGCGACGCACTAGCAATCAGCGCGCGAGCACTTACGCACTTCGGCGTGCGCGCAGAAACCAGGCTGCAAGGGTAGCAGCCGTGAGCAGTGAGATCCAGTCTCCGGCTGTGCGGTCCCATGTTCTGACGAATCGCAATTCCACATGATTCGCACCGGCTGAGACCGGGATGAGCATCTGACCGGTTCCTTCGCGCGCAGTGGTCTCGACTTCGTGGCCGTTCACGAGCACCCGCCAGGCGGGATACTGAAAGAGGCGCAAAGCAACCTGGTCAGGAGCGGACATCTGCACGGTGAAGACCTTCCATTCGGGATCCCAGTGCAGGACGTCGATGGCCGCGTGAGCCGGGCCTTGGACCGTCACCTTGCGCGCATCTTTATCGATCGCGGACGGGTCGGCTCCGAGCGGTGTGTACTCGTCGGTGCCTTCGTAACCCGCACCGGTGACCATGTTGTCCTGCATCTCGCGAAGGTCGGCGGAGTTGTCCCACCAGGGCGCCTGCACGTGCGTCCAACACAGAACGATTAAGACGATCGACAATGCACACACGGCGGCACGCGCTACCCACCGTCGAAGCCCAACTGTGACGAACAGTACGTTCACCATGCTCAGGCACAGGAGCCAACGCCAGGGAAACTGCATGAATTGCAGCTTGGGAAGAATGTTCCACAGAAATAGCGATATGGGGAGCATCAGAAGGCAGCATGCCGCGGCCCAGAGTGTCAGGGGATTCCAAACTCGACGACGGGCATCGCGCCACAGTCTGCCGATCGCTAAAGCTGCGAAGATTACAACCGTCTCCAGAACTGCCAGCCACGAGACGATCCGGTTGAAGGCGTCATGATCGGGATCGTTGGTGTGAATGAATAAGAAGTTGTCCCCAGGGCGCGACCCTGCCGATACCGCGTTGGTGATCTCGATCCACCGCTGCTCGTAGATGGCGGGCAGCAGATAAAAAGCAGCGAGGCACGCACCCAGTGCAACGGCGCCACCAGCGACCAAAATCAATCGCGGCGACTTTTTCTGCCATGCGAAGTACACGATCAGAAGGGCGAACGAATAATGGATCATCAGCGCGGCGGGAGCATTCGTGAGCCACGCTGCTGCGAGTACTAACGCCAGCGGCAGGGTTGTTCGCTGTTCGCCTTCAACTGCCTTCCAAACAAACAGCAGCAGAAGTGGGACAAGGCAGCTGGCGAGCAGCTCCGCAAAGGCGCTACGCCAGTAAACAATGACGAGGTGGTAAGGATTGACGGCGTAGAAGAGCGCTGCGAACATCGCGTCGCGGCGATTGAACCAGCGCCTTGCGAGCACGAACATCGAAGATCCCGCCAGCACGAGGACGACCGAGATAGAAACGGGAGAGGCGATGCTCCAGGGGAAAATCGCGCTGATGATTCCGCCCAAGGTCCACGATGCGGGTGGATAGAACACAAACCGCGGTTCGCCATATCCAAAGTGCGCCAGCGTCGCCCATCGGGGATACAGGATCCCGTGCTTCCACTGGGACAATACTTCCAGCCACGAGTAAAGATGGAATTCGACGTCATGGCCAGAGGGCGTTCCGAAAAAGATGAAGGGGATTTCTACCGCGAAAACGGAGACGCTGATCGCCAGGAGAGGCTTCCAGAAAAGACCGTGTGTTTCAGTCGGATTACGCGGTTCCAAGCTTGAGCCGGTTGCCAGAGGTCCCTCTTGATAGTGCCGGATATCGAAAATTCAGCGGCTCCCAATTTAACCCAGATTTAACACTGCTGAAATCTCCGCGCAACGCGAACCCGATAAGTTACTCGCATTGGGGTGGAACAGACCACGGAGAATTGAGGGATCCGCGCCAGAGACGGGGTTCGGGTTCTTCAATTCTTCGAAATCAGCACCCAAGCCTCTCGTTCCCACAAAGCTCTGCCTCCGCCGCCACCTGCCCATCCACATCCTATCCAGACCAACTTCAACGACGACCTGCCACGGGAGGCTTTTTCTCAAGTCGTTCGTTATCGGTCGTTCGTGGTTGCCTGGGGCACAGATGAAAGTCCGCTGTAGAGTTGAAGACGATGGCAAGGATGTCTAAGGATTCAAGCCAAGGACTGATGACCAACCAACGTGCGACGCTTATGCCGTTGCCGTTTCCTGCGGATTGCGTTGGTGCTGCAGTTCAGTGAGGAACTCATCCTGCTGAAGCGAGGTGCCACGGCGCAGGAGTTCCAGTAGTGGGTCGTCCATGTCCTCAGCCGCGTCTTGGTTGTCAGCGGGCTGGAATTGGGCCAGGTCGGCGACCAGGGCTCTGGGAGAGATGCTGAGCTCGGGGAGAGCGGTCGCATTGTTCTGAAGGAACGTAATCAGGTTGGCGACCTGCGCTCGCTGTTCCGAGGTACGCGAGGGGAACTCAAGTCCCATGCCATGTCCGGGATGGGCCACGCGAACCATGCCTTCGGTGTGTACCTCGAGTTCATTAGTCTTGAAGCAGAGGTCGACCAAAGCGCTTTCGGGAAATGGGGCGTCGGTCTGAACGTAGCAGCCGCCGAGGCTCAGATCCGTCAGCTTGCAGTGAGGTACGGCTTCGTCGTCATCCACGCCGGCGGCTCGGGCGGCAGCCTTGAGCCAGCGTTTCAGCTGGTCTTTGATGTCGTCCGGCACATCAACGAAGTGCACGCCTGTTTGCCCGTTCGCGTTTGCCCATGCGACTTGTCCATGACCTTCGATCTTGAGCGCTCCGTCGGGCAAACTGAAGTGGAATCCCAGCAAGAAGCCCGCCGTTTGCGCCTCGGCGGTGAGGACATCCATCCCGGTTTCTGAAAGGTCAAGAAGGATGCCGTCGAGCTTGCGCGTGTCGGGCAACGTGATTTCCACAGGCGCCTGCACCGGAACACGGAAAGCCCGGCGCCGCTCGCGGGTTAACAGCGCTGCAGCGGCTCGCAAACCAGCTTTAGCCGCTTCTTCAGAAATGGGCTTATATAGCACGAAGTGAGCGCCGCTGCTCAGGATCTGACGAACTTTCGCAGTGTCGGCCACCAGCGCTACGCTGAGTGGTCCCGTACCGAGTCTTTTGGCCTCCTGCAGAACCTGCTCGGCCAATTTCTGATCGTCGAAATCCACGATGAGCGCGTCGAACTTCTGCTGCTGGATGCGCGCCAAGGTAGTTTCGGGATCGCTCGATCGGTCCGTGGCGATGCTGAAGCCGGAAAGAACTCGGCTGAGCACGTCCGCCGCGGAGTCGTCGCTCGAAACCAGCAGTGCCTGAAGGTTCATATCTCGACCGGGATGCGCCTTTCGTCCCCAGGATTAGGGCCAACGGGGTGCCGTTGGCCGTGCCGCCTTCGAACCTGCGGAACCGCTCGCGCTGGCGCCAGCCTTAGCTGCCATGGCGTCTGCGGAGCCCGCTTCGTCGACTTCGGCCAGAACGACGTTGTCTTCTTCGTCACTCTCGGCGAGCAGCGGAGCGACTTCACGCAGCTTTTCCGCAGCCTGCTGGAGCATTTCGATTTGTTTGCCAAGTTGGGCGTATTTCGCCTGCTTCTGCCGCAGGACCTCGTGGATATCCTTCATAGAGCCCCCTGATGGCAATTTAAGAAGGGGGCTGCGCGCGGGTCAACGGTAATCCCCCTGGCGCGATTACTGGGGTAATGGAAGGTGCGTTTGTTAGGGATAAACAAAACCCCGCCGATAAGGCGGGGTAAATGGTTGGGATGAAGTGACGTTATGCCTTTAGCTTACGCCGCAGGACACCTGCGAGGCCGACCAAGCCGGTACCGAGGAGACTCAGAGAGCCCGGTTCCGGAACGAGGATATTGGTATCGCCGCTGGAAATAGTCGTGGATCCCTCGAAAAATCCTTTGCCGGTATTGATGGTCAACTGCACGGTTGCGCCCTGCACGGTCATTCCGTTGTACCAGGTGCCCGTCAGGGCACCTGTCAGGGTGTAGTTGTGAGTTCCATTGGCCAATGTGACCAGATTCCACTGACAGGGCGATGATGCTGAGCAGAAGAAGCTTCCGCTGAAGATGACTCCATTGTGAACTCCATCCATACCGTTACCGGTAATGACGAAGGACCCGCCGGAAGCAAAAGTGGCGCCCATCTGGAGATTTCCACTCATCAGCGAGCCTGTCGAAAAACTAACGGTGCCGAGGTTGCCGACCTTGTTCCCCATCGCGATCAGGGTCGAAGTGCCGAGGCAGAGTCCGGGGCATCCTCCGCCGGAGCTCAGAGTTCCACCTGCATTTGTGAAATCGATTGAGCTATTAGCGAACGCTGCCATCGGCAGCGCAAGAGCTAGCAAGCACAACAACAACATCCGCTTCATGACAACTTCCTCCCACATGAACCGCTTTTTGTTCTTCTTATAGGTTCTTGCGGTAAACCCAACCGCAAAGTTAAAGCGCAGCCAGAGCGAACTATCCCGCAGGGAATTGTGCATTCGTCATGCCAAAATTGTGCTTGTGTTAATTCACTACAGATCAGAGACTTACGATCCATTCTCGGGGTATGCGTGATCTGCTGAGTGCAAAATGCTGCACAGTCACTCCATTTTCTTGCGTTCGGGAGGTCCCTGCCGCTGGGACCTGCAGAGCCAAAGCTAGCTGAGCGAGGGAAGCTGACCAGCCGAGCCCAAGAGACAATGATGCCTGATACGAAGCTATATGCCGATGTCAGCAGCGTAACGGCCCGAAGTGCTCCGGAATGGGCCAGCGTGGCAGAGAAGACCCCGGCCGCGCCACCCAGACTGGCTCCGGCGAGGAAAAGCGATACCCCCCCGTAAAGTCTCGGCTCCGAGTCCATGAATCACGCCCACCAGAAACATCGAAGTGGTCCCATATCCATCTTTAAAGACTTTCGGAGCCTCAACTCTAGTTCCTCCGAAAGTGAGACTCAGTCGCCAATACACCCAGAGCAGACCATTGAGCAGCAGCGTACATCCGACGAGGCGCTCGGCCCAGAGCAGGGCCAGGCGCACGTTCGTGGGGAGCTTACTATTCATTTGGGACCAGAGACAGTGCACGGCGGACAATAAATCTCCACGGGCCCAATAGAGCGAGCCGGGGATTGCCGCCTTGAATCCGACCGGACTTTTAGGCTAGCGCACTCGTCGAATCGGGGTCAGGGAAGGCTATTGGGGATCTTTCTTCGTTGGCGAAACCGGCTGGTCGATCAGCTCACGCAGGCGGCGGGAAACGATAGAGGCGAGCGAGCGATAAAATCGCGAACCGAGATGGGGAAATAATTCGAACAGCGACTGCAACGTCGGCCGATCAAGGTAGTAAACCCAGACTGGTTCGCCGGCAACCACGTCGGCAGTCGCCGGAAGTTCATCAAGAAATGAGATCTCGCCACAAACTTCTCCGGGTCCGATCTCCCGCGCTTTGCCCAGACCGGGAATCTGCACCTGGGCTTTGCCTTTCACAAGCAGGTACAGGCCGTGGGTACGTCGGCCGCGGTGCACAATCTGTTCCCCGGCCTTGAACTGCATGCGATTGGCTTTGTCGGAGATCAGCGTCCAGTCGTTCGCGGTGAGATAAATCAGTCCATTCTTGGCGGACGACAGTGCGGCAACATCCTGCTGGTGAGCGTCTTTGGGCATGGCGCGATGGCTCGATCCGCGAGACTGCGGCGGCGGATATGACAAGACAACAGGGCTGAGAGGAGATTAGCAGAAAAGAACGCGCCTGATGCAGGCGCGTATCAGGAAAGTCACGATCATGCAACGTGCGAGGCACGCCTAGAAGGCCTTGTGGTTTTTCCTGAGGCCGGCCACTTCCCTGGATTGAAGTTCAAAAGGACTTCTTCGATGAAGTGGCGAACTTCGCGGCCAAGTGACTCTGAAGACTCGACTCCTGGAGAATTCCTAGGTCGAGAAAAACACGCGCGAATGCGCCGTTCCGGTTGCAGACTGGCCGTAGGCGATAGGCGCCGGTTTGGCGGAAATGGGTCTCTTTTTTGACAGTGCGATGAGCAGTTGCTCGATTTTTCGCTGCTCGTGGGGAACGGGGAGGCTGGGCTGTGTCATACAGTAAATTGTTCCATGGTCCGCGCCTGTCGAACAAGTTGGCGAATGAGTAACGCATAATATTGCCAGTTCTTTTCAAGGAATCTAGCGGCCGCGGAACTTTATGTGGCGGAATCAGATGAGATGGCGCGCCCTGAGAGATTCGAACTCCCGACCTTCTGGTTCGTAGCCAGATGTAAGGGGTCACGCGGGACAGGACGGTGCGATTAGGTGCATGAAAAGACGCCAATTCGCACCTGGTCCGTAGCACGGTTTTGCACGCTGTCGCCCCGAGTTCGGGGACAAAAAGGGGACAATCGGCCACGATGTCCCCTTTTGCTTTTCCCGCCACTGCTCTCCGAATCGCCCTCAAAAAATGCCCCGCGCTCACGCTCCAGGTCACGCTGCTGCGCGTTGAAGTGACAGGCTGGCCCTTTCCCTCGTCGAAGTGCGCCCGCGCCTCTCAGCGAGGCCGCAATGCTTCTGCGCCGTGCGGGACGCGCTGCGCCTAAGTTCGCGTCAGCCATCGTCGCGGTGTCTCTGGAGTGGGCCGTTATCTGGGAAGAGTGAGAGTGAATCGCCCGGTGTCTCTGCGTCACTGCGGGCTTGAGCAATCCAGGCACGCGCCTGCTGCTCACGGTCGGGCTGTGGCGTCACAAGTCGAAACCACGAGTGACGAGAGCCGTTGACCATCTCCGTCCGGTTTTCGATGCGGTGACCGAGGCGGCGCAGCTCGAGGATCCGCGTTCCGTACTGGAGCGCGATGCGTGCGAGTTCCGGTGCCGGCACCCATGCTCCGCCAGAGGCGCGGAGCAATTCCAGCACGCGGTCCCTCTGAGTGGAGTTCGACATGAAACCTTGCTCTAGTTCGCCTTTGTGGCCGGCACGGGGAACGCGAGCGCATAGAGCGCCTCGGCCTCCTCGCGGATCTTACGTACGGCAATTTCAAGCCCGAGGCGTGCTGCGACAAGTTCCGCGTCGACGTCGCTCTCGGGTTTCAACTCTGGCTCCATCATTTCGGCAACTCCACAAGTAAATCCTGCAGCCGGAAGCGGGCCGTGATCTGTCCGGGTGCAAGCACCGCCAGAGGCTGTGCCCCGCACGTCCCGCTTCCGGGCGATCACTAAGAGGGCGGAAGCGACGCCCTCTCAGGATGTCGTTATAAACGTTTCAGCAGCTCGACGCGCATCCTCTGGCGTTCGCGTTCCCCTTCAGCACTCGGCTGTGCTGCGCTTGAACGCGCCTGCAGCTTCGCGGCGATCTGCGCCGGCATGTTCCTAAACCGCGATACGTCGAAGTTCGCTGCCAGACCGAGCCCCTGATCGGGCTCGTCAGGATCCGTGATGTCTTCGACAAAGCCCTCGTCCCGCGCCTCGTTCGCGCTCAGCCAGGTTTCGGCGTCCATCATGGCCGAGAGTTCGACCTTGCTGACGCCCTTAGCGTGTCGGCGGTACGCCCCGATCATGGACTCCTTCACCTTGTCGAGAGTGTCCGCCATCTTCCGCATGTCGGCCGCATCGCCGCCGAGAACTGCGGCGTATGGATTGTGGATCATCAGCAGCGCCGAGGGCGCCATCGTGATCTCGGCCGCCGCCATGATGATCACGCTGGCAATCGAGGCAGCGAGGCCTTCGACAGCAGCCGTGATGGCTGCGCCGTGCGAGAGCAACGTGTTGTAAATGGCGATGCCGTCAAAGACGTTTCCGCCCGGCGAGTTCACCCTCAGGTGAATGTCAGTGATGCCCGGCCCCGCCGCCGCAAGATCCTCGGCGAAGGATTTCGCAGTCGTGCCTTCGCCGAAGAAGTTTTCTCCGATCTCCTCGTAGAGCAGGATCTCCAGCGAGCCGCGTCCAGCCGCTTTAATCGTCCAATTCTTTTTCACGATCCCTCCTATGCGTGCTGCGCGAGATAGACCACGGGAACATTCGAACCGCTTAGGGCGAGCGCGCCATCTGTGCGCAAGAACGCTTCCCAGGCGACCTGACCGAGCTCCGCATATCGCTCAACGTATGTCTTGAGCTGGAGGCTTCCAATCACTTCACGCCGTAAAAAGCGAGAGTGCTCACCGAACGTCACGGTTTTTGCGCCGGCGGCGAGTGCAGGCATCGAAGGTGAGAAGTACACAGGGAAGCCGGCGAGCAGCGGACGGCCTTCTGCATTTAGCGTGACGGGAAAGAGATAGTTCCCGCTTCCGGCGCCCTTCAGTTTGGAGAGCGCGGTGAACGTCGCGTGCGACATGAGGAATGCAGCGTTGGGCAGGTAGGCGGCGTCCAGCGAGTCGATCAGAGAAAACACTTCATCGGCTGCGATCGCGTTTGTGGCCGCGGCGGTCACGCCCAGACCGGCCGCGCCCAGCAGAGTCGTGATGAATGCAGCGCCCACGCCGCGCGCGAAGCGAAGTGCGGCCACGCCGGCGAGCAGAGCTTCCAGCGGGAAATGGCTGTCTTGCGCGAGTTCGACGCTGGCGCGCATCATGCCGCTGCGCCAGGTTGGACACTGCCCAAAGACGCACGGCGCATACGTGGGTTCAACTTCGGTCGATTGCGCATTCTCTGCCACAACGGCCGCTACGTTCGCGGTGTCATCGATCAGCGGGAAGTTTGTCGGGGATCCCGTGCGGGTCGGGAACAGTGTCGCGAGTCCAAAAAGTTCATCGACCTTCTTCAGGATTGTAAGGAAGGTATCGCTGAAGCTAGCAGGAACTACATAGCCGCCAGCGGAGCCGGTTCCCGCCGATTGCGCGGCTCGGATTGGTTGTGTCCGCTCAGTGCCTATTTTCCGGCGCTCCTCGAGCGTGAGCGCCCCAGGGCCTTCCCGTAAATAGGCGACGAATTTTGTGTCAGCGCTCATGCTCGCAATCGGGGCAGGAAGGCCAAGCTGGGCGGAATGCTGTGCTAGCGACGCGCGGCGCAAGTCACTGCGGTCGGTGGTTGCATCGGCAAGTCGCAACAGCGACTCGACGCGGGCGCTGTCTTCTTTGGTGAACGTTGTTTTGTGGAGGATGGAGTCTGCTTCCGCCAGGAGGGCGGCACGATCAGTTGGCATATTGGCCTCGCTTCTCTCTCAGAGGATTTAGATCGTCGAGACCAAAAAAAACACGCCGGCCGCGACGAAAACTTTCTCGTGCAGTCGGCGTCAATCAAGGAATCGGGTGCAGATGACCTGAAGCCAGGCGTGACGTCCTACAACTCGCCTTCGCGTTTTGCGGTGCCAAAAACCGCCGCCGAACTCAATCGGAACGCATCGGGCTCGCGCTCGCTTCTGACCGTCGCCAGCGGCGAGCGCTACGCGACTTATATCTCGATTTTCGATCGAGGGCAAGTATCTTGCGGGTCGGGCGTGATCCCTAAATGAGAGATTTTGTTTCGGGGTCCGCCGCTGAAGCAGACCCCGAATACTTCCACTGGAGGGTGTGAGTCGAGAAGCACGGCTCTTAGCCGTATTGTTCCCCCGCCCACAATTTGAAATTTAGCATGGGATCTGCTACGCGCGGTAGTTGCAAATTTCTATTCCCAAAACGGCACGGCGCGGCGACTTTTCTTCTACCGCGGCTGCGATTTTCATTGACTTTGCACAGATGCGCGATCTCATCATGGGATCGGCAGGAAAAAAACGGGCACCGCCGCTGCGGTAACAGCGACGACGCCCTGGCCACATCGAATCTGCATAGGAGATGATATGGTTAGTTCCGA
>Ga0335071_10008552_pt1 | contig 10502 bp, 8 predicted proteins | sample Lox_Sample_15_FD_206724 | JGI IMG/M metagenome (GOLD analysis project Ga0335071, IMG submission 206724) | Soil microbial communities from Loxahatchee National Wildlife Refuge, Florida, United States - Lox_Sample_1.5 | ecosystem: Environmental > Terrestrial > Soil > Wetlands | place: USA: Florida...
ACGACGGCAACGGCTGCACTGAAGAATCCCCCGAACCCGGCACCCCTCCACGCTAAACCGACCCACCGACAATCCCGTTCCACCACAACGGTTCTCCACAGCCCGGTGTCGCCCGGGGTTGGCCCCTCACGCTTGGCGAAGGACTTGGGTCTCCACGCCTGCGAGGTACCCGGCGAGCATGGCCGTGGCCGTCTGTCGCACGGTGCCATCGGGGGGCAGGAACGTCGCGTCGTGCAGCATCGGCGAGCCGGGGCCGGAACCGGTGCCGACGAACATCATGAGGATCGGGAACTGCGTGCCGTAGGTGGCGAAGTCGTCGGAGCCGCACGAGACGAATCGCTGCGTCGGCAGCCCCGAGGTCGCGAGCCACTGCCGCGCAGCGCCGGCCATCGCCTCGTCGTTGTCGAGCGCTGGCTCGCCTCGACGGATCAGGTACGCACCCGTACAGCCATGGCCAGAGGCGATGTCCTCGACCAGCGAACGGATCCTGTCGTGCAGACGCTCGGCGTCGACGGGGCGCATCGTGCGCACGGTCCCGGCCGCCCGTGCGACTCCGGGGATGACGTTGGGCGCGTCCGAGGCGAGCAGCTGCGTCATGGAGACGACGGCGGGATGCAGCGGGTCGACCGCTGAGCGGACCGCGTCCTGCATCGACAGCACGATGCGGCACAACGCGGGAACGGGGTCGTGGGTCAGGTGCGGATAGGCACCGTGGCCGCCCTTCCCGGTCACGGTCACCTCGACCTCGTCGACGGCCGCGTTGACCGGCCCCTCGTCGCAGGAGACGTGCCCGGCATCCACCTGCGGCTGCACGTGGGCACCCACGATCGCCCGAACGTCCTCGGCCGGCAGGACGCCGTCGGCAAGCACGTCGGGCGCGCCCGTCAGGCCCACCTCTTCTCGCGGCTGCAGGACGGCGACGAGGCCGGCCGGCAGATCCGACCCGTCTCGGAGGAGGGCCTGGCCAGAGCGGACCAGGGCCGTCAACGCGGCGAGGTGCACGTCATGGCCGCAGGCGTGCATCGCGCCGTTGGTCGCCGCGTACGCCGCTCCGGTCGACTCCTCGATGGGCAAGGCGTCGAGCTCCGCACGTACCGCCACCGCCGGTCCGGGGGGACCGAGCCGCAGGACTCGGCCCGTGCCCGCCGTCACGCGGCCCGGACCGAGGTCCAAGGCCTCGACGACCACCTCGGTCGTCGGGGTCTCGGCGCCCGAGACGTACGGCTCGGCGTGGATCCGGTGGCGCAGCGCGACCGCCTGCTCCAGCTCCTCCTCGAGGGCCGCCACCCATGCGGTGTGGAGCCGACTCAGCTCCGCCGGCGTCCACTCGGTCCCACCGGTCACCATGCCTCGCTTCGTCGACGGTGTCGGGAGCTCGTCAAGCCGACGGCAGCCGATAGATCCGCTCGGCATTCTCCTGCGCGATGAGCCGGGCGATGCGGTCCGCGTCGGCCGGCGTCCACTCGCCGGACTCGACCCGGTCCGACAGCAAGGCGTCGAGGGCGACCCGGAACCCGTGCGCGCCGAGCAGGTAGAGCTCGGGCGCCCCGTAGGCGTCGGAGCTGTAGAGCAGCCTGGTGAACGGGGTCAGCTCGGCCGCCTCGGCGAGGACGCCGATCCCGCGGCGGGGGCCCACGTAGTGCAGCACCGAGCCCACGTCCAGGTGCACGTGCGGATAGATGCAGGCGAGGTACGACGCCTGGCGGTGGTAGGGCCAGCAGTGCAGCAGCAGCACCGGGACGCGGTGCCGCTGCAGCCAGTCGGTGAGGAGGGTCGGGTCCACCTCGCTCATCCGGATGTCGCTGTCCCCGAACCCGATGTGGAACTGGATGGGCAGCCCCAGGTCGACCGCGGACCAGATGAGCAGCCGCTCAAGCACCGGGTCGGCGAGGCGGCGCCCGCCGGGCCCGGGTGCGGCCGACAGCCAGGCGGCCGCAGCCGCGGTGACCTCGGCCGCACTGGGATGGTCGGGGTCCAGACGCAGGCCGGTCCGATAGGCGGCGACGGACTTGACTCCGACCGCGCCCACCCGGGCGACCTCCGTCTCCAGCGCCGTCGCGAACGCGCCCGCGAAGTCCCCGGCCTCGACCCCGGCGTCGGCCAGGGACTCCGCGACGGACTCCAGCCGGACGATGTGCCGGGCGGTGGCCCCGGTCAGGCCCGCGATCTCCTCCGGGGTGGTCAGACCCTGCGGTCGGTGGCCCGTGTCGACCAGGTACTCACTCGTGCCCGTGGCGCCGAGGAGGCGCCGGTTGACCTCCGCGGTGCCGAGCTCGGCGCGCCGGGCGACGTACTCGGCGGCCGGGGCGTGCGCCTCGAGATCCAGGACCGGGCCGCAGTGCCGACGGATGGCCAGCCCGACGGGGGTGTCGAAGTTGGACTCGCCCTCGGGCGGGGGCCCGCCTTCGCTGATGAGCGCCTCGAGCCCGGCGCGATCGAGCTCGCCGGTCGCCACGCCGTGGCAGTGGTGGTCGACCAGCGGCACCGTCCACGCGACCTCGGTCACAGGCACGACCGGACTCGTCGAAGGGCCGCTCGGCGGGTTGGCCGGCTCAATAGACCCACCGATAGGCGTCGGCCACTGCCGCGGGGTCGAGCGAGGCGACCCTGGCGAGCTCCCCGCGCCGCACCGCGAGGACGGCGTCGTGGATGAGCTCGCCGAAGGCGTCGCGCGCGAGGTCACTGGCCTCGAAGGCGGCGATCGCCTCCTCCATGCTCGCCGGCAGGCGCCGTACGCCTCGCCGCTTCGCCTCGTCCTCGTCGAAGCGGACCGGATCGCCCGTGATCTCCTCGGGGAGCGTCGCCCCTCGGGCGATGCCGTCGACCCCGGCATGGATCAGACCGGTCAGCAGCAGGTACGGGTTCGCCGCCAGGTCAGCGCACTTGACCTCGAGGTTCGCCGCGGTCTCCTGACTGCCCGCCGTGCCCGTGACCACGCGTACGGCCGACTCGCGGGTCTCGTGGCCCCAGACGGCGTAGATGCCGGCCCAGTGCGAGGGCTGGAGCCGCATGAAGCTGACGGGGCTCGGTGTGGTGATGGCCGCCAGCGCCGGCAGGGCCTGGAGGATCCCGGCCGCGAACGCCTCGCCGTCAGCGGTCATGCCGTAGCGACCCTGGCCCGACGCGTGCAGGTTCGACCCGCCACGCCAGGCGGACAGGTGGAGGTGGCCTCCGTTGCCCACTCCCCCGGCGAGCACGGCCGGGGAGAAGGAGATCCGCAGCCCGTGACGCTGGGCAAGGCCGCGCAGCGTCTGACGGACGAGCACCGACCGGTCGGCCGCCCCGACGGGATCGAGGACCCCCACGGAGACCTCGTACTGCCCCGCGCTGTACTCAGGGTGGATCTGGTCGACCGGGATGTCCTGGTCGTGCAGCGCCTGCAGCGCGTCACGCAGGAAGTCGGTCTGCTCGACCAGCCGCGTCATCCCATACGCCGGGCCGTGGCAGGCGGGGACGAAGTCCGGCCAGTCGGCGTCCGCGAGTCCCAGCGCGAACTCGATCTCGACGCTGGCACGGAACTCCAGCCCCTGGTCGGCCGCCGCCTGGACGAGTCGACGAAGCCGCGTCCGGGAGCAGCCCGGGTGCAGGTCCCCCTCCTGCGTCATCCGGTCCACGGGGGCCCAGGCCCAGCCAGGCTGGGCCGCGAGGGCCACGAGGTGGTCGAGATCGGGGACCAGTCGCAGGTCTCCGTCCGGTCCGCCCTGGATCTGCGACCCCACGATCGAGTCGTCCGAGAGGAACAGGTCGAACACGGGGGACATGCCCGCGCCGCTCTGCACGACCGAGGGCAGGCGCTGGACCGGGACGCTCTTGACCCGGTTGATCCCCGCGGTGTCGACCCAGGACAGCACCACCCCGGCGATGCCCTGGTCGACCAGCTCGTCCCGGAGCCTGGACGCCACCTCGACCTCTCCGGGACGACCTCCGGGCTGGGGATCGGCGAGAGTCGTCACACGGGCTCCACAGCGCCGGCCGTGTGCGCCACCAGCCCTTCGTCGGCGGTCAGCTTCTCACCGGCCGCCTTGGCCCGCTTCGGCGAGGCGAGGACATAGATCACGCCGATGACGAACCAGGCAGCGGCGACCAGGGGTGCGATTCGCGCCTGACCGGTCGGGAACGGATGGATGTTGCGCCACAAGGTGTACGCCAGGACGATGATGCCCGCGACCGGGATGATGACCTCCCAGGCTGCGACCACGCGTTGACCGGAGCCGAACAGCAGCTTGATGACGCCGACGGTCGCAATGATGTAGGCGATCAGCAGGATCAACGTGCCGATCGTCCCGGTGGCGAAGAACACCGAGAGCGATCGCGGGGTCTCCCCGTTGGCGGCGGTCGGCGGGTAGACGAACCACAGGATCAGCTCCAGCACATAGGCCGCGATCACCACCGCGACAGCGGCCGCGACCGGCGTGCGCTTGTTCTCATGCACACCCGCGAACAGGCCCGGGGCCACGCCGTCGCGCGACAGCGCGTACAGCAGGCGGGACGCGCCCACGGCGCAGGCCAGAGCACACCCGAAGGCGCTGATGGCCGCACCGATCGTGATGAGGTTGCCGAGCCAGCTGCCGACGTACTGAGTACCGAGGTCACCGACCAGCGCGCCGGAGCTCACGAAGTTCTTGAGCCCCTGCGCGTTCGTGCCGAACCCCATCACCTCGACCCAGGTGACGAAGACGAAGTACACACCGCCGAAGATCGCCGTGCCGAGGATCGCGCGGGGGATGTCGCGGCGGGGGTGCTTGGTCTCCTCGCCGAGGGTCGCCGCCGCCTCGAAGCCGGCGAAGGACAGGAAGCCGAAGACGACGCCGAGGAAGACGTCGTGGTGCCCGCCTGCGAGGGTGAACGGCGAGAAGGTGATGCCCGACCCGTTCGGCCCGTGCCCGCCCGCGATCTTGGCCAGGATGATGAGCGACACGACGAGGATGAGGGCGACCGTCGCGCCCTCGATGCTGAGCAGCGTCCGGGTGCCGAGCCGGACGGGCGAGATCGTGAGCCACAGGACCCCGAGCAGCACGATGGCGACGAGCGGCAGGACGATGTTGTCCGGCGGTGACTTCCAGATGCCGGTGCTGTCGAGGAAGGACGCGAGGAAGCGCGAGGCGGCGGTGGCCGTCACCACGCAGTAGAAGGTGTACGTGCCGAAGAGGCACCAACCCGCCACAACGCCCGGTCGCGGCCCCAGGGTCGCCCCGACGAAGCCGTACACCGACCCGGAGTGATGGAAACGCTGCGTCAGGCGCACGAACGTGTACGCCACGAGGAGCACGCCCACCGTGGCGATCACGAACGTCAGCGGGATCGCCCGGCCGACCGACCCGACCATGCCCTGTGGGTTGATGTTGGCCGCCATCGACGGTGCCATGAGCGCGACCGAGATCCCGATCGCTTCCCAGATGTTGAGCTCCCGTGAGAGCTTCGTCCCCTGTCCAGCCATCGATGCGTTCCCTTCCGGGTGCCGATCCGATGCGTCAGGAGTTATGAAAGCCCTTCCCCGCACGTCGCGCCACAAGATCGATGTGAAATCTCTGTCACGGGCACCTTGGTCACGATCGGATACTGACCCGCCCAACAGCACGCCAGGGCCTCGCCGGCCTGCCAGACTGCCGGGCCATGGGTCCCCGTCGCCTCGCCGCCGTCGGAGCCGTGGTGCTCGGGCTAGCCCTGTCCCTGCTGTCGGTGGCTGACCCGGCCTCCGCCCAGCCGCGAGGGCACCGCGTGGGGACCCTGACCCTCACCCGGTGCGACATCCTCCCCCGGGCCTGGTGCGGGACCCTTGCCCAGCCCTGGGATCGAACCGGCAGCGTGCCGGGCGACGTCGAGGTCGGCTTCGCGTTCGTCCCGGCCGCCGACACCCGGGACCCCATCCTCGGCACCGTCGTGCCGCACGAGGGAGGCCCCGGCTACAGCACGACCGGGTCGGCGTCCCTATACGCCGACATGTACGGTCCCTTGCTCGGCCGGCGCAACCTGCTCCTGGTCGACCAGCGCGGAACCGGCCTCACCGCGCCCATCGACTGCCCCGGACTGCAGGACCTGCAGGGTGCCTACGCGCCGGCCGCCGCCACGTGCGCAAAGAAGCTGGGCAACCACGCCGACCTCTACGGAACGGCGGACTCGGCCGATGACCTGGCCGCCGTCATCACGGCGCTCGGCCTCCGGCGGGTCGACCTGTACGGCGACTCATACGGGACGTTCTTCGCCCAGACCTTCGCCGGCCGGCATCCGACCATGCTGCGCAGCCTCGTCCTCGACGGCGCCTATCCCACGACAGGGGAGACGGCCTGGTACCCGACCCAGGGCTCGGCGATGCTTCGGTCCATCAACCTGGTGTGCGACCGGACACCGTCGTGCGCGGCCCTGGGTTCCTCCACCGGTGTTCTGCTTCAGCAGGTGCTGACCATCGTCCGGTCGCATCCCTGGCACGGCGTCGCACCGGACGCGGACGGCGTACGCCATCATGTCACCATCGACGGGCCGGCGCTGGTGACCGTCGCCTTCGGGGCGACGTACGGGCCGTCCATCTACCGTGAGCTGCCCGGCGCCCTGCGGTCGGCCCTGGCGGGCGATCGCGCGCCTCTCCTGCGGCTGGTCGCCGAGGACGAGTTCCCCTCCGGGGGTGTCGACGACCCGGTCGACTACAGCGAGGGCGCCGATGCGGCGGTGAGCTGCCAGGACTACCCGCAGCTGTTCGACATGAGCGCCCCTCCCTCCCAGCGCAAGGCCCAGCTCGCAGCCGCGGTCGCGGACGAGGAGGAGCGCGTCCCGGACGTCTACGGGCCGTTCACCATCCAGGAGTACCTGCACTCGGACTGGCAGGAGCTGGACTGGTGCATCGACTGGCCGTCCCCCTCTGCGGGCCATCCGGCGGGGCCGCCCTCACCACCGAGCGGCCAGTACCCGGCGACGCCCACCCTGGTCTTGAGTGGAGAGCTCGACTCCATCACCACCCCCGCGGAGGGGGCACAGGTCGCGGCGCGCTTCCCGTCGGCTCGCCAGGTCATCGTCTCCAACAGCTTCCACGTCACGGCCATGGGCGACACGGACGGGTGCGCGGTGCGGGTGCTTCGCGCGTTCGTGGCCAAGCCGGCCACCGGCATCACCGCGAGAACCCTCGCGTGCACGGCCGAGGTCCCGCCGGTGCGCGCGGTCGGCCGGTACGCGACGACGACGTCAGCCTTCCCTGCGGCGACCCAGGCCTCCGGATCCGCGGCGACGGTTCCCGCCCTGCGTGCGGTCAGTGCCGCCCTGGGTACCGTCGCCGACGTCGAGGACCGTTGGTATGTGAACTACAGCGGGCACGGTGCGGGCCTGTACGGCGGGACCTGGACCTCCTCCGGCGACTCCTTCACGACCTTCGACCTCCACCGCGTGCGACTGGCCAAAGACCTCGCGGTCAGCGGCACGGTCCGCTGGAACCACTACGGACACCTGATCTCCGCCACCCTGACGCTGCGACGCACCGATCGCACCGGCAGGACCGTCGTGGGCTCAGCGGTCAACGGCACCATCAAGGCGGTCTGGAACACTCGAGTCGCGGGAGCCAAGGCCCGCATCACGGGACGGCTCGGCGGCAAGACCGTCCACGCCACCATGCTCGCCCCTTAGAGACAAGCCAGGTCGGTGCTCACGTGTCGGCGCCACCGGCAGCGAGCCCTCAGACAGGCTCAGTGCCCGGATCTCGCCTCCACCAGGCGACGAGCCACCTCCGTGAGCAGGTGCCGGGTGAACGCGGGCTCGTTGTCGATCAAGACGTCGAAGGTCTCGCGCGGGACGGCGAGGATCCGGGCGTCGCTCTTGGCACGTACCCGGGCGATGCGCGGCGAATCGGGCACGAGCAGAGCGAGCTCACCGAAGAAGCCGCCATGCTCGATAGGGACGTGCAGGTCCCCACGCTCGACCACGACCGACCCCTCGAGCACGACGAACATGCCCGCCGCGGGGTCACCGGCCTGCGCGAGGACCTGTCCTGCGGCCACCGCCGTGACCGCCCCCGCCGCCACCAGCTCCGCCGAGCGCTGCGAGATCTGGGAGAACAGCGGAACAGTCAGGATCTCAGCCTCGACCATGGCGCAAGTTCTATCAGGTACGCGCTGCGCGCAGCGGCGGATCAGGCGCGGCCGACCGGCCCGGGGAGCGGGTCCTCTGCAGTCCCGACTGCCGTAAGAATGGCCTCGTGGCACGAGTGGACCTGGTCGACGTCGGGAAGACCCTGCGTGAGGGCGACCGAGCCTCCAAGACAGGTCAGGCGTTCACCATCAAGCACCTCGACCTCACCGTCCCGGACGGCCAGACGATGGTCGTCCTGGGTCCCAGCGGATGTGGCAAGTCCACGCTCCTGCGCATCATCGCCGGGCTCATCAAAGTCGACTCCGGAGAGGTGCGTTACGACGGGGTCAACGTCAACGACCTCGAGCCGGGCGCGCGCCAGGTCGGCATGGTGTTCCAGAACTACGCTCTCTACCCCAACCGCACGTCCCGCGAGAACATTCGCTCGTTCTTCTGGTTCCGTAAGCGCACCCCCGAGCTGGCGGAGCTCGAGCGGGCCAAGCTGCAGCGGACCAGCGACCTCATGGGTGTCGAGCTCGAGTACCTGCTCGACCGGATGCCCAAGACGCTCTCCGGCGGCGAGCAGCAGCGGGTGGCCATCGCCCGGTGCATCACCCGCGAAGCAGCCGTCTTCCTCGTCGACGAGCCCTTCTCCAACCTCGACCAGGGTCTGCGGGACCGCTACCGCATCAACCTCAAGCACCTGCTTCAGGAGTACGGCATCACGACCGTCTACGTGACCCACGACCACAACGAGGCGGTCCTCATGGGGGACCTGATCGCCGTGATGGACCGCGGCCGCATCGACCAGGTTGGGACCGTGCGCGAGGTCTACGACCGACCGCGAACCGCCTTCGTGGCGAGCTTCCTGAACGTGCACCCCTCCGGCCGGCCAATGAGCTTCCTCGAGCCCGGGGACGTCGGGCGCGAGGACCTCGGCGACGTGCGGCTCGGCGTACGGCCCGAGGACGTCGAGATCGTGGACCCGCGGCATCCGGACAGCCTGGGCGCGACCGTGCTGAACGTGCTGACCATTCCCCCTCGTGATCACACCCTGGTCACCGCCTCTGTCGGCTCGACGGAGGTGCAAGCGCGGCTGGAAGAGCCTGCCGACCTCCGCAAGGGTGACCTCGTCGGCCTGCTCCTACGGAGGCTCTTCGTCTTCGACCGGGAGACCGGGCTGACCTTGAGAACGTTGGCCGGCCACGAGGAGCCCTGAGTCGATGAGCATTGTGAGCGACGACCAGATCGCAGGGATGACCTCGGACGAGCGCAGGGAGCTCATCTCCCGCCTCGCGGGGGCCGAGGCTCCGCCGATGTCCGACAAGCAGCTCCGGCGGCTGCGCTGGCGTGTTCGCAGCGTGCTGGCCGGTGGCGTGATCGTGCTCGTCGGCTGGATCGGCTACCTGTGGGCGACCTTGCCGTCGCAGTACCACGCCGACCACTGGCGCGCGGTGTGGACGGGATTCGACCTAGCGCTCGTGGCGGCCTTCGCGTGCACGTTGGTGCTCGCCATCCTGCGTCGCCAGCTCGTCCTGCTGGCGTTCGTCGTCTCGTCTGTTCTCCTCCTCTGCGACGCCTGGTTCGACGTCCTCACCTCCGGCAGGCACGACATCTGGCCAGCGGCCGCCAGCGCCGTGTTCGTCGAGGTCCCGGTCGCCGTGCTGCTGTTCAGCGCGGCCCTGCGGATGCTCAAGGACCTCGCTACCTGGCACGGACAGCTGGGCCAGGGCGAGCACCTCTGGCAGGCTCGCATTCCCATGTACGACGCCGTCGGGAGGCGTCCGACAGCGCGCTGATACCGGGCCGTCCGGGCCAGTCAGTCGTCAAGCCCCCAAAAGGCTCCGTGCAGACCGACCGACTGGAAGTACTCCTTTGCCGCGTCGGGATCCCGGCGCTGGTACGGGCTGTCCAGGCGGCCCGCGTACCAGCCAGAAGCCAGGCGCCACAACGTCGTCAGGTCCATGACGTACCCCCGCGTGTTGCCAGTCTGAGCGAGCCAGTGCTGCACGCACGACTCCGAGCAGAAGATGCGCTGGTTTGAGCAGGTGTGGACCACGTCCACCCAGCAGTCGCGCATCGGCACCAGGAAATGGGCGACCTCCTCGCCCTCGGGGGGACGCTCTCGCGAGACGTACCACGCCAGCGCCCTGTCGCACGTGGGGCAGGACGTGGCCACCAGCGCACGGGGCTCGTCCGGGACAAGGTGAGGCACGGCGAAGCTGTCCCAGGCACACCCTCCCCACCACAGGGTCCGCTCGCCCATCACCGAGAATCCCAGGTTGCGGGAGGTGAAGGGATGCGCCATGACGACCTCACCTGCTGCGTCCAGTGCGAGGTGCCGTCCTTCCGCCAGCTCAGCCATGGATGCGTCGACCTGGTCGGGGCGGAGGCCGAGGGTTTCGGGCAGCTGCGCCCGTGTCGGGCAGCGCCCGGTAGAGGCGAAGCAGTCG
>Ga0335071_10008553_pt1 | contig 10502 bp, 4 predicted proteins | sample Lox_Sample_15_FD_206724 | JGI IMG/M metagenome (GOLD analysis project Ga0335071, IMG submission 206724) | Soil microbial communities from Loxahatchee National Wildlife Refuge, Florida, United States - Lox_Sample_1.5 | ecosystem: Environmental > Terrestrial > Soil > Wetlands | place: USA: Florida...
ATAGCGCCCGCGGCACCGCCGCCACACACCTCCCGCGATTTCGTGCCTTGGCGCTTTTCGGCCGCCGGCCGCCTTATCGCGTGGATAGGCCTGCATCCCGGCGGCCGAAAACCTGCACAGCTTCGGCCGGACCAATAATTGCGCCCGTGGAACTTCCAAATTCACTGCTGGGGCCGTTCCGGTATATGGTGGAGCTAACCGGCGTTGGCCCGCTTTCTCAAGAGGAGCGAAGCCTTCGCCTATAGCAGGAGGGCGTCATGAAATATCTCAAGGCGTTGCTTGTCGTAGTTGCCGTCGCGGCATTATCGGCCACTTCTCTTGCACGAGATTTGAGCCCAGAGAGTAATCCCGCTCAACTAGGGTTTTCAGTCGATCGCCTCGAACGAGTGACAACGGCATTCCAAACATATGTGGATAAGGGCGAACTTCCCGGCGCAGTAGTCCTCATCGCGCGCAAGGACAAGGTCGCTTACTTGAAGGCGTTTGGGTTTCGGGACCGAGAACAAAAGATCCCGATGACCACGGATGCAATCTTTCGGATTGCTTCGATGACCAAGCCGATTGTTAGCGTCGGAGCGATGATGCTGGCAGAGGAAGGCAAGCTCGACATCGCCGCTCCCGTCTCGAACTACCTTCCTGAGTTCAAGGACCTTCAAGTTCGTGTCGAAAAAGTCGATCCTGCCAGTGGCAAGACAGATGCCGTCGTGCAGCCTCAGGTTAAGCCAATGACAGTTCAAGACCTTCTGCGCCACACAGCTGGCCTCGTCTATCCGCCTCCGCTCGGCAGTGGTCCGATTGCGGAAGCCTACCGCGATGCCAATGTACTCGATCGTAATTCAACTTTAGCGGAGATGGTCACGAAAATATCCAAAATCCCGCTTGCTCATCAACCGGGCGACGTTTGGGAATATAGCGCCGCTGTCGATGTCCTTGGCCGTGTCATAGAGGTGGTTTCTGGGATGGACTTGGACCGCTTTATCGAAGAGCGCGTCACTACCCCTCTCGGAATGACCTCTACAGGCTTTTACGTCCGCGAGGCCGATCGCGATCGTCTCGCACAGCCGCAAATCGACCCAGCAACCGGCAAGCGACCGTTCATGTTCGATGCTACTCAGAAGCCGAAGCTATTCTCGGGCGGCGGCGGAATGGTATCCACAGCTGCTGACTATCTACTTTTCTGTCAGATGCTTCTGCACGACGGCGAACTGGGAAACACACGACTACTTTCGCCGTCCACGGTTCACCTTATGACGACGAATGCGCTAAAGCCCGGTATACAGTATGCGCCTGCTGTGACGCAGCGTTTCAACGATCTCGGGCCTACGGAGGCGATGGGGCAAGGATTCGGGCTGGGCTTTGCCATTAGATTAGAAGACGGACGAAATCCACTTCCGGGCTCGGCCGGATCGTTTTACTGGACAGGCATCTACGGCACAACGTTCTTCGTTGATCCCAAGGAGCAGTTGATCATCATCATGATGATCCAAGCTCCAGCTCCCGCGAATGCCGCTTACCGGCACATGGTTCGTTACCTCGCCTATCAGGCGTTGACAAACCAGAATATCGAAGCGTCTAGGTAGGCATTGGAGGCTGCCGCGCGGTCGGCAGCCTCAGTTGCTTTGGGATGTCGCTAGTTGTGGCCCAGTGCTGCCGAGTTTCGCGGCGCAGCAAGTCGGCAGCTGTCTGGGTACACCGGCCGTGGCGCAAACGCATTCGGGAAGGCAGCCCGTGACCTACAAGAGACATATGCCAGAGCCTAACAGTTTTGGTCCGTGCGTGCGCAGCCAAGCTTAATCGATCCACTCGTCGACTCGGGCGGCGAGGTCGGACGGCAATGACAAGCCGAGGTTTTTAAGCGCTGTCCGGTTGGCACTTATGGTGAACTCGGTGGGTCGCGCGATCGGCAGGTCGGCGGGATTTGCACCGCGTAGGATCTTGTCCACGTATTTGGCAGCGCCGTAATAGCCCTCGTAGTGACCCGGGCCGAGCGCGATCAGGCGGCCGGCCATGACATATTCAACATCGCTGCAGACGAACGGCAGTTGGTGTTTCGCCGCCCCGGTTGCGAGCGCGAAACGTCGGGAATTGATGAAGGTGTCGACCGCGTTCACGAGCCCCTTCGCCCCGAATGCCTGCGCCTTGGCAAACGCCGCATCGACGTCCTCCGGCTTTCTGATGTCCAGCGACTCGACCGTGATGCCAAGCTTCTGTGCTTCCGAACGAAGCAATTCGAATTGGGCGGGGTTATTAGCATTGTTGCCGTTCAGAGCCATTGCCACTTTGTCGAGCGTTGGAACGATGCGTTTGAGCATTCGCAGACGCTCCCCGACCAATTGGGGAGCGTACATTGTCGTGCCGGTGACGTTCGTGCCGGGCCGCTCCAGACTGTTGACTACTCCGATTCCAACCGGATCAAAGACCGCCAGCATGACGATCGGGATCGTCTTCGTTGCCTTGGCGGCGGCTCGGGTTGCCGCCACGTTCGCCGCGAGGATCAGGTCGACTTTTCGATCGACAAGGTCGGCCACTACGCCGTCATATTCTCCATCCAACACGGCCTCGCGATATTCAAACCGAATATTCTTTCCTTCGATGTAGCCGAGTTCCGCCAATCCTTTCTTGAAGACCTCAAGTCGTTTCGGATTCTCGTTCTTCGCAGCCACGTAACCCATGATGGGCGATGGCTGCGCAGGCAACTCCGTAATTTGGAGCAGCGCCACCAGCGTCAGCGCGAGCATTCCTGTGCGCAAGAACACCATGGCCTTCCCCCGTGGTCGGCACACATTTCCGGCAATTCAACTTGCTCCATAGACTGGACGCAAGTCGGGAATTGGCCAACTTCTTCCGTAGCCGGCATTCAACCGGCAGGGAAGCTATTGAGGGATAAGCTGCCGTTCCAGCCCATGGAGCACAACGGGTGAAAATGACCCATATCCGACATCGGCATAGATCCGGAGTGCGCACGGGGCGATTTGGTAAGGGCAAAAGCAGCCCCGCTTGCCGCGCCAGAATCAGCGGTATTGCAGAAGGGTGAGCAAGTACTATAATTGCGCAAGGCTATCAGCCGTCGCCGGGGCCGGTAATCATTCCTCGATGCATTTGGTCTAAGCCGATCGTACAAATTCAAGTATTGCGGCATTCACTTCCGCCGGGCGTTGCTGCTGAATCCAATGACCGCTGTCCGGCAAGATAAGAGTCTTCTTCAATCCCGGCACTGTGGTCGGCAGCTCCTCAAGCGGCTTAGCCATAAACTTTATCACTCCATCGCTGCTTCCCGCGATGAAGAGCGCTGGTTGTTGAACCTTCATCCCCTCCCAGCCTCCCGAAAGCTCCCAATTGCGGTCGATATTGCGATACCAGTTCAAACCACCGCGATAGCCACTGCGCTTATAAGTTTCGACGAAGTATGAAATATCCTCATCCGTCAGCCAAGATGGCAATTGCTGCGGTATGGTTGTATCCTCCAAGAAACCCTTTCCGGGTTTCATCATCAGCGATACGCCGTTCCCGTAAAGGAGTGTCCGCACGCTGCGATCCACATCGCGCTCGAATTCGGCCTCCGCAACACCAGGCGTTTGAAAATATAGCTGATAGAAGTTAGTATTACCGGCATCGCGAAGTGCCTTCATGGGAGCGACAAGTGGACGCGCGCGATATGGCACGCTCATCGCCACAACCGCGCGGAAAATGTCGGGCCGCAGCAGCGCTGAAGTCCAAGCAACCGGCGCGCCCCAGTCATGGCCGATAATGACCGCCTGTTTTTGTCCGAGCACTGAAACCAATTGCACCATATCCGCAACGTTGTGGCCGATCGTGTACTCCGCAATATCCTCAGGGGCGTCCGTTTGGCCGAATCCTCTCATGTCAGGGGCCACGGCGTGAAAGCCTGCTTCTGCAAGCGCACGTATCTGATGCCGCCAGGAATACCAACATTCGGGAAAACCGTGGCAGAGCAGCACTAACGGACCCTGACCCGATTCGGCGATGTGCAAGCGTAGCCCGTTTACAGAAACTGTTCGATGGGTCAATTCATGTTGCGTACTACCACTCTCGGCGGCAGCCCAAGCGATGCCCGGCGTTGCATTGGCGAAAGCATTTGTAGAAGCGATCAGCGCAGAGGGAGCTAATGAGCCCGCGATTCCTCGCAGAACGGTTCGCCGATTGTACCAATTAAGATTGGAGAAATACTTCGCTGGACATGAGGGCTTCATGTTGCACCTATCTCGATTAGAAATATTGCAAATGTCCGGGTGGAGCGGCCTTCGATCGCAGGCAGACTAGCTCACGAACTCACGACGCTCCCTCACGAGCGCAAACGCAAGCAACGTTTTAATCGGATTATGGGCAAGCCTACCCCGGAACTGGAGGGCTCACAAGGCAGTTGCGCAGCACGGCGCTCGCGTCTCTAGAAGCTCAAAGACGTTCTTGCCCAGAGAAGGCGCTCGCCGAGCACCCTCAAAGATCGCCAAGAGCGAGCGGCGTGCAAGTCGGCAGCTATCTGGGGTAGACCGGAAGTGGTCGGCAGGGCGTTAAGCCGACGCGATTGACCCAAATCGGTCATCGGCATTCCCTAGACAGACAGTCTCCCCTGGGGGATCATGCCGCGGTCGGCGAACAAGGGGCGCCGCCATGGACATCGGAGGTTGGCTGCGGAGGCTTGGTCTCGAACAGTATGAGGCGGCATTCCGCGAGAATAAGATCGACGACACGGTCCTGCCGAGTTTGACGGCTGAGGACTTGAAGGACCTCGGTGTCGGATTTGTCGGGCATCGCCGTAGGATTTTCGACGCCATCGTCGCCTTGCGCGGTGAAACGAGCGCACCAACACGGTTATCCGACGCTTCCCCGGCAACCGACAAAGCCGACCAGGACACCGCCGAGCGCCGTCAAGTCACCGTGATGTTCTCAGACCTTGTTGGCTCGACAGCCCTCTCGGCCCGTCTCGACCCGGAAGACCTTCGCGAAGTCATTTCGGCCTACCAGATGGGCGTCGCCGAGACCGTGCGCCGCTTCGGGGGCTTCGTCGCCAGATATATGGGCGATGGTGTGCTGATTTATTTCGGCTATCCGGCAGCGCATGAGGATGACGCCGAGCGTGCAGTTCGGTCCGGCCTCGCGCTGATCAATGCGGTCGCCACACTCCCGGCTCCTGAACCCCTACAAGTGCGGATAGGGGCTGCCACCGGGATGGTGGTGGTCGGGGATCTTGTCGGAGCCGGCGAAGCGCAGGAGCACGATATTGTCGGCGAGACACCGAACCTCGCGGCACGCCTTCAAGCCGTCGCCGAGCCGAACACGGTCGTCATTGCCGAGGCCACGCGCAGGCTGCTGGGCAATCTCTTCGAGCTAAAGGACCTCGGGCCGAAGGAGCTCAAGGGGATCCCCGGGCCGGTGAGAGCTTTCGCGGTGCTGCGGGCAAGTTCTGTCGAGAGCCGCTTCGAGGCGATGCACCCGGGCGCCCTGACTGCACTCGTCGGACGAGAAGAAGAGCTTGAACTGCTGTTGCGGCGCTGGGCGAAAGCCAAGACCGGCGAAGGCCAGGTGGTGCTGCTGTCCGGTGAGGCCGGGATCGGCAAATCCCGGCTCTCCGCAGCGCTCATGGAGGCCATCGCGGCCGAGCCGCACACGCGGTTGCGCTATTTCTGCTCGCCACAGCACACCGACAGCGCTTTTTATCCGCTCATTTGGCAGTTTGAACGTGCCGCAGGATTTGCGCACGGCGACACACTGCAAACAAAGCTGAACAAGCTCGATGCGCTGCTGGCGCAGACTTCGACGTCCAGGCAGGATTCGGCGGTCCTGGCCGAGATGTTGTCGCTTCCCAACGACGGACGCTACCCTCCTCTGGACCTTACTCCCGAACAACGCCGGCAGAAAACCCTACAAGCACTCGGCGCACAATTGGAAACCCTGGCGCGTGCCAGCCCGGTGCTGATGATCCTGGAGGATGCGCACTGGGGCGACCCCACGAGCCTGGAAGCGTTCGGTCGCACGGTGGACCGGATCGCGAGCCTTCGCGCGCTGTTGATCGTGACGTTTCGGCCGGAGTTCGAGCCGCCCTGGGTCGGGCAGCCGCACGTCACAGCTCTTGCCCTCAATCGGCTGGGACATCGCGACGTCGACACCATGATCGACCGCGTCATCGGCAACAAGCTGCTGCCGGCGGACATCAGAAAGGACATCATCAAACGCACCGATGGCATCCCCTTGTTCGTCGAGGAGATTACAAAGGCGGTGTTGGAGGCCGGGGGCGAGTTGGGAGGCATGCAGATTGCGGCTGCGGTTCCCTCTCCGGCGCTGGCGGTCCCCGCGAGCTTGCATGCTTCCCTGATGGCGCGGCTCGACCGGCTCGGCTCAGCCAAGGAGGTGGCACAGATCGGGGCGGCCATAGGTCGTGAGTTTTCTCATGCGCTGTTGGCCTCGGTGGTGCACAAGCCGGAGGCGGAACTGGCCTCATCACTCGACCGTCTGATCCGAGCCGGTTTGCTGTTCCGCAAGGGCCCGCCACCGCACGCGACCTATTTGTTCAAGCATGCCCTGGTGCAAGACGCTGCCTACGGCACCTTGCTGCGCCAGCCGAGACGCGCACTCCACGCGCGTATCGCAGACACAATCGAAGGGCAGTTTGCCGACATCGCCGAGGGCCAACCGGAACTACTGGCGCGGCATTGCACCGAGGCCGGGCTGATCGAGAAGGCCGCGAGCCTGTGGGGCAAAGCGGGATTGCGGTCAAAGGAGAGCTCGGCGCTGGTTGAGGCCGTCGAGCAGCTCAAACGTGCGCTTGGACAGATCGCGACCTTACCTAGCACGCCGGCGCTTCGTCGCGAAGAAATCAGGCTTCAAGTTGCAATTATAAATCCACTCCAGCATGTCAAAGGGCTTGCCGCGCCAGAAACCAGGGCGGCCGCGGAGCGGGCGCTCCTGCTGATCGAACAGGCGGAAGCACTCGGCGAGCCTCCCGAGGATCCGCTGCAGTTGTTTTCGGCTCCCTTCTATTTGTTTGTCGCGGACATTCTGGCGTTCAACAGCGACGTAGCGCGCGAGCGCGCCGCGCAGATCCTGGCGCTTGCCGAGCAACACGGAGGGAAGCTCCCGCTCATGCGCGGGCATGCCGCTATGGGCGTGACCTTGGTGCTCATGGGAAAATTCGCGGAAGCCATCGTACACGAAGATCAGGCGCTGGCGCTTTGCAATCCGGACGAACATCGGCCGCTGGCGACGCGGTTTGTCCAAAATTCCCGCGTGACTGCATTGTACTGGCGGTCACTGGCGCTGTGGGCCCTTGGCTATCCTGAGGCTGGGCTCGCAGGCACAGAACAAGCGCTCAGTGAGGCGCGTGAGACGGGCCTCGCCGGCTCATTGATGCATGCGATGACGCTGACATGCCTTACCCAACTCATCAGCGGTAACTACGCAACAGCCCAGGCGCAATCGGATGAGCTGATCGTACTGGCCGAAGAAAAAGGCTCCAGTTACTATAAGCCTAGCGGAATGCTGAGGCGAGCCGGTGTTCTGGCCTTAAACGGCAAAGCCTCGGACGCCGTCGGCATCTTCACCGCAGCGATCCCCGTATATCGCTCAACGGGAACAACAATGTTCTTGCCGGTATATTTATCCCTTTCGGCGCGGGCGCACGGGGAGCTTGGTCAGTTCGATGACGCCTGGAGCTACATTGGCGATGCAATCACGGCGGTCGAAACAGCAGGCGAAAAGTGGTATGAGGCCGAGGTCCATCGCATTGCCGGCGAAATCGCCCTGATGTTACCAAAGCAGGATATAGAAAAGGCCGAAGCCTGTTTCGAGCGGGCGCTCGCGGTCGCATGTGGACAGCAGGCGAAATCCTTCGAACTGCGTGCGGCTATGAGCATGGTGCGGCTGTGGCGCGATCAAGGGAAGCGGGATGAGGCCCGAGAACTTCTCGCTCCGGTCTACGGCTGGTTCACTGAGGGCTTTGACACGCTGGACTTGAAGCAGGCTAAGGCGTTACTCGACGAACTGGCGGTATGATGGCGCACATTCTTGTCATGGAATGTCGGCTCGTGACCCAGGCTGTGTGAAAATCTAGCGATTTCACACAGCCTGGGCCCAGGGCTGCCGACTCGCGGCGCTGCACCAAGTCGGCAGCTATTTGGGATACGCCGGCCGTCCCGCCGACCCCTTCGGGAAGGGAGCCTGTGCCCCTTTCGGAAGCGCCGGGCGATCCGATGATGTCGATAGTTCGGGGATGACCAGAATGGCTGGCCGGGTCTACTTCCGATGTGCCGATCTCGTTTTGCTGAAGAGAAGGTTTCGCCTTCAAATGACTTGAGAACTTTGAGTACTCGACTGTGGGGAACGCCAAGAGTCCACGAGGCGCATTGAGCTCAGCCATACGCCTAGGAGCGGCTCGGATGCAGCCACTCCGCTAGCTTTGACCACCGCCGCCTGCCTGAGACATTTCGCACCGCGATAGCAATAGCCTTCCTCTGCCCGACCAACACGACCAGCCTCTTGCCGCGCGTAACACCGGTGTAAAGCAGGTTCCTCTGCAGCATGGCATAGTGCTGAGTGAGCACCGGAATTACGACCGCCGGATATTCCGAGCCCTGGCTCTTGTGAATGGTGGCGGCATAAGCAGGCACCAGCATGTCGAGGTCGCCAAACTCATAGGTCACCGTTCGGCCATCGAAGGTCGTCGTCAGCATACCCTCGGAGATATCGACGTCATCAATCATACCGATGTCGCCGTTGTAGACCTCCTTGTCGTAATCGTTTTCAATCTGCATGACCTTGTCGCCCGGAGAGAAGGTCCAGCCAAACCTTTCGACCTTGCGTTCGCCGGCTGGATTGAGCGCGGCCTGCAGTTCGATGTTCAGGGAACGGGCGCCCACGCCGCCGCGGTTCATCGGGCATAGAACCTGGATGTCGCGAACGGGGTCGAGACCGAACCGCTTGGGGATGCGTGTCTTGACTAGCTCAATGATGCGAGCAACCGCCGTTTCCGGATCCTCGGCCTGCACGAAGTAGAAGTCGCTCTCGTTTTCCGGCGGGCTGAGATCGGGCATCAGGCCCTGGTTGATGCGGTGAGCGCTGGTGATGATCCGGCTCTGGCTGGCCTGCCGGAACACCTCTGTCAGCCGCACCACCGGCACGGCGCCGGACGAGATGATGTCCGCCAGCACTTGGCCAGGGCCAACCGACGGCAGTTGGTCGATGTCGCCCACGACCAGGAGGGCGGCTCTGTCAGGGAGCGCCTTCAAGAGGGCTTGCATCAGCAGCACGTCGACCATGGACGCCTCGTCGACCACCAGCAGGTCGCACTCGAGCGGATTATCCTCGCCGCGTTTGAACCCGCCGGTTTTTGGATCGACCTCAAGTAACCGGTGGATGGTCTTCGCCTCAAACCCGGTCGCCTCGGTCATCCGCTTGGCGGCGCGGCCAGTCGGGGCGCAAAGCAGAAGCTCGGTGCCCTTGGCAGCGAGAATACGAAGTATGCCCCTGATTATGGTTGTTTTGCCGACGCCAGGCCCGCCCGTCATCACCACAACCTTGGACTTGAGCGCAAGGCGGATAGCGGTGACCTGGCTCTCCGCAAGGGTCAGCCCGATATGCTTTTCGACCCAGGGCAGGGCCTTGTCGGGATCAATCCAGGGCCACGGAAGCGTGCCGTTTGCCAGTCGCAACAGCCGTCCGGCGATGGCGCGTTCCGCGCGATACAGGCCCGCTAGAAATATGCAGGGTGCGTCGCCAACCCGATCGGCGACCACATTATCCTCACCCAGCTCGAGATCGAGGGCGGTGCGGATGAGTTCCTGGGGCACCTCGAGGAGCTTCTCGGCGAGCGGTACCAGCTCGTCGGTTGGCAGCCCACAGTGCCCCTCGGCCATCGCCTCGGTAAGCGCGTAGGAAATTCCAGCTCTCACGCGCACCATCGCCGTCTTCTCGATGCCGAGCTTCATGGCAATGGCGTCCGCCGTCTTGAATCCAATACCGCGGATGTCGCGCGCGAGCCGGTAGGGATTCTCGGTCATGACCTGGATAGCGTCGGAACCGTAGGTCTTGAAGATGCGTACCGCCCGCGCCGTGCCGACACCGTGGCTGTGCAGAAAGACCATGATCTCGCGCACGGCCTTCTGCTCAGCCCATGCCGTGAGTATGCGCGCCGCACGGACCGGCCCGATACCGTCCACCTCCTGCAGGCGGTCCGGAGTTTTCTCGATGATCTCGAAGACCTTCTCGCCGAACGTCTGCACCAGCTTCTTCGCGTACACTGGCCCTACGCCTCGGATCATGCCGGATGCAAGATATTTCTCGATCCCATCAGCCGACGTCGGCGCTGACGTGCGCAGGAATCTCGCTCTGAACTGCTGGCCGTGGGTGCGGTCATTGACCCATTCACCAGACGCCGTGATCCACTCGCCGGCGGCAATGGTTGCCGCATGCCCAATGACCGTCACGACGTCACGGTGCCCACGAGCCTTGGCGCGCAGAACGCAGAAGCCATTCTCGACATTGGTGGTAGC
>Ga0335071_10008554_pt1 | contig 10502 bp, 8 predicted proteins | sample Lox_Sample_15_FD_206724 | JGI IMG/M metagenome (GOLD analysis project Ga0335071, IMG submission 206724) | Soil microbial communities from Loxahatchee National Wildlife Refuge, Florida, United States - Lox_Sample_1.5 | ecosystem: Environmental > Terrestrial > Soil > Wetlands | place: USA: Florida...
GGAGGGGAGGGGAAGCTTGCACGGGCGGAGCGGGGCGGCGGGACCGCCTCATCGTGTGGAAACGCCGCGGCCCGGGAAGACTTTTCCGCCGTTGAACGGGATCCGCCAGGCGCCGGTGCGGGGCGCCGGCGGCGGCTTTTGCTTTGCGCTTTCGGCGCCTTTTTGCGGCACTGGACGCCGATGAAGCCACGTCCCGACGGGACCGACGAGACGCCGCCGAAGCTGAGCACCTACACCATCGCGCTGGACGACGCGCAGCTGGCGAAGCTCCGCGCGGTGTGCGCGGCCAAGAGCTGGGAGCCGGTCGAGGTCCCCTACGCGCGCTTCGCCTTCCGCGGTCCGGACGTCAACGTGACGGCCTACGACAAGCGCCGGATCGTGGTCATCGCGGGCAAGGGCACCGAGGAGTTCGTCCTCAACACGCTGGAGATGGAGGTGACCGGGGCGCCGCGTCTCGGCTACGACGCCGTGCTCCATCCCGAGCGCTTCGAGCCGCACGCCGGGCTCGACGAAAGCGGCAAGGGCGATTTCTTCGGGCCGGTCGTCGCCGCGACGGTGATCGCGGACAAGCCGGCGATCGACGCCTGGCTCAAGGCGGGGGTAAAGGACAGCAAGCGGCTGGCCGACTCGCAGATCCTCAAGCTCGACGACCTCATCCGGCGGACCTCCGGCGCCGTGGCGAAGACCTGTTACTGCGGCATGCCGAAGTACAACGAGCTGATGCTGCGGCCCGGGGCCAACCTCAACCGGCTGCTGGCCTGGCAGCACGCGACCGCGCTCGAGCAGGCGCTGGACGCGAAGTGGGTGCCCTGGGGGCTGCTCGACCAGTTTTCGAAACAGCCGCTGACCCAGCGGGAGCTGGCGAAGAAGGCGGTGAAGAATTTCGACCTGCGGATGCGGGTGCGGGCCGAGGAGGACCCGGTGGTCGCGGCGGCGTCGGTCGTCGCGCGCGCCGAGTATGTGCGCGTGATGCGCAAGCTCTCGCAGCGCTTCGGGGGTCCGCTGCAGAAGGGCGCGGGCAGCCGGGTCCGGGAGCAGGCGGCGGAGATCCTCGCGAAATTCGGCGCGCCCGCCCTCGGCGAGTTCGCCAAGCTCCATTTCCGCACGGCGTACGAGGTGGTCGCCGCCGCCGGCCGGCTGACCGAGCTGCCGCTGCCCAAGCCCAAGGAGCGGGTGGAGTGGCACCGGCAGTGAAGGTGAGCGTGAACGGGGAAAGGGACTACGCGTCCTGATTGCGACCCTTGCCTTCGTCCGCGCCCTCACTCTCACCCGCACTTTCACTCTCACTTCCTGATGCCGAAACGCCGCCAGCTTCGCGCCTTTGACCTGAAGCAGATCGAGGGTTTTGCAGAGCTCATCGGCGTCGACGAGGCGGGGCGCGGCGCGCTGGCGGGGCCGGTGGTGGCCGGGGCGGTGCTGGTCACCCAGGAGTTCCTGGAGGGGCGGTGGGCGGTGGCGCACGGCGGCCGGGTGAACGATTCCAAGCAGCTCACGCCCGCGCAGCGCGACGAGGTCTTTGCCGCGATCGACGAGCTCGCGCGCGCGGGCCAGCTCTTTGCGACGACCGGCGCGGCCTCGGTGGCGGAGATCGAGGAGCTGAACATCCTCGGCGCGACGAAGCTGGCGATGCGCCGCGCGCTGGAGGGGGTCCATCCGCCGGGCGCCTTTGCGCACCAGGCCGAGCCCGACCTGTTTGCGAGCGAGGAGGAGATCCGCGCGTTCCGGCCGCAGGTGTCCTGCCGGATCCTGATCGACGGCCTCGCGCTGCGCGGCTTCGTCTACCCCCACACCGCGGTGGTGCGGGGCGACGCCCGCTCGCTCTGCATCGCCATGGCGTCGATCGTCGCCAAGGTCACGCGGGACCGGATGATGGAGGCGCTCGAGGCCGAGTATCCCGGCTACGGTCTGGCCCAGCACAAGGGGTACGGCACCGACGAGCACCGGGACGCGGTCCTGCGCCTGGGCCGGTGCGCGATCCACCGCCGGACCTTTCTGCGCCGGCTGATGCGCGGGCGGGTCGACCCGGCGCAGCTGAGCCTGTTCGACTAGGAAACGGCGGGCGGGGCCCGCCGATTCCCAGGCGAAATGGCCGCGCCATTTTGCACGGAAGCGGACGCGCTCCTGGCTTTGTAGGAGCGAGCTCACTCGCGATGGCGGCAGGTGAGATCGCCTGCAAGCAGGCTCCTCCATCGACGGGCGGAGTCGGCCGGGCGAACCGGGTTGGGCGGACCGTCTGCCGAAAGATCCGGGCCCCCGGCGACCGCCTAAAAGAGCATCAGGAACGGGACGACCGCGGCGGCGAGGCCGGCGGCCCCGAGCCCCAGGCCCTCGAGATGCTCGCGGTCCTTGAGGACGACGACCAGCCCCCAGACGCAGAGGGCCGCGGCCGCCAGCGAGGTGGAAAAGGTCGGCGGGACCCAGGCGGGGTGATCGAGCAGGCCGAGAATCAGGAAGAGCAGGTTGGCCATGGCGAGCGTGGCGCCGTTCAGCAGTGTCAGCGGCGCCTGCCGGGCGGTCAGCCCGGCCTCGAGGCCGACCAGGTAGCGAGCCAGGGCGCGCAACCGGTCGTACTCGCCGGACTCAATGAGGACGACGTCGTCGAAGGTCAGGGTGACCGCCGCCTCCGTGCGAGCGTCCGCGCCGGCCAGGCTGATCGTGCCGCGGAAGCCATGGTCGATGAAGCTGTAGGTTCTCGGCGCCTTTGGTTTGACGAAATCGAAGACGGCCTCGCCGGCCGGCCCGGCCTCCTCCTTGACGGCGAAGCCGCAGGCCGCCAGCCGCTGGCGGAGCAGGACCGCGGTCTCGGCGGCGGCCGCGGCGCGCTCGAGGCGCACGGAAACGCTCGGCTGCTTGATCCAGAGGATCTGCCGGAGGTGGCCGGTGGCCACCCAGCGCAGGACGAGGGCCACCAGGAGGGTGAGGGGAATCGACAGGAACAGCCCGATCACGAAGACGTAGTTCCGGTAGACGAACATCACGCCGTCGGGGGGCATGAGCACGGCCAGCGGCGCGCCGACGACGATCAGGGGGATGGTGAGAAGAACCAAGAGCCGACCAGTCTTGATTTGCATGGCGGAGGCCGGCGGGCGCGCGGGCAGCGGGCGCGCCGGCGGCTTGGGGGTTGCCTGTTCTTTCTAAGGCTTCCGCCCCCGCCGGCAAGGCGTTCCGACAGCCCAACTTCGCCATTGCTGACGGCGGGGCGGACTTGGTAACCATGGTCCATGGCCGGCCGGAAACACAGCTCCCTCGACCGCGTGCTCGGGCGCCTCGACTCGCTTGATTCCGTCAATCTCGCCAACCTCGTCCAGCGCCTGGCCCGCGAGCGCGGGCTGTTCGAGGCGATCTTCAACACGATCAACGAGGGCATCCTCGTCATCAACGCCGATGGTGTGATCGAGTATGCCAACGAGGCGGCGGGCCGGCTCATCGGCCTGCCGGAACCGGAGCTGACGGGCGCGACCCTCTGGCGGCTCGTGCCCGACCTGCGGCCGTCGCTGGAGGCGGCCCGGGGCGGTGGCGCCGCGGTGCCGGTGGTGGCGCGCGAGATCGAGCTGACCTACCCGCAGGCCCGCACCGTCCGGCTGTACATGGTGCCGTTCCAGATCGAAGGCCAGCGCGAGGAGGCGCGCCGCTTTGCGATCATCCTCACCGACATCACGGGCGAGAAGCAGACGACCGAGCGGCTGATCGAGGACGAGCGGATCTCGTCGGTCCTCCTGCTCGCCGCGGGGGTGGCGCACGAGCTGGGCAACCCGCTCAATTCGCTGACCATTCATCTCCAGCTCATCGACCGGCAGCTGAAGAAGCTCAAGGGCGCGCGCGAGGCCGCCGCGCTCGTCAAATCAATCGGCGTCTGCCGGCAGGAGGTGACGCGGCTCGACGGCATCATCACCAACTTCCTCGAGGCCATCCGGCCGCGCCCGCCCGACCTGGCCGAAACCAATGTGGTCGACGTGCTCGACGAGGTGCTGCGTTTCGAGGCGGTGGAACTGGCGAACCGCGGCGTCGTGGTCGAGGCGGAAACCCAGGACCGCCTGCCCCCGATCCTGGCCGACCGCAACCAGCTGAAGCAGGTCTTCTTCAACCTGATCGCCAACGCCATCGAGGCGATGGAGCCGGGCGGGAAACTGAAGATCAAGTCGCGGGCCGACGACGAATCGGTGTATCTGATGTTCGGTGACTCCGGGCGCGGCATCCGCCAGGAGGATTTCCCGCGGCTGTTCGAACCCTATCACACGACCAAGCCCGGCGGACACGGCCTGGGGCTGATGATCGTGCAGCGGATCATGCGCCAGCACGGGGGCCAGGTGGGCATCGAGAGCAAGGAGGGCGTGGGCACGGTGGTCACCCTGACCTTTCCCCAGCGGCATCGCCGCGTGCGCTTGCTGGAGAGCGGCGAGAAGCGGCGCGCGCTGGGGGCGTCAGCGGAGCCGTGGCGCCGGTCGCAGGCGGGCGCCTGACCCGGCCGCTGCCGGAGACGGCCGGCGCCGCAGCGGCAAGTGCGCTGCTCCCTGCTCGTTTCGCCCGTGCTGCGCTGGTCTCAGGAATTGGCTGCAGGAGGCTCAGGATGCGCAAAAGCTCCCGGCCTCTTGAGCCTTTTGTGGCCGTTCTGGTGGCTCACCCGGAGTGCGGCCGACGGATGCAGGCGGCGGGTCAGCGGTCGTGCCCGTGCCGGTCGGAATCGCCGCCCGACCGGGACGACCCCGAATCGCCGCCCGACCGCGAGGAGCCCGAATCGCCGCCCGACCGCGAGGAGCCGGAATCGCCGCCGGAACGGGACGACCCCGAATCGCTGCGGGTCGGCGGCGGTGAGGAGGAGCGGCCGCCGGAATCGAACGAGCGCGCAGCGGCATGCGACTCCGAGCGGGAGGGTGGCGGCGGCGTCGATCTCGCGCCGGATTCCACCCGTTGCGGCCGGGGAGGATCGGGCCGACGGTCAACGGACGCCCGCGGGGGCGGACCCGGCGGCGGGCGCTGGTCAACGGTCCGCGGATGGCGGTCCGGCGGCGGGCCACGGCGGTCCGGCGGCGGGCGCTGGTCAACGGTCCGCGGATGGCGGTCCGGCGGCCGCACTCCGGGAGCGCCCGGACGCCCGGCCCCGGACGGCGGCGTCCGCGCCTGGTCGCCGCGGTCCCACGTGTCGCCCGGCCGGTGCTTGTCGCCGGCTCCCGGCGGCCGGTGGTCCCGGTCGCGGCCATGGTCGCGGTCGCCCGGATGGCCACGCCCTCCGCGGCCGGGGTGATCGAGGAACGGCATCCAGGGAACAATGCCGATCAGGGGCAGGTACGACTCGTAGCCGGAGCCGAAATCGGGATAATCGTAGTAGTCGTCATCATACCACGGTTCGTAGGGAACCCCGGAGGCGACCGGCGTGCCGCCGGCCACCACCGTGCCGGGGTAGGCCTGCGCGATGGAGACGATCGTGAAGCTGTTGCGGGCTTCCTGCCAGGCGATGGTCACGCGGAACACCACGTCGGCCCGGCGCGGGTCGGCGACGAAGATCTGGCCGTCGTGGACGAGGCCGGCGCTGACGAGGTATTGGACGATCCCGATCTGGACCTTGTCGAACTCGGGCGGCGCAAGCACCCCGCGGTCATCGGCGGCAATGATCCCGTAGCTGCGGAAGGCGTCCGCGTACGCGGCCTGGGTCGGCGCCGTCGCACAGCCCGCGGCGAGCAGCGCAAGGCCGCAGGCGAGGAGGATTCCGGCAACCGGCTTTCGGGGGTTCATGAGGTCAAATGGGCTCCGGCGGCCGCGGGCGGCTCGGGTCCGGGATTGGGCGGGAGGCCGCGGGCGGCAACCTTCAGAGGCAATGACGCCGCGGGAGTCCGCCGGTTGCGATTGCAGCGCCGGAACCATTCCAGTCACGAGAAATCAGCCGCCGGCTCCGCGTGCGCGCGGATCTTCCGGGGACGGAGGGTCCCGCTGCGCCGCGCCCCGCGGGCGGCGAGCCGCCGGAATTCACGGACGGACCGCTCGGCCGGCCCCGTGGCGCCTAGCCCGGTGGCGGCCGCCTGAGGTAGGCGGGCGCGGGCGGACTCTGGTGGAAATCGCCGTACCGCCGCCCGGACGGGTAGTACTCGGCGCCGAACTGGACCTTGCCCGCGACCGTCTCGCCGGCGGTCGCCTCGATGAAGGCGAGCGCGAGATCGATGCCGGCCGACACGCCCGCGGAGGTCCAGATGCCGCCGTCGCGGACGATCCGCTCCTCGACCACTTCGACGCCGCCGAGCGCGCGCAGCCGCGCCAGCGACGACCAATGGGTCGTCGCGCGCTTGCCGGCCAGCAGCCCGGCGCGGTGGAGGATGAACGACCCGGTGCAGACGGAGAGGACCGCCTGGGCGTGGCGCGCCTGATCGGCCACGAAGCGGACGAGGACCTCGTTGTCGACTTCGGTGCGGGTGCCCTGGCCGCCGGGCACGAGCAGGGCGTCGAGCGGCGGGCAGCCGGCGAAATCGGCATGCGGATTGAGCGAAAGGCCCTTGGCGCAGACGACGGGCGCCAGGCTCTGCGCGACCAGCAGGCAGCGTTCCGGGCCCTGCAGGGCGCGGCTCCAAATCGAGACCATCTCCCACGGACCGACGAGATCCAGTTCCTCCAAACCGGGAAAGACAAGGAAGCCGAAGTTCATGGCGCGGATTGCAGCCAAATCCGCGGCCAGGCCGGCGGCAACCTCGGAGTCGAGGGCCGAGCGACGAGCGTCGAGAGCCCCAAACGCGTTTGGAGTCGCATGCCGGCGCTCGTCCCTCGACACGCGACTCTCGGCGGGGGCCGTGGTGTGCCTTTCCGTCTCATTTCCCGTTGACCGGTCCGGCGGCATTGGTGTCATGGCGGTATGGTTTCGAGCGTCCTCATCATCGACGACGAAAAGCACACGCGCGAGGGCCTGCAGCAGGCGCTGGAGGACCGCTACGACGTGTCGGTCGCCGGCAACGCCGACGAGGCGTTCAACCTGATGGAGGCGCAGGAGCACGACGTGATCATCACCGACCTGCGCATGCCGGGGAAGTCGGGCCTGAAGGTGATCGACAAGGCGCTGGCGCTCCCGGGCAAGCCGGTCGTGATCATGGTGACGGCCTACGGCAGCATCGAGACCGCGGTCGAGGCGATGAAGCGCGGGGCGTTCGATTTCCTGACCAAGCCGGTCAACCTGGAGAAGCTCGAGATCCTGATCCAGCGCGCGCTCAAGGAAAAGACGCTGGAGGTCGAGGTGAAGCAGCTGCACGAGCGCCTCGACGAGAAGTTCAGCTTCGACGGCATCGTGGGCAGCTCGCCGAGGCTGCGCGACGTCATCGAGCGGGTGAAGCTGGTGGCGCCCTCGCGGGCCACGGTGCTGATCGAGGGCGAGACGGGCTCGGGCAAGGAGCTGATCGCGCAGGCGATCCACCAGGCGAGCCCGCGGGCGCGGGCGCCGTTCGTGGCGGTGCACTGCGCGGCGCTGCCGCCCACGCTGCTCGAGAGCGAGCTGTTCGGCCACGAGCGCGGCGCGTTCACCGGGGCCACCGAGCGGCGCATCGGCCGGTTCGAGGCGGCGGACGCCGGCACGCTCTTCCTCGACGAGATCGGCGAGATCTCGCTCGCGACCCAGGTGAAGCTGCTGCGCTTCCTCGAGACCAAGAGCATCGAGCGCATCGGCAGCATGAAGCCGATCCAGCTCGACGTGCGCCTCGTGGCGGCGACGAACAAGAACCTCGAGCAGATGGTGAAGGACGGCACGTTCCGGGAGGACCTGTTCTTCCGCCTCAACGTCGTGCGGATCGTGATGCCGCCGCTGCGCGAGCACGCCGACGACATCCCGCTGCTCCTCGACCACTACTTCAAGCTGCTCAGCGCCGAAAACAACGTGGACCCGCCGGTCGTCGAGCCCGGCGCGCTGCGCGCCCTGCAGGCCTACGCCTGGCCCGGCAACGTGCGCGAGCTGCGCAATTTCGTCGAGAACGCCGTGGTCCTGCGCCGCGGCGGCCGGCTGACGGAGTACGACCTGGATCCGAAGTTCCGCGGCGGCTCGGTGTCGCCGGTGCCGGCGCCCGCCGCTGCCGGCGCGGCGATGGCGAATCCGCTTTCGGTCGAGGAAAACGAGAAGCGGCTCCTGCGGGAGGCGCTGATCAAGGCCCGCGGCAACCGCACCAAGGCGGCCGGGCTCATGGGCATCAGCCGCCGCACCCTGCACCGGAAGCTCGCGCTCTGGCCCGAGGTGGACGTCACCGACCGGTAGGCCGTCAAGGTTCGGGGTTCAGAGTTCTGGGTTCAGGGTTGGGGCGGCCAAGTCGCAAATCCCAAAACTCCAAAGGTCCAAACTCCAACCAAGGGTCAGGAGACCCATGCCACCCCGCTGGCGGCACCATCTTGTGACTTTCTCTCGCTCTTTTTCTTGAATCTCCCCGTCGTCACCGATCCGGGCGCTCCGCTGGATCCAAGGGAAAGAGAAAGTCACATGAGGCGGGCGTAAAGCCCGCCCCACCGTAACGCCGGTTTGCGACCGGCGGATCCCGCTTCGACAACTGCGGTTCCTTACACTTTACACCCTAAACCTCACCCCCGCGCGGCGCGCTAGGCCCGCTTCGTGACGTCGCGGGGCTCGGCCTCGACTGGACCGAGCTCGGGCAGCTCCTTGGCGCCCTTGGCGCCGAGCTCGGCGAACTTGCGCGCGCCGGGAACCAGCGAGCGCTCCAGGGAGCCGACCGCGTCATTGTAGGCGTTGGCCGCGTTCTCGATTCCGCGGCCGACCTTCTCAAAATGCTCGAGATAGGTGGCGATGCGGTCGTAGAGCTGCCGGCCGAGTTCGCTGATCTGCTCGGCGTTCTTCGAAACGGCCTCTTCGCGCCAGCCGTAGGCGGCCGCCTTGAGCAGGGCGATGAGGGTCGAGGGCGTCACCGGCAGCACGCGGTTGCGGATCGCGCGGTCGAGCAGAGCGGGGTCGGCCTCGAGCGCGGCGGCGAGGAACTGGTCGCCGGGCAGGAACAGGACGACGAACTCGGGCGACGGCTGGAACTGCTCCCAGTAGGCCTTGGCTGCGAGGGCGTCGACGTGGCTGCGCACCTTGGCGGCGTGGTCGGCCAGCTTCGCGGCGCGCACCTTGGGATCGGCGGCGGCCGCCGCCTCGCGGTAGGCGTCGGTCGGCGCCTTGGCGTCGACCACGATCTGCTGGCCGCGCGGCAGGTGCACGATGAGGTCGGGCCGCTGGCCGCCGGCCGATTCCTGCTCGACGAAATCGCAATGCTCGACCATGCCGGCCAGCTCGACGACCCGGCGGAGCTGGAGTTCGCCCCAGGTGCCGGCGGTCCGGGTGGTGCTGAGGGCCGTCGAGAGCTTGGTGGTCTCGGTCTGGAGGGCGGATTGCGCGGTTGCGAGGGTTTTGAGCTGCTCGGAAAGCGAGCCGTAGGCCGTGTGGCGCGTCTTTTCGATTTCGGCGATCTGGTCGCGCACGCCCTTGAGCGATTCGGCGACGGGTTTGACCAGGTTCTCGCCGGCCCGCTTGAGGAACTCGTCGTTGTTGCTGCGGAGCGCGTCGGCGGCGAGGGCCCTGAAGGTGTCGGTCAGCCGCGCCTGCGCCTGCTGCAGGGCGTCGCGCTCGGCCGTGAGCTGCGTGGCCAGGCGGGCCTTGTCGGACTCGAGTTCCGTCACGCGCCCGCGGGCGGCGGCAAGATCGGTGGTCTCCCTGGCGAGCCGGTCAGCCGTGAGTCGGAGCCGCTCGGCGAGGGTGGCGGACTGGGCGTGGGTCCAGAGCCAGACGAGGACGGCGGCGGCAGCGGCGGCGGCGAGGGCGATCAGGAGGGTCGTCACGGCGGGTGCCCAAGCTCATGCGCCGGCCGGTGCGACGCCACAAGCGAAAATGGCGGTGGCTGGCCGGCCAGGTTTTCGCTGGCGCGAAAACCTAGGGTGGGTGCACCGAGGCGTACTCGTTCTCTCGAAAGAGAGGTTCGAACAGGAAAGTGGCAGCGCTGGCGGGTTGGGCTTCCCGCTTTTCATTCCACCCATTTCACGATCTCTCCGGTCTGCAGTTCCATCCGTCGATCACCGACTTTGCGAAAACGAGCAACAGTCCCCTGACCAGAGGTCAACGTTTCGGCGAGGTACACCTCGATGACTCCTGCATCGCCTTTTTGCATAAGTACAACGAACAGCTTCTGGCTGCCGATAGCCATGCGGGCAATATCCGCCACTTCGGTCCGGCTGATCCCCAGGGCTGTTGCTGTTGCACGCTCCCACTTTGCCTGATTTCTTCCGGTGGTGTGCACGCACCCGATCGTCAGGAGAGCCATCAGCATCGTTGAAAGTAGGGCACGCATGATAACAGCATAACGGTCGGACGGTGAGGAGGAAGCTCTTGGCTCAGAACCCCTCGGTCTCCGCCAAAAGGAGACGCGCGCAGCACCCTGGGTTTTCGCGCCAGCGAAAACCTGGCGAAAACCTAGATCTTGAACGGCTCGTTCGACGGCGAGGGCTCGTGGGCGGCGAAGTACACCGTCATCGTCGTGCCTTCGCCCACCTTGGTCCGGGCG
>Ga0335071_10008555_pt1 | contig 10501 bp, 7 predicted proteins | sample Lox_Sample_15_FD_206724 | JGI IMG/M metagenome (GOLD analysis project Ga0335071, IMG submission 206724) | Soil microbial communities from Loxahatchee National Wildlife Refuge, Florida, United States - Lox_Sample_1.5 | ecosystem: Environmental > Terrestrial > Soil > Wetlands | place: USA: Florida...
GATGGGGAAGGCGGACAAGCTGGGCACACCGGAAGCCGCAGAATTAAGGCGGAGACTGGGTTGGGAATTCGATGGCATGCGGCTGCACGAGTACTATTTTGAGAATCTCGGCGGCAAGGAGCCGATTAACAAGGATGGAAAGCTGGGTAAGAAGATTGCTCAGGACTGCGGCAGCTACGAGGCGTTCGAAAAAGAGTTCAAGGCGGTTGCGAGCATGAGAGGCATCGGCTGGGCGGTGCTTTACCAGGATGTGACAAACGGGAATCTTATTACCTTCTGGATCAACGAGCATGACGTGGGCCATCCGGCAGGCTGCAACCCTCTCCTGATCTGTGATGTATTCGAGCATGCATTCATGCTGGATTATGGACTCAAGAGAGCCGATTACATAGAGGCTTTTTTCAAGAACATAAACTGGGTAGCGGTTGAAGCGCGGCTTAAGTAAGCCGGGTTCTTTTGACCCATTTCCTCGGCGAGGGGGCAGGCTCTTCGGGAAACGAAAGAGGTAGGCGTTTCAGGTATAGCGCTCACCGGTGGAATAGACGATGACAATGCAACGTGCGGTGAAACCATTCATCCTGCTGTGCTTGGTTCTTTTTGTAGCCAGCGGCTGGTATTGCCATGTTCGGGAGATTTACGCGGCCTCCGACACTACCCGCTCCGCCAGCCTGAGACCCGTCGCGCCAAAGGAGGCGCGGGAGCTCATTGAGCGAAACAAAGGTAATCCCAATTTTGTCATACTTGACGTACGCACACCCGATGAATTCCGGAGCGGTTACATTGAAGAGGCCGTCAACATCGACTACTACGGTCCAGGTTTCCAGGTAGAACTTGGCAAGCTCGATAGAACCAAAACGTACCTCATTTATTGCAGATCGGGGAACAGAACTGAAGATACTTTTGAGATGATGAGGCAGTTGGGATTCAGGGAAGTTTATCCCCTGGAGGGCGGTATTAAGGCGTGGCTCGCGGCAGGTTACCCGGTAAGCGGACAAAAGCGTTGATAGTTGTTCACAGTGCGGCTTAGGGAAGGGTGTTATCATGGTTTTTAAGCATCGGCTGTACATTCTTGTGGTGGATGACGAAGAGGATATTGTTAACGCGACCAGTTCCATGCTCGAGCGCCTTGGGCACCAGGTAAGAGGAGAGACGCAGAGCCTGAACGCTTTGAGGCGGTTTTCAGAAGAACCGGAGATGTTTGATCTTGCTATACTTGATTACGTGATGCCTGAATTGACGGGTCTGGAACTTGCCCAGCGTTTCAGTCGTATCCGGCCAGGCTTTCCGGTCCTTCTTTACGCAGGGCATAAAGATAGGCCTTCTGCAGAGAAGCTGTCAGCCGCCCACATCGGACGTTTCATTGTAAAGCCATCCACCATGGAAGCGCTCAGCGGGATGATACGTAAAGTTCTTGCCGGGTAAGAATGCGCGACCCATTGCTTATGGGTCGCGTTACGGGTTGCGCGCCGCAAGCTGAAGTGTGCAGCTTGGTTACATGCTTGGGCTTCGACCACTACGCTGCACAGATCGCCGTTAGATTCAACGGGTGACTTTCTTCCATCTTGCCGCCCGTAAACCGTCGCTTTCCCAATTCCCCTTACGTCAGGTCCTTCCTCGTGCCGCGTCCCTTGTGACGTTGACATTTCGGACGAATGCGGTTATATACTGATTTGGCATCTCTAAGCCTTCCTGAAAGGTAACCGAATAGTTGGATTACGAAATCGTCCCCATCGTCACAATGAGAGAAGGTGAGGAGGGTGTGGTCGAGTCTGTCTCCGGCGGCGAGCGTCTGGCCTCCAGGCTCGCAAGCATGGGCCTTCTCCCCGGAATAAGGGTCAAAGTACTGCGTAACAAAGGGGGCTCTGTCATTCTCCTTGCCTCGGAGACCAGGGTGGCGCTCGGACGGGGCGAGGCCTCGACGATAAGTGTCAGGAGGACGGAGACAGCCCCTGGAATCAGAAAACTTCTGGTCGGGCTTGCCGGCCAGCCGAATGTGGGCAAGTCCACAGTATTCAATATTTTGACAGGGCTGTCGCAGCATGTCGGCAACTGGCCGGGGAAGACCGTGGAGAAAAAGGAAGGTGTGCACGTCGCGGGGGACGTGGAGATGCACATCGTGGACTTGCCCGGCACCTATAGCCTCACCGCATTCTCAGAAGAGGAGCGGGTGGCCCGAGAGTATGTCATACAGGAACACCCCGATGTAGTTGTGCTTGTGGTGAATGGCGCAGCCCTGGAGAGAAGCCTCTACGTGCTGGCCGAACTCCTCCTTCTTGATCCGCCGGTTATTCTTGCAGTGAACATGATGGACGTGGCTGAGGGCCAGGGGGTGCATATAGATGTCGAAGCCCTGGGGCAGGCCCTCGGCATACCGGTGATCCCGCTTGTAGCCACCAAGAACAAAGGCGTCAAGGAACTCAGGTCGATGGTGGTAGCCCTGTCCGAGGGCAAGCTGGAATATCATCCGCACATGCCGGCCGTGTCCGCGGACCACGCGCTGATTTTTTCAAAGTTGCTCGATCTGGTGAAGGACTATATTCCTCCGCTCTACACAGCTCGTTGGGTTGCAACGAAGCTCATGGAAGGCGACCCCGAGGTCGGCGAGTTGCTTAAGCAGATGGTTCCTGAAGCATTGTGGAACGAGATTCAAGGCTTACTCATCAAGCATGAGGATGCTCTCCGGGCAGTGGTTGGCGGCCGCTACGACTGGATTGAAGACGTGACCCGCGCAGCCGTTTCCCGATTCAGGAGAGGTCAGGTACTGGTGACCGACCGTATCGATCACATCCTGACGCGCCCGCTGTTCGGCATCCCGATTCTTCTCGCGATCCTCGCCCTGGTCTTTCTTTTGACCTACAAGGTAGGTTTCCCCGTGCAAGACCAGCTGCAAAAGTCGATGGTCTCTCTTGCCGCACTCCTTGAACCTCTCCTCTCGGGTACGCCGGAGTGGGTAAAGGGCATGCTGATAAACGGAGTGATCGGGGGTGCCGGTTCGGTCTTCACCTTTCTCCCCATCCTCCTGATATTCTTTGCCTGCCTCTCCTTTCTTGAAGATGTGGGCTATATGGCGAGGGCGGCCTTCGTCATGGACCGGTTCATGCACATCGTCGGGCTTCACGGCAAGAGTTTTCTGCCCATGTGCCTGGGGTTTGGCTGCAATGTGCCATCCATCATGGGGGCGAGGATCGTCGAGTCCCGCAAAGCCAGAATGCTGACAATTTTTTTGACGCCCTTTGTGCCCTGTACCGCGAGGTTGGGCGTCCTGATCTTTGTTTCCGGGGCCGTTTTTGGGAGAAATGCCTATCTCGTAGCATGGCTGGTTATCGCTGTCAATATCCTGGTTCTGGGGATCTCAGGAATGGCGATCAGTAGATTGTTGCTCAAGGGCGAGCCGACACCCTTCATCATGGAGCTGCCCCTCTATCACAAACCGGACGCCCGTACTATCCTTCTGGTTATCTGGAACCGAATGGTCGCTTTTGTGAAAAAGGCAGGCACGGTCATCCTTCTGGTGTCTGTTGTTATCTGGATCCTGTCAAACATGCCGGGTGGATCGATAGAAACAAGTGTTCTCGGTTACATAGGCAAGGTGATAGCGCCGATTGGGCGGCCGCTGGGACTTTCGTGGCAGGAGATGGTCGCCCTAGTGTCAAGTCTGCTCGCGAAAGAGAATTCCATAGCTACGCTCGGGGTATTATACGGGGTGGGGCGGGAAGGCCTGCAGGGAGTGCTCCCCAAGGTCATGAGCCAAGCGTCAGCTTTCAGCTTCGTGGTAGTTCTTATGCTTTTTATACCCTGTGCGGCAACAGTGACCGTGATGAAACAGGAAATGGGGAACTGGAAATGGTTTCTGGGTTCGCTGCTATTCATGCTGCTGGTATCATTTCTCGTTGGTCTCGTGGCATTTCGCGCTGCCCTTTATGCGGGGTACGGATAACCATGAGGCGGCCCGAGAGAGACATTGATCCTTTTTTGTTCCTCAATCCGTGCTTTCTGCTGGCACCGTCTTTGCAGCTAAACTATTTCTGGAGATTTCCGAAAATTAGTAATCAATTTATCGGAGGGACCCGTACACCTTCCAGAACATGCTGAACATTTAATGAGACGCTGATGGAATCTAAGACAAGAATACTGATCGTTGAGGACGAAGGGGTGATCGCCCTTGAACTTCGGGACAGGCTCACCGACATGGGCTACGAAATCGTCGGGCCTGTACCCAGCGGTCAGGAGGCTATCGATCACGCCCGAAATCTTGTTCCCGACCTCGTCCTCATGGACATCATACTCGCGGGCCAAATGGATGGTATCGAAGCCAGCGAGATCATCAGGAACAGTTTGGACATACCTGTTATTTTTCTGACTGCCCACGCAGACGAACGTACCTTGCAGCGGGCAAAGGCGACCCAGCCCTTCGGGTATATCCTGAAGCCCTTCAATGAGAGGGAACTCCAGGTATCGATTGAAATGGCCTTATATAAGCATCAGAAAGAGAAGATGGCCCGGGAACGGGAAGAGTGGCTGAGTGCAACGTTGACAAGCATAGGTGACGCTGTCATAACCGTGGATGGCCGATCCCGCGTGACATTCATGAATGCAGCAGCCCAGGGGCTGACTGGCTGGAACGCCAAAGATGTCATAGGCAGGAAAGCGGCGGATATGTGTAATATTATACAGAACGACGGAGTGGATGCTGACCGGTTTATCTCCCAACGTGCCGTGCGAGAGGATATCCTCATTAATAAAGAAGGCAGAGAGATACCTGTTGATTACAACGCTGCGCCGATAAAGAATTACAAAGGAGACACTACAGGCATGGTCTTTGTTCTCCGGGATATTTCCGAGCGCAGGGCAGCCGAAGAACGGATCAAGTATCTCAGTTTTCACGACAAACTCACGGATTTGTACAGCCGTGATTATTTCGAGGAAGAGCTCCGACGCGTCGACACGCCGCGAGAACTCCCCCTCGCCTTGGTGATGGGAGATGTTAATGGCCTGAAACTTGTCAATGATGTATTTGGCCATGTTGAAGGGGACAGATTGCTCCGCAAGATTGCGGAAGCCCTGAAGGGTGCGTGTCGCAAGGAGGACATGGTAGCCCGCTGGGGAGGAGACGAATTTGTGGTTCTTCTGCCAAGAACGACAGAGACTCTCGCGATTGAATTCGCCAAGCGCGTGCGGGCTCTCTGCAGCGAGTCCGGTGGGACCCCCATACAACCTTCCATCGCTCTGGGAATCGTCACAAAGGAAAGGGCGGATCAGAACCTCGGTGAGCTTTTGAAGATTGCGGAAGACCGGATGTACAGGAACAAGCTGATGGAGCGCAAGAGCACACGCAGCGCAATTATTTACTCACTGCAAAAAACAGTGCAGGAGAAAAGCTTAGAGATGGGCGAGCACGCTGTGCGGCTGAAAAACATGTCGCTTGAAGTGGGTCGGGCGATAGGCTTGCCCGACGACAAGCTTGATGAACTTTCCCTGCTCGCCATGCTGCATGATATCGGGAAGCTCGCTATATCGGATCAGATACTGGGTAAGCCGGGCAGGCTGCTGCCTGAAGAGTGGGAGGCGATGCAAAGCCACCTGGAAATCGGCTACCGCATCGTGGAGTCGACACCGGAGTTGGCCCACATCGGGGAGGCATTGCTCGCCCATCACGAGTGGTGGGATGGGACCGGTTACCCGAAGAGGCTCAACGGCGAGCAGATACCTCTCATCTCCCGGATACTGGCTATTGTTGATGCGTATGACGTAATGACTCACGACCGGCCCTACCGGCTCGCGATGGGCAGGGATGAAGCGCTTCGTGAATTACAGCAATGCGCAGGCACCCAGTTTGATCCCCGGCTCGTCCAATCGTTTGTTCAGTTGATTTCCTCGAAGCAATCCGAAGATTCGGAAGCCACTGTCGGCCAAGTATCGGTCAGCTCTAGTTAGCGATCAGCAATCAGCCTTCAGCGATCTAAACCTGTCCATGCCGATTTGGATTCAAGATGCATACCGAGGTGCGCCGAACTCTGGGCTACGAAGGCGTACCTTGGGGTACGTCGAGGAACCAGATGCTCTTGCGTGGTACCCGGGCGCTTCCAAAACGATGTCCCCCGGTCGCCCGAAGGTAGGGGCTTGAAGGCGCGAAGGCGCATCCTACACCAAGTTGTATTCAAGCACAGAGCGAGGCGCTCAAGCCGTGACGAACGGAGGCGTACTAGAGTACGTCGTAGTGAGACGCGGCGCCGGCAACGAAGCTATAGGTTTGAAGACAACTTGGTGTTAGAACATGTAGCGGCGCATGTTGACGTTGAGCACCAACCCCGCCCCGATCAGGCTTGAAATGAGGGATGAGCCGCCGTAACTGATGAAGGGCAGCGGGATACCAACGACCGGCGCCAGATTTATGGCCATAAGAATGTTGATGGTGAACTGTATAAAGACGATGGATGTGATGCCAAAAGCTATGGTAGCGCCCACCTGATCAGACGCGCTTTGCGCGACCTTAAGACAGCGCATGATAAAAGAGACGAACAAGAGAAAGAGCACGACCGAACCGATAAAACCCCATTCCTCTCCAAAGACCGTGAATATGAAGTCAGTGTGATGTTCCGGAATGAAGTGGAGTTTGTGCTGGGTGCCGTTGAGGTAGCCCTTTCCCAGAAAACCTCCGGAACCGACTGCGATCTTTGCCTGAATGGAATGGTAACCGAACCCGGATGGATCCAGATCTGGATTGAGAAGGCTCAGGACACGCATTTTCTGATAGGGTTTCATCAGGTATTTCCAGAAAACCGGCAAGGCAGCAGCTGTAACCGCAAGAAGAAGGGCATACGTTGACTTTCTTAAACCGACGAACCAGAGAACAGAGAAGCACGAAAGCAGTATGACGACAGCTGTTCCCAGATCAGGCTGCTTGAGTATGAGCACGCACGGGATAAGAATGAGAACAAGAGGGAGCACAATGTCTCTCAAGCCAAGAGGTTCCTCTTCCTTCTTCTGATGGTGTAACACTGTTGCGAGCAGGAGAATCATGACCGGCTTCATCAACTCCGAGGGCTGAAACGCAACGCCGGCTATGTTGAGCCATCTCTTGGCTCCCCCCGCTATGGTTCCGAGAATTAGCACGACAAGGATAAGAAAAAGAGTGATACCGTAGAAGTATTTGGCATAGCTTGCTATTACCCTGTAGTCGTACGAGACGATCACAGCCACGGCGACCAGCCCGATACCCATGGCGAAAACCTGCTTTACCAGGAGGTTGTATGGTCCGCTGTCCATTGAGCGTGCCGCACTGATCAGGTTGAAAAGGCCCACCGCGATGAGGGCAAAACCGTTACAAATAAGATACCAGTCGAGGTGGTAGAGTCGTCTCTTGTCGATGTACATTCACTGATCCGTGATCAATTGGGCTGCAGTTGCGCCGACTTGATCTCTTTCTGCTCTTTAAAGTAGCTTTCTGTCACGATCTTTGCGATGGGTGCGGACATAGAGGCGCCGTGCCCTCCAAACTCCACAAGAATAGCCATTGAAAGCACGGGATCGTCACTCGGTGCAAAAGCAACAAACCATGCATGATCGCCCTTGCCGCTCCCCATGGAAGCGGACTGGGCTGTGCCCGTCTTCCCGCTTATGCTTATATTGGACAGTCGGGAAGCGTAGGCAGTGCCTCTCGGTTCGTTCACCACGCCCTTCATGCCCTCTTTGACGATCGCCATAGCCTGTTTATTCACCTTCGCGTTGGTCAGCATTACCGGCTCGAATACCTTGAGTACTTTTCCCTGGGGAGCTACTATCTTGTTTACGATCCTGGGCTTGAAGGTTACGCCTTCATTCGCTATAAACGACGAAAGCTGTTGAAGCTGCATTGGAGTAAGCCACACAGCTCCCTGTCCTATCGAAACGGAAACCGTCTCACCCTCGTACCACTTTTCGCCGTACGTCTTCAGTTTCCACGCGGTTGACGGCACCACACCAGCCTTCTCTCCTGGAAGATCGATCCCCGTGACCTTGGTCAGGCCGATAGTTTCAGCCATATCGTGTATGTTGTCTACACCCAGCTTCAAACCCAGATTGTAGAAAAAGACATCGCACGATTCCACCAACCCCCTGTGAACTGCAATCGAACCGTGTCCTTCTTTGCGCCAGCACCTGAATACCCTGTTTCCGTAAAAGAAGCCGCCCCGGCAAGAAAACGAGGTATTCTCATTGATGATGCCCTTTTCCAATCCTTTCAGAGCCAGCACAGGCTTGAAGGTTGAGCCCGGAGGAAACCTGCCCTGCGTCACCCTGTTCTGTAGCGGGTGCGTCTTGTCGGTAGCGATCTTGGCCCAGTAGTCTTTGGTGGCGCCTGAGGAGAGTTGGTTAGGATCAAAGGCCGGCCGGCTCACCAGCGTAAGAACACCTCCGTCCCGTGGATTTGTAACAATGCAACCGCCCTTCTTTCCTTCGAACGCACGCTCAACCGCGACCTGTAGATCCATATCGATATTGAGGTGAAGACTGTTGCCGGCGATGGGTTCCACCGTGTCGAGCACGCGCACTTCGCGGCCTGTCGCATCTACCTCTACCCGCTGTTCTCCGTCAATGCCCCTCAGGTACGATTCGTATCCCTTCTCCAGACCGAATTTGCCAACGTAATCGCCTGGGGCATATCCTTTATTGTCTTTGGCGGCCAGTTCCTCGCTGCTGATTTCCGACACATATCCGAGCACGTGAGCCAACATCATCCCGTACGGGTAGTTCCTCTTGGGTTCTATCTGTATGGTCACCCCCGGAAGATAGATCTTGTTGGCTTCCACTTTTGCCACCCGGTCTTTGTCCAAATCGGATTCGATTTTGACCGGGAATGAAGAAGGATAATCCCTGGCCTCCTTAAGTCTGGTGATGATATCCTCCCTGTCGAGCTGAAGGAGCTTTGCTACTCCATCGACCGTCTGGTTGAAGTCTCGTATGTCTTCTCGGATGAGGTAGAGGTTGAAAGATGGCCGCGTGTCAGCGACCACCTTACCCTTGCGATCATAAATCATGCCTCTCGGTGCTAGAATCTTCTTGATGCGTACTCTGTTCTGTTCCGAGAGTTTCCTCATCTCATCGCCTTTCAGGATCTGCAGATCGAACAGCCTCATGCAGAGGACGATGAGAGCGAGAAGAACGACTCGCCGGCACCACTTATATTTACCGTCGTTCACCGGTTCCATGTGTCACCCCACGCCATAGGGCCTCAGCTTCAGCCGCTCAAAGACGGGAAAGAGGAAGAGTGCAAGAACTGCTGTAAACACGGCATTGGGAAGAGAGAACTTAAGCACCGTCATGACAGCCCCTGCCTCGCCTTTTCCCAAAAATGCGAGTGCTATGAAAAGGGCTGATTCTAGCAATACAAAGCATGAGGATATAGCGGCAAAGAGATACTGAGATTCGATGTAGAGCCTGCTCCGCAAGAAGATGCAGGAGAGGAAGAGGAACACCTTGGTGAAGATCAGGGCACCGTGAGGTCCCACGGAAAGCATTTCTTCGGCGAATCCAACTATGAAAGCAGTGATAAGTCCTTCGAACGGACTCAGGAAGAAAGTCGCGTAGATGATGTAAGGAACTGCGATATCGGGTTTGGAGGATTCGATCGGAAGAAAAGAGAACAGGGCCGATTGAAGAACCATCAACGAGAGTGCCAGGGCGAGCGCGAAAGCCCTTCTTATCATCGGCGCACCACCAGGACTTCATCCAGCTTTCTGAAGTTGTTGAAGGGCATAACCTCCACTTCGGCAAAGAGACCCACGACATTCTTGTTGACGCTGATGACTACGCCTACGGGCAATCCTCTCGGGTACACGCCATCCTTGCCCGATGTAATCAGCCTGTCACCCGCCTCGAGATCATCGTTCTTGAGCACATACTTCATTTTCAGCGTCGTTCTGCCGGTGCCTGTGAGAATGCCCCGCGCCTGTTTGCCAGTGGCATACACGTCTATAGCCGAGTTTGTATCGATCAGAAGCATAACCTTCGTGTGCCATTGGTTGACCTCTACGGCCTGTCCTACCACTCCTTCGGGCGTAACCACGGGCATCTTCTCGCTGATGCCATTTCCACGGCCTTTATCGATAACGACGGATTTGAACCAGTTCGTCAGGTCTTCGCCAATGACACGCGAGGCGATGAGCGTGCCAGGACGCTGATCCATGAAGTGCAGCAACTTGCGGAGGCGCTCATTCTCTTTTTCCAGTTCGGCAAGTTTTTGGTTCTGGAGCTGTAGCGTCTCCACTCTTTTTTGAAGTTCACTATTTCTTTTTTTGACATGCACAAGGTTTGCATAGCTGTCGAAGACGTCATGAGTGAAGCGAAAGGGAGCGCTCAGCCCTCTAAGCGCCGGCCCGACCAGATTGGCAGCATACACTTTTACCTTGGAGTACCTTTTGGCAACAGGTCCAATATCGGTGAAAAGCAAAAATGATACAGCGAGGATGATCACCGCTGTGATAACGACCAGAGTACCCTTCAATGCTCCTCTATCAATGGGGCT
>Ga0335071_10008557_pt1 | contig 10501 bp, 7 predicted proteins | sample Lox_Sample_15_FD_206724 | JGI IMG/M metagenome (GOLD analysis project Ga0335071, IMG submission 206724) | Soil microbial communities from Loxahatchee National Wildlife Refuge, Florida, United States - Lox_Sample_1.5 | ecosystem: Environmental > Terrestrial > Soil > Wetlands | place: USA: Florida...
TATGTAACTGGAGACCCAGTAGCCCAACGCCATAATAGTCAAAACGGGATTAAAGCCTCCGTTGGTTACGTGCAGGCTTCCATCTGCAATGAAGACATTATCGATGTCGTGAACCTGGCCATAGCGATTGGTGACAGAAGTTTTCGGGTCGTTCCCCATCCGGCATGTGCCCGCCTGATGCGGACCTCCTCCCAAGCCGGGCCCGGGAATCATCAGCCAGGTTTGAATTGCCCCAGCCTCGGTTAGCCAGGCCTCTGCCTTAGAGGCCAGGTATCGACAGACCTCAATCGTATGTGGGTGACGATGACCTGAGAGCCGCGCCACTGGAATCCCCCAGTAGTCCTTCACCCCGGGGTCCACTTCGACCCGGGACTCATACACAGGCATCTCCTGCACAGGGCCATGAATTCCGATATGCCGCTTGAAGTAGTCACGTTGGAATGCCTTGTGGGCGCAACCCCAGGTAGCGCTCCCGGGAGGGCGTTTTTGTGTGAAGGCGTAAGGATGACTGATGAACTGATTGCAGAGCATCCCGCCACCCTTAAGTCCAGGATTGCCATGATTAAAATCGGAAATCGCAATGGATGCTCCTGGCCCCACATCATCGTACACCTCTTCAGCAAAAAGACCACAAGCTCCGGTATAAGCATGATCCTGAAGGTTCCGCCCTACCCAGTCGAACCGATTGCCGGCACCGTATGGAAAGAGTCGGGAACGAGAGTTCAGAAGGAGTCGAGCCGTTTCGGTGGCTGAGCAGGAGAGCACAACCAGGTCCGCACTTTGAAACCGTTCTCGACGGTTTTGATCGAAGTAGTGGATACCTTTGGCCCGCCCGCGCTCGTCGAGCCCCAACTGGCTGGCCACACACTGGATGCGCAACTCACAGTTGCCGGTGCCCAATGCCCTAGGGATCACCGTGTTGTGTGTCCCGTTCTTGGCGTTGACTTCGCAGGCGTACCCGCTACAGTAGCGGCAGCGGATACAGGCAGACCGACCCCCGAAAGGGACGGTGTTGCGGAGCATGGGAATATGAAAAGGATGGAGTCCCAGAACCCTGGCCGCTGGCTCCAGCCTGCGGGCGGCCAGCGTGTATGGATGAGGCGGCATGGGGTAACGTTTCCGACGTCCCGCTTCAAATGGATTTTCACTGTCGTTTCCACTGACACCAATTTCCCATTCGGCTTTTTCGTAGAAAGGTTCCAGGTCATCATAGGAAATAGGCCAGTCATCGAGGGTAGAGCCCTCGAGAGATCCATAGACCGAGCGCATACGGAAATCTTGACGCAAGAACCGCCACGCCATAGCCCCATAGCTGGCGGTGCCCGAGCCAACGCAGGCTGCTATATTCCCATAGCCACTCTCGACAGGCGTCACCACGCGCCGCCCGCCAGTCGTGTCCTGAATCACTCGACGATATCGATCATCGTCAGGCCCAAAGGCGTTGCACAGCGTGCCATAGGTTTGGGCACTCAATTCATCGTGGTCGTGCGTTTCGAAACTCGGCCAAGTCCCGCGTTCCAGCAGCACCACTGTGAGACCGGCCTCGCTCAGTTCTTTCGCAACAATGCCACCACCAGCCCCTGCGCCTGCGATCACTGCATTGACGTGACGGTTAACCATAGCTCAGACGCTCACCCATTCCACCACGGCCATTATAATCCATTCAGCCAGCTGAGGCTCCATCTTCAACGGGTCTGATGAGTTCTAGGCGCGCCAAAGGGTTCATGTGGTAAGTCCTGCGGGATGGGTTGATATTAGGGAGCAATGGCCCGAAGCTTGATGATGCAGGGCGGCATAAGGGTTCTTGTGAATCCTGCCGATTCATCTCCAAGGGACGCTTTGGAACCCCCTCTTCTGGACGGGATCTTCGAATGTCGCAAGCGGCACACGCCAAAATCCTGGTTGTCGACGACGATGCCAGTTATGCGGGATTGCTGGTGGACTGCTTTACCGGTCTCGGGTTCCAGGTTGTGTATGCCCGTTCTGGCGAGGAAGCCCTTCAATTGGCAGCCGACCTTAAACCGGACATTGTCTTACTGGATATCATCATGCCGGAGATGGACGGGTTCAAGGTCTGCCAAAAGATCCGGGAGTTGCCGGAGGGTACAAACACCATCGTAATCATGCTGACCTCCAAAGGCGAGGTGGAAGACAAGATCAAAGGAATCGACATCGGGGCCAACGACTACCTGGTGAAACCGTCAGGCTTGTCGGAATTGTTCGAAGTCGTGGCACGGGTGAACCGGTTTCTAGACACCAAGAGTCGCTATCTGCGGAAGATGGAGGACGAGAAGTTCTTGACACTGCGGGGGGCCGCCAACACCGTGTGTCATGAGATCAATAATCCTCTTACTACGATTGTCGGAGCAGCCAGGCTTATTTCCAAGACCTTGGACCAGCATGGCCACAATCAGGATGAGGAACTGAAGAAGGAAGCAGAATCGATTCTTCAAGCCTGCCATCGAATCCAGAGTATCACTCACCAGTTGGCTCGGGCCATCCGCGTAGTGACGACTGAACCTGTCCCGGGCATCAAGATGATTGACCTGAACGCATCCTCAAAGCAGGACTAACCGTGTTGATAATCGAGGGTCGAAGATAAAGTCGGGCTCCGACCAATGTCCAACAGAGATCAGGACTCGGGATTGAACCTGTTAAACTATCGGCCTGCCTGCAGGGTTGGCTGCCGTTCACAAATTTGCAACAAAGTCTCTGATTCTCCGGATCGCGCGATCCAAGTTCTCTAGCGAGTTTGCGTAAGAAAGCCGGATATACCCTTCCCCGTAGGATCCGAAGGCCGTACCGGATAGTGCTCCAACTCCAGCCTCTTTGAGGAGCCGATCCGCAAACTCACCGCTGCTCTTGCCGAAGGCCCGAATGTTGGGAAAAACGTAGAAGGCGCCAGAAGGACACAAGCATTGCAGGCCGGGGATCTCATTGAGCCCCCTTACAATCAAGTCGCGGCGACGCCGGAATTCCGCCACCATGTGGGAAACAGCCGTCGCCGTGTTCGCCAGGGCTTCAAGGCCCGCTCGCTGGATAAACGGGGCCGTGCAGGAGACGCTGTTGGTCACCAGCTTGGAGATGTGGGACTGGAGGGTAGGGTGCATCACGCCGTAGCCCAATCTCCACCCAGTCATGGCATAAGTCTTGGAAAACCCGTCGAGAATGATGGTGCGTTCCAGCATTCCCGTGAGGGTGGCGATGCTTTGATGAGCTTCCCCGTAAATAATATGAGAATAAATCTCATCTGAAAGAACCAACACGTCTCTCTCAGCGGCCACTTCGGCAATAGTCTGGAGATCGCTTTTTGTGAGAAGGCCACCCGTGGGATTTTGAGGAGAGTTAATTATGATCAGCTTGGTCCGCTCGGACACTTTGCTTCTGAACTCTACGGGATCGAAACGGAACTTGAGTTCTTCTCGCAAAGGAATGGGCACTGGAGTCCCACCCACGAAATTGATCATAGACTCGTAAATCGGGAACCCGGGGTTGGGATAGAGAACTTCATCTCCTGCCTCTACCACCGCTAGGAGCAAGTAGAACATGATGGGTTTCCCCCCTGGTGTCACCACGATCCAGTCGGGGTCCACTTCCACGCCTCTTGTAGTCTGGATTTCGCAGGCTATCGCTTTGCGCAATTCATGGAGTCCGGCGGAAGGGCAATAGTGGGTGTACCCTTCATGCAGCGCTCGGCTGGCAGCCTCCATCACATTGGCAGGTGTGGCAAAGTCCGGCTCTCCGATTTCAAGATGGATGATGTCCCTTCCTTGAGCTTCCAAGGCTCGCGCCTTGACGAGGACTTCGAAGGCTGTTTCCGTTCCCAAGCGACTCAATCGTTTTGCAAGTCTCACAGCTCGCCTCCTGTGGAAGTTCTTTTATTTGATAGGAGCAGTTGGTAGAGTCCTCTTCGGGAGACATTCCTCTGCCCGGCCACCATTCTGATAGCCTCCTTCTGACTGATCCCATGAACCCCCATCGCTTCTTTTACAAGCAATTCCATTTCTTTGACATCTAATGTGCCGCTGGAATTCCCGGTTAGCTCGTCTCTCTCCAGGATGAGGACAATCTCTCCCTTCACGGAACGGGCGCGGAAATGGTTATAAGCTTCTGAGACGCGGCCAAAGAAAAACTCCTCGTGAATCTTCGTCAGCTCCCGGGCAATGGTGACTCGACGCTCCCCCAGTATATCGCGGATATCTAACAAGCTCTCCAGAAGGCGACGAGGAGCCTCATAAACGACCAGCGTTCTTGGTTCCGCTTTCAGTTTTCGGAGGAAGGTTTGGCGGGGGCCCTTGCGAGAGGGAAGAAATCCAAGGAATACAAATTCATTTGTCGGACGACCGGAAGCACTCAGCGCTGCTACGAGCGCACTGGCGCCGGGGATAGGGACCACCCGGATACCGTTCTCTATGGCCACTCGGACAATGCGGTAACCTGGGTCCGAGAGGCAGGGTGTTCCGGAATCTGAAACCAAGCCCACCTGCTTCCCGGCTTGGAGTTGTTCTAATAAGTAATTGGCTTTTTCCTGTTCGTTGTGCTCGTGATAGCTGGTCAAAGGGAGGCATATATGGTAGCGATCCAACAGCTTGGCGGTCTGACGTGTGTCTTCACAGGCCAGCAAATCCACGCCGCGTAGAACCTTGAGGGCACGCAAAGTGATGTCTTCGAGATTACCAATGGGTGTTGCCACTACGTACAGCGTTCCAGCCATGTGACGACCCGCTAAAGAGCTCCAAATTGAACAACACCACAAGCCGCCTGGCTAAGAAGAGTTTGACGCCGGCAGACGGATGCTTCACACTGTCGCAAGGGGCGAATGTTTGTGGCGGAACGTCCAGCGTTGCGTGCGCCGCATAGCCAACACCTTTGGCCCAGGCAACTACCTGACATCGTAGCACAGCGGGGAAGCCAGGAGCAACGGCTGGCCGCGACCACAGCCATTATGCTGCATGGGATTCGGAGGAATGAAGTGATCCGACAAGAGACACTCTTGCTCGCCGCCTTTTTGTTTCTTCTGGGGAATGGGGTTGTTCTTACCCGGGTTCAGGAAGATTCCATCATTTTTGAGGATGATCAGCAGATTTTGACTCGGTTGAGCGAAAACCTGAGTATGGAGGAAATTTCGCTACGGAGTTTCCAGTGCCGGGAGAGGCTGACCATCACGGAATCTAGCTCCAAGGGACAATCACCAGGCAGACGTGAATTTCTGAACCACTATCAAGTCAAGCGTCAACCAAACCGTGAGGTCGCCACCCGGGCAACGTTCCAGGAGATGCGCACGTGGGGCGAGAGCCCCCAAGGGATTGAACCCGGCGCACTAGGAGATTTGCCGACTTTGGAAAACCCATTTACAGGCGCAATCAACCAGATGTTTGATTTCGAGAATCGCTTTGCCACGGATTTCCACAAGGAACGGCAAGAAGTTATTGATGGAAACAATTGTGAGGTGCTCCGATTTGAAACAGTCCCAGAACTGGCTGGGCAACAGATCCATATCGTGGGTGCTGTGGTCTCCTTGCGGCAACGAGGGTTCGTCTGGGTTAGTGTGAACGACAACCGACTGCTTCGGGTCTTTGGCAAGCAGATCAAACTTCCGAAAGGATGTCGCAATTATGAATTCCAGATCGACTATCACCCACAGACGTTATTTGGAAAGAAGCTCAACCTACCGGCTCACACCCAGCTAAAGATCGAGCTAAAGGACAAGCACTTTATTATCGAGCAGGAGTATTCTGACTTCGAGGAGATACATTAAGAAGGTCACTCCTTTGGGGGTCGGACGAGCGTTAATGCGGCGGAGTTAATGCAATAACGGAGTCCGGTCGGTTCCGGTCCGTCTTCAAATACATGTCCGAGATGGGCGTCACAGCGGCTACAAAGGACTTCAATTCGCGGCACAGGTAAGCGGTTGTCGATCATGGTTCGGATGTTTTCTTTGGCGGCAGGATTCCAGAAACTCGGCCAACCCGTCCCGGAATCAAATTTCTGGTCTGAATAGAACAGATCATTCCCACAGCAGACGCAGCGGAATATTCCTCGGTCATGCGTGTTCCAGTACTCCCCGCTGAATGCGGGTTCTGTGCCTTTCCGGCGGGTCACCTGGTATTGTTTGGCGGTAAGAATCTTCTTCCATTGGGCATCGGACTTAATTACTTTTTCCACAGTGAAGGGCCCTTTCGGTTGTCGATAAGACTGGCTTTTCCACCGAATCAAGGGACTGGAGGGCGGCCAGACTCCTGGGCTGGTTCCTTCTTCTCGTCAGCGTTGAGGAGATAAGCAGCCACCCTGCCGGAATCAGGACCAAGCAATACGTTAGAAACTTTCCATACCTACCGTCAGGCCCGTAGGGTTCGGTGATGCGATGAAGATATTCGCTGTTGGGAAAAAGTGAAGCCTCGGCAAATTCGTGGAACGAATAGATCAGCAACTGGACAACAAAGATCAGCAGAAAGAGAGCTGTTACCTGAAAGAAACGGGACAGATTGATTCGCCGTCCATAATGCGCCCACAAGAAAGCCATCCCAATGGCGGCTAACAGACCCAGCATGCCCCCAGCTAGTACGGGTCGGGCCTGTGCCTGGAACATCAATGAACCAAGCAGCAGGGAGGTTTCAATGCCCTCCCGAGAAATCATCAGGACGGTGAAAATGAAGACGCCCAAATAGGCGGCAGGTCTGCCGCTTTTGGCGGAAGCCAGCTCCAGACGCGTTTGGATCTCCTTCTTGAGCCTTCGTGAAGCCCGCCACATATGTAGGGTAAGGGTCCCTACAAAGAGCGCAGCCACCAGCGAGAAAATAGCCTCCCAATAAGACTGGTTGAAGGTTGCCCGGTAGAGAAGCACTCCGGCGGAAGCACATAGGACAAGGGAAACAGCGATCCCCCAATATACAGCTTTCTCCAGGTGCCGTCGACCGCTCTTCCGTAAATAAGCCAAGCAAAACCCGACAATAAGAAAGGCCTCCATCCCTTCTCTCAAGGTAATGACGAACCCTTCTAACATCCGATACCCCCATTATCAGGATAATTTGGGACTGGAGCCCACTCAAGCCGAAAGATTTCAATGAGATTATCGAACTTAAAGGAATATCAAACCTTAAATGAAAATGAAAGTCAAGTTCATTTTAGCTGAACCGACTCTGTTTGCTTGGAAGGACATTCTCTTCTTTGGACTATCAGCGTTTTGGAAATGCGATCATGCCAGGTCAAACGATCAGGATCAAAGAAGGCCCAGATGAATCCCAGCATAAAACATCCGAGAGAAGTGAAAGAACCGAACACTCTCAATCCAATTCCCTTCAACGAAGGGGTTCGACCGTCAAAACTAACCACCTTCAGACTCTCGTACTCCATACCCAAAGTCTGGGCACCCGTCATAATGAATAAGAACGAGTAGGAAACAGACAGCAACACAAGAACAAAAGCCAATCCTAGGAGCGAAGATTTCGTCGGGAACGAAAAATCCGGCACAAAGAATACGATTCCTAGAAATAAGAGGAAGCACCCAAAAACGAATAGGGCGTCAATTGTCCCGGCCATCACGCGCGCAGCTAGGGGAGCTGCCGTCAGGCCCGTTGAAAGCGCATCTTCCTGAGGAGCACTGTGCGGAAGCACAGCATCCTCAAATGGCAGGACCCCCTGGCTTAAATTGATTTCAATCCTCTCGACCTTGCCTCTGTTTGGATTAATCTGACGGTTGACCTTCCTGGCCGCCAAAGCAATTGGGGTTTGCAGTTTGGGCGGCTCCACTTCAGGCTGGGGGTCTTTGCTCTCGAGAATATCAGAGCGACGAAGGGATTCCTTCTCGAGGCGAGCGCGATTCACTTTCTCCAATGCCCGTTCGGCCAAAGGGTGATACTCAGGCCTGGAGGGTGGGTCGACTCGTGTTGTCCCGGTCCGTTGAACCCCTCCCTGGGGGCGGACAATCTCCCGATCGAGAACCTGTCGGACTCCGTCCAGGGACCCATTCTTCTCGTCAGACTTTTTTGTACCTTGACGAGATGTCTTTAGTTCCATGATGCTGTCCGCCAAGCTAGCGGCCTGGGTCAACACGACTAAAGGTCGTCCACACTGGGAACAAGCGGACGCGGTGAGCGGATTCGCCGTAGTGCAGGAGGGACATTTCTGTGAAGTTACTTCAGGGGGCACGCGCTCGCCTAGTTAGGTACGGTAATCAGATGGGACACATTTACTCGGGAATTGATACAACGGACCAGCAGCATGTTAGCAAAAGGGCCTTAAGGCGGCAATATTGAAATCCATCTGAGTGCATGCTAGATTACTGGTTCTGTATTGACTGTCGATCTGCTGGCGACGCTTTTCAATTGGGTTTCATTTGCGCAAACCACCCATCTTTCCCTTCCCTCAACGTCGGTTTGAAAGATGCTGGTTGCTGGGTAGAGGCCTCAACCTGCTCCCAGTGTTGCTTCTCCTCGTATGGGGTCCGGTGACAACAGGCCAAGCCCCCACTTCCCCACTCCCTGGTCAAACTGCTTCGTCTTCTCAGAGCGGCAACGCCATGACCATAGAAGCACGTGAGCAACATAGGACCGCGAAGCACGAATTCATGGCGAAGGGCAATGTGGAGGTCCACTACCAGGATATGCTCTTAAAAGCAGATGAAATACACGGAAACGACGAGACCCAGGACGTGGAAGGAGAAGGGAACGTCTACTTCGAGCAGGGTCAGCAAAAAGTCAATGGCGAGCATTTTAAATTCAACTTTGGAACCAAGACTGGCACCTTTTATGAGGTCAAAGGAAGGGTCGATCCCGGGTTCTTTTTTGTAGCCAGAGAGATTGAGAAACTGTCGGAGGATACCTATCGTGTCAAGGATGGCACTGTAACCGCCTGCGAAGACCGGGTTCCCAAGTGGAGTTTCTCGGTGAAGAATGGGCTCTTGAAGGTCGACAGCAATATTAAGATGAGGCATTCCTTTTTTCGGGTCAAGAAGGTTCCAATCTTCTTCAGTCCCTACATGGAGGTTCCCACCGTCGACACCAGCCGAAAGAGCGGATTTCTACTTCCGTCGACCGGGAATTCCAACACAAAAGGGCGCTCCTTCCGGGATTCCTATTACCAGACTTTGGGCAGGAGTGCGGACCTCTTAGTCACGGGGGAGTATTTTTCCTTGCGGGGAGGAGCCGGCGAATTAGAGTTTCGCGCCAGGCCCGGGGAGAAAAGTCACATCTTTGCCCAAGAGTTCTTCGTCATCGACCGTCTGGGCCAGGGCGGGCAAAGCGCCAGGATCCTTGCCGACAACATTTTTGAAAATGGCTTTCGCGGCGTAGTGAACGTCGACGTGGTTAGTTCTCAGACCTTCCGCCAGGTCTGGGGAAGTTCCTTCAACACTATTTTTCGGCCTGATCAGGTTTCGTGGGGGTTTCTCACAAAAAGTTTCTCCACGTACAGTGTGAATTTCTTCGGCGAGCATCGCTCAACTTTATATTCCCCGACACCCGTAACCACGCGGACGCTTCCCAGCTTTGATTTCTTCAGTCGTGCCCATCAAGTCAAGGAATGGCCCGTCTATTTCTCTTTCGATTCAGCCGTGGATGGATTGAGTCGCACAGATTCCAAAGTGGAGACTCCTCCCGTGGTGCAGCGGTTTGATTTCTATCCGCGAGTGACATTCCCGCTATTCAGGTTTCGAGGAATGAGTTTCACTCCCTCTGTGGCCGTCCGAGAGACGTTTTATTCCGAACGCCTGGCCCTGGGCACTCCGACTGGAGTCTCCCCAAACAACTTGGCTCGCTCGGCGTTTGACCTTCAAGGGAAGTTCCATGGACCCAGTTTGGCAAAAATCTTCGAGATCGGAGAGAAGCGATACAAACACGTGGTCGAACCGGAAGTGAATTACCGGTTTGTCACTGGAGTGAATGAATTCAACCAGACGATACTTTTTGACGAGCGCGACATTCTCAGCGATACAAACCAGGTTGAATACTACCTCAACAACCGCTTCTTTTCCCGTCGCCCCACTTCGGATGGAGGGACGACGACCAGCGAGTTTTTATCGGTTCGGATCGGGCAGATTTACTTTTTTGATCCGACTTTTGGAAACGCACTGGTCCCCGGTCTCCCCAACGTTTTTTACCCGGTCAATCTGCTGACCGCCTTTGGCTTCCTGGATCAGTATCGACACTTCTCGCCGCTGATTACTCGCGTCCGCTTTACTCCGGCACTGCATTACATTGTGGACTTCCGCACGGATTACGATCCCAAGATTCACACCCTTCGGGCCTCCAGTGTCAGCAGTTGGGTGTACATAGCGAACAACTTTGTTGCACTCACGTATTACAATACCAAGAACCTCCCCCCTGAGCAGCGTCTCTCCAACCAGATTCGAGTTATGGGCGGTTATGGCAACTTCACACGGCGAGGGATCAATGCTGCACTAAGCGTGGCATACGACTTCACTAGCGAGACCCGACAATATCTCGCAGGCCAGCTGGCCTACAATTGGGACTGCTGCGGCATCGCCATGGAACTGCGCCAGATA
>Ga0335071_10008558_pt1 | contig 10500 bp, 7 predicted proteins | sample Lox_Sample_15_FD_206724 | JGI IMG/M metagenome (GOLD analysis project Ga0335071, IMG submission 206724) | Soil microbial communities from Loxahatchee National Wildlife Refuge, Florida, United States - Lox_Sample_1.5 | ecosystem: Environmental > Terrestrial > Soil > Wetlands | place: USA: Florida...
CCGGAGAGGGCCGACAAGGGCGTCTGAGCGCCCGAGAGCCGGGGGTGAAGCTCCGGGAGCTGGCCGGGCGGCTCGGCTGCGAGCTGCTCGGCGACGGCGAGGTCGAGATCCGCGGCGTCTCCGGGCTGGAGCGGGCCGGGCCCGGCGACCTCACCTTCCTCGCCAACCCCCGCTACGCCCCGCTGCTGGCGACCACCCGGGCCGCCGCGGTGATCGTCGCCTCCGCGAACGAGTCCACGCTGCCGCGGCTGGTCAGCGAGAACCCCTATCTCGCCTTCGCCCGCGCGGTGGGCCTGATCTGCCCCCCTGCGCGCCCCGAGCCCGGCGTCCACCCTTCCGCCCAGGTGCACCCGACCGCGGTGCTGGGGACGGGCGTCCACGTGGGAGCGCTGGCCGTGGTGGGCGCCCGGGCGCGGGTGGGGGCGCGCAGCGTGCTGCACCCGCAGGTGGTCGTCTACGACGAGGTGACGATCGGCGAAGACTGCCTGCTCCACTCCGGCGTGCAGGTCCGCGAGCGCTGCCGGCTGGGCGACCGGGTGATCGTGCAGAACGGGGCGGTCATCGGCGGCGACGGCTTCGGTTTCGCCAGGGACGCGGAGGGCCGGTACCACAAGTTCCCGCAGGTCGGCACGGTGGTGATCGAGGACGACGTGGAGATCGGCGCTCTCACCGCGGTCGACCGCGCGGCGCTGGGCGAGACCCGTATCGGCCGCGGCTCGAAGCTCGACAACCTGGTGCAGGTGGGGCACTCCGTCACCGTCGGTTCCGACACCGTGCTCTGCGGCCAGGTCGGCATCGCCGGCAGCAGCCGCGTCGGCAGCGGGGTGACGCTGGCCGGACAGGTGGGCGTGGCCGGGCATCTCACCATCGGCGACCGGGTGATCGCCACCGCCCAGACCGGCATCCCCTCCTCGGTCGAGCCGGGGACCGTGGTCTCCGGCTACCCGGCCATCGAGAACCGAGCCTGGCTGCGCTCGAGCGCGTTGTTCGCGCGACTTCCCGAGCTGCAGAAGCGCGTGCGCGAGCTGGAGCGCAGGCTCGAGTCGCTGCTGTCGCGCGGCCGCAGCGGCCCCTGCTGAGGGGCGCCCCTCCCCGCCCGCGGAACGCTCAACGGTCCGTCACCTCGACGCTGCCGCAGGCCCCGTTCTGGGCGCAGGCCGTGTAGGTCGCGTTCTCGTACGCCCTCAGCTGGTACTGGTTGGCGGGCTCGTGGTCGCAGCCACTGCTCCTGCCCGTGCAGTACTTGCCCGCGCGGGTCCAGGTCGGGCCCGGCCGTCCGGTGTCCTCGGCCACGCCCACGCGCCAGCTCTCGCAGGCCGAGCGCTCCGGGCTGCCCTCCTTGCGCACCGGGCAGAAGGCGCGGCCGTCGGAGAAGCCGATGGCCTTGCAGAAGTCGCCGTCGGGTCCGACGATCGGCGTCGAGTCGAGCAGGGCGTAGTCGCCGTAAGGGATGTACAGCTCGACGTTGAAGTGGTGGACGGGAGGCGGGTAGGGGCGCCCGCAGCCGCTGCCCACCGGCGGCAGGTCGACGTTGCGCTCGACCGGGAAGGAGGCCGGGTTGCAGGTGAAGCGGTAGCTGGCGCCGTTGTGCCACATGTGGCCGTCGCTCACCAGGACGTCGTAGTCCTCGGAGAAGCTGTTGTCGTCCTTCACCTGGATCTGCTCGTACATGTAGTCGTCCGGGTCGCGCTGGGCGCACAGGCCGGCGGACTGCAGGTTGGCGACCATCCCGTTCAGGTAGGCTTCCTTGTCGAGCACCCGGTAGTTGTCGCTGCCCTTGGGTTCGGCGTCCCTGGTGTCGAAGATCTGCGGCTTCTGCGCCAGCAGCTCGTCCATGGCCGTCATCACGAAGTCGGTCAAGCGCCCCGTCTGCTTTCCGCAGGTGGCGACCGCGCTGCCAGCTCCCAGGCGGCAGGACTGGACGCCGCCCGCAGGCGTGGGCGTGGGCGCGGAGACGGGTGGCGTGGAGCCGGAGGGCGATCCGCCTCCGCAGGAGACGGCGAGCGCGAGGGAGAACGACGCGAGCAGGGCTGCGGCCAGGGGGAGGAGCTGGCGCTGCATCATCCTTGACCTCTTCGCACGTCGAGTACGCGACGCCTCGGCCGCGCACTCTAGTCGCTCGTTCCCCGCCGAGGCAAGGGTCTTGCGCACACGCCGCACGGGGTCAGCTTCCGGGAGTCGGCGCGCGACGCACCTGACGGCGCTCGCGCTTGCGGAGGGCCGGTCAGGGGTGAGATGGTAGCGCGCTCGTGAGCCCTTTCCCACCGCCGCGCGGCGCCTGGTCGCTCTCCGCCGCCACCACCACCGCCTTCGCCCTCGCGCTGCTTCTCGGGCTGGCGTGGTACGCGCAGACACAGCTCGACCTGCGCGGGCGGCCAGAGGAGGACGCGGCGATGCTGCTGCGCTACTCGGGCCACCTGGCGCAGGGGCACGGCATCGTCTGGAACGTCGGCGAGAAGCCGGTGGACGGCGCCACCGACTTCCTGTTCATGCTGGCGGTGGCGGCGCTGCACCGGGCCGGCCTCACCCTGGAGACCGCGGCGCGCGGCCTCGGCATGGCGGCGCACGCGGTCACGGTCCTGCTGCTGTTCCTCGGCGCGCTACGGCTGCACGGCGTCCCCGCCCACTGGGCGGCCGTGCCCGCCGCCTTCTACGCGATCGGGCCGGGACTGCGGCACCTGGCGGCCTGCTACGGCACGCCGCTGTTCGCCCTGGCGGTGGCCGTCGCCTGGCTGTACGCGAGCCTCCTCGCGGACAGCGCCCCTGGCGCCGAGCGCGGCCCGGCCCTGCGGTTCGCTCTGGCGGCGCTGGCCATGGGGCTCGCCCGCCCGGAGGGCGTCTTCCTCGGCGGCTTCATGCTGCTGGGCGTCCTGCTGGTCCGCCGCGGCTCGGGCGCGCGGCGCATCCTGGGCCGCTACCTGCTGGTGTTCCTCACGCTGGGGCTCGCCTATTTCCTGTGGCGCTGGTGGTACTTCGGCTGGCCGCTGCCCAATCCCTTCTACAAGAAGGGCGCCTTCCTGCTGCACTGGCACTCGCTGCGCATGGCCTGGCGCGACCTGTGGCGGCTGGGACTGCCGTTCCTGCTGCTGCCGCCGATCGGGCTGCTGGTCCGCGGCGCCCGACGGGCCGCTCTATTCGTGCTCACGCCGGTGGCGCTGTTCGTCGCGCTGTGGGTGCTGATCTCCGACGAGACGAACTACGTCATGCGCTTCCGGCAGCCGATGGTACCGGTGCTGTTGCTGGGCAGCGTGCCCGTGGCGCAGGCGCTGGTGCGGCGGCTGCGCGGGGCCTGGCCCGCGCTCACCCGCCCCCCGGCGGCGGCCGGCTGGGTCGCGGCGCTGGCGATCGCCTCCGTCCTCGGCTGGAACGAGCACTCGCGCTACCGCTACATCGCCCCGGAGCGGATGGGGCTCTACGACGCCGCGCGGGTCCTGCGCGACTACGCGCCTCGCGGCTTCGCGCTCGCCACCACCGAGGCCGGACTGCTGCCCCTGTACAGCGAGTGGCGCGCCGTCGACGCCTGGGGGCTCAACGACGCCTACGTCGCCCACCACGGGGGCATCGACGACGCCTACCTCGAGCGCTACCGGCCGGAGGTGATGATGGTCCACGCCTACTTCTCGCCCGGCGTGCCGAAGAGCGGCCCCCGGGTGGAGAACCGCGCGCTGGGCCCCGCCTGGTACCGCATGGTGACGACCATGATCGGTTTCGCGGAGCGCCACGACTACCTCCTCGCCGCCTGCTTTGGCCGCAACGCCTGGGACACGCACTACTATTTCGTCCGCCGCGGCTTCCCCAAGAGCGACGAGATCGCCGCCCGGCTGCGGGCGCTCGACTACTACTGGGACGGCGAGCCGACCACCGACTTCGCGGCGGCCCCGGAGGCGTCCCCCTCAGGACGGTGAGGCTTCAGCGCCCGACGACCACCGAGCCGCAGGCCCCGTTCTGGCCGCACATCGTGTAGGTGCCGTTTTCGTAGGCCCAGAGGTCGTTCTGGTTGTCGGGGTGGTTCTGGCAGCCGCTGTCCGGGCCCGTGCAGTAATGGCCGTTGAAGGTCCAGGTCGGGCCGGGCCGGCCGGTGTCCTTGGCCGTGCCCACGCGCCAGGCCTCGCAGGCCACGCGCTCGGGGCCGTGATCGGCCCGCACGGGGCAGAACGCCCGGCCGTCGGTGTAGCCGACGGCGGCGCAATACGCCACGTCGGGACCGACCTTCGCGGTCGAGTCGAGGGTGACGTAGGCAGATCCCGGCAGCCACACCTTCGCGTCGAAGTGGTGGATCGGCGCCGGGTAGGGCCGTCCGCAGCCGCTGCCCGCCGGCGGCATGTCTGCCGTGCGGTCGATCGGGAAGGAGGCCGGCGTGCAGAGCTGGTCGAAGGCCTGGCCACCGCGCTGGATGAAGCCCTTGTCGGAGATGACGTAGAAGCCCTCGGAGAGATCGTTCGCGTCCTTGACCAGCACGCGCTTCGAGCCGAAGTCGTCCGGGTCCCGCTGGGCGCAGGCGTGCTGGCGCTGGACGTTGGTGACGATCGCGTCCAGATAGGCCTCGGGGTCCAGTACCCGGAAGGTGTCCGCTCCCTTGTGCTCCTCGACGGTCATGTCGAACAGCTGCGGCTTCTCCCGGACCGCCGAATCGATGGCGGTTTCGACGTAGTGGATGAGCTGCGAGCCCTTGACACCGTGCACGCACACGGCGTTGATGTCGCCCTTGCCGATGGTGCAGCTGCCGGCGAAGGAGGACGGAGTCGCGGTGGGCGAGGCCGTGGGGGTGGTGACGGTGGGCGTCTGCGGCGCGGTGGGCTTGGATCCACCGCAGGCGGAGAAGAGCAGGAGCAATGCGGCGGGAGCGACTCGGAGGAGAGACGCCGCCGCCCTGGCAGGGGCCGACGTTTTCTTCATCAAGACACGGCAAGATACCTCACCGTTGCCGATCCATCAATGGCCGCGGCCGCCAGAAAGTGACCCGGGACGCCTCGTTCGTGGGTTACTTCTTCGCCGGCCCGTCCCTCGGCGCCGCGTAGCCCGGCCGGTGGCGGAGCTTCAGCCCCGGACGCTTCACCTCCACCTGCAGCCTGCGGAAGCGGCCGTCGCGGGCCGGGTTGTCCGAGACGTAGCCGATCACGTACTGGCTGCCCAGCTCGTCGAGGATCGACTGGTAGATGGCAGCCAGCTCGCGCGAGGCCCGCGGTTTGAACACGCGGCCGCCGCTCACCTCCGCCAGGGTGGCCAGGAAGGCCTGGGCACGCAGGCCCTCCGAGCTCTGCGGCCGCTCGCCGGCGAACGCCACCGGGTAGACCACCACGTCGCTGCCGCGGAGCAGTTGCTCGACGTCGGCGGAGTTGAGGCGGCTGGTGGTGTCGTCGCCGTCGGAGAACAGCACCAGCACCTTGCGGCCGGGGGTGTCGGCCACTCGCGAGAGGTACACGGCGATCGAGTCGTTGAGCGCGGTGTAGCCGCTGCCCTCGGTGCCCAGGATGCGCTCGAAGATGCCCTGCTGGTTCTCGGAGTTGTAGCGGGAGATGCGGATGTCGCGGTCGAAGAAGACGAGCAGCAGGTCCTTGGCCCGCGGGATCGCGTCCAGGAAGCGGATGGCCGACTCCTGGCTGAGCTTGATCTCCCTGCGCATGCTCTCGCTGGTGTCGAAGAGCAGGCCCAGGTTCAGCGCCAGCTCCTGCTGCGGCCCCAGGTCGAAGGTGCGGTGCCCCTCCGGGCAGGGCGGGACGGCCTCGCCCGCGGTCACTTGCAGCACCGCGTTGCAGCGGGTGCAATGCAGCTCCCCGCTCGCCGGGGAGCGCTCGCCGGCGTGCACCTGGCGGGCGGCGGCCGCGAACAGCTCCAGCTTCTGCGGCCGCCCGTCCTCCCTCACCGTGAAGTCGGACTCCGTCAGGTCGGAGACGAGGTTGCCCCTGGCGTCGTGGGCGGTCACGGTGACGTTGACCATCTCCACGCCGGCCTGGAACACCGGCGCCTGCCCGGCCGCGGCGACGGCGGCGAGGGCGGCCAGGACGAGAAGGCTGCCGGCCAGGGCGCCGGCGCGAGCGCGGCTCACGGATCCTCCGCGGGGCTGATCGTCCGAGTCTAGCGCAGGACCTCGATCACGCGCACCGCCAGATCCACCTTGTTGAACGGCGGCATCACGTAGACCCCCTGTCCCAGCTCGCGCGCGGCGCGAGCCGCCTCCTGCGCGATGGCCACTCCCTCCTGCTGCGCGCGCTCCCCCGAGCCCGCCTGGCGCATCCGCTCGCGGATGTCGTCGGGGATCCGCATGCCCGGCACCTCGTTGTGGAGGAACTCGGCGTTGCGGTGGGAGTAGAGGGGCAGGATCCCGACCAGCAGCGGCAGCCTCAGGTGCCGGATCATCCCGCAGAAGCGCTCCAGCGTACGCGGGTCGTAGACCGGCTGCGTCATCACGTACTCGGCGCCCGCCCTGGCCTTCTCCTCCAGCCGCCGCACCTCCCGCTCCACGTCCTGCTTGCTGGGGTCGGCGCCACAGCCCACGTGGATGGCCAGGGCGGGGCCGATCAGGTTCCCGGCCAGGTCGCAGCCGTGGTTGAGGTGGTCGAGGATGCGGATGAGGCCGATGGAGTCGACGTCGTAGACGGCGGTGGCGTCCGGGTAATCGCCGAGCTTGGGCGGGTCGCCGGTGATCGCCAGGATGTTGCGCAGGCCCAGGGCGTGGGCACCCAGCACGTCGGATTGGATGCCGAGCAGGTTCCGGTCGCGGCAGGTGTAGTGGAGGATGGTGTCGATCCCCACCCGGTCCTGCAGCAGCACGCACAGCGCCTGCGCGCTCATGCGGGCCGAGGCCCGCGGCCCGTCCGCCACGTTGATGGCGTCGACCTCGTTCTCCTTGCAGTACTGGGCGCGCTCCACGATGACGCCGGGGTCGGCGCCGCGCGGGGGGTCGAGCTCCACGCAGACCACGAACCTGCGGCCCAGGTGGCGGGCCAGGGGCGACTTCTGCTCCCGCGGGACCGGCAGAGGCGCCTCCCGCGGCCGCGCGGGCTTCGTCTGCTTCACCTCCACCTGGGAGGGGCGCGTCATGCGCACCGCCCGCACCAGGTCGCGGATGTGGGCGGGAGTCGTGCCGCAGCAGCCGCCCACCACTGTCGCCCCCGCGTCCAGGAAGCGCCGGGCCCAGGTCGACATGTACTCCGGCGTGCAAAGGTAGACGTAGCGGCCCTCGACCAGGGCCGGTGCGCCGGCGTTCGGCATGGCCGAGAGCCGCGCCGTGCGGGCGGCGGCCGCCATGCGCTCGATCGTCTCCAGCATGGCCTGTGGCCCCTGGCTGCAGTTCGCGCCGATCAGGGCCACGCCCTCGTCCTCCAGGCGGCGGACGACCTCCTCGGGCCGGTCCCCGTGCAGCGTGTTGCCTTCCTCGCTGAAGGTCAGGCTCACCGCGACCGGGCGCCGCGCGTCGACCGAGCGCACCGCCTCGAGCGCGACCAGCGCCTGATCGAGCGACGGCATGGTCTCGATCAGGAACAGGTCGACCTCGCCCTCCAGCAGGCCCTCGGCCTGCTCGCGCCAGGCCTCGCGCGCCTCCCCCGGCTGGAGGTTGCCGAGGGGCGCCAGCGGCTTGCCGATCGGCCCGATGGCCCCCGCCACCAGCGCCCGGCCCTGGGCCACCTCGCGGGCGATCTTCGCTCCCTCGCGGTTGATCCGGCGGACCTGCGCCTCGAGCCCGTGCGGACCCAGCTTCAGGCGGTGGGCGCCGAAGGTGTTGGTCTCGATCACCTCGGCTCCGGCCTCCACGTACTCGGCGTGGATGGTGCGCACCAGCGCCGGGCTCGACAGGTTGAGCTCGTCGAAGCAGCGGTTCACGAAGATGCCGCGGGAGTAGAGCATCGTCCCCATCGCCCCGTCGAAGACCAGGGTCCCCTGGTCGAGGCGCTCCAGGAACGGCAGCAGCGTGCCCCCCGCGGTGGACTGGCTCATTGGCCGCAGTTTACTCCGTGCGGACGGAGTGGGATCGCGTCAGGGCGAGGACGCCGGCCTCACAGCCCCAGGATGGCCGGGTCCAGCCGCAGCGCGCCGGCGCGGAGCTTCTCCTCGAGAAGCTTGCGCACGGTGCCGTACTCCTCCGCCGGGACCGGCAGCTTGAAGGAGGCGCCGCCCTTGCGCGGCTGCAGCAGCAGCACGATCTGCGGCGTCTCCACGAAGGCGATGCGCGAGACGTCCTGCCAGCGCAGGAAGCCGCGGTGCGCCCAGACTCCGTCGCGGTAGAGGCCGAGGCGGATGTGGCGGGCGAGCGGGACCAGCACCAGGAAATAGGCGGCCATCAGGGCCAGGCCGACCACGTGGTGCGGGGGTCGGCGCAACCAGGCGTTGACGCCGGCGGTGAGCGCTCCCATCACCCCCATCAGCAGCAGCCAGGGGAGCTGCGCCGGCCGCGGCGTCGGCCAGGTGAGGATCGCCGTCGGCCACACCCGGCGGAAGCGCAGATAACCCGCCAGACCGCGCGCGAGCTGCACGAAGAAGTAGATGCCCAGGCCGACGAGGCCCGCGCTGATCAGGTGCTGCTGCGGCGGCGGGAGCACGCGACCTGTCAGGCCCGCAGCGCCTGCTCGACGTCGGCCACCAGGTCGTCCGCGTCCTCGACGCCCATCGACAGGCGCGCCATGCCGGGGTCGATGCCCGCCGCCCGCAGCTCCTCGGGCGGGACGCCGTGGTGCGAGGTGTGCACGGGCAGGCTGACCAACGACTCGACCCCCCCCAGGCTGGCGGCCCGGGCCACGAGCTGCAGGCGGTCGTAGAAGCGCTCGGCCGCGGCCAGGCCGCCCGAGAGCTCCAGCGTCACCATGCCGCCGAAGGCGGACATCTGCCGGCAGGCCACGGCGTGCCCGGCGTGGGACGACAGCCCGGGGTAGAGGACGCGCCGGACCGCCGGGTGACCGTCGAAGCGCCGCGCCACCGCCATCGCGTTCGCGCACTGCCGCTCGACCCGCAGGTGCAGCGTCTTCAGCCCGCGCCCGGCGAGGAAGGCGGCGTGGGGGTCGAGGCACCCCCCGAGGACCTTCATGGTGGCGCGCGCCTCGGCGATCCGCGCGCGCGAGCCGGCCAGGGCGCCGCCGATCAGGTCGCTGTGCCCGGCCAGCGCCTTCGTCAGGCTGTGCATCACCAGGTCCGCGCCCAGCGCCAGCGGCCGCTGCAGGTAGGGGGTGGCGAAGGTGTTGTCGACGATCACCGCGATGCCGGCGGCGTGCGCCGCCTCGCAGGCGGCGGCCAGGTCGACGACGTCGAGGGTGGGGTTGGTCGGGCTCTCCAGGATCAGGACCCGCGTCCGCTCGCCGGCGAGCCGTGCGGGGTCGGCCAGCGACTCGAGCGGCACCAGGCGCGTGCGGACCGCGAAGCGCGGCAGGGTGTCGGTGAGGAGGCGCAGCGTGCCGCCGTAGAGCGACTGGCTGCCCAGCACCTCGTCTCCGGCCTGGACCAGGGAGAAGACGGCGCTGGTCATGGCCGCCATCCCCGAGGAGAGCGCGAGCGCCGCCTCGGCCCCCTCCAGCGCCGCCAGCGACGCCTCCAGCGCGCGCAGGGTGGGGTTGGCGTAGCGCGTGTAGACGAAGAGGTCCTCGTCGCCGTCGAGGTGGCGGCGCAGCTCGGCCGAGGAGCCGAAGGCGAAGGTGGAGGTCTGCACGATGGGCGTGGCCAGCGGGCCCGGGCGCACGCCGTGCTCGCCGTGGACCGCCCTGGTCCCCGCGCCGCGTGGCTTCATCTACAGCTCCACCGGCTGGGTGACGTCGCGATAGCGTCCCTCCGCCCGCTCGGGCAGCGCCGACTGCCCCACCACCGGCTCCACGAACTGGCGGTAGGCGTCGCGGAAGCCCAGCTCGACCAGATCCTCCGTCGTCTGCAGCACCTCGGTGGCGGGGTCGCGCACGCCGTCGAGCTCCATCGGGCCGAGCACCCGGCGCTCCGGCCGGATGACCCACAGGTCGATCTCGCCGAACAGGCGGCCGCTCGCCGGGTCCTGCCAGCCGGTGCGGCCGTCTTCGCCGCGGCGGCCCTGCGCGCTCACCAGCCGGTTGAAGCGCTGGGTCTCGTCGATGCCGCGCGCCGCCTGCACCTCCAGCGTGCGCAGCGCCGCGTCGACGCGGGCCAGCGGGCCGCGCCGCCGGGCCAGCGGTCCCCGCGACTCCGGCACGCCGGTCACCACGATCACCTGCTCGGCCCCGGCCGCCACCGCCTCCGAGATACCGCACCCCGGCAGCAGGGTGGCGTCGGTGAGGCGGTGCGTCTCGCCGGCGTGCACGCAGCCCCTGGGGAAGGTGACCCGGCGCAGCGGCATCGCCAGCGGGCAGAGCAGCGCCGTCGCCAGCGCGTCGAACAGCAGCGCGTCCTGGCCCGCCACCCGCAGGTCCACCACCTCCGCCAGGGTGCCCCCGCGGGCCGCGCCCGAAGGCGGTCCGTCCTTCAGCAGCACGAAGGAGAGCGGGCCGCCGCGGTCGAGGTCGGCCGTCCGCAGCACCAGCTCCCGGAAGCCCGGCTGGCCCAGGTTGTCGG
>Ga0335071_10008560_pt1 | contig 10500 bp, 9 predicted proteins | sample Lox_Sample_15_FD_206724 | JGI IMG/M metagenome (GOLD analysis project Ga0335071, IMG submission 206724) | Soil microbial communities from Loxahatchee National Wildlife Refuge, Florida, United States - Lox_Sample_1.5 | ecosystem: Environmental > Terrestrial > Soil > Wetlands | place: USA: Florida...
CGCGCGTCTCGCCGAGCGCCGCGAGAGCGGCGGCCGAGAGCGGCTGGTCGTTCAGCACGGCGATCAGCGCGTCAGGACGATGGGACTTCACATAATCGAGCGCCGCCGCTCCTTCCCGCCCCGCGCCCCAGATCGCAATCGATTTAGCTTGCATCGAGATAGGCATGGAGAAGTCTTTCGTAACGAGGCGGCACGTTGTGATCGAGCGCGGGCGTGAGCAGGCGGCCCCATTCTTCCTCGAGGCGCGGAGCGAAAGGCGTTAGGCGCGGCGCGAGCGCGCGGAGGATCCAGCTCTCCTTCCATTCGGGACGCGCCGCAAGCTTCAACACCGCCGCGCAGCTCTCGCCGATCTCGCCGACGCATTCCCAGGGCTTGTGTCCGGAAAGGCCCGTGAGCTCCTCATAGCCGGTGAGCTGGCTTTCGTCGTCCAGCAGATTCTTGCCGAAGATCGCGATCATCCGCTCGAAAGGAAGCGCGGTTCCGAGCATCAGAAATACGAACCGGCATTTCGGGCAATCGCAGCACCAGCGTTCGCTCGGCGCCTCCGCGCGCAGGCGAAAGGCGCGATTGCAGCTTGTGAAGGCGGCGTCGTAGCGGCTCGCCTTGCCGAAGACCTGCGCGATATGCAGCTCGGAGAGCGGCCGCAGCAGCGAGAAGTAGTCGAGCGTCGGCGAAACATGCTCGCGGACATAGCGCGCAATTTCGGCCTCGGCCGCCGAGGTTTTGCTGAACTGGTGGTTGACCGCGATACCGTCCCTCTCGAGCGTCGCCTCGTTCGCGGAGCGCTCGTTGGAGAGCACGACCGCGTCGAAGCCATGCACGAAGGCCGCCGCGATCGCGATGAAGCTCACGATCGCGGTGATCGGCACGTGGCCGTTATAGGCGCCGGCCTCGTTGAGCGCGAAGAGCTTCGGATCGAGCGTGCGCGTCACTTTTAGGAAGGGCAGGCCGCTTGCCGCCGCGCAGTCGAGCATCGGCTGCTTCGGATTGACGGCGAAGAGGACCATCGGCTCTCCGCCAGCGCGCAGCGCCTCGACGCTGACGAGCGAGTCCTTGCCGCCGCCGATCAACACGGCCGCGCGGCGCGGCAACGCCTCGTGGACCGGCGCGACGGCGCCGAGGAGCGGAGGCTGCGCCGTGCACGAGAACTGCGCGCGATCGGAGAGATCGAGATCGTTGCGAACCGCGAACTCGCCGAGCCCATTCAGGTAGAGGCCGCGAAAGAACGCCAGTTGCGACGCGGCGAACGGCGGCGCCTCGACGACGATGCGCTTGGGGACGAAGGCTTTGTAGTAACTGACGCCGGCGAGGGCGCAGAGCGCCGAGGCGGCGGCGTCGAAGCTTTGGCGCAGCCCGCCCGCGTCCGGCAGCGGCGCGTGAAAGTCGACGCTTTCACAAAAGCGCAGTCCGGATTCATAGCCGTAGTGCAGGTCGACGCGTCCCTGCGCGTCGCGAGGCGTCCATCCGAGGATTTTGAATTCGCCGTGCTCGTCCTTCATCCAAGCTTCCAGAGCGCCCGCCGCGCGGAATGATTTGAGGCTTGCGCGAGGCTTACCATGACGGGCGCGGCAAAGTCACTTTCACTGTGAGAGCATGGGGTTTTCGCAAGGCGTCACGCCAAGCGTGCAACAATAAATTAACGACGCTTCTCAATCATTCCTTCATCCATGCAGGAGGCGATTTATGTCGACGTTTTTGCGGTTTGCGACAGTCTGCGGCGCCGCGATCGCCGCCGTCACGGCGGCTCGGGCGCTGCCGCTGACGCCGGTTCCAGGCCCGCCGCTCGATGCGAGCTTGCGGCCGAGCCTTTCCCCAAACCTCGCTCCCTGGCAAAACTGGAGCGGCTTCCATGTCGGCGCGAATCTGGGCGGCGCCTGGGACTGCGCCCCGGTCGCGGATTTCCTCGGTCTGCCCATGGGTCCGGCCGCGGATTTCGGCGCCGGCGGCGTCGTGACTCACACGCTCGGCTCCAATGGGGCCGGCGTCATCGGCGGCGCCCAGATCGGCTATGACTTTGAATGGCCTTTCGGTCTCCTGACCGGCGTCGAAGCGGACTTTCAAGGCCTCTCTTTTCGCGACAGCGCGTGGCTCTCCGCCGCCTCTCTCACGGGCGCGGCCGGCGCGGTCAAGGGGACGAAACGCGTCGATAGTCTTGGCGCCATTCGGCTGCGGCTGGGTTACCAGGTGACGCCGGGCGTCCTATTCTATGCGACAGGCGGCTATGCCTATGGACGGGCGGGCTTCACCGCGAGCGGCGCGGCGATGAGCTTCCCGCTCGACTTCGCCGCCGCCAGTTTCGCGAATTACGCCGGACTGCGCGGCGGCTTTGCCGCCGGCGGCGGACTCGAATACGCGATCTCGCCCAATCTCATCGGCCGGGTCGAATATCTGCGCTACGATCTCGGAACGGCCTCTCGGCTGGCGCCTTTCCTCACGACCGACGGCTCGCTGCAATGGCCGGGACTCGCGCAGCGCGCGGAGGCGACCTTCAGCGGCAATGTCGTGCGTGCGGGCTTGAACTATCGCTTCACTCCGGAGCTTCCCGCGCCGGTCCTGCCGGTCATCGCCAAATATTGAAGCCCATCAACGAAGCATGTTCTGGTTTCAAAAGCGGCTGCGCACTTTTCGGGAAGAGGCTTTCGCGCTTCACTTCGCCAAGCGCGCGACGAGTCGGGGCGCGAGCAGGCTGCGCAGACCCGCAAGGTCCAGCGCCGCGGCCGTCGCGACATAGGCGCCGCCACCCAAGGCGATCTGCAGCAACATCGTCGCGAACCCCGGCGCGCTGCCGCGCAGCGGCAGGTCGACGGCGACCATCGCCGCGCAGGCGGCGAGCGTCACGATGAGATCGCGGGCCTTTGGCCAGCTCGGCTCGAGCCAGGCGAGCATCGCAAAGAGCGCCGCGAGCCCAGCGAGCGCCGCGGCCGATTGCGCAAGGGCGAAGACGCTGGCGTCCGGCCCCGTGGGAAGGAGGGCGATCGTCGCGAGATTGGCGACCGCCGCGACGAGGGCGCTGATGATCAGCGGCGCCAGGCGATGCGCAAGCTGGAAGGCGGGATTGATCGCATAGTTGATCATGGCCCAGGCGAAGAGGCCCGGCGCAAAGAGCGTGAAATAGTGCTGAAACGGCCCGCGGAAGCTCTCGGGCACGAGGAGCCGCTCGAAGCTCGGGATGAGCAGCCAGCTGCCGAAAACGGCCGGCGCGATGATCGCGAGGACGAGGCCCATGTTCCTCGAGATTCGATCCCGCGCGCGCGATGCGCCGAGCGTCTTTTCCTCGAGGACGGCGAGCTGGAACAGAACCGCGTCGAGCGCCGAGCCGATTGTGTTGACTATCCGAATCCCGAGGTCATAGGCGAGCGAGAACTGGCCCGCCTCGGCGAAGCCGAGGAGACGTGAGACCAGGATGCGGTTGAGCAGCGGGATGGACTGATAAAGGACGTTTGCGGCGACGATCGGCATGCCATAGGCCAGGAATCGGGAGACAAGCCAGCGCTCCGCGCGACCGCCGCGCGCGGCTTCGTCGACAAGGCCGCTGCGCGCTGCGCCGAGCGCTCCGGCGACGCTGAGCATCAAGCCGATCAATGCGATGCGGGCGGACCCGAACCAGAAGGCGCCCCCGACTGTCAGCGCGAGGGCCAGCACGTTCTTGGCCACGACGAGCACCGAGTAGGGTCGGTCGAGGAAGCGGGCGCGCAGCAGCGCCGCCGCGAAGTCGAACAGGCCGTTGGCGATCGCGGCGCCGATCGCGAGCGCGGCGAGATCGGCGCTGAGCGTGAGATCGAGTCCGCTCGCATAAACGAGAAGAGCTGCGCCCGCCGCGAGCACAGCCACCCAGCCTATGGCGGCGTCCAGCGTCGCGCGAATGTGCGCGCTCCCCGATTGACTCTGCCGCGTATAGAAGCGCGGCACGCAATAGCGCAACCACTCGAAGACGATGAGCTGCACGACGGAAGCGGCAGAGAGCGCGAGCGTGAATCGTCCATATTCCGCGGGTCCCAAAAATTTTGCGACCAGCAGTCCGACGACGAAATTGAGCAAGCTGTTGGCGGTGAAGACGGCGATGGTGAGCACGTCGCAAATCCTCTTCCTGCAAGGTTAGGGCTGCACGCGCACGCCCGCCATGAACACGTCCGCCTGGTAATTGCTATTTTGCGCCGAGCTGTTCAACCGTTCATGCGAATAGCTGGCCTTGAGCGCGATCGAGCGCGTGATCTTGTAGTCGACCTTGGCGCCGAGATTATATCCCCGCTCCACGGTAGAGGAGCCCACGTAGTTGTTCTGGAAGAAGTTGCCGAGGGGGGTGAATCGAAGATTGCGAAAGAGGTCGTGCGCGATCTCGAAGCCCAGCGCATGACTGACCTCGGCCGAGGCGCCTTGCAGCGTGGTTTCGTTGATGGTCGTCGTCATGCGCAGCGTCGCGGTGGTCAGCGCGCTCGGCGTGTAGGCGAGCGAGCCGTCGAGCGTCGGCGTCGAGACCGGCGGCAGGCGCGGATCGCGATACTCGCGCTCGGCGTAGCCCACGGCGGCCTCGCCGGTCAGGAGCTCGCTGAATTTGAGCTTGACGCCGCCGCGCGCCGCGTAGCCGACGCTGTCTCGCGCATAGCCGTAGGGGTCGAGAAAGGAGTCGTGAACGCGGCTGTCAGAGGCGGCTTTCAGGAAGGGTCTCACATCGGGCGTCAGCTCGTAGCCGATTTCTCCGACGACGCCGTAGTCGTTGTAATCCGTGCTCTCCAGATTGAGCGTGGAGCCGTCCGAATATGTGGCGTTCTGAAAGATCGCTCGGTCGTAGGCGCCGCGCAGCGAGAGGTCGAGCCGTCCGAATTTCTGCGTGACGCCGAGGCTCGTCCCCGCGGTGATGACGAGCGGCTGGTTGCTCACGTAAACATTGGGCAGGCCCGAGGAAAGCGCCGGCGCGCCGGGACGCTGCGTGTCGAGCCAGAAGTGGCCGAGCCAGTCGATCGCCGTATCCCGCGTCACATCGTAGCGCCCGACGAGGCTGCCGGCGCCGTCGGGACGGCTGGCCGGCTGATTGTCCAAATAGTCGACATAGCCGAGGCGCAAGTCCGCTTTGATAGCGTCTCGCGCCCAGTCGGTGCGCAGCTTCAGACCCGTATCGACGCGTAGAAGGCTCGACGGAACGGGACTGTTATAGACGTTGGGCGGGGCTCCGCCGCCCGTGTAGGCGGGGAGCCGATTGGGATTGGTGTCGTAGCCGCCGGAGGTCTCGACGAAGGGAGAAAGCCGCAGCGAACCGACGCCGACGCCGAGCATCTCATAAGGCTCCGGGTCCAGCTTGGGCCTCGTCTTCGAGGCCGGGATCGCGGCGAGGGTCGGCGGAGCCTCGTGCTGCGTCTTCTTCGAGGGATCGCCGAGCGAGCCGCGCAGGCTCAGCGCGCGGCGGGCCAAGGCGGGAGTCTTGTAAGCCTCGAGCCGCGGTAGATCGTGCTTGAAGCGCCGGGGCTCTCCGGCATGGCGTCGCAGCGGGGGATAGGGTCGAGGGCGCCGAATCTTTTCGCGCGCCTCGTCCTCGCGCGGCGCATCGGCCGGCGCGGAGCCGCGCAGCGAGTCGTGCGAAGAGAAACCCTGCTTCGGGATTGCCTCGGTATCGGTTCGAAACAGCGGCGGGGCGGGGGGCGCTGGCGAGGAAAGAGGCGGAAGGCGGGGAAGGGCCAGCCAGTTCAGTGATGTTGGCCCGGAAGCGTCCTGGGCGAAGGCCGGCCGGCCCGCGCCGCCAAAAAGCAGAGCGAGGCTTGCCGCGAGAGTCGCGCGCCATGGCGCGGCGACGGACTCGAACATGCGTGGTCTCCTGCCGCTCATTGGCGTTTGCTCGCACGGGCTCCTTGCCCCGGGCTCGCTTCAAAACGCTCGATGCGACGGAAGGACGATGTCCGCGCTCAGTTTATAGGTTTTCCAGGTGGCGGGAAGCGGGCGTCCGTTCACGGAAGCCGCGCTATGGCGCCTACTCCATGCCCAGCGCCGAAAGGTAAAGCCCGAGAATCTCTTCCTCCTCTTCGCGCTTCCCTTTGTCCTGGCGGCGCAGCGAGATAATTTTGCGCATGATCTTGGGGTCGAAGCCCATGCTTTTCGCCTCGCCATAGACGTCCTTCACGTCGTCGGCGATGGCGCGCTTCTCCTCCTCGAGCTTTTCGATCCGCTCGATGAAGGCTTTCAGATGGCCGCCGTCTACCGCATTGCTGTTCATGCGCGCATATCTCTTTAAAGGGGAAGCGGGGGCCAAAGGAGGGGTCTCCCGCTGAGCCTACGGCTTGCAACGCGCTAGCGCGCCGCGTCAAGCCGCCCGGCGGGGACGGCCGCCGTTTATCCACCCGCGGCTCGCTTTATCCACGATAGCTCCGCAAGCGCCCTTGAATTGACCGGGCCGGCGAACGACATTGGCGCCAAAGCAAAGGCAAGTCATGACAGAATTCCGCGAGAGCGACCGTTTCGATCCCCTGCCCGGTCCACACCCGGTCGCGCCCCCGATTCCGCGCGCGGCGCTGGAGGGCGTGCGCATCCGCCGCGTCCTCGCTGTCTCTTTCGACTTCGTAGCGGTGTCGCTCCTTTCGGCGATCGTCTTCGTCGGCCTGCTGTTCCTGAGCTTCGGCATGTCGCTCTTCATCCTGCCGCCGCTCTTTCCCCTCGTCGCCTTTTTTTACAATGGCCTGACGATCTCAGGCGCCGCGATGGCGACGCCCGGCATGCGCGCGATGGATCTCGAGGTCAGGACAATGGCCGGCCGGCCGGCGCCGTTCCTGAATGCCGCGGCGCACGCCGTCCTCTTCTATTTAACCACGTTGCTTGCGCCGCTCCTTCTCGTCTCGTTTCTGACGAGCGACAAACGCTGTCTTCATGATATCCTGGCCGACCTGATCGTGCTTCGCCGCGCCCGCCCGCCGCTCTAAGTAGAGGAAGGGAAGGGGGATTCACCGCTCAGCTTGAGGATCGAGTTCAAGTGACGAGGGAGCTTCGCGACGCGCCGCAATTCTATCTGACCGCGCCCGCGCCTTGTCCCTATCTGCCAGGGCGCCAGGAGCGGAAGGTCTTCACGCATCTGGTCGGCCGCCGCGCGGCGGGTTTGAACGACGTTCTGACACAGTCTGGATTCCGCCGCTCGCAAACCATTGCCTATCGTCCGGCTTGCGAGGCCTGTCGCGGCTGCGTTTCGGTGCGCGTTTCGGTTCGCGACTTTGTGGCTTCGCGAGGCTTCCGCCGCGTGTCCGCGCGCAACGCCGACATGGCGCTGCGTTTTGTCGCGGCGCGCGCAACCGTCGAGCAGTTCGTGCTGTTTCGCGCCTATGTGGAGACGCGCCACGGCGACGGCGGCATGGCCGACATGAGCTTCTCCGACTATCAGACGATGGTCGAGGACAGCCATGTCGAGACGAGCCTCGCCGAATATCGCGAGAAGTCCTCCGGCCGCCTCCTCGCCTGCTGTCTGACCGATCGCCTGAGCGACGGGCTGTCGATGGTCTATTCCTTCTACGAGCCGAAGCTCGTGCAGCGTTCGCTCGGCGCGTTCATGATCCTCGACCATATCGCGCGCGCGAAGGAGTTGGGCCTCGCGCATCTGTATCTCGGCTACTGGGTCGAAGGCTCGTCCAAGATGGATTACAAGGCCCGCTTTCTCCCGCAGGAGCGGCTCGGCGCTGACGGCTGGCGGCGCGTGGAGTGAAGGGGCGCCTCACTCCGCCGCTTGCGGCACGGCTGACGGGGCCCGGCGCGGCGCGCCGACGCGCAGCCTCCGGTCGGCGAGCGAGCACGCGCCGCCGAGCGCCATCACGAGGGCGCCGATCCAGATCAGCGTGACGAGCGGCTTGTAATAGAGCCTGACGTCGACGCCGCCGTCCTCGTGGAATTCCCCCAGCGCCGCGTAAACCTGGCCCAGTCCCAAGGTCGCGATGCCGGCCTCGGCGCGCGTCGTCTTGCGCGTGGGATAGGAGCGCTTGCCCGGCTCGATTCGCGCGACCGGCCGGCCGCTGCGATCGATCGGCATGACCGCGTAGCTTTCGAGATAATTCGGGCCTCGCCTTTGGGCGAGCTCCTCGATGCCTACTCGATAGGGGCCGAGCGCGACGAAATCGCCGCGCCGCATCGTCGTGATGTTCTCGACGCCCCATCCCGTCGCAGCCAGCCCGAGCAAGGTCAGTCCGACTCCCGCGTGGGCGAAAGCGGTCCCGAAGGCCGAGAGCGGCAAGCCAAAGAAGCGCGAGAGCGCGGCGCGCGCGGTTTTCGCGTTCGTCGCCGCGCGTTGCGCGAGCTCGATCAGCGCCCCGACGATGACATAGACCGCGATCGCCGCCGCGACGGCCGAGAGATAAGGCGCGCCGTGGGCGGCGCCGAAAAACCCGAAGGCGAGCACGCCTACGAAAAAGGCGAGGCGCAGCCGCTGCAGCGCGCCGGGGAGGTCTCCGCGCTTCCAGGCGAGCATCTGGCCCAAAGGAATGAGCAGCGCGAGCGGCAGCGCGATCGGGATGAGCACCGTGTTGAAGAAGGGCGCGCCGACCGAAATTTTGTCGCCGGTGAGCGCCTCGAGCGCCAATGGATAAAGCGTGCCGACGACGACCGTCGCGCAGCAGACGGTCAAAAGGAGATTGTTCAGCACCAGCGCGCCTTCGCGCGAGATCGGCGAAAACAGACCGCCTTGAGGCAGGGCGCCGGCGCGCAGCGCGAAGAGCGCGAAGGCGCCGCCGATGAAAAGCACGAGAATTGCGAGAATGAATACGCCACGCTCGGGGTCGTTGGCGAAGGCGTGCACCGACGTGAGAACGCCGGAGCGCACGAGGAAGGTGCCGAGCAGCGAGAGCGAGAAAGCCAGGATCGCCAGAAACATTGTCCAGATCTTCAGCGCCTCGCGCTTCTCCATCACGGCGGCGCTATGCAGCAGCGCCGTCCCGGCGAGCCAGGGCATGAGTGAGGCGTTCTCGACCGGGTCCCAGAACCAGAATCCGCCCCAGCCGAGCGTGTAATAGGCCCAATAGGAGCCCATCGCGATGCCGAGCGTCAGGCTGATCCAGGCAAAGAGCGTCCAGGGCCGCGCGAAGCGCGCCCAGGCCGCGTCGATTCGACCGCCGATCAGCGCCGCGGCCGCGAAAGAGAAGACGATCGAGAAGCCGACATAGCCGAGATAAAGCAGCGGCGGATGGATCGCGAGGCCCGGGTCCTGCAGGATCGGATTGAGGTCGCGTCCCTCCCAGGGCGCCGGCGAGACGCGCTGAAACGGATTCGAGGTCAGAAGGATAAAGAGCAGAAAGGCCGCGCCGATCAGACCCTGGACGGCGAGCGTGTCGGCGCGCAGCTTTGAGGGCATCGCGGCGGTAAAGAGCGCGATCAGCGCGCCGCAGAGCGACAGCACGAGCACCCACAGCAGCATGGAGCCCTCGTGATTGCCCCAGACGCCGGAGATTTTGTAGATCAGCGGCTTCGCCGAATGCGAGTTCTCGATCACATTGACGAGGGAGAAATCCGAGACGACATGCGCGTAGGTGAGGGCGGCGTAGGAAAGCGCGATTAGAAGGAACTGCACGATCGCCGCCGGACGGGCGACGCGCATGAGCGCCGCATCGCCCCTTCTCGCCCCGAGAAAAGGGACGATGGCTTGCGCCAGAGCGACCGCGAGGGCGAGGATGAGCGCAAAGTGACCCGTCTCGACGATCATGCCGCGCTCACTTCTTTTCTCCCTGCCAGACGCCTTGCTTTTTCAAGGCGTCGGCCACGTCGCGCGGCATGTAGCGCTCGTCGTGCTTGGCGAGCACATTGTCGGCGCGAAAGTCGCCCTCCGACGTGACGACGCCTTCGGCGACGACGCCCTGTCCCTCGCGAAAAAGGTCCGGCAGCAGGCCGACATAAGAGACCGAGACGTCGTGCGCGTTGTCGGTGACCGTGAAGCGCGCCTCGCCGCCCACGCCCTTGACGAAGGAGCCGGGCTTGACGAGGCCGCCGATTCGCAACCGCGTCCCGGGCGGCAGCTTCTTTTCGGCGACCTCGGTCGGCGTGCGGAAGAACACGATGTTCTCGCGCAGCGCAAAGAGCACGAGCGCGAGCGCCAGGCCGAGCGCCGCGAGCGCGCCCAAGATCAAGACGAGTCTTTTGCCCTTGCGGGTCATGGCGCAGCCTTCTCCGACAGGCCGAGCTCGCGCGCCAGAGCTTCGAGGCGCGCAGCCTCGGGGGGCTTCGCCGCGAGCGCGATGCGCGCGTCGGCGAGCGCGGCCGAAGCCTTGTCCCGCTCTCCCAGCACGGCAAAGGCGCGCAGAAGCTTGAGCCAGCCCTCGACGTCGTCGCCCTGGCGCGAAAGGCGTCCCGCCAGCCGATCGACCATGCCGCGAATGGCCGTCATACGCTCCTCGTCGGGCAGCGCCGCGACGGCCTCCGCCTTCGCGTCCGCGGGCGGCTCGACGCCGAGCGCTTGCAGCTGACGGTTGATGATGTCTCGATAGGGGGCGTCCGGGGGGGCGTCGGCGAGCAGGCGCGCCCAAATATCCCGCGCTTTGGCGGCCTGGCCCT
>Ga0335071_10008562_pt1 | contig 10498 bp, 10 predicted proteins | sample Lox_Sample_15_FD_206724 | JGI IMG/M metagenome (GOLD analysis project Ga0335071, IMG submission 206724) | Soil microbial communities from Loxahatchee National Wildlife Refuge, Florida, United States - Lox_Sample_1.5 | ecosystem: Environmental > Terrestrial > Soil > Wetlands | place: USA...
GAACCGCCTCGCGCCCCGGGCGGGGCGGGCGCGCGATCGCGGATCGACAGCCCACGCGTCGCCCCCACCGGGGGATGGGGGGTCGCGCCCGCCCCGCCCGGTCCCTGCCGGCCGCCGCGGCGCTACCGGGTGCGCCCGGGCATCCGGGCCCCCACGGCCTGAGTACGTACTCCGCGAGATGGCCTGGCCGCCCTCCGGGTTGCTCAGCGCTTCAGGCCCTTCGGCACGGCCAGCCGGTCCAGCAGCTCGAACGCCGCGTGGAACACGAGGGCCATGGCGGCGGCCGGCGCGGCGCCTGCCAGGATCGTCGCCGTATCGTCCATGGCGAGGCCCCGGACGATCAGCGTGCCGTAGCCGCCGCCGCCGATGAAGGCGGCGAGCGTCGCGGTGCCCACCGTCATGACGGCCGCCGTCTTGATCCCGGCCATGATGCCGATCGAGGCCAGAGGAAGCTCGATGCGCACGAGGCGTGCGGTGCGCCCGAGGCCCAGGACGAAGGCGATCTCGAGGAGATGGCTCTCGATGCTCATGAGTCCCGCGTACGTGCTCCGGACGATGGGCAGGAGGGCGTAGAGGGACAGGGCCACGAGCGCCGGTCCCTTGCCGATGCCGAAGACCGGAATCATGAAGACGAGCAGCGCCAGCGCGGGGACCGTCTGGAGCATGCCGATGGCGCCCAGCTCGACCTGGCCCGTTCGCCGGAAGCGCGCCGCCGCAATGCCCATGGGGATGCCCAGGACAATGGCGGCGGCGAGGGACAGCACGACGAGGAAGAGATGATCGAGCGTGAGGGCCAGGACTTCGGAGCCCATGCCCTTCCTGACGGGCGCGCTCGAGGCGGCCGTGCCCAGGAAGGCCGCGGCGATCTCGGGCACGCTCTTGCCGTCGAGATCCGCCATCGCGTTGAGAGCCGACATGCGCTTCTCGTCCAGCCGGCCTTCGAGCGCCTCGCGAAGGCGCGCCCACGTGCGCGGATAGCGCAGGGCCATGTCCGTGCGGGCGAGGAGCACCGCCGAGTAGTCCGGGAAGAAGCGCCGATCGTCCTCCAGTACGCGGAGGCGCAGCCGCTCCAGCTGCCCGTCCGTGGAGAAGACGTCCATCATGTCGACCTCGCCGCTCGCGATCGCGCGATAGGTCAGCGCGTGCTCCATCACGCGCACCGAGGGCAGCGAGAAGCCGTAGTGACGGGTGAGGCCGGGCCACCCGTCCTCGCGCTCCAGGAAGCCCGAGCTGAAGGCCGCGGCGATCTGGGGGTGGCGCGCCAGATCGCTGATGCGGCGAAGCCCGAGGCGGTCCGCCGTCTCCGCGCGCAGCGCGAGCGCGTACGTGTTGTTGAAGCCGAGCGGGTCGCTGATGGTCAAGCCCGACGGGCCGAGGCGCGCCCGGATCGCTTCCACCGTGCGGAGCGCCGGATCCTTCAGGATGATGTAGGCGAGCGTCCCGGTGTACTCGGGATAGAGATCGATGGCGCCCGCGGTGACGGCCCGATAGGTGAGGCCGGTCCCGCCGAGCCCGAGCTGACGCTCGACCCGGGCCTCTCCGGTCCGCTCGACCACCTGGGCCGCGATCTCCGCGAGGATGTAGCTCTCGGTGAAGGACTTCGATCCGACGCGAATGACGCCGTCCGCGCCAACGGCACTGGTGCCCAGCGCGTGCGCGAGCGCGAGGCTGACGCCCGCGGCGAGGAGATGTCGCACCATCAGCGATCCTTTCGCGAGTCGGCGGCCATCGTCTGCGCCGTGAGGAATTGGGTCACGAAGGGCGTGGCCGGCCGCTCCCGCAGATCCGCGAAGGTTCCCTGCTGGATGACCCGCCCGGCCTTCATCAGCGCGATGCGCTCGCCCAGCAGGGCCGCCTCGCGGATGTCGTGAGTCACGAGCAGCACCGTCTTGCCGAGGGTGGCGAAGAGCGAGCCGAGCTGGGTCTGGAGCTCGGCCCGCACGATGGGGTCGAGCGCCCCCAGCGGCTCGTCGAGCAGGAGGATGGGAGGATCGAGCATGAGCGCGCGCATGAGGCCGACGCGCTGGCGCTGGCCACCGCTCAGCTCGCGCGGGTAGAGCGCGAGGGTGCCCGCGTCGAGGCCGACCATGGCGCCCAGCTCGGCCGCCCGCTCGCGCACGCGGGCAGGGGGCCAGCCGTGCACGTGGGCGGGCAGCGCGACGTTGCCGAGCGCGGTGAGGTGCGGGAACAGCCCGCCGTCCTGTACCACATAGCCGATGCCCTGCACGACCGCGCCCCGCGTCGCCTCGGTGACCGCCGTGCCGCCGACGAGCACCTCGCCCGCATCAGGCCGGACGAGGCCGAGAATGACCCGCAGCACCGTTGACTTGCCCGAGCCGCTCGACCCCAGGAGGACCTGGACGGTGCCCGGCCGCACCACGATGGATACGCCGTCGAGGGCGACGCGCTCGCCGAACCGCTTGGTGATCTCCCTGAGCTCGATCACGATCAGCGCGGCAGGGCCCGCAGGCTGCTCCCGGCTCGCGAGCGGCTCAGCGAATCACGTCCGCGGCGCGCAGCTTCGCGATCTCATCCGGTCCCAGCCCGAGGAGGCCGCGCAGCACCTCCTCCGTGTGCTCGCCCAGCATGGGCGACGGCGTCCGCACCGCGCCGGGTGTCTCCGAGAGGCGTACGGGGACGCCCACCATGCGGACCTTCCCCGCCCGGGGATGCTCCATCTCCACGAGCGCGCCGCGGGCCGCCACTTGGGGATGCACGACGACCTCGGGAATGCGATTGATCGCGCCGAAGGGGATGCCCTTGGCCAGGAGTATCGCCTCCCACTCCTCGTAGGGCCGCGTGAGGAAGGTCTCCTGGAGCGCGGCGATGAGCGACTCGCGGTTGCGCCCGCGGTCGGCATTGGTGCGATAGCGTGGATCGTCCGTGAGGTCGGGCCGGCCGATGGCCGGGCAGAAGATCTTCCACAGCTTCTCGCTGCCCACGGCCAGCGCCAGATCGCGCGTCTTCGTCCGGAACGTCTGGTAGGGCAGGAGCGCCTTGTAGGCCGTACCCATGGGCTCCGGGACCTCGCCGTCGGCGAGATAGCCGCCGATCATCGAGCCCAGCAGAGAGAGCTGGCCTTCCAGCATGGACACGTCGATGGACTGGCCGCGGCCCGTCCGCTCCTTCACGCGCAGCGCGAGCATGATGCCGTAGGCCGCGTACATCCCGGCCGTCATGTCGGCGATCGACGTCCCGCAGCGCACGCCGTGCGAGCCGGGCTCGCCGGTGACGGAGATCATGCCGCTCTCGGCCTGGAGGATCAGGTCGAGGGCCGCGCGATCCCGGTACGGCCCGTCCTGGCCGAAGCCGGAGACGGAGCAGTAGATGATGCCGGCATGCCGCCTCCGCGCGGCCTCGTAGCCCAGGCCCAGGCGCTCGAGGGCGCCCGTGCGATAGTTCTCCAGCACGACGTCCGAGCGCTCCATGAGTCGGAAGAAGACGTCCTTGCCCTCGGGGCGCTTGAGATCGACCTCGATGCCCTTCTTGTTGCGGTGCAGGCTCACGAAGTACGACGTCTCGCCCCCGGGCAGCGGCGTGCCCCACGCACGCGAGATGTCGCCGGCGCCCTTGGGCTCGAGCTTGATCACCTCCGCGCCGAAGTCCGCGAGCATGGTCGAGCAGAACGGTCCCGCGAGCGCGTGGCTCAGATCGAGCACCCGGATCCCTTCGAGCGGCATCTGCATCAGCGTCCCCCCGCCACGGCCAGGGTGTGGCCGGTGATGTAGCTCGCCTCCTCGGAGGCGAGGAAGAGCACGGCGTGCGCCACCTCGATGGGCTGGCCGAGCCGGTGCATCGGTGTCATGCGATTCGGGCTGAACTCCACCGTCTCGTTCATCTTCTTGAGCGACGGGCCGGCGCGCTCCGTGTCGATGGGGCCCGGCGCGACGGCGTTGACGTTGATGCCGTGCTCGGCCAGCTCGAGGGCCACGTCGCGCACGAAGCCGTGCACGCCCGCTTTGGAGGCGGAGTAGGCGGCGCCGCCCTGGTAGTACGCCGTCCACGGCGTGCCCTCGCGCGCGCCCGAGGACATGCAGACGATGCGCCCGTAGCGCTTGCGCATCATGTGCGGCACGGCGGCGCGGGTGCAGAGGAAGGTCGAGCGGAGGTTCAGGCGCAGGACGAAGTCCCAGTCCTCCACCGGCATCTCCCAGATCTTCCGGTTGCGGCTGCCGCCGACGTTGTTGACGAGGATGTCGAGGCCGCCGAGCCGCTCCACCGCCGCCTCGACGAGACGGGCGGCCGGGCCCTCGTCCGTGAGATCTCCTACCACGGAGACGGCCACGCCGCCCGCCGCCGTGACGGCCGCGGCGGTCTTCTCGACGCCGGCTCCATCCATGTCGCCCAGGGCCACGCGCGCGCCCTCGCGCGCCAGGACCAGCGCGATCTCGCGGCCGAGGCCGTTCGCCGCTCCCGTCACCACCGCCACGCGGTCCCTGACGCCGGGCATGCCGGTGATGCTAGCACGGGCGGCGGCGCCGCTCCCGGGTGGACGACGGGAGCGCCACGGGATAGACTGTGGCGGCGATCCACCGGCAGTGACCGGGATCGCGGGAGAGGAGAGAGCGCCGTGTTTGCGGAAGACTACGACGTGCCCATCCCGTACATGCAGCGGACTCGCGACTACTATCTCGCCCTGGGCTACGACAATCCGTATCGCTGGGCCCACTTCACGGAGGTGCCCTTCACGCCGCTCCGGAAGCCGCTTGCCCAGTCGCGCGTGGGGCTCGTCACCACGGCCGCCCCTCTGCGGCCGGAGGCCGGCGATCAAGGCCCCGGGGCGCCTTACAACGCGGCGGCCAAGTTCTATCAGGTCTACTCGGTGACCACGGACGAGGTGCCCGATCTCCGCATCTCGCACGTGGGCTACGACCGCAAGCACACCTCCGCCGCCGACATCAACACGTATCTGCCCCTCACGGCAATGCGCGAGGCGGCGACGGCCGGCCGGATCGGGGCGCTGGCGGCGCGTCTCCACGGCGCACCCACCAATCGGAGCCATCGCGCCACCGCTGACGATGCCGCCGAGCTCCTCCGGCGCTGCCTGGAAGACCAGATCGAGGCCGTCGTCCTCGTCCCCAGCTGACCCGTGTGCCACCAGACCGTGAGTCTGGTCGCCCGGCACATCGAGAGCGGCGGGATCCCCACCGTGATCATGGGCTGCGCGAAGGACATCGTTGAGCACTGTGGGGTGCCGCGCTTCCTCTTCAGCGATTTCCCGCTCGGCAACTCGGCGGGGCGCCCGTTCGACAAGGTCTCGCAGGCGGAGACCCTCGAGCTGGCCCTGCGCGTGCTCGAGTCTGCGCCGGGCTCACGCACCACCGTCCAGTCGCCCCAGCGATGGAGCGACGACGCCTCCTGGAAGCGCGACTACAACGATCTCTCCAAGCTCACCCCGGAGTCGATCGCGGCGCGGCGGAAGGAATTCGACACGGTCAAGGACGTGGCCCGCGCCCGCCGCGAGGGCACATGAGCAAACCGTTCGCCGGCGTCCGCATCCTCGATTTCACCCGCTATCTGGCGGGGCCCTACGGGACGTACCAGCTCGCGCTGCTCGGTGCCGATGTGATCAAGATCGAGTCGCAGGAAGGCGACGAGACCCGCATCTCGCCCGCGGACAAGGCGTGGGCAGCGCGGAAGATGGCGCCGTCCTTCCTGTCCATGAACGGCAACAAGCGCAGCATCACCCTGGATTTGCGCCGCCCCGAGGCGATCGAGGTGGTGAAGCGCCTGGTCACCGGCGCCGATGTGGTCTGGGAGAACTTCCGCGGCGGCGTGATGGATCGGCTCGGCCTCGGCTACGAGGCGCTGTCGGCCATCAACCCGCGTCTCATCTACTGCTCGGTCTCCGGCTTCGGCCAGACAGGCCCGGAGCGGACCACGGCGGCCTTCGACGGCAAGCTTCAGGCCATGTCGGGGATCATGTCGATCACGGGCACCGAGGACAATGGCCCGACGCGCGCGGGCTTCGCGCTCTGCGACACGATCGGCGGGATCACGGCGGCGCTGGCGGTGGCGAGCGCGCTCTTCCAGCGCACCCACAGCGGGCGCGGGCAGATGGTGGACGTCGCCATGCTGGACGCGGCGCTGGCCTTCATCGCGGGGCCCGTGTCGGAGTACACGGTGGCCGGCATCGAGGCGCGCCAGATCGGCAACGGGTCGGTGAGCCGGAAGCCCACGGCGAGCCGGTTCCGTTGCGGCGGCGGCTACATCGTGCTGGCCGTGCTCACCGAGAAGCAGTTCGTGAGCCTGATGAAGACGCTCGGACGGCCCGACGTGCTCGCCGACCCACGCTTCAAGGACTGGCCCTCGCGCACGGAGAACGAGCCGGCGCTCCGCGAGATCATCGAAGCCGCCATGACGACCGACGATCCGCGCACCTGGGAGAGCCGCCTGACGGCGGCCGACGTGCCCTGTGGCTCCATCTGGAAAGTGCACGAGATCGTGCACCATCCGCAGCTCGAGCACCGCGACGTGCTCCAGACCATCGACTCGCGCTACGGCCCCATGCGCCTGGTGGGCTCGGGCTTCCGGCTCGCCCACGGCAGCCCGGGGATCGACCGCGAGCCTCCGCTCCTGGGCGAGCACAGCGACGAGATCCTGAAGGAAGCCGGCTACTCCGCCGAAGAGATCGACACGCTCCGTCGCGAGGGCGTCGTCTGACGGCGGCAGCTCCCGCCGAGTCGTAGAGCGAACGGCCTACATCCGCCCTGGTCGTGGTTAACGGTTGACCTCGCCTCGGCGGTGCCAGAAAATACCGCCATTCGCGCCATGCTGCGTGCACCCAGGTCGTGTCCACGTTCCGGTCGCCCGCGGCGTCGGCGCTTCCCTCAACCCGTCTTCCCGCACATGCGAGTGAGAGGTGGAGTCCCATGAGCAAGACTTCTGTCGTCGAGAAGTGGGTGGACGGGGCAGCCGCCCTGACCAAGCCGAGCAAGGTCATCTGGGCGGACGGCTCCAAGCGGGAGTATGACCAGCTCGTCGAGGACATGCTCCGCGACAGCACGCTGCTCGAGATGAACCAGAAGACCTACCCGGGCTGCTATCTGCACCGGAGCCACCCGCAGGACGTCGCGCGCACGGAGCAGCTCACCTTCATCTGCACGCGCGAGAAGGAGGAGGCCGGGCCGACCAACAACTGGATGGAGCCCGGCGAGGCGAAGGCCAAGGCCGGCGCGTTCCTCAAGGGCAGCATGAACGGCCGGCGCATGTGGGTGATTCCCTATCTGATGGGGCCGGCCGGCTCGGCGGCCAGCCGCTCGGGCGTCATGGTCACCGACAGCCCGTATGTCGTGGCCAGCATGCACATCATGACGCGCGTGGGCCAGGTCGCCATCGAGCACATGCGCGCGGACGACGACTTCATCGCGGGCCTTCACGGCATGGGCGATCTCTCACCGGAGCGGCGGCTCATCCTCCACTTCCCGGAGGAGAAGCTCATTTGGAGCGTGGGCTCGGGCTACGGCGGCAATGCCCTGCTCGGGAAGAAGTGTCACGCGCTTCGCATCGGCTCCTATCAGGCACGGCAGGAAGGCTGGATGGCCGAGCACATGTTCATCCTCGGGGTGGAGGATCCGGAGGGGCGCATCACGTACTTCGGCGGAGCGATGCCGAGCGCGTCGGGGAAGACCAACCTCGCCATGGTGGTCTCCAAGCTGCCCGGCTATCGCGCGTGGACGCTGGGCGACGACATCGCATGGATCTACGTGGACGCCGAGGGCCAGCTCCGTGCCATCAACCCCGAGCGCGGCTTCTTCGGCGTGGCCCCGAACACGAGTGCGGCCACCAATCCGAGCGGCATCCAGATGGTCCGCTCGAACACCATCTTCACGAACGTGGCCATGACGCCGTCGAAGGAGCCGTGGTGGGAGGGCATCGGCACGGAAGCGCCCTCTGGCACCCTCGACTGGCAGGGCAAGCCCTGGGCTCCGGGCGGGGCGCCCGCCGCGCATCCCAATTCCCGCTTCACGGTGCCGTGCAGCCAGTGCCCGTCGATCGCGCCGAACTGGGAGGATCCGCAGGGCGTGCCCATCTCCGGCTTCATCTTCGGCTCGCGGCGCACCAACGTGATCCCGATGGTCTTCGAGAGCTTCGGCTGGCAGCACGGCGTATTCCTGGGGGCCGCCATGAGCACCGAGACCACCGCGGCCATCACGGGCCAGGTGGGCGTGGTGCGCCGCGATCCCATGGCCATGATCCCGTTCTGCGGCTACAACATGGGCAGCTACTTCGCCCACTGGCTCGGCATGGGCCCGCGCCTCGTCAACCCGCCCAAGATCTTCCGCGTGAACTGGTTCCGGCGCGACGCGGAAGGGCGCTTCCTGTGGCCCGGCTACGGAGAGAACGCGCGCATCCTCAAGTGGATGGTGGACAGGATCCACGGCAAGGGCGAGGCGGTGGAGACGCCGCTCGGCTTCGTCCCCACGGCGTCCAGCCTCGATCTCACCGGCCTCGACATCGACCGGAGGCGGGTGGAGCGCGCGCTCGCGTGGGATCGCGACGAGTGGCTGGATGCCCTCGCCGACCTGAGCGCCTTCTTCGGGCCCTTCGGCCGGCGGCTGCCCGGTCAGATCCGGCAGGAGCTGGATCTCATGATCCATCGCCTCAAGACGAGGCGATAGGTGGATTTCGGCGCCGCGATCTTCTTCACCGACTACTCGATGGGGCCCGTCGACCTCGGCCGGGCCCTCGAGGAGCGCGGCTTCGAGTCGCTGTGGACGCCCGAGCACTCGCACATCCCGCTCTCGCGGCGCTCGCCGTTCCCGCAGGGCGGCGATCTTCCCAAGAAGTACTACGACGTCATGGACCCGTTCGTGACGCTGGCGGCCGCCGCGGCCGCCACGGCGAAGCTCAGGGTGGGCACGGGGATCTGCCTGGTGGTCCAGCGCGATCCCATCCAGACCGCGAAAGAGGTGGCCACGCTCGATCAGGTCTCGAACGGGCGCTTTCTCTTCGGCATCGGCGCGGGCTGGAACGCGGAGGAGATGGCCGACCACGGCACGGAGTTCGGCGCGCGCTTCGAGGTGATGCGGGAGCGCGTGGAAGCGATGAAGGCGATCTGGACGAAGTCGAAGCCGGAGTACGACGGCAGGTTCGTGAAGCTCCCGCCCATGATGACGTGGCCCAAGCCCGCGCAGAAGCCGCATCCGCCCGTCATCGTGGGCGGCGCGTTTCCCTACGGCGCGCGGCGCGCCATCGCCTACGGAGACGGCTGGGTGCCGCACGCGAGCCGCCCGGCCTACGGCGACGTGCTCGCGTTCCTCCCCGAGTTCCGCAAGATGGCGGCCGCCGCCGGGCGCGATGCGGCCACCATCCCGGTCACGGTGTTCGGGGTGGCGGAGGACGTGGACGCCATCCGGCGATGTCGCGACGCCGGCGTGGCGCGGGCACTGTTCAATCTGCCCCCGGCCAAGGCCGACGAGGTGCTGCCGATCCTGGACCGCTGCGCCGCGCTGATCCGGAAAGCAGCGTGAGGGGTTCTGGAACACGTTCAAGCGCATCACGGCCGGCGCCTCTTCCGACGAGAAGATTGCCATGTTCAGCGGCACGGCCCGCCGCGTCCATCGGATAAGCTGACGCCGACCCGGCCGCCGCCGGCTAGCCGCGATGCCAACCCCACCCGGAGTGGGGCGGGCTCGCCACCGGCACCCCGACGCTGATGCCTGCCCGTCCGGGAGCCACGTAGGCCGCGCAGCCGCCGAGAAGCATCGCTACCACCAGCAGAAGCCCCGTAACCTGTCTCATCGCCGCACCTCCTCGTCCTGCGTTGCTCACGTCTCGCCCAGTGAGACGGCGCGATGGACGGAAGCATTTACGGAGCGAATGCCGCGCCTCGTCAGTCCGTCTGTAGTGGCAAGTCCCTGGATGAGGTTTTAGACTCTGGAGCGGGACAGTCTGGGGAGAGGGAGCCGACCATGCGCCTGAAGCGAACGACGGCCTTGCTGCTGATCTTCGGCCTGCTCGCGGGCCTCACGTCCTCGGCGAGAGCGGCCGACCCTACCGACCCGGACCAGAGATACGACCTGACACCGCCCCGGCTCAGTCTCGCCGAGGGGCAGGTCTCGTTCTGGCGCCCCGGAGCCGACGACTGGGCCACGGCCCAGGTCAACACCCCGCTCGCCCCGGGCGACGAGGTGGCCACCGCATCCCCCGGCAACCTCGAGATCCAGATCGGCGCGTACGGCTTCGTGCGCGGATGGACGAACACCCAGATCGGCCTCGAGAACCAGGAGCCGGGCTTCATCCAGTTCAAGGTGACGGACGGCTCCGCCGCCTTCGACCTGCGCCGGCTCGAGCCGGGGGGCACGGTCGAGGTGGACACGCCCAACGCGGCCTTCACCATTGCGCAGCCCGGCTACTATCGCGTGGACGTCACCGGCGACCGCACCGCCTTCATCACCCGGCGCGCGGGCCGGGCCACGGTCACGCCCGCGGGCGGCGCTCCCGTCGTCATCACGCCCAGCGAGGAGATCGACATCGACGGTGCGAGCGCCCCGAG
>Ga0335071_10008564_pt1 | contig 10496 bp, 8 predicted proteins | sample Lox_Sample_15_FD_206724 | JGI IMG/M metagenome (GOLD analysis project Ga0335071, IMG submission 206724) | Soil microbial communities from Loxahatchee National Wildlife Refuge, Florida, United States - Lox_Sample_1.5 | ecosystem: Environmental > Terrestrial > Soil > Wetlands | place: USA: Florida...
CAGGCGTTTCGGACCTTGAGGGGAACTATGCCATCTTCCGTCTGGTCAGGGCACTTAACTTTCGGGCTGATTTCCATGCCGGTACGTTTGTTCTCTGGCGCTCGCAGCGCTGGTATTTCGTTCAATATGCTGCACCGCACGGATAAGTCTCGTCTGAAGCAGCAATACATTTGCCAGGCTGAGGGAATTCCGGTTGACCGGAGCGAGATCGTCAAAGGCTACGAATTCCGCAAAGACGAATACATCGTCATTGAGCCGGACGAGATCAAGAAGATCGAGCCGACGACCGCGAAGACCATGGAAATCCTGGAGTTCGTGAAGGAAAGCGAGGTCGACCCGGTCTACTTCGAGTCCTCGTACTACATGATGCCCGAGGAAGCGGGCCGTCGCCCTTATGCGCTTCTGACCAAGGCCCTCGAGGAGAGCGAATACGTCGCGATCGCGAAGGTCACCATGCACAATCGCGAATACACAGTCTTTCTGCGCCCGCACAAGGGCGGATTGATGTTGCATACCATGTACTACAAGGAAGAAGTCCGCGAAGTCGAAGGTTTCGGGGCTCCTGATGTGGAACTCAAGGATGCGGAAGTCAAGGTGGCGCACCAATTGATCGAAGCACTCGCCGCGGATTGGGATCCCGAGAAATACCAAGACACATTCCAGGAAAACCTGAAGAAGTTGATCGAAACCAAGCTGGAGGGCGGGGAAGTCGCCGCCGTCGAAAAGCCCAAGAAGCTGGCCCCCGTTGTCGATCTCATGGCTGCTCTCAAACAGAGCCTCGCGCAAATGGAAGGAAAGAAGAAGCCGGCAGCCTCCGCCGAGGAGGAACCCCGGCGAGCAGCAGCAGGAAAGTCTCGGCGCGGGCGCTAGCGGTTCATTGATCCCGTAGCAATCGATGCCCCGTCGGAGGCAAAATCCCCGACTTCATCCTCGAACCACTTCCTCGGGCATCTCGCGGGAACTCCCTTCGCATCCTTCGTAAGACAAAAGGGGTCGAGCCCTGACATCTTCGAGGTGTTATCTCGGGCCTGAGCCGGCTGCGAAGAAGAAAGGCGTGACCAAGAATTCTGGGTCGCTAGCGTGAACGGCTCGCACTCGCTACAATAATCGCTTCATCCGAACCTATATTTTTCTCGGAGCCACGATGAGTTTTCGACGTGTGGGTGGGCTGGCCGCAATGCTGCTGGCCATCCTGATATGCGTTTCGTGCGGAGATGTTTACCGGCCTGTTGTCATTCCCATCAGTAATACGCCGCCCGACCCGTCGGGATTTCACGCCGTTTTTGGCCTCAGCAGGAATGCCGCCTTCAATCCAGGTACCGCGTTCCAGATCGATGTTTCCGGTGACACCATGGTGGGTCAGGCCAACATGGGCGTGAATCCAACGCACGCGGCAGCATTACCGAGCAACTCGCGGGTATTTGTTGCGAGTGCGGGGAGCCTGTTTAGCGGAGACTCAGACGCCGTCATTTCCTTCGTCCCCCAGTCGCTTAGTTCGATTGCCGTGGGATTAGGAAATCCGATCACTATCAGCCTTCCGTCGGGGTCTCTGCCGGTTTTCATCGCTACGACGCAGGCCAGTATGGTTTTTGTGGCGAACTACGGCACCAATTCCGTGTCTGGCATCACCACCTCCACAAATTCGGTCACCCTCAACGGAGCGGCCGGCGTGCATCCCATCGCCATGGCCGAGACTCCCGACGCACAGCATCTTTACGTGCTCAATCAGGGTGATAACACCGTCACCGACCTTGCCCCGGTCGATCTTTCTACCCACGCCACGATTCCGGCGGGCGTTACTCCCACCTGGGCCGTGACCCGGCCCGATAGCCGGCGCCTTTACGTGGTAACTCAAGGGGATGGCCGTCTGTATACCTTCGACACGGCCACGAATGCGCAAGTGACGGGGTCTCCCCAATTGGTCGGAGGTGCCGGGGCCAATTTCATCACTTACGACAGCAGCCGCAGCCGCCTCTACGTGACGAATCCGGCGACCAGTTCCGTCTATGTGTTCGATGCGACCAGCGACCCGCCCACTCCTTTGGGGTCAGCTACTGGAGCCGTGAGTATCCCCGTGCCCTCGCCCTGCGCCACCGCCGGAGTCACTTGCAGCCCAGTGGCCCCAACCTCCGTCGCGGCTCTGCCCGACGGATCACGATTCTACGTGGCCAGTTCGGTGGTTGCTTCGCCTTGTCCCGACGTTAATGTCGGAAACATCAGCCCCGCAGGAACCTGCCTGATTCCCCAGCTCACAGTGTTCAACGCGAGCAGCCTGACGATAAAACCAGTTCCGGTGACTCTTTCTCTGCTCGCTCCGTCGTTGTCCCTTCTTGCTGCTCCCAGATTCGGAGCCAGCCAATACGCGGTACCGCAAGTCTCGAGCTGTGCGCCTGCGGCGCTTTACAGCCCCAGTTCCACGCGTTTTCGCATGTCTGCCGCAGCTGGAGCCGATAGCAGCCACGTCTACGCCAGCATCTGCGATGCCGGTGTCGTCGCCGACGTCAGCACCAAGAGCAGTTCGATCGCGACTGGCGGGACCAACACGCCCGACCAGTTGGCAACCGATATCAGGGCTCCCTTCGCGGGCTGCGGTGGTTCAAGCTGCCCGAACGTGGCAGACATCAATGCATTCTCGATCACCTCAAACGTTGTCACCTTCACTGCTCCGAATAATTTTTCGCCGGGACAACAAGTGCAGATCGCGGGATTGAGCTCGACTGCGGGTACCGCGCTCAACGGTCAAACTCTGACGGTTCTGGCGACGGGCCTCAGCGGTTCCGCATTCGAATGCGTATTGAGCGGCACGGTGCAGGATGTTGGCCAAACCAGCGACACTGGGACTGCGGTTCCCGTGCCGACACCACAGAGGCCCATATACCTCCTCAGCGGAACGTAATCCTGCCTCAGCGAGGATGGTGCTGTTGACGGGGATGCTGCGTGGAAGTCACTCGCTATGAAGCTACAGTTTCTTTCGCTGCGTAGTGGGAGTCGACGTACTCATCCAGGATCTCGATGAACTCCGCGACGATGCGGTCGCCCTTCAGGGTGGTAAACAAACGCCCGTCCACGTAGACGGGAGCCTTCGGCTCTTCAAAAGTTCCCGGCAGTGAGATGCCGATGTTGGCGTGCTTCGATTCTCCGGGTCCATTCACTACACAGCCCATCACAGCCAGCTTCATCTCCTCTACCCCAACATAGCGGCCCTTCCATGTCGGCATCTGCTCGCGGAGATAAGACTGGATCTGCTCCGCCATTTCCTGGAAGAACGTGCTGGTTGTGCGTCCGCAACCCGGACAGGCCGTCACCTGCGGTGTGAAGCTGCGAATGCCCATTGATTGTAGGATCTGCTGGGCTACGCGAACTTCTTCAGTGCGATCCCCGCCCGGCGCGGGCGTCAGCGAAACTCGAATCGTATCGCCGATACCTTCTTGCAGCACAACTCCCATCGCCGCGCTCGAGGCCACAACTCCCTTGGCTCCCATGCCCGCTTCGGTCAGTCCCAAATGCAGCGGATATTGGCAACGGGCCGAGAGCGATCGGTACACGTCGATCAGGTCCTGAACGCCGCTGACTTTCGCGCTGAGAATGATCTGGTCCGGCCGCAGCCCGTATTTCTGCGCAAGCTCTGCCGAATCCAGCGCGCTCACCACCATGGCCTCCATGGTGACCTCGCGGGCATCTTTGGGCTCGGGTAACCGCGAGTTCTCGTCCATCATCCGCGTGAGCAGTGCCTGGTCTAGCGATCCCCAATTCACGCCGATCCGCACCGGCTTTTGATACTTCACCGCCACCTCGATCATGGTGCGGAAGTTGGAATCATCTTTGCGCCCAATGCTGGCGTTGCCGGGGTTAATGCGGTACTTGGCCAAATCGCGGGCGCATTCGGGATACTTCGTCAGCAGGATGTGCCCGTTGTAGTGAAAATCTCCGATGATCGGCACGCGCACGCCCTGCTTGTCGAGTTGTTCGACGATGTGGGGCACGGCGGCCGCTGCGTCCTCGTTGTTAACGGTGACGCGCACCAGTTCTGACCCGGCTCGGGCCAGCGCCGCACACTGCTGCACAGTGGCCGGGATATCCGCGGTGTCCGTATTCGTCATGGATTGCACCACAACCGGTGCATCCGAACCTACCCGGACGCCCCCAACTACCGCGCTAAAAGTCTTTCTGCGCTGGATCTTAGCCATAGAGTCTTTAGTTTAACATGCTGCAAATCCTCGCTTTAGTGGTCGTATCCCTGAGCCGTGCATCCAATTCGCCGTGTCGGGTCGACAAATTTCGCAAGAAGTCCTCAAGCACCTTTGAGAGCTTGCAATGCTCATTGCAGGTCGTCACCATCGTTCCAGGGGAGGTTCTGTTTATGAAACGTTCGAGCAAATCGACCAAACGACCCGGCGGGACTCAGGCACAGGGGAGCCCGGACTCGGCCGCCGCTGCCCCGAAATGGCCAAGCTACAAGGGGAAAGCGAAACTGGTAGGAACGAGTTCTAGTGGTCGCGTCACTGTGTACGTCGATCCAAGTCTGGGTGCTTCGGCGCTACAGAATGCCCAGGATCTCCTGAACGATGCGGACCGAATCGTCAACGCCAACGATGGGCTCTTCGGCACGACGGGAGGTCCGGTGAGCGCGATCGTGTTTGCCCTGGGCGGCGCGACCGACGGCACCGGCGGCGCGGACCACATGGGCTGCGATTACACAACCGGCAACGCCATCGAGGTGGATGCGTCCTATGGCAATCCGGAGCGAGTGTCCGCACTGTTTGAGGCCGAATTGAGTGAATGCTCCATGAACGGCAATCTTTGTGGCGAAAGCACAGGCGAGGCCTTGTCGCGCTGGTGTGCCGCCGTGATTGGAAACAACGCTCTCTCGGATTTCGCCACGGCTCCCCAATGGGCGCAGGACGGCATGCCAAACTGGGTGGATCAGACCGACAACACCGACCAGGATGCGGACAGCATCGGCTGCGGAATGGCCTTTCTTTCCTGGCTGCTTAGTCAGGGATATGTTCTCGGGAAGATCGCTCCTGCCATGGTGGCGCTCGGCGACGCCGGAACCTTGGCGCAGCTTTACGCGCAGCTTACGGGGGACTCGGCAGGGAACGCCTGGGCCAAGTTTCAGAGCGCAGTACAGGTCTTGCCTAACGGCGCGATCAGTGACGATCCTTTCGCGGGAATGCCGAACGCGGCGGAATCGGTTCGAAGTGCTGAGTCCAGCATTTCAAGTCCCGCTCCGGCTTCGGAAAGGATCACGATCGGTCTGTGCGTTCCGAAGTCGAAGCGATTGCTTCCACCGGTAAAAAAAATGCAAGCGTCCAAACATCGCCAGTAAAGCAGGGGCGGCGGCGCATTCGCCCCCCCACGCACTGCCAATCGCTCAGTGCTCTCCCTTGCTGAGCATGAACCGTCCGCGATTGTGTGAAAGTGTTCCCGCTGGCGTCCCAAGCCTTTACAAACGATCAAGGGCCCAACTGGGCCCTTGAGACAAGGAATATTAAGCTTGCCCTTAGCGAAGTCTACGGCAGCCGGTCCACCAGGCCGGGAATCGTCTTCATAAGGTCGTTGTAAATGACCATCACGGCGAAGAGCACCAGGAACACAAACGCCGCCTGATAGACACGTTCCTTAATATTCATGCTGATGTCGCGCCGCATGAGTCCCTCAATCAGCAGGAACAGGATCACCCCGCCATCCAGGATGGGGATTGGCAAGAGGTTGAAGATTCCCAGGTTCAGGCTGATGGCGGCTGTCAGTCCCATCAACGGAGTCCAGCCCTTGCGCCGAGCCGCTTCTCCGGCGGCCTGCCCGATCCGAATCGGACCTTCAATGGAGCGCACTGAAATCTTGTGCTGCACCATCTTCTTGACCAGTTCCAGAATCAGCAACGCATTCTGACGATTTTCATGCAGTGACAATCCCAGAGCCTCAGCGAAGGGAAGCGTCTTCACTTTCATCTGCATGCTGCCGATGCCGATCCGATATCTGCGGTCAGCGAGTACGGGCTGGACCGTGAAGGTCCGTTCCTGCCCATCGCGCAGCACCGTCAATGTAATGGGCTTGTCCTTCGTGACCTCGAGGCTTTCCACCATCTCGGCCAGCGCGGGAACGGGCTTGCCATCGAGCGCGATAATTCGATCGCCTTCCTTTAATCCCGCCTTTTCAGCGGGCATTGCCGGCTGCAAGTCTGTGATAGTGACCGTAGTCTCTTTGGGAGCCCATCCCGCATAGCCGATCTGGTCCGGCCCGGTCGCTTCAGGCGTAATCGACTTTTCAATGGTTTGCCCATTGCGATCGATCTCAACCGGGAGGGGTTGGCCCGGACTGAGGGCCTCTTTCAGGTCAATCTGTTCCCAGTTGGGGTTCTGGACACCGTCGATGCGGGTGATTCGATCGCCAATCTCCAGTCCTGCCTTCGCAGCCGCGGAATCCTTCAGGACCCAGCCGATCACCGGAGACTGGTCGTACACTGCCGGATATTCGTAATGCAGCATGTAAACGGCGGTGAGCAGCACGATCGCGAGCAGGATGTTCATCGTGGGTCCGGCAATCGCTATGAGGAAGCGATGCCAGCGCGGATGATTCATGAATTCGCGTGGATCGTCGGTGCGCGCGTCCATGGGATTCTCGCCGCTCATCTTGACGTAGCCGCCAAGCGGGATGGCCGCAATCCGATAATCCGTCTCTCCCCTGCGGAACCCGAGCAGGCGCTTGCCGAAACCGATCGAGAAGACCTCTACCCGCACCCCGAGCCACTTTGCCACGGCATAGTGGCCGAACTCATGGATCAGGATCATGAAGCCCAGAACTGCAACCACCGCGACGAGAGAGGTCAGAAAATCAGACATAAACGAGGTACTTTATCTCCCCAACGATTTGATTCCGAACTTGCGGGAATGATCTTTTGTTAATTATACGAACGAGTTGGCGGGGTCCGTTACAGCTCGACTTGAGCCCACCCTTCCTCTGGCGCGCTGCCGGGCTTCTGTATCGGCCTGCAGCACCTGTTCAATAGACTCCAAATGACCGGAATTCGTTGCAGCCACTACATCCTCGATGACCCTGGGAATCTCGTCAAAGCGGATGCGGCCTTCCAGAAACGCCGCCACGGCCACCTCATCGGCGGCATTCAGGGCTACTGTCTTCGCCCCCCCTGCCTCTCCTGCCTCGTAAGCCAGGCGTAGACAAGGGAATTTTTCCAAGTCCGGGGGGCAGAAGTCCAGATGACGCAGGTCGTTGACCTGGAAGCGCAAATCCGATGCAATGCGCTCCGGGTACGTAAGGGCATAAAGAATCGGCAGCCGCATATCCGTGACCGAAACCTGAGCAAGTAGGCTGCCATCGACAAACTCCACCATGGAGTGAATTGTGGATTGCGGATGGACAATTACTTCCACTTTTTTCGCTGGGATGTGAAACAGTCTGCATGCCTCGATGACTTCGAATCCCTTGTTCATCAGGGTTGCAGAGTCGATGGTGATCCGCTTCCCCATTTTCCATGTGGGATGGTTCAGCGCCTGTTGCACCGTGATTGAGGCAAATTCAGATTTCGGAGTGTTCAGGAAGGGGCCGCCGGAGGCCGTCAGCCAGATTCGCTCAACCTCCTCCATCCGCCCCCCGCGCAGGCACTGATGCACGGCATTGTGTTCGCTATCGATCGGCAGCAGCGGTTTGTTTTGCCGGCGAGCCTCAGAGGTGATCAGTTCCCCCGCAGCGACCAGGCACTCTTTGTTCGCCAGCCCGACGATCTTCCCGCACCGCACCGCCTCGTAGGTGGCCTCAAGGCCAGCCACTCCCACGATTGCGCTGACCACGAAGTCCACCTCGGGATGAGTGGCCGCCCGAACGGTCCCGGCTGCGCCGTGGACAACCTCAATCTCACTGAGCCCCTGTTTTTTTAGTCTCTTACGGAGAATCTCGGCGTCCTGCTCGCGCGCCATCGAGAGTACCCGCGGCTTCCACTGCATCGACTGATCCCAGGCGGCTTCCAGATTGCTACCGGCCGCCAGCGCGACAATTGCAAACCGGTCCGGATAGGCTTCGGCCACACTCAGCGTGCTACGCCCAATCGAACCCGTGGAGCCCAGGATGGCGATGCGTCTCATTGGATGGAGTTTTTATTTTACGCGGTTCTTGGATTCCGAGATGTCCGCGAGATTACTGCATCACGCGCCACGCCGCGAAGTACCACAGCACCGGCGCCGCAAACAGCAGTGCATCGATGCGGTCCAGCATGCCCCCGTGCCCGGGCAGAATTCCACCAGAGTCTTTCACTCCCGCACCTCGCTTGATCAGCGACTCGACCAGATCGCCCAATTGGGCTGCAATGTTCAGTACGCCAGTCAGTAGGAGAATCGGTCCCATCGCCGGCTGTTCCAGCCCGAAGATGCCGTCGCGCCGCTCAATCAATCCTGCGTGCAGCAACGCCGAACTGATCGGCAGGGCATAGCGGAACAGAAGCCATCCGACGGCCACGCTGGCTGCGACCGATGCCGCCGCGCCCTCCCATGTCTTCTTCGGGCTTACGCGGGGCGCCATTAAATGCCGGCCGATCGCCTTGCCTACAAAGTAGGCAAAGATGTCTCCGGCCCAGACGACGAGCAGCAGATACAGAACGTAAAATGCGCCGGCCCATTGCTGGCGAAGCTGCACCAGCATTCCCATCGGCAGCGCAATGTAAGTGAAGGCAAAGACCGACGCGGCTGCCGCCGGATACCCGCCGCGCAGTTCTCCAATGCGCATGGCGCGCGTCAGAAACACGAAAGGCACTATCGCTGCCGCGAACGCCAGCAGGACGAGAAATTTCCCGGTGGTGAGCAGCGGCGTTTCTCCCCCGGAGCCCGCGGCCAATGCCGCAAAAAAGATTGCGGTAAAGACGTAAGTCGGCCATGCCATGGGCTGCACGCCGTACGATTCGGTCAACTTGAGGAATTCGTGAATGCTGAGCAGCGCCACTACGGCAGCGACCAGCGCCAGCGCCCATATCGGCGCGCGCAGGATCAGCCCCAACACGATGGGGATCAATACGACAGCAGTCGCAATTCGTTTGAGCAAGGGAAGTGAAGAAGATTTCGTAATTGGGCAATCGGGCTACAAATTACAAAAGTACCCGATTACAAAATTACCAAATCTTTTAGACCTTCGCGGCTTCCAAACGCACGTCGGAATGATTAAGGCCACCGTAGCGCCTTTCCCGCTTCTGATATTCCGCTATTCCTTCCAGCAGGTGCACACCGCGAAAGTCCGGCCACAACGTTGGCGTGACATGGATTTCTGAATACGCCAGCTGCCACAATAGGAAGTTGCTCAACCGCATCTCGCCAGAAGTGCGGATCACGAGATCCAAATCCGGCAGGTTCCGTGTGTACAGGTTCTGGCTGATCGTGTCCTCGTCAATCTGCAGATGGTCCAACCCGCCGTTTTGCGAAGCCGCCAGAATCATCGACCGGAACGCATCCACAAGTTCGCTGCGCGCGCTGTAGTTAAGAGCCAAAGTCAGGACCATGCCGGAGTTTTGCCCGGTGGCCTCGCGGGCCCAGCACATCCGTTCCTGCACGTCGCCCGGCAATTCGTGCTGACGACCGATGTACTCGAGCCGGATATTGTTCTTATTCAGGGTTGGAACTTCGGCCTTCAGGTAGCGGCTGAGCAGCCGCATGAGGAAATCCACTTCGCTGGCGGGCCGCTTCTTCCAGTTTTCTTCCGAGAAGGCATAAAGCGTTAAAGCGGGAATGTGAATCCGAGCAGCTGTCTCCACCGTCGAGCGAACAGAGGCTACTCCAGCCCGATGTCCGGCCACTCGCGGCATGTGGCGGCGCCTGGCCCATCGTCCGTTGCCATCCATGATGATGGCAATGTGCTTGGGCAACCGCCCCGGATCAAGCCGCCGATAAACGTCGGCTTCTTTCGAATCAAGGCCGGCCGGTACTTTGTAATGCAAAGTGGGCGTCACGATTAGAGGCTAACACACGCAGGGAGCAGGCGCAATGACGTGAATCGGCCAGCTCACTTCTGATATTCCCCTTCACATATCGCGGCGGCCTTCCATGGCCTTCAGCATCGTGATCTCGTCGGTATATTCGATATCACTGCCGACCGGGATCCCCATGGCGATGCGCGTCACCTTTACGCCTCCGCGCCTCAGTTGCTGCGATAGGTAAACGGCCGTGGCCTCGCCCTCGACCGTCGGGTTCGTGGCCAGGATCACCTCATCGACATCCCCGGTTTCGACCCGGCTGAGCAGGTTTGAAATCCGCAACTGCTCTGGCCCCACTCCATGCAAGGGAGAGATTGCGCCATGCAGCACGTGGAAAACTCCGTTGTAATGCTTTGTCTTTTCGATCGCCGCGATATTCGTCGGCTCTTCCACCACACAGACCAGGCGCTGGTTGCGTGTAGGACTGGTGCAATACACGCACGGATCCACGTCGGTGATGTTATTGCATACCGAACAAAGGCGCAGGTTCGCCTTCACGTCGCGAACCGCCGCCGCCAAAGCCTCC